>JAANMV010003775.1_pt1 | contig 12730 bp, 11 predicted proteins | sample 7279661 | NCBI WGS metagenome assembly JAANMV01 (sample SAMN14094540, study PRJNA606508) | bioreactor metagenome | isolation source: A lab-scale SPAN reactor treating ammonium-rich wastewater day 121 | place: Ireland: Galway | collected 2017-05-16 | reverse complement strand
TCAGGGAAAGACGCTGATCAGCCCTCCCTTCACGGCCAGGGCGATCGCCTCCTCGCGATTCAGGACGCCCATCTTCGTGCACGCGTGGTCGACGTGGAAGCGCACGGTGCGCGGACTGATGGACATCTTCGGGGCGATGTCCCGCGCCGTCAGGCCTTTCGCCACATAGGTCAGCGCTTCGAGCTCGCGCGGCGTCAGCCGAGCTCCACGCAATCGCGAAGGCAGTCCCTTCTCGATGACGGAGCGCATGAACACCTCCTGGAAGTGCAGCCCGAAGCCGTACAGCTCGGCGAGGTAGGGTTCGATGTCCGTGGCGCAGGTCCGGCTCCGGCCGGAGTTGTAGGCGATCATGACCCGATCGTTGTACGCGTTGTGAAGCGTGAAGCAGGCTCCGCTTCGTATGCCGTACCTCCCGGCGTCGCGCAGGAAGCCGTCCAGTCGGTCGCTGCGTCCTTGCAGGTCCACGCCGCTCCAGGTGCTCATCGTCGACCTGTCGTACGAGATCTCGACGCGCGGGTCGACCTCGATGTAGTCATTCTCCTCGTAGGTCTTCAGCCAGCCGCGATCCACCGTGGCGAAGACGTACAGCTGGGAGTCGCGCAGGGGACGCGGCACGGAACCGAACCCGCAGACAAAGGAGTCGAATCCCCATTTCCTCACCATCGCCCGGACGGCGTGCTCGAGGTCTTCCTCGGCGCGAGCAGCTTCGATCAGTGGGTGCAGGAAGGGATTCGCGTCCGCCCCCGGAAGGACGTGATGCGATGCGATCTCGATCTTGTGCAGCATGGTCACCTCGGCCGCGAGTTCGACGAGTTCTCCATGACCCAGTCCGGTGAGTCGACGATCCACTCGTCGGCGACGGCATAGCTGCCTGGCTGGCGTCCCAGGAAGTCGACGACGACCTGCCAGTCAGCTACGTGCTTCCTGCGGAAGAACGCCCAGTGCGCCGACTGGCTGCGCGCGCCCCTGGCGACTGCATTGCGCCTGACGAGCCTGAGCCTCGGCGCGGACATCACGAAGCGGCGGATGGCACGATCGGAGGCAAAGGCGTCGTCGACGGAACTCATGACCAACGCGGCCCCCGTCGATTCGCTCAAACGACCGATCAGCGCAAACTCACGCGGCACGTCGCCTCCGTAGGCTCCGAGGCTGAAATGAGGCGTCGTTCGCGCCGCCCATTGAAGCGCCACGCGGCGCGGAAAATCGTCCCCCAACCCGAACCAGCTCGCCGGGAAGTAGCCGACGATGCGCGCTGCCGCGGGCATGAACACGTGCCAGACGAAGGCCATGGGCCACCGCCACGGCTGCCGGTAGTCGCCCCAGTAGGCGGTGTGGGGGGCGACGAAGACGAACTGGTCGACGAGCCTCGCGTTGGGCGCCGCGGCCGCGACCATGCAGCCGATGCTGTGCGAGACGGAACCAAGACGCGCGCGCGGGTGGCGTCGGTGCATGTAGTCGAGGGCCGCGGCCTGATCCAGTTCGGCCCAGTCCTCGACGCCGGCGTCGAAGCCGCGCCGTCGCGCCGGCGCCGAACGTCCGACCCCGCGGTAGTCGTAGGCGAGCGTCGGGACGCCCCGCGACGCGAGGTAGCGCAGGAAGTGACGGTAGCGTGCCGCCGCGATGCCGCCACCGGCATTGAACACGACGACGTCCGCCGCCGACGCGGCGTCCTCCCGCTCGTAGAGCGTCCCGGCGAGCGCGTAGCCGTCGCGGGCGGGAACCGTGACCGGCGTCTCGCGAACGACGTCGCCGTCCGCATCCGCACACGGGGCGGAGCCGGGTCCGGCGTGGGAACACGGCAGGGCGACAGCCATGCGGCCTCCGGGTCGTGCCGGGCGCGTGGCAGAATCGTAGCATCGCGCCGGCCGACGGACGGACCCCGCCGATCGGCGCGCACTGCGCCGCCGCTGCGCCACCGTCCCGTGCCTGCCGCCCGCTTCTACGTCGCCGCGCCGCTCGCCGCGGAGATCGTCGGAACGTCGTTCCGGCTGCCGGACGACGTCGCGCACCACGCCGTGCGCGTGCTGCGCCTGCCGCTGGGGGCGCCGATCCGCCTGTTCGACGGCCGCGGCGGCGAGTACCGCGCGGCGCTCGACCGCATCGACCGGCACGGCGCGACCGCGCGCATCGACCGCTTCGATCCGGTCGAGCGGGAGTGGGCGGGCGCGCCCACGCTGGCGATCGCGCTGGTGGCGACCGACCCGATGGATGCCGCGGTGCGCAAGGCGGTGGAACTCGGTGTCGCGGCGATCGCACCGGTCGTCGCGGCACGCAGCCAGGGTGCGCCCGCGGGGACGCGCGCCGAGAAGCGCCTGCTCCACTGGCGCTCGATCGCCATCGCCGCGTGCGAGCAGTGCGGACGCAACCGCGTGCCGCCCATCGCGCCACCGGTGCCGCTCGACGAGTGGCTGCGGTCCTTCGCGGCGGCGCAGGGGGCCGGCGTCATCGCGGGCCCCGGCGCGACGCGCTCGCTCGCGTCGTTCGCCGCGGGCAGCGCGCCGAAGCTCGTCGTCGTCGGGCCGGAGGGGGGCTTCACCGAGGCCGAGATGGCGCGCGCCGTCGGGCGCGGCCTGGTGCCGGTGCACCTGGGCCCGCGCGTGCTGCGCGCCGACACGGCCGCAGTCGCCGCACTGGCGATCCTCGCCGCCGTCTGCGGCGACGCACGCTGACAGGGACCTTCGACGCGACGCGGCAGAGCGCCGCACCTCGCCTGCCGGCCGGGGCGGGGTTCGGCGTGCGTGGTCGCTCGGCCGGCCTGCGCGACGCGCGCCCCCGGACGACTTCGGCACGCCGCAGGGAAACCCTGCGCCACCGCACGGCGCGCCGCCTCGCACGGACGTCCACGACGAACGCGGAGCACCAGGCCTGGCCATCGTGCCGGGAGAGCACGCCGCACGTCCACGCGTGAAGCAGGGCTTCCTAGAACCTGGGTTCTACCATCGCGATTCGGCGAGCAACGGATGCGCAGGCGAGCCGGCCAGCGCGAGCGCCAGCGCGACGAGCTCGTCCCAGGCATCGCCGCGTCCGAGCCCTTTCGACAGTGCGTCGATGCGCGCCAGCGCGGCGAGGAGCCGCACGACGTCCTCGTCGCGCAGCCTTCGCACCGCCCGCTCCATCGCCTGCTGGCGCCTGCCCCACACGCGCGCATTGCGCAGCGCGACCGCGAGCGGCGCGCCGTCGCGCGTCATCGCGTGGATCGCGCCGATCGCGTGCAGGTCCTCCCCGAGCGCCCACACGGCGAGCTGCGGTCCCTCGCCCTCCGCGCGCACGACGGCGAGGACGCGCACGACGCGCGCCGCGTCGCCGGCGAGCCACGCCTCGGATGCCGCGAACACGTCGTAGCGCGCGACGTCGGCGACCGCCGCCTCGACGGCGTCGTGCTCCAGCACGCCCTCGGGCAGCAGCAGCGCGAGCTTCTCGATCTCCTGCCGCGCCGCGAGCAGGTTGCCCTCGCAGAGGTCGGCGAGGAACGCGAGGGTCTCCGGCGCCGCCTTCTGGTTCTGCCGCGCGAGGCGAGCCGCGATCCAGCGCGGCAGCGCCTCGCGCTCGACCGGCTGCACGGCGACGACGGTCGCGCGCCCGGCGAGCGCCGCGAACCACGACGAGGCCTGCGTCGCGCGGTCCATCCGCGGCAGGGTCACGAGCGTCACGTTGTCCGGGTTCGTCCTCGCGACGTAGGCTTCGAGGGCCTTCGCGCCCTCTACGCCGGGCTTGCCGGAGGGGATGCGCAGGTCGACGAGGCGCCGCTCGCCGAACAGGCCCATGCTCGCGTTCGCCGCGAGGACGGCGTCCCACTTGAAGTGCTGCTCGACGACGAACGTCACGCGCTCGTCGATCCCCTGCCGGCGCGCCGCCGCACGCACGGCGTCGGCGCACTCCAGCGCGATCAGCGGCTCGTCGCCGTGGACGACGTAGAGCGGATCCAGCGACCTCGCGAGCCGCGCCTCGAGATCCTCCGGCCGGACGTTCACGCTGGCGCCGCGACGTTCACGCCGGCGGCCGCGCCGCCTGCAGCCGGCGGACGATCTGCTGGACGGCGTCGGACTGCATCTCCCTCTGCAGCCGCTGCTCCTGGATCTCGCGCGCCAGCCGCTCGGTGTCGTCGTAGCTGTAGGCGCGCCGCACGACGATCTCGTCCTGCGGCATCCACTCGCGGCCGTCGCGGTCGCGCACGCGGAAGACGACCGCCTTGGCGAGCGCGTACTCCTGCACGCGGCCGCCGGGCGAGAGCGACAGCACCTGCTTGTCGTCGAGCACCGAGACGACGTCGACGGTCACCTGCGCCGCGTCTGCCTTCTCGGCCAGCATCGCGCTGCCGGCGCCCGCGAGGCTGCGGCGCAGCTCGGCCGCGAACTGCGGATAGGCGGGCGCGTTGACGTAGACCGACGTGAAGGCGTAGTTCGCCTGCCCGCGCAGCTGGAAGCCGCAGCCGGCGACGACGAGCGCCGATGCCACGCCCGCCACGAAGGCGCGGCGGCCGGCCCCCTCGGGCGTCCCCTCAGACGACGACATTGACGAGCTTGCCGGGCACGACGACGACCTTCTTCACCGGCGCGCCGCCGGTGTGCTTCGCGACCTCGGCCGCCCCGCGCGCGGCATGCTCGATGGCGGCCCGGTCGGCGCCCGCGGGCACGACGAGCTTGCCGCGCAGCTTGCCGTTCACCTGCAGCACCAGCTCGATCGCATCCTGCACCAGCGCGCCTTCGTCGACCTCTGGCCAGCGCGCGTCGAGCAGGTCGCCGAACTCGCGTTCGTAGCCCAGCTCGCGCCACAGCGCCCATGCGGTGTGCGGGATCACGGGGTACAGGCAGCGCAGCAGGATCGACAGCCCCTCGCGCACCACCGCGTCGGCGCCGCGCGCGTCGCGGGGCAGCGCTTCCAGCGTGTTCAGCATCTTGTAGCCGGCGGAGACGACCGTGTTGTACTGGACGCGCTCGTAGTCGTAGTTGGCCTGGCGCAGCGTGAGGTGGATGTCGCGCCTCGCGGACTTCGAGGCGTCGTCCGCGTCGCCCGCGCCGGGCGCAGCGCCGCCCGCGGCCACGGCGTCCCTGGCGCCCTGCGCGTACGCCCACAGGCGCCTGAGGAAGCGGAAGCTGCCCTCCACGCCGGCGTCGGACCACTCCAGCGTGGCCTCCGGCGGCGCGGCGAACATCACGAAGTGGCGCGCGGTGTCGGCGCCGTACTTCTCGATCAGATCCTGCGGGTCGATGCCGTTGTTCTTCGACTTCGACATCGTGCCGACGCCGCCGTAGTCGACGGCCCGCCCGTCGGCGCGCAGCCTGCCGCCGACGATGCGGCCGTCGTCGCCGAACACCGGGTCGACGTCCTGCGGCCAGAAGTACTCGACGCCGCCCTTCTCGTTGCGCCGCGACCAGATGTGGTTCAGCACCATGCCCTGCGTGAGCAGGCGCGTGAACGGCTCGTCGAAGCGGAGCAGGCCCATGTCGCGCATCACCTTCGTCCAGAAGCGCGCGTACAGCAGGTGCAGGATCGCGTGCTCGATGCCGCCGATGTACTGGTCCATCGGCATCCAGTAGTCGTTCCGGGCGTCGACCATCGTCGGGGCGTCGGGGCACGCGTAGCGCATGTAGTACCACGACGAGTCGACGAACGTGTCCATCGTGTCCGTCTCGCGGCGCGCCGGCCCGCCGCACTTCGGGCAGTCGACGGCGAGGAAGTCCTCGCGGCGGGCGAGCGGATTCCCGCTGCCGTCGGGAACGCAGTCCTCGGGCAGCACCACCGGCAGGTCGGCGTCGGGCACGGGCACCGCGCCGCAGCCAGCGCAGTGGACGATGGGGATCGGCGTGCCCCAGTAGCGCTGGCGCGAGATGCCCCAGTCGCGCAGCCGGAACGTGACCTTCTTCTCGCCGAGGCCCGCGGTGGCGAGGTCGCGGGCGATCGCGTCGACCGCGGCGGCGTGGCCCAGGCCGTCGTACCTGCCCGAGTGCACGCAGACACCCCGCGCCTTGTCCTCGTACCACGGCTGCCACGCGCCGTCGGAGAAGGACTCGCCCGCGACGGCGATGACCTGCCGGATCGGCAGCCCGTACTTCCTCGCGAACGCGAAGTCGCGCTCGTCGTGCGCCGGGACGCCCATCACCGCGCCGTCGCCGTAGCCCATCAGGACGTAGTTGCCGACCCACACGTCCACGCTGGCGCCGGTGAGCGGGTGCTTGACCGCGAGCCCGGTCGGCATCCCCTTCTTCTCCATCGTGGCGAGGTCCGCCTCGATGACGCTCCCGCGGCGGCACTCGTCGATGAACGCGGCGAGCGCCGGGTCGGACTTCGCGGCGTGCAGCGCGAGCGGGTGCTCGGCGGCGACCGCGCAGAACGTGACGCCCATGATCGTGTCCGCGCGCGTGGTGAACACGTGGAGCCGGCCGCCGCCGATCGGCGCCCCGTCGTCGCCGCGGATCGCGTGCGGGAACGCGAAGCGCACGCCCTCGCTGCGGCCGATCCAGTTCGCCTGCATCGTGCGCACGCGCTCGGGCCAGCCGTCCATCGCGTCGAGGTTGTCGAGCAGCTCCTGCGCGTAGTCGGTGATCCGCAGGTAGTAGCCGGGGATCTCGCGCTTCTCGACCGGCGCCCCGGTGCGCCAGCCGCGGCCGTCGATGACCTGCTCGTTGGCGAGCACCGTCTGGTCGACGGGGTCCCAGTTGACGACCTGCGTCCTGCGGTACGCGATGCCGCGCTCCAGCATGCGCAGGAACATCCACTGGTTCCACCGGTAGTACGCGGGATCGCAGGCGGCGATCTCGCGCGACCAGTCGATCGCGAGCCCCATCGCCTGCATCTGCCGCTTCATCGTGGCGATGTTCTCGTAGGTCCACTGCGCGGGCGGCACGCCGTTCTTCATCGCCGCGTTCTCGGCCGGCAGCCCGAACGCGTCCCAGCCCATCGGCATCAGCACGTTGCACCCGCGCATCCGCAGGTGACGGACCATGACGTCGTTGATCGTGTAGTTGCGCACGTGTCCCATGTGCAGCCGGCCCGACGGATAGGGCAGCATCGACACGCAGTAGTACTTGCGCGCGCCCGGCTTCTCGACGGCGCGGTAGGCGTCGGCGCGCGTCCACGCGTCGCGCGCGGCGGCTTCGATCTCGGCGGGCTTGAACGGCGTCATGGCGGGAGGCGTCTGCGGGAGGATGGCGCGACGGCGCGAGCGCCCGATTATACGGGCGGGGTGCGCGCACCCCGGCCGCGCGTCAGGCCTGCGGGACGCCGCGCACCAGCACCCAGAGCCCGATCAGGGCGAACAGCACGGCCGCGACGACGCGCACGACGCGGAACGGGATCCTCTGCGCGGCGACGCGGCCGGCGAAGACGACGGGCACGTTGGCCAGCAGCATGCCCGCCGTCGTGCCGACGACGACCGCGGCGAGCGAGGCGAACTTCGCGGCGAGCATCACCGTGGCGACCTGCGTCTTGTCCCCCATCTCCGCCAGGAAGAACGCGACGAGCGTGACGGCGAACACGCCCGCGTCGCTGCCGCCTGCGCGCGCGCCGTCGAGCGTGTCCGCGCGCAGCGCCCACGCCGCGACCGCGAAGAACGCGAGCGCGAGCGCCCAGCGCAGCACGTCCGCCGGCACGACCTGGCGCACCCAGTGGCCGACCCAGCCCGCGAGCGCGTGGTTCGCGAGCGTCGCAACGAGAATGCCTGCGACGATCGGCCACGGCCGGCGGAATCGCGCCGCAAGCATCAGCGCGAGCAGCTGCGTCTTGTCGCCGATCTCGCCGACGGCGACGACCGCCGTCGAGACCAGCAGCGCTTCGAGGAACACGGGGAGGGAAGGGCGGCGCCGCCGGCGGCCGCGGCCGGACCGGCACGTACGCCATTGTACCGGCGGCCGCCGGTCGGGCACGCACGATCGTTCGGCCGACGCGCGCGTACACCCGCCGCCGCGGCAGGCGCCGGATGGCACAATGACGGGAACCTGGCAATGCCGGCGGCGCTCCTACGAAGCGACCGCCGGCCGGCAACGTCGCGCCGGCTTGCATCCGTACTGCCGGCCCCGCCTCCCGTCGATGCTCCGCGTCCTCACCGTCCACCGCCGGTCCGCAGGCGCAGTCGTCGCGGCCTGCGCGTTCGCCGCGTGCGCCCTCGCCGGTGCTGCGGCGGCCGCGCCGGTGCGCACGGCCAACGTCGAGGCGGAACTGGTCGCGGAGCGCACCGCCCTGGTGCCCGGGCAGACCAACACCGTCGCGTTGCGGCTGAAGATCCGCGACCGCTGGCACACGTACTGGCGGAATCCCGGCGATTCCGGCCTGCCGACGACGCTCGACTGGAAGCTGCCGCCGGGCGTCGCGGCCGGCCCGATCCAGTGGCCGGCGCCGAAGGCGCTGCCGGCGGGACCGCTGGTCAACTACGGCTACGAAGGCGAGGTGTTCCACCTCGTGGATCTCGCGGTGCCGGCCGACCTGCCGGCGGGGACGACGGCGACGCTCGCCGCCCGCGCCGACTGGCTCGTCTGCGAGGACACGTGCATTCCGGAAGGCGCCGACCTCGCGCTCGCGCTGCCCGTGGCGCCAACCGCGGCGCCCGACCCGTCGTGGGGCGCGAAGATCGCGGCCACGCGCGACGCGCTGCCCAGGCCGCTGGCCGGCTGGGTGGCGACCGCGACCGGCGAGGGCGACAAGGTGCAGCTCGCGCTGACCCCGCCGCCTGGCGCCGGCGACCCCGGCACGCTGCGGTTCTTCCCGTTCCGGGAGGCCGCGATCGAGCCCTCCGGCCGGCAGGTGCTGGCGCGCGACGGCGGGCGCTACGTCCTCACGCTGCCCGTGGCGCACCAGCTGCAGCGGTTCGACCGCGTCGCCGGGGTGATCACCGCGTCCGCGGGCATCGGCGGCGCGAAAGCCGCCACGCTCGACGTGCCGCTCGCGGGCAGCGTCGTCGCGGGCCCCAGGCCGCTGGACGCGCCGGCGCCGAGACTCGACCTCTCGGCGGGCGCAGCGGCGTCGACGTCCACGCTCTCGCTCGCCGCCGCGCTCGCGCTCGCGTTCGCCGGCGGCCTGCTGCTCAACCTGATGCCGTGCGTGTTCCCGGTGCTGTCGCTCAAGGTGATGAGCTTCGTCGAGCACCGCGACGGCAAGGCGACGATGCACCGCGAGGCGCTCGCGTATTCGTCGGGGGTGGTGCTGTCGTTCGTGCTGCTCGCGCTCGCGCTGGTCGCGCTGCGCGCGGCGGGCGAGCAGCTCGGGTGGGGCTTCCAGCTGCAGTCGCCGGCCGTCGTCGCCGCGCTGGCCGTGCTGTTCTTCCTGCTGGCGCTCAATCTCTCCGGCGTGTTCGAGTTCGGCATGCTGGCGCCGCAATCGGTGGCCGGCTGGACGTCGAAGAACCGCACGCTCGACGCCTTCGGCTCGGGCGTGCTGGCCGTGATCGTCGCCTCGCCGTGCACGGCGCCGTTCATGGGCGCGGCGCTCGGCTACGCGATCGCGCAGGCGCTGCCGGTCACGCTCGCGGTGTTCGTCGCGCTGGGCCTCGGCATGGCGCTGCCGTACGTGCTCCTCGCCTGGTTCCCCGGCTGGCGCCGCCGCCTGCCCAGGCCCGGCGCGTGGATGGAGCGCGTCAAGCAGTTCCTCGCCTTTCCGCTGTACGCCACCGTCGCGTGGCTCGCGTGGGTGCTCGGCGCGCAGCTCGACAACGACGCGGTCCTGCGCCTCGCGGTCGCGCTGGTGCTGGTGGCGTTCGCCGCGTGGGCCTGGCGCGCGTTCCGCAGCGGCGGCGCGGCGTCCTGGGCCGTCGCGGCGGTCGCCGGCGTCGCCGGCATGGCGGTGCTGGTCGCGCCGCTCTTCGCCCCGCCGCCGGCGACCGCGGAGGCGCGCGCGGCCCGCGCGACGGACGACGGCTGGCGCGACTTCTCGCCCGCGCTGGTCGAGGAGCTGAAGGCGTCCGGCCGGCCGGTGTTCGTCGACTTCACGGCGGCGTGGTGCGTCACCTGCCAGGTGAACAAGCGCCTGGTGCTGCAGGACGCGGACGTGCTCGGCGCGTTCGCGCGCAGGAACGTCGCGCTGGTGCGCGCCGACTGGACGCGCCGCGACCCGCAGATCACGCAGGCGCTCGCCGCGCTCGGGCGCAACGGCGTCCCCGTCTACGTCCTGCACCGGCCGGGCCAGGCGCCGCTGGTGCTGCCCGAGGTCCTGCAGGCGGCGATGATCCACGACGCGCTCGCGGGGCTCTGACGCCTCCGCGTCCATGCAACCAGCGTGCTCGCGCGCTGTCCGACGGCACGCCGCCATCCGCTTCCATGGAGACTTCGCGATGACCCGGACCCTCCGTTTCGCCCCGATCGCCGCCGCCGTCGTTCTCGCCGCCGCCGCGCACGCGGCGACGCCGGGGCAGGTCGCACCCGACTTCGCCGTCAACGACGCCGCGGGCAAGCCGGTCAGGCTGTCCGACTTCCGCGGCAAGCACGTCGTGCTCGAGTGGACGAACCCCGAGTGCCCGTTCGTGCGCAAGCACTACGACAGCGCCAACATGCAGTCGCTGCAGAAGGAGTTCGGCGCGAAGGAGGTCGTGTGGCTCGCGGTCAACTCGACGAACCGCGACCACGGCGAGTTCAAGACCGGCCCGCAGATGGCCGCGTGGATGCAGCAGCACGACGCGGCGCCCAGGGCGGTGCTGATCGACGAGACCAGCAGCACGGGGCGTGCGTACGCGGCCCGCACCACGCCGCACATGTTCGTGATCGACCCCGCCGGCCGGATCGTCTACGCCGGGGCCATCGACGACAAGCGCTCCGCGAATCCGGCCGACGCCAGGACGGCGAAGAACTACGTGCGCGCGGCGCTGGCCGAGACGCTGGCGGGCAAGCCGGTGACCACGGCGAGCACCACGCCGTACGGCTGCAGCGTGAAGTACTGACGGGCACGTCGGCCGCGGCGCTATACTGCGACCCCGGCGCGCCGGCTCCGGGCCGGCGCGCGCCGTCGGTCACGCGGATGCCGCCCGATGAGCCTCGAGACCTGGCTCGCCTTCTTCGTCGCCTGCTGGCTGATCAGCCTCTCGCCGGGCGCGGGTGCGATCTCGTGCATGGCCGCCGGCCTGCGCTACGGCTTCCGCCGGGCGCTGTGGAACATCCTCGGGCTGATCGGCGGCATCATGTTCGTGCTGCTCGTGGTCGCCATCGGTCTGGGCGCGCTGCTCGCCGCGTCCACGCTGGCGTTCGCGATCGTCAAGTGGGTCGGCGTCGCCTACCTCGTGTGGCTCGGCATCCAGCAGTGGCGGGCGCCGGCCTTCGCCGTGGACGCCCAGGCGGCGAAGCGCGCGCTGGGCGCCTCGCCGCGCGAGCTCGCCGTCAGGGGCTTCCTCGTCAATGCGACCAATCCCAAGGGCATCCTCTTCATGCTCGCGGTGCTGCCGCAGTTCGTCGATCCCGCGCGACCGCAGGCGCTCCAGTACGCGATCTGCGGCCTCTCGCTCGCGGTCACCGACCTCGTCGTGATGAGCGGCTACACGCTGTTCGCGGCACGCGTGCTCGGCGTGCTGCGCGAGCCGCACCACGTCCGGCTGCTCAACCGCGCGTTCGGCGGGCTGTTCGTCGCCGCCGGCGCGGCGCTCGCGACCTTCAAGCGCGCCGGCTGAGAGGGTGGGGGCCGGCGGCGCCGGTCAGCCCGCCTCCGGCTGGAAGCGGGCCGCCTCGCGGTCGAGGCGCTCCGCGAGCCCTAGCGCGATCTGCCCGCGCAGGGCGTCCGCGAGCGGATCGGCCTCGTCGCGGACGGCCGCATCACCCGACATCGCTGCGATGCGCGCCCAGCGGTAGGCCTCGGCGGGGTCGCTGCGGACGCCCTCGCCGGCGGCGTACATGCGCGCCAGCGCGAGCTGCGAGCCGGCGTGCCCGGCGCGCGCGGCGGCACGGTGCAGGCGGAACGCGGCGGGCAGGTCGATGTCGCCGGCGTCGCCGGACGCGTGCAGCGTCGCGAGCGCGTGCTGGGCCTCCGGATGCCCGCGCTTGTGGAGCGCGCGCATCCAGTTCGGCGACGCGGCGCGCTCGAGGACGTCGGCGGCGCGCCGGGGATCGCGCTCGATCCCCTGCCCGTCCAGGTACAGCTGGCCGAGCAGCACGTCGGCGTCCGGATACCAGTTGCGCCCGGCGCGCTCGAGCAGCGGGACGGCAGCCTCGACGTCGCCGGCGGCGATGAGCTGCTCGGCCTGCGCGGTCGCCGCCTCCGGGGCGAGCAGCTCGCTTGCAGGTGCGGCAGGGGCGGCGGCCAGCCATGCGGCGGCGGCCGCGGACGCGATGCGGCGCTTCGGCGTCATGGGTCTCCTCCCGGACGCTCCGGGGGGCGTCCGTGGACGATTGAGCGCCCCGCCCGGGCCGGAGTTCCGCCGTGCGGGCGTCGCACGTCAGCCGGCGAACGAGCGTTCCATCTCGCGCCGGAAGGCGACGGCGTCGTCGCGCCCGTCCAGCGCCACGTCGTCCCAGTGCACGGGCGCGTTCGCGGCGACCGCGCGGCGCAGGGCGACGCCGTGAGCGAGTCCGAGGGGGAGCCCGCCCATGCGCAGCGAGTCCGCAGCCGGGACAAGCTTGCCGTAGACCGTGAAGCCGCCTTCGCCGTCGAGCGTCTCGCCCGCGCGGAGGTCGCGCTTCGCGGTGGCCACGACGTCGCCGAGCCACGCGGCCGCCTGCCCGGTCGGCTCGCCGCGCAGGCCGACGCAGGCGACGCTGATGCCGAGCTCGAGCCCGATCGCGTGATAGGGCTTGTACATCGCCGCGTAGCGGCCGGACGGGTC
>JAANMV010003774.1_pt1 | contig 12734 bp, 10 predicted proteins | sample 7279661 | NCBI WGS metagenome assembly JAANMV01 (sample SAMN14094540, study PRJNA606508) | bioreactor metagenome | isolation source: A lab-scale SPAN reactor treating ammonium-rich wastewater day 121 | place: Ireland: Galway | collected 2017-05-16 | reverse complement strand
ACAGCGGCCACTTTGCTCCCGGACCCGGCACGTCGGAGAGTCTAGCAGGTTCATGGGCCGTGAGCAGGTCCGTAAGGAACAAGCCGCTTTCCATGAACCGCGCTCACAAGTCGTTGATAATCAGCGAAACCATCCGAGCGCGGTTCAAGGCCCCGATGCGCGTCCATTGTTGGAGGTCGAAGCTCTCTCTCTGGCGACTGAAGCGATACGGAATTGCGCCGTCCTCTGGCCTGTGATAGGCAATTCGCGTGCAAACGAGAATGATTGCCTGGCGGGTTATCACCCTGTTGGCGCTGGCGTGCCTGCTTCCCGCCACCGGCTGCCGTAGCGCCTACTACGCCGCCTACGAGAAAGTCGGCATCCACAAGCGCGACCTCCTCAAGAAGCGCGTCACCGAGGCGCGCGACGACCAGAAGGAAGCCCAGACACAATTCAAGGACGCACTTACGCGACTCAAGGAAATCACCAAGTTCGATGGCGGCGAACTGGAACGCGCCTACAATTCCCTCAAGACCGACTACGACCGTTGCGCCAGCCAGGCCGACACCGTGCGCAGCCGCATCCGTTCCGTGGAGACCGTGGCGCGCGATTTGTTCGCGGAATGGGAAAAGGAGATCGGCGAAATCAACACGCCGTCCTTGCGCGACGCCAGCCGCGCCCAACTCACCGCCACCCGATTGCGTTACGACGAGTTGCACCAGGCGCTCACCAGCGCCGAGCAAAGCATGACGCCCGTGTTAAGCCAATTCAAAGACTACGTGCTGTACCTCAAGCACAATCTCAACGCGCAAGCCATTGCCTCGTTGAAAGGCGAAACCGCCAACATCCAAAAAGAGATCAGCCGCTTGATCGAACAAATGAACCGCTCCATCGCGCAGGCGGACGAGTTTATCAAGACGCTGAAGTGATCGCTGTGTTTGCGGTGCTGTCACTGGCCAGCCAGTGGCGTGGGCCGGGGGCTGTCATTCACGAACTTGAGCGCCTCGCTGACGAAGATGTCGCCCGTGCGTTCCCCCAGGCTGGTCCGCGAAATGTAATCGTACCGCCGGAAACTGTTGAAATCCTCCTTGGTCAGAATGTAGCCGTAGGCATCGTTCGTCAGTCCAAACAACAGGTTGTGCTGGCCGTGCATTTTCCGCTTCAGATAGAAACCGATGTTCGGCAGCGCTTCACCGGGAATGGTGAGGATTTGGGCGTTGCCCACGTTCACTACATTCAATTGCGTGGTCACACTGTCAGCCGTGGCCCCCGGCTGGGCGGGCATCTGCTTCAACAACGCCCTCATCAGCGGTGAATCCACCGGCAACGCCAATGGTCGCGCCGCGCAATACAGTTTGGGCGCGGATTGCACCGGCGCGTCCCGCACGATCCGCAAAGCCTCGTTCGCCAGCAGCCCGCCTATCCGCTGACATTCCTCCCAAGTTCTGGCCTCGCGCCCGGCGGGCTGCCGGTTATCCGCCGTCACCATGCCGCCTTGCGCGCCGTTCATGAAGACGCCGATGCCGCCACCGCGCGCCGCAATTTCGTCGTAGAGCGGACCAATCAGGTCGGGGCTGCACACGCCGGCGTCATTGCCCAGCACTTCGGGATGAATTGCATAGTTGACCAGCGTCGCGATGGGGTGCCCCGCGGCATCCAGCACTTGAATGACATCGCAGCGCGGGTCATACAACTGCTCGGCGTAGTAATTGTAGGCGATCTTCCCTTTCGCCTCGCCAGTGGCGATCTTGAGTTGGGCGGGCTGAAGCTTCAGCACGGCTTCATTGATGGCCTCGGTCATGCGCCGGCAGACCATTTCGAGATACCTGGCATCACTGGCCGTGCCGCCTTTGCCATCGGGAAACCCGTAGCAATCCGGCGCGCTGTGCGTATGCGTGGCGCCGATGAGGATGTTTTCCGCGGGAATCCCCTTCACCCCGGCCCGCACCTGGTTACCCAGCAGCGCGGGGAATCCGAGGAAGTCGGCGCTCACGATGGCCACCCGGGTATTCCCCTCCTCGAACACCAAGGCACGCACGGATAACTCGCCTGCCTTCTGCGTCACGGACCGCGAAGGTCCAACGCCGCCACTGACCGGCAACAGCGGATCCGGCGTCACATTGCGGAGCGCAACGCCGGCGCGGAAATCGGCAACGGCATTGCAGGCCACCACCAGGCAAACAATCAACACGAGTCGTTTCATATTCGTCAACGGAGTCAGGTTCGCGGACAAATAAAGCAGACCACTGGCTGGGAAGCAAATGCTTCCCATGTACCGCTCGTCCGTAACGCCGACTTTCCAGTCGGCGCGCGCGCCGGTTGGAAAACCGGCGTTACGCCCTTGCGATTCACAGTCCCGATGCGGGATTCGCAAATCGTGAGGACTCCCGATGAACCGGCGCGCCGGTTGCCAGACCCGGCGGCTTGGTTGGGAACGGCAGATTCGCGCCGGGTCGGAGACCGGCGCTCCGCTGCCTCGGCGGTTCAGGGTCACAATGTGCGCCGTCAAATCGTCAAAACTGACCATGAACCTCCCCTGGCTCCGACGCCTCGTCGCAGTAGGTGGAAGCGACGCCCTCGTCGCCTTTCTCCCGGCGACTGCCACAGCGGAGGTGCTACGGCTCTGGGGTTCAAAGCGCGCTTGCTTGTCTGCAAAAGTCTCTCCACGAGTTAGCGTGATAACCTGGACTTTGCCTCACCAGCTTGAATCCAAGCTTTACCCCAAATTCTGGCGCGTGTAACTGTGAACCATGCAGCGCATCCACTACACGGATTGTCAGAATTACGACTCGCGTTTCGCACCCTCGCCGGAGCCTCGCGAATATCTGGCCGTGTGAACGCGAATTGAAACCGCTCTCCTTCATGCTCATTGCCGGTGAGGCCAGTGGCGACCTGCTCGCCGCGGAACTCGTGGGTGCGTTGCGTCGCAAGGTCCTGGCAAACTCGCAGGACTTCTCGACGGACGTGCAGCCATTACGCACGGCGCTGGCACCGCGATTCTTCGGTGCGGGCGGCCCCCGCATGGCCGCCGCGGGCGTGGAGCTGGCTTTTGACCTGACCGAACATTCGGTGATCGGGCTTGCGGGTGTGCTCAGACACCTCTTGAAGTTCCGCCGGCTGTTTCGCCGACTGCTCGCGCTCGCACGCGACCGCCAGCCCGAAGTGATCATTGGCGTGGATTACGGCGGGTTCAACCTGCGTTTTGCCCGGGCGATCCGCAATCACGTGCGCCGCCATCGCAAGGAATTTACCCCGTGGAATCCCATTCTCATCCAATACGTGTCTCCGCAGGTCTGGGCCTCGCGTCCCGGTCGCGCGTATCGGATCGCGCAAGACCATGACCTGCTCTTGAGCATCATTCCCTTCGAGAAAGACTGGTATGCCCGCCGCGTGCCGCAGTTGCGCGTGCAATTCGTCGGCCATCCCATGGCGGAGCGATTCAGCAACCTGGCCGGTGACGCTCACAAGCCGCTCACCGACGCTCCGTTCATCGTCCTGCTGCCCGGCAGCCGCCGGGCGGAACTGCGCCGGCACGCTCCCGTCATGCTGGAGGCGTTTGCACAGATACAGCGTGAGCTTCCGAACGCGAGAGCGCGCATGGTGCTTCCGGAAGACCTGGTGCCGGAGGCGAAGTTGTTGGCGCTGCCGCCGGGCGTAACATTACAGACCGGCAATGTTGCCGAAGCCCTGGCCCAAGCCGACCTCGCGCTGGCCAAGACCGGCACGGTCACGCTGGAATGTGCCTGTTTTGGCGTGCCGGCGGTCACGCTCTACAAGGTCTCGTGGGCGGAGTTTCAGGCCGGCAAACGCCTGGTCACAGTGAAAACGCTCACCATGCCCAACCTGCTGGCGGGTGAGATGATTTACCCCGAATTCGTCCAGCACGACGCCACCCCGGAAAACCTGGCGCGCGCGGCGCTTGAGTTGTTGCGTGATGCTGCGCGCCGGCAACTCGTGAAAACCAAGCTGGCCCAAGTCGTTGCTTCGCTGGGCGGGCCGGGCGCCAGCGAACGCGCCGCCCAGGCAATTGTCGAATTGCTGCCATGAAAGACCTCACGCAGCCTGGCTGGATCAAGCTCAAAGGCGGTTTGTTCCTGCTGCTGGGAAGCAGCGCCGCCGCACTCCTGGTCCTGGAACATCCGCACTGGAAAGTCGGGTTGCTCCTGGCGCTGACGATCTGGGGTTTCTGCCGGTTCTATTATTTCGCGTTCTACGTGATCGAACATTGCGTGGATGCCAGTTACCGATTTACGGGCTTGGTCTCATGCCTCCGCTATCTGATCCGCCGTCGGCGAAAGAAATATTGCTGCGACGAGGAAGCTTCGTGACATCCCGCAGGGCGCGGGTAGGGCGCGTCACTCCGTGCGCGCTGCAACCGGTGCATCGCCTTCCCCACCGGCGCGCACGGAGTGACGCGCCCTCCCTTGTCTCGAAATCTGTTTGTGACGGCACCGGATCATTCGCCCCGCGACGCGCATGAAACAGGCTTGCAGTCCCCATCTTAGCGGAGCGCCGATTTGTTATCGGCTTACATCGCTTAAAACTGTGAATGTTTCTCGCGCTTCCAGTATCCAAAGCCGGCTGCAAGCCGGCGCTCCGTTGCCAAAATGGGAACCGCGCACGGCAGGCTTGCCGATCCAGGCAAAGGCGGTAATCTTTTGCACCCTTGAAGAAGAACCATCGCCCAGAAATCCCGCGCAAGACGGTTTATCGTTTGTCCGTCTATTTGCGCTGTCTGGCCCGGCTCCGGGAGAACAACATGCAGACTGTCTCCAGCGAAGCCCTCGCCAAGGTGGCGGGCGTCAAGCCGACGCAACTGCGCAAGGACCTCGCCTACTTTGGCACGTTTGGCACCCGCGGCCTGGGCTATCACGTCGCGGAACTTTCCCGGCGAATCGCAGATGAACTCGGCACCTCCCGCCTGCAACCGGTGGTGCTCGTCGGCGTCGGCAACCTGGGGCTGGCGCTGCTTTCGTATCGTGGCTTCGAGAAGGAAGGCTTTGAAATCGTCGCCGCGTTCGACGTGGACCCCGCGCGTCCACGCGACAAAGCCATCACCCAACCGATCTTCGACATGAAGGAACTGCCCGCGCGTGTCCGCAAGCTGGGGGTGCGCATGGCCGTGTTGACCGTGCCGGCGGAAGTGGCGCAGGAAGTGGCGAACACGCTGGTCGAAAACGGCATTGCCGGCATCCTGAATTTCTCCCCCATCGTGCTCTCCGTGCCCGAGGACGTCATGGTCAACAACGTGAACCTCGCCATCGAATTGGAGAACTTGAGTTACTTCATTCAGGTCTGAATCCGGCCGGCGCCGGCCCCGGCAAGCGGGACGTACCCTCGCCCCGCCGGGACGTGGCTAATCCACCAAGCCGGACTTGATCGCGTAATGGGTAAGTTGCGCGTTGGTGGAGAGATTCATTTTTTCCAGAATCCGCGCGCGGTAGGTGCTCACGGTTTTGACGCTGAGGGACAGCTCGTGGGCGATTTCGGTGGCCGTTTTGCCCGAAGCGATCAGGCACAGGATTTCAAATTCGCGGTTGGACAACAATTCGTGCGGTGGCTTGCTGGTGTCCGACTGAAGTTCGCCCGCCATGCGCTCCGCCTGGGCCGCGCTCACGTATTTGCCGCCCGAACAAACTTTCCGAATGGCCTTCACCAGTTCCTCGGGCGCACTTTCCTTGTTCAAGTAACCCGCCGCGCCAGCCCGCAGCGTGCGCGTGGCGTATTGTTCCTCGGCATGCATGCTCAATACCAGCACGGGCAGCGCCGGTTTGAGCCGCTTGATATCCTTGAGAATTTCCAGACCGCCGCGGCCCGGCATGGTGATGTCCAGTACCAACGCGTCGAACGCTTGCGCCTGGACCTGGTCGAGCGCCTGGCGACCATCCGCGGCCTCACCCGCGACCACGATGTCGGTGGTGTCGGCAAGAATCTGTTTCAAGCCACGGCGCACAATGGCGTGGTCGTCCGCTATCAAGACTCTAATCATGTTCGGCTTGGGAGTTTGCTGCATCATTGAGTGGCACGCTTACCCACACGGTCGTTCCTCGCCCCGGCTCGCTCCGTATGTCACATGCTCCGCGCAGGGGCAGGATGCGTTCCCGCATCCCCATTACACCAAAGGCCCCGGGTTTCGCCAACTCCGCTGCCCGGAAACCGCACCCGTCATCCCGCACTTCGAGCACGAGATGCCCTTGCTGCCGGTGCAAATTCACCCACACCTGGGTGGCCTCCGCGTGGCGCGCCACATTGGTGAGCGATTCCTGAAGCACCCGGAACAGCGCCGTGGCGATGGGGCGCGGTACTTCGGCTTCCGGCAGCGCCGCCTGGACCTCCGCTCGGATGCCCGTTCGTTGGGCAAACTCCTTGGCCTGCCACTCCACGGCGGCCGTCAGGCCCAAGTCGTCCAAGATACCCGGCCGGAGTTCGGCCGCAATGCGCCGCACGGATAACACCATATCTGCGAGTAGTTCGCCCATGGCGCGGACCTTCTTGTGCAACGTCGCGCGCGGCACCGCGGGGCGTGCCCCCAGTTTCTTTTCGAGCCACGCCAGATCGTATTTCAATCCTGTGAGCATCTGGCCAAACTCATCATGAATCTCCCGCGCGATGCGCGTTCGCTCGGCCTCGCGCGCCGATTCCAGATGGCCCGCCAGCGACCGCAGTTCCGCGCGCGACGTCTTGAGTTCGGCCTCAAAGCGCTTGCGCTCAGTGATGTCACGGAAGACGAATACTGAACCAGACGGCCCGCGCAAATCGTCGAGCACAGCAGACACACTGACCTCAATGGGCAGTTCGCGACCGGCCGCCGTGTACAAGATCGCTTCATGCACAAAAGCGCCTTGCGCCGCGCTGCGCAGCAACTGATCAAGTTCAACCGCATCCCCCCGCAACTTGAACACCGCCGCCAGCGGCTGGCCCACGGCCCTCCGGGAAGGCCAGCCCGTCAGCCGTTCCGCCGCTGGATTCAAGAACACCAGCATCCCGGCCTGATTGGTCATCAGGATGGCGTCGCCCGTGGACTTGATCGCGGCGGATAGTGACAGCTCAAGTTGCTTGAGTTGCGATTCTTGACGGTGGCGAATCAGCGCCAGCTCGATCCCGGCCCGCAATTCCTCCGGACGAAACGGTTTGAGCAGATAACCGAAAGATTGGGAACGGCGAACTTGATCCAGCGTTACGTCATCCGCCCGACCCGTCAGAAAAATCACCGGAATGTCAAACTTCCTGCGAAACTCCTCCGCTACTTCGAAGCCATCCATGTCACCCCGGATCTCAATGTCCATCAAAGTAAGATCCGGTCGGGCACGGCCCGCCTCATGGATGGCGTCTGCGCCGTTGTCCACGATGCCCGCCACTTGATAGCCCAGACGCTTCAGGTAGCCTTCCACCACCTGGGCAAAGGCGCGCTCGTCCTCAACAATCAGAATACGTTCGGCTGGCATGTCATCCACCGGTCAGGGTGGGTTCCATTCAGCCCCCATTTGGCGGTGGTTACAAGTTCATTTGCTGGCACATCGGTGTTACGTGCGCCGTAGTTTCGCCGCCCGAGGGACATTACGCGTTGCCAAGGCAACATCACAATCGCCCGGCGGCTCAATCCCAGGCCCTGCCGCCCGCACGAGTTCCGCAGAGGTTCACCTTGAGTCCCAGCGCGTGGGCCATTGCCGCCTTGGTCAGCAAACACTGGTCCGCCGCCTTCGCGTCCGTGGCATAGGCCACTTGAATATGATTGGACTTGTGTCGCGCCATCATTTGATCGCGCGTAACCCCGTAAGTCACCGCATGCATGATGGGCCATTGCCAGGTGGTAGCCTGCCAGCGGCGCTCCGTTTCGGCGCGCGGCAGTTCCACGACCGTCGCGCGCCCAAGGTCCATGTTCAACGCGTCGTTGGCCACGTAAATCCGCGACCAGACGATTTCCCCCGGTTTGGAGATGCCGCGCAGCGTGCTGCCACCTTTCGGAAAATACATCGGTGGCTGACGGAATCCTTCCGCGCCAGCCCAGCCGTCAATAAAATGAGCGGGCGGCGCCGCGCCACTGATGAGAAACACCCACACGTAGTCGTCCACCTTACCGGATTGATCGGCATCCCCCCAACGGATGTCGTGTAGCGTATTCTCCACCGGCTGGCCGAGTGCTTTGTGGACCCGATAGGTCAACAATCCATCCAGGCCCGCGCACTCATCCACCTCGTTGAAATGGACCAGTGGTTCGCCCTCGTACAACACGCGCCGGCCATCGCGCGATTTCACCGGAGGACGGTCGGTATTGTTCAACGTGCCCTCGACGAGGTCGCTCGCCGGCAACATGTCCTTCAAGCCCTGTTGGTACTGAATTCCAATGCAATCGCAGCCGAAATCATCGGCGATGCGCAGGGCCGCGACGTACATCGTGGCCTGCCAAAGAATCTGTTGATCGGTGAGGTCGGTGGCATCCTTCGGCCCGGTGTGAAATTTCATCCCGCGCGCTTCCATCCAGGCGCGGACGGCATTGGCCTCGGCGTCGCTGACGGTGGTGCTCTCGTAATAGAGCGCGGACTGGCTGAGGCGTTCCTTGAACACACCCGTCGCGTGAAGCAGGTCGTCTGGGATTATGGCGTTGAACATGCCCATGCAGCCTTCGTCGAACACGCCCATGATGGCCTTGTTCGCGCGCAATTCCGCCGCGAGGCTTTCGCCCACACGGCGCACGCCAGTGGGCGCCTTCACCTCACGCCAAGGCACCACGTGATCGGTCTTGTGCGCACACTTTCCGGTCAGCAGCCATTGTCGCAGGCGCTGTTGAAAGTAACCGTCCGAGAACTTCTCGCTCCAGAGGGTGGAATACTTCACACCCGCCTTGGTGAGCGAGCCATTCAAATTCAACATTCCGACCAGACCCGGCCACTGACCCGACCAGTTGGCCACTGTCAGAATGGGACCGCGATGCGTGGTCAACCCCGCCAGAACGTGATGGGAGTATTGCCAGACCGCCTCCGCCACGATCAGCGGCCCGTCGGGATCAACGTGCTTGAACACCTCCATGCCCTCGCGCTGGGAGCTGATGAATCCGTGTTTGTCCTCCGGGCGAAACGGGTGGGCGCGCACCACTTCATGGCCCGCCGCGCGAATCGCCGCGCCCAAGGCATCCTCCATTTCCTTTTGGGCGGCCCAGCAAACCTGGTTGGCGGAAAGCCGCAAATCGCCGCTGGCGATCAGTTGTACCTGACGCGGCTTGAGCCGTGGATGGCTCTGTTTCTTAGATGATCGAGTCTGGGCCATAATTCCCTCCGATACTCCCTTGGTTCAGTTCAATGCCTGGCCGCCGCTGTCCACGTTGCTTTTGTCGAACACGCGCGAGCCCAGGACAATCTTCTTGGGCACCGTTTCACCCTTCAGAATCTTGAGCGCCGTCGTAATCGCCTCCGCGCCGCCGGTCGGATACTGGAAGCTGGCGTCGAGTATCCCCTGTCTGACGTAAGCCACGCCCTCATGCGGCAGCGCGTCAATGCCCACAAACATCATGCCTTTCTCGCGGCCTGCCGCCTTCGCGGCCAGATACGCGCCGTGCGCGCCCGGATCATTGTGGGCATACACCAGATCAATCTCCTTGAAGCGTGAAAGCGCCGACTCCATTTCCTTGCGCGCGTCCGGTTCGAGCCATTTCATGTCGGCTTCAAAAATCACTTCGATCTCCGAGCCGGCGATGCCCGCGCGGAAACCATTGTGCCGGTCCTGGCCCGGAATTGAAGTCATCAGGCCTTTGAGTTCAACGACCTTTCCCTTGCCACCGAGCCTTTCCTTGACCCACTCCCCGGCCGCGCGGCCGATTTTGACGTTGTCCGCACCTATGAAGCAAGTGAACTGGTCACCCAACAATGCGCGATCCAGGACGATCACCGGAATCTTCTCGGCCACCGCCTTGGCAACCGGCTCGGTCAATGGCGCGGCTTCCTTCGGGCTGATGATGATGAGGTCCACGCCGGCGCTGATGAACTCCTCGACGTGGGAACGCTGCTTGAGGGTATCGTTCTGCGCATCCTTGAAGATCACCTTCACCTCCGGCTGTTGATCCGCCGCGGCCTTGAGGTCGGCGTTCATCTGCACCCGCCAGGGTTCGCCCAGATTGCACTGGCTCATGCCGATGGTGTATGCGGCTTTTTCCGGTTTCGCGCCGGCGCCGGATTGATCCGATGGTTTGCCGCACCCGGCGAGCAAACTGAGAGCGACGATGGAAGCAAGCGCGGAAGCCAATCCCGAAACTGGTTTGTAGTGTCCCATAGCAGAATCTCCAATAGACCTTTGTGGCCGACTTGAAAAGACTTTTCCAGCAGACCTCAAATTGCTGGAAGCGGTCAGGCGCGCCGCCGCCGTTGCGCCAGGACCGCCGCCACAATGATCGCGCCCGTGAGCATCAAACGGCTGGCTTCCGGCACGGCGTTCACGCTCAGGATTTTTTCGAGGTAACCAATCGTGAGCGTGCCAATCAGGGTGAGGCCGATGCCGCCCCGGCCGCCGGTGAGCGTGGTGCCGCCAATCACCACAATGGCAATGGCCGTGAGTTCGTAACCGATGCCCGTCTCGGGATCGCCCTGCTGTTCTTGGGCCGCCTGGCAGATGCCCGCCACCGCCGCCATCAATCCGCCGCCCACGTAAGCCAGCACCTTCGTCAGCCTGACCGACACTCCAGAGAGCCGCGCGGCTTCCTCGTTCCCGCCGATGGCATAGAGCTGCCGCCCCCAGCGATGGCGCGCCAACAACAGCCACGTCACCAGCGCGCAGACCAGGAAGATCACCGTCACCACGGAGACGTTGTCGCCCAGGATGCGACTATCAATCCACTGGAACACGCCCGGAGCGTCCACGTAGTCATACGTGCCGTCGGGCTGCTGGACGGAACGGGAAACTTTCATCCCGCCCGAAACGGTTTTCGCCAGGCCGCGCGCAAAGACCATCATGGCCAGCGTGGCAATGAACGGCTGCACGCGAAACACCGCCGCCACGCCGCCGGAAACCGCACCGCACGCTGCGCCCAGCAACAGACACAGTGGCACCGCCAACCAGGGCGACCACCCCCAGTGAATGCTCATCAACGAGAAGCTCACCGCGACCAGCGCCAGCACGCTGCCCACCGCGAGATCAATCCCGCCGCTGATGATCACCAGCGTCATGCCGCAGGCCAGGATGCCGAATACGGAAGCTTGCCGCAGCGCGTCGCGATGCGTGCCGGATTTGAAGAAGGCGCCGTCGGCGTTGAACACGCAGCCCAAGATGAGCACTAAGGCCAGCGCCAGCAACGCGCGGCTGGCGGGATTGGCCCACAGCCTGGTGATTGGGTTCGTGTTGCCCGCCGATAATGTCGTCATGCCCTGCGCGGCATGATTTGGAAAATTTCGGACGCGGGGCAAGGCAAATGTCCGGTTTCGTGCGCGACAAAAGGCCGAAGGATGATTTTGCGGACATCATGGCAAAAAGGGTGGATTGACGGAATTCTGGTGCGAGAGGACAATACGCATTGTCGGATCAGGTTTTTAACCAACCGAAGGAATGGCCGGGCTATGAAAATGGGTTATGCAATTCAGGTTCTTCTCACCAGTGCTTTCTCCGCTGTAAATAATGCGTCCCGAGTTTTGGTCGTGGTGTTCTGCGCCAGCTCAACTACGCAGGGGGACGAAACTCAAGGCACTCCGGCGCCTGCCAACCTTGTAAGCAATTGGCCTGCGGGCGCGCCTCCAAGCCATGTTGTGCAGGCAGCAGCGGTTCCCAGGCAGGAGCCCGTCATCGAACCGCCGAGTTCTGCTCCCACCAATGGCCCGAGCCTTGCCGACTTCGGCGTCGGGGCTTCCTGGCCAGTGCGGCAGGAAATCAGGTTATTGGATGACGGCGCGGCGGGGGATTACGGATTACTAAAAGTCTCCTTCCCAGCGGACATCACCGCGGCACCTGTCACCATCATCACTCCGGATGGAAGAACTCTGGCTTGTCGGCCCACGTTCCTGGCGTTGTACGACAATGCCAGTGGTCAAAGTGTCCTGTTGGGTGAGGTCAAGCCGAGCATCGGAGAACTGGTGGGCGACAACACGGTAATTTATCCGGACGCGTTCGACACGATCAGCGCGGACATCCGTTACCGCTACACGAAGTATTGGCTCGAACAGGACATCATTCTGCACGAAGCAATTCAACTGCCTGAAGCATTTCAATCCGAAAATGCCTTGTTGGAGGTCTGGTCGGAATGGATTGATTCACCGCCCGACGCGATCGAAGCCCAAACGATTGAATTGCGTCCGCCATCGGAAGACGGAGTGGTGCCCGCGGGAGTCGCTACGGACGAGCACGCCCGATTTGGCGCGGCTCGTATTGCCGATGGGTACGCCTTCGGGATTCAGAGCGAGGGCGAGAAGATTCCGGTGGCCAAAACCTTTACGCGGATCGAAGGGCGCGACTGGCTGATTGAGCGAGTGGATTACACGGCGCTAAAGCCTGAATTGGACAAGCTACCCAAGCCGCAAGCGAGCCTTGCTCCGGAGAAACTGAAATCCGACCGCGCGATACTCGTGCGCTCCCTGCACGCGCAGACTGATTCCAGGCCGTCCGGCAAGACAATGCAGTTGGCCAAAGCTTCGTCACAAAAACAAAGCGGTCTGGTGCTGGACTTTATCATCGTCAGTTCGGTGCCGGCGCCGGCGGACATCATCAGTTGGTGGCCGGGTGGAAATACCACCGATGTCATTGGCGCGAATCATGTATCTCTCGCGAACGGCGCGACCCAT
>JAANMV010003766.1_pt1 | contig 12767 bp, 14 predicted proteins | sample 7279661 | NCBI WGS metagenome assembly JAANMV01 (sample SAMN14094540, study PRJNA606508) | bioreactor metagenome | isolation source: A lab-scale SPAN reactor treating ammonium-rich wastewater day 121 | place: Ireland: Galway | collected 2017-05-16 | reverse complement strand
GGGATGCCCCCGGCCGGTTCCGTGAAACCGGATGCTAGGGTCCACTTTCTGTCCGCGGGGAGGCTACCCCGGGCCGCGCGCGTGCGGAAGGGCAAGTATCCCGGCCAGCGCCACCGCCCGCCCCGGACTGTAAGCCCGGCGCCACGCCCCACCCCGCCCGCACGGCAGACTGCCCCCATGACCACCCCAGACCCCCAGACCCCCCAGGCCGGCCGGACCGAACAGGCGATCCTCGCCGGAGGCTGCTTCTGGTGCACCGAGGCCGTCATGCAGGACGTGCGCGGCGTCCTGAAGGTCGAGAGCGGCTACATCGGCGGGCACACCCCCACCCCCGACTACCGCAGCGTGTGCAGCGGCCAGACCGGGCACGCCGAGGCCGTGCGCGTCACCTTCGACCCCGCCCAGATCAGCTACGAGGACCTGCTCGGCCTGTTCTTCGCCACGCACGACCCCACCACCCTCAACCGCCAGGGCGCCGACGTCGGCACCCAGTACCGCAGCGCCCTGTTCCCCCTCACGCCCGAACAGGACGCCGCCGCCCGCCGCATGATCGCGGACCTCACCGCGCAGGACACCTTCGGGCGGCCCATCGTGACAGGCATCGAACCGGCCGCGACCTTCCACGTCGCCGAGGCCTACCACCAGAACTACTACGCGAACAACCCGAACCAGGGCTACTGCATGGCCGTCATCGCCCCCAAGGTCGCCAAGCTGCGCGCCCACTACGCCGACAAACTCCGCCGCTAAGGCCACTCACAGCAGGAAAGGGCCGGGGCAATGCCCCGGCCCTCCCGTCATTCCGGATTCGGTGCTCCGGGCTCAGTGCGCGGCGGCCGCGTGCTTCTTCGGCACGAAGCGCAGCACGGTGGTGATCACCGAACCCACGAACCACCCGAACAGCAGCGAGCCCAGCGTTTCCACCAGCCACTTCACGAGCCCCGGCGCGACCGGCGTGGCCTCCTCGGCGGCGTGCTCCCAGTCGTGCAGGATGTGCACCGGCTCGTGCCAGCCCAGTGTGTCCAGGCCCACCAGCAGGATGTGGCCGCCCACCCACAGCATCGCGGCCGTGCCCACCACGGACAGCGCCGAGAGCACCTTCGGCATGCCCTTCACGAGCGCTCGGCCCAGCGCGCGCCCGCCGCCGGTGCGGGCGTTCGCCAGTTTCAGGCCCAGGTCGTCCATCTTCACGAGCAGGCCCACCACGCCGTACACCAGCGCCGTGATCATGATCGCCACGACAATCAGGATCGCCAGGCGAGACCCGAACGGTTCACCGGCGACCTCCGCCAGCGATAGCGCCATGATCTCCGCGGACAGGATGAAGTCCGTGCGGATCGCGCCGGACACCATCAGCTTCTCGTGCTCAGGGGACCCGATCGCCGCGGCCGACGCGCTGTCGTCGCCGTGATGCTCGCCGGTCAGGGCCTCGTGGATCTTCTCGGCGCCCTCGAAGCACAGGTACGCGCCGCCCACCATCAGCAGCGGCGTCAACGCCCACGGCAGAAACTGGCTGAGCAGCATCGCGGCCGGCAGGATGAACACCAGCTTGTTCCGCAGCGACCCCAGCGCGATCTTCTTGATGATCGGCAGCTCGCGGTCCGGCGTGAACCCCTGCACGTACTGCGGGGTCACGGCCGTGTCGTCCACGACCACCCCGATCGCCTTCACGCCGGCCTTCCCGGCCGCCGCGCCGATATCGTCGATGGACGCCGCCGCCAGCCGCGCGATCACGGCCACGTCGTCCAACAGGGCCACCAGCCCGCCACTCACGCCAGGCCTCCCTGCGGGGCACTTCTCTTCTCATGTCCGGACAGATTCACCCGCCCAGGGTAGCAACCGGGAGCGGACCCGGCAGCCACACGTCCTTCATGCCGCGCGCCGGACCGGACCCGGCCGCGGGGCGTCCGGTATGCTGTCGGGCGTGAGCAGTGAACGGCAGGCGACCGGCGACCCCCCGCACGACGACGCGACCCCAGCGGCCGGCCGCGCCGCCGTGCGCCTCCTGCAGGGGTACGTGTGGCACCCCCGGGACGCGGAGATGGATCTCGACACCTTCCTCCCGCGGGAGGTGGATCTCCCCGCCCACCCGGGCACCACCGAGACGGACCCGGAGCCCGCGCGGGTGCTGTGGGACGAGGTGACGCCTCCCTTCGCGTTCTTCGAGAACGGCGAACCCACCGCCAGCCAGGCCTTCTACCAGTTCACGGTGCTGCGCGTGTACGAGGTCCGCCCCGGCAACGACGCCCTGCACGCTGACGCCCAGGAGGTCAGTGAACTGCTGGGGCCGCTGCTGGAGGCCACGCCGCAGGGGGTGGGCTGGCAGGTCTGGGAGGACCTGCGCGACCTGTGACCGCCTCCGGGCTGGACTGGCTGGACCTGCGCGTGGCGGACGATCCGCACCCGCGGCGGTTCAGCAGCGAGGCGTCACTGCGCGCCTACCTGCTCAAGGTCGAGCGGCTCTCCGCGGACGCCGTGATGGACCTGCTCGCGCACGGGGAACTGTCCCCGCCGGCGGTGCGCCGCGAGTACCGCGTGGACCGGCTCGCGCCGGCCCCCCGCACTCCCTGACCGTCAGGCGTCCAGCGTTTCCAGGCCCTCCAGGCCTTCAAACAGGCCGCGCAGCGGGAACGCGGGCAGCGCCGTGCGGGTGCCGCCCAGGCTGAAGTGCTCGACGCCCAGCATCTGCGTCTCCATGGCCTGCCGCTCCTCGGCGCTCATGCGGCCCATCAGGCTCTGCTCGCCCATCTGCGTGCCGTGCGCCGCCAGGGCCGCCTTCTTGTTGCCGGCGTAGGCCCGTACGTCCATGCGCACGGCCACCGTGCCTTCACTCACGCCGTACAGCTGCGGGTCCAGGTCCTGGCCCATGCGCGACAGGCCCTGCGCGGCCGCGGCGGTCAGGGCGGTGTAGTACAGGCGCTGCGGCCCGCCGCCCGGCAGGTGCCCGGAACTGAAGTAGGCGGCGGTGGTCGCCCGGTGAATCTGAAGGTGGTCGATGTGGCCGTACCCGCCGTGCGGATCGAAGGTCACCAGCACGTCCGGCTCCAGCTGCGCGATCACGTCCCGCACCCGGGCCTCCACGTCCAGCACGCTGGCGTTCATCAGGGCGCGCGGGTCGTCGTGCCGGGTGCGCTCGAAGCGGCCCGAGTCGTGGAACCCCAGGAACAGCGGTTCCTCGATCTCCAGGGCGCGGCAGGCGTCCCGGAGTTCCTGCTCGCGCTGGGCGCCCAGGTCGTCCACGGTCATGCCGGGCACCGTGATCTTCCCGGCCTCGCCGCGCGTGGCGCAGGCCACGACCACCCGCACGCCCCGGCGGGCGTAGTGGGTGAGCGTGCCGCCCACCGAGAAGGCCTCGTCGTCCGGGTGGGCGAACACGGCGAGCAGCGTGGGGGGGCGGGTCCGGGCGTCGGTCATCCCGGGAGTTTACCCGTCAGTGCCCGCCGCGCCCGCTTCCTGCGCCTCCAGTCTCCGGCCGCGGGTGTGAAAGTCCCACAGGGCGTCCGGCCAGGTCTGGTAGATCAGGCGGCGGTTCACGGCGTCGGCGGCCTCCAGCGCGGCGCCCAGGTGGCGGTAGAAGCGGCTGCCCTGTTCCTGCATGGCCCGCGCGGTCCAGTACGGTTCGGAGGCGAGGAGGGTGGCGAGGCGCTCGTCGGCGGTCATGCCGTCCACGATACCCGAAGGTCCGGCGCTGGCCCTCTGCTACGCTCCGCGCATGAGTGCCGAGACCCGCGGGGAGCGCCTGCCATGCCGACCGTGATCGCCGTGACCTCCGAAAAGGGCGGCGTGGGCAAGAGCACCCTGGCGGTGCACCTCACGGCCGCGTTCGTCGGGCGCGGCCTGAACGCCGCCCTGATCGACGAGGACGGCCGGGTCGGCAGCAGCCGCCGCTGGGCGCAGCGCGCGGAACAGGTCGGCCAGCCGCTGCCCTTCCCGGTGTATGACCCGGACGACGTGAAACCGAGGAAACTGGCGGACCTGGACGTGCTCGTCATCGACACCGAGGGCCGTCCGAAACGCCGGGACCTGCGCGCCCTGGCCGGACGCGCCGACCTGATTCTGGTGCCCAGCGGCCCCAGCCCCCTGGAACTGGAGGCCACGCTGGACCTCGTGGACTACCTGCACGAGCACGGCAGCGGGCGCGGCGCGTGCCGCGTGGTGCTGACGCGCGTGCCTGCGGTCGGCCAGGGGGGCGAGGCCGCCCGCGAGGACCTGCGGGACGGCGGGGTGACCGTGTGCAACACCCTGATCCGGCAGTATACGGCGTACACCCGCGCGGCCGAGCAGGGCGGTCTGGTGCGCGACCTGCCGGACCCGCGCGCCCAGGCGGCCTGGGGGGACGTGCTCGCCCTGTCCCGGGAGCTGCAGTGACCCGCCCCGGAGGCCGCTGAGATGGCCCGCTTCGACTACCTGGAGGGCAAAAAGCGCCGCAGGGACACGGGGCCGGGTGCCGACGAGAAGCTGGAGGCCGTGTACCTGCGCCGCGAGACGGTCCGGGCGGTGTGGCGCCAGCTCCGGCGGGACAGGGCCGCGCCGGGCAGTGGGCGGCCCGAGGAGAGCGTGAGTGAACTCGTGGAGGACCTGCTGGTCCGCTGGCTGCGGGAAAGGGAGCGGGACTGACGTGCGCGCCGAAGCGTCCGCAGGCGTGCAGCGCGCGGGCCGCTGGGTGGGCGCCCTGGTGGCGCTGCTGCTGGCCGGTCCGTCCCTGCTGGCCCCGGCGGAGTTCCACGCGCTGGACCACGTGAACCTGATCTTTCACGAGGCCGGGCACATGCTGCTGATGCCCCTGGGCGAGACGGTGATGCTGCTGGGCGGCAGCCTGATGCAGCTGCTGGTGCCGCTGGCCTGCGGGGCCGCTTTCCTGACCCGCGGGGACCGCTACGCCGCTGGCCTGATGGGCGTGTGGGCCGGGCAGAGCCTGGCGAACGTGAGCGCGTACGTGGCCGACGCCCGGGACCGTGCCCTGCCGCTGATCACCGGCGATCCGGACACGCATGACTGGTGGCAGCTGCTGGGCGGGTGGGGGGCGCTGGACGCCGCACCGGGCCTGGCCCGGCTGCTGCTGGCGTTGGCGTTCGCCCTGGTGGTGGCGTCGGTGCTGCTGGCCCTGTGGGGCGACCTCAGCGAGCCGGTGGGGGAGGGGAGGGGGCGGTGACCGGGCCGGTGCGGGTGGGCCGCTACGCGCCGAGTCCGACGGGCGCGATGCACCTGGGGAATGCGCGGACGGCGCTGCTGGCGTGGCTGCATTCCCGGGTGGTGGGGGCGCGGCATCTGCTGCGGTTCGAGGACCTGGACCGGGGCCGGGTGCGGCCGTGGGCGTACGACGTCCTGCGGCGGGACCTGGAGTGGCTGGGCCTCACTTGGGACGGAGAATATATCCAATCGGAGCGGCTTGACCTGTACGGCACTGCCCTCGGGCACCTCCCCACCTACCCCTGCACCTGCACCCGCCGCGACATCCAGGCCGCGATCCAGGACAGCGCCGGCGCCCCCCACGGCACCGAACCCGTGTACCCCGGCACCTGCCGCACCCGGCCCAGTCACCCGGACCGGCCTGCCGCCCTGCGCTGGCGCGTGCCCGACCTCACCGTCTGCGCCCGGGACCTGTACCGCCGGGAGACCCTCTGCCAGCACCTGCCGGGCGAGGTGGGCGACCTCGTGTTGCGCCGCAACGACGGCGTGTACGCCTACCACCTCGCCGTGGTCGTGGACGACGCCGCCATGGGCGTGACTGACATCGTCCGCGGCGCCGACCTGTGGCCCGCCACGCCCCGCCAGATCGCCCTTCAACGCGCCCTGGGCGCCCCCACGCCCGCGTACCTGCACGTGCCCCTGATGACCGACCACGCCGGCCTGCGCCTCGCCAAGCGGGACGGCGCGCCCCCGGTGCGCACCTACCGGGAAGGGGGCACGCCGCCGGGCCGCCTCCTGGCCGAACTGGCCCGAAGCCTGGACTGGACGGTGCCCGACGAGGTGACCGCCGCCGACCTGCAAGGCCACTGGCGGACGGAACTGGTGGACCGGGGGCTTAGCCCACCCAGTTCCTGAAGGCGGCCTTCATCCTGCCGCTCTCGTCTGCCGCTTGTCTAAGACGCGTCAGGCGCGCGTGCAGGGCATTCACTAGGCTTGGCGATCATGACCTTCGAGCTCCCCCAGTTTCCGTTGCCGGACGGACGCGGCCGCTACGGCCGCTACGGTGGCCGGTACGTGCCGGAAACCCTGATTCCCGCTCTTGACGACCTGGAACGTGCCTACGCCGAGGCCCGCCAGGACCCGGCCTTCCTGAACGAACTGCAGCGCCTCCTCAAGGACTTCGTGGGCCGGCCCAGCGGCCTGTACCTTGCCGAGCGCCTCACCGCGCACGCCGGCGGCGCGAAGATCTACCTGAAACGCGAGGACCAGAACTACACCGGCGCCCACAAGATCAACAACTGCCTCGCGCAGGGCCTGCTGGCCGTGCGCATGGGCAAGAAGCGCGTGATCGCCGAGACCGGCGCCGGGCAGCACGGCGTCGCCAGCGCCACCGCGGCCGCGCTGCTTGGCCTGGACTGCGTGGTGTACATGGGCGAGGAGGACATCCGCCGCCAGGCCCTGAACGTCTTCCGCATGAAGCTCCTGGGCGCCGAGGTCCGGCCCGTGACGAGCGGCACCGGCACCCTGAAGGACGCCACGAACGAGGCGATCCGCGACTGGGTCACGAACGTCCGCGAGTCCTTCTACATCCTGGGCAGCGTGGTCGGCCCGCACCCCTACCCGGCGATGGTCCGCGACTTCCAGAGCGTGATCGGTGAGGAGGTCAAGGTGCAGCTGCAGGCACTGGAAGGCCGCAGCGTGCCGGACGCCATCGTCGCCTGCGTGGGCGGCGGCAGCAACGCCATCGGCATCTTCGCGCCCTTCGCGTACCTGCCGGAGGCCGAGCGGCCCCGCCTGATCGGCACGGAAGCCGCCGGGCACGGCGTGGAGTCCGGCCTGCACGCCGCGAGCGTCGCGGGCGGCCGGGTGGGCGTGCTGCACGGCGCGATGATGTACCTCCTGAACGACGACGAGGGCCAGATCGTCCCGCCGCACAGCATCAGTGCCGGCCTGGACTACCCTGGCATCGGCCCGGAGCACTGCCACTACAGCGACGCCGGCCTCGCGTCGTACGTGCCCGTCACGGACGCGCAGGCGCTGGAGGCGCTGCAGCTGTGCACCCGCCTGGAAGGCATTATTCCCGCACTGGAAAGCGCGCACGCCATCTACCACGCCGTGGAACTGGCGGCCAGCATGCGCCCGGATCAGGTGATCGTGGTGAACCTCAGCGGCCGCGGCGACAAGGACGTGGCCGAGGTGATGCGCCTCCTGGACGCGGCCCCGGAAACCGAACCTGCGGGGGTGAGCGCGTGAGCGCCCCCATGACCGGCGCGCCCGCCGTCACCCGCGAAGGCCGGGGCGTGGCCCGCCTGCAGGCGGCCTTCCAGCAGGCCGAGGCCGAGGGCCGCGCGGCCTTCATTCCGTACATGACCGCCGGATTCCCGGACCGCTCGCGGTTCCTGGAGGTGGCCGCCACCCTGCTGGAACGCGCGGACATCCTGGAGGTCGGCATTCCCTACAGCGACCCCCTGGGCGACGGCCCGACCATCCAGCGCGCCAGCGAGGACGCCCTGGCGGCCGGCACCAGCACCCGCGGCACGCTGGACCTCGTCCGGGAGCTGCGGCGCACGCACGATACGCCGATCTCGGTCATGACGTACGTGAACCCCATCTACGCGGTCGGCCCGGAGACGTTCATGCAGCTGGCGGCCGAGGCGGGCGTGGACGGCCTGATCCTGCCGGATCTGCCGCCGGACCAGGACATCGAACTGATCGACCTCGCCACCCGCTACGGCCTGGGCCTGACCTTCCTGATCGCGCCGACCAGCACGCCGGACCGTGTGAAGCTGGTCGCGGAGGCCTGCACCGCCTTCCTGTATGCCGTGAGCGTGGTCGGCGTGACCGGCGCCCGCGAGGAAGCGGCCCTGGGTGAGGTGCCGGAGATGCTGGCCCTGGCGCGTGAGCACGCGCGCGTGCCGGTGGTCGTGGGTTTCGGGGTGCGGGACGCCCGCGCCGCGCAGGCGCTGGCTCCGCTGGTGGACGGCGTGGTGGTGGGCAGCACCTTCATCAACGCGATCCGGCAGGGCGCGGACCTGCGGGCCCTGGTGCACGACATCGCCGACGGCTGCCGCCGCTGATTCCCTGCCTTCCGGCCCTCTTCCCCCACGCTCACGGCGTGGGGTTTTTCACACCTTTTCGTGGCCTCAGGCAGCCGTAAGACGCGTGTGGGACTGGAAATGTAGTCTGTCCTCATGAGCCTGCGGCGCCTGCTGTACTCCACTCAACTGCCGTTCTGGCTGCTGCTATTGCTGGCCTTCGTGCTGCTGGGACGAGCACTGAACGCCCGCGTGGACGCCACCCGGCAGGTGGACAGCACCCGCGTGGAGATCGCGCAGGTCAACCGCGTCATGCAGCAGGTCGTGGACATGGAAACCGGCGTGCGCGGGTACCTGCTCACCGCCGACGCGAGCTTCCTGGAGCCGTATGACGCCGCGGTCGCCAGCCTGCCCGGCGACCTCGCGCGGCTGCGCGCGGTGGACGCGCTGGAAAAGGAGAAGGGCACCGCTCAGGAAGGCCAGACCGAACGTCTGGACCGGATCACCACCCTGATTACCCGCTGGCAGATGGAGGTCGCCGGACCGGAACTCGCCGCCGCCCGCCGCGGGGACCGGGGTGCGGCCGTGGCCATCGTGCGCACCCGCACCGGCAAGAAGATCATCGATGCCGTCCGGACGGAGATCACCGCCTACACCGACGCCGAGAACGCGTTCCTCAGCCGCAGCCTGCGCACCGCCGACGCGCGGCTCTCGGAGCTGCGCACGGCCCTGTACGGCCTGCTGGGCCTCGCGCTGATCGCCGGGATCGTGACCATCTCGGCGGGCGCCTCGATCCTCTCCCGGCATTTCGAGGCCCTGACGGGCGCGGCCCGGCGCCTCAGCGGCGGCGAGCGGGGCGTGCAGGTCCGGGAGGGCGGCCCGGCCGAGACCCGGGAACTCGCGGCGGCGTTCAACCGCATGAGTGAGGAACTCACCCACGCCACGGAGGCCGCCCGCACGCACGCGCTGGAATTGGAGGACCGCAACCGCAGCATGCGGCAGCTCGGGGACCTCAGTGACTGGATGCAGGCCGCGCGCAGCCTGGACGAGGGCGGCCAGATTCTCGCGCGGGCCCTGCCGGAACTGCTGCCCGGCACACGCGGCACGCTGCTGCACCACAACGCGTCCCGGAACCTGCTGGTGCCGCTGGTGTCGTGGGGCGGGGACGTGCAGCGGCCCGGGTCGCCGGAGCACTGCTGGGCGCTGCGCCGCGGGGAGACCCGCCGGCCGGGCAGCATGCCGTATGCGCCCCCCTGCCTGAACGGCGAGGAGTGCGCGTCGGTGTGCGTGCCGCTGTTCTCGCACGGGGAGACGCTGGGCATCCTGCGCATGACCCCGGCGGCCGAGGGCGCGGCCGACCTGGACCCGGCCGTGGACCGCGCCCTGCCCGGCGTGGCCCGGCAGGTGGCGCTGGCCCTGGCGAGCCTGAGGCTGCAGGACCGGCTGCTGCAGCTGTCCATCCGCGACCCCCTGACGGGCCTGTACAACCGCCGGCACCTGGAGGACGAACTGGCGCTGCACTTCGTGAACGGCGCGAGCGGCACGGCGCCCGTCAGCCTGATCGCGCTGGACGTGGACCACTTCAAGCGCCTGAACGACACCTTCGGACACGAGGCCGGGGACGCGGCCCTGGTGCGGCTCGCGGCGGCGCTGTCGGACCTCGCCCCGGCCGGCAGCACGCCGGCCCGGCCGGGCGGGGAGGAGTTCGCGCTCCTGCTGCCCGGGCACGACCTCGCCTCCGCCACGGCGCTGGCCGAGACGCTGCGTGAGCATGTGGCCGAGTGGACCCTCAGCCACGCCGGGATCGCGCTGGGCCGCGTGACGGTGTCACTGGGCGTGGCGCAGGTGGACCGCCTGATGACCGGCCCGGACGCCCTGGTGCGCGCGGCGGACGAGGCGCTGTACGCCGCGAAACGCGCGGGCCGCAACCGCGTGGTGCAGGCCGGGGAGGCCCCCTGGACCCTGCCGGAGGCGCTGCCCGCCCACTGAGCCTGCACCAGGTGGACGGGGCCGGGCCGGTGCTAGCCTGACCGGGTGACTATTCAATCCGTGAAGGCCCTGCCGGCCCGTGCCGACGTTCCCCGCGAGGAAACCTGGGACATCGAAGCCCTGTACGCCACCCCGGATGCCTGGCAGGCGGAGGCTGACGCCCTGCCGGCCGCCATTCAGGCGATGAGCGCCTACGCGGGCACGCTGGGGCAGTCCCCGGAGCGCCTGCTGGCGTACCTGACGGCCGCCGACGACCTGGAGCTGCGCCTGACCCGGCTGATGTCGTACGCGAGCATGAGCGCCAGCGTGGACGGCCGTGACCCGGTGGCGGCCGCGCGGCGGGACGTGACCAGCGGCCTGCTGGCCGAGTACGGCAGCCTCACGGCCTTCGCCCGGCCGGAACTGCTGGCGCTGGATTCGCTGGAGGGCTGGCTGGAGCGGCCGGAGCTGAAGGACCACCGGGTGCGGCTGTCGCGGCTGATCCGCAACCGGCCGCATGTCCGCTCGCCGGAGGTGGAGGAACTGCTGGGCGCGGTGCAGGCGCCCTTTGCCAGCGAGCGCGGCATTCACCCGGCGCTGGCGAACATGGACCTGCAGTTCGGGTCGGCGGGCGGGGAGAAGATCACGCAGGGGAACGTGGAGCGCCTGACCACCGATCCGGACCAGGAGGTGCGCCGCGCGGCCTGGGAAGGGTACGCGGACGCGCACCTGGCGCTGAAGCACTCGCAGGCCGCGATGTACGCCACGAACGTGCGCCAGGGCGTGTTCATGGCGCGGGCGCGGCGGTACCCGGACGCGATCACGGCGTCGCTGGCACCGGACAACATACCGGTGGGCGTGGTGACGACCCTGCTGGACACCTACCGGGCGCACACGCCGATCTGGCACCGGTACTGGCGGGTGCGCCGGGAGTGGCTGGGCCTGCCGGAGCTGCGCGAGTACGACGTGAAGGCGCCGCTGGTGGGCACGCGGCCGGTGTCGTACGCGCAGGCGGTGGAGTGGATCCAGGATGGCCTCCAGCCCCTCGGCGAAGAATATATCCAAGAAATGCGGAAGGGTCTCACCACCGACCGCTGGGTGGACTACGCCGCCAACGACGGCAAACGCCAGGGCGCCTACAGCAACGGCGGCGGCCGCGTGAAGCCCTACATCTTCATGACCTGGAACGGCACCATGAGCAGCTACAGCACCCTGGCGCACGAGATCGGCCACAGCATGCACAGCCTGCTCTCCCAGCGCGAGCACCCCCACAGCGTGCCCCGCTACACCCTGTTCCACGCGGAGGTCGCCAGCAACTTCAACCAGGCGATGAGCCGCGCCAACCTGCTGCGCCGCGCCCGCGAGGCCGGCGACACCGACCTGGAAATCCAGGTGATCGAGGAGGCGCTGGGCAACTTCCACCGCTACTTCTTCATCATGCCCACCCTGGCCGCCTTCGAGATGGAGGTGTACGAGCGCGTGCAGGCCGGCCGGCCCGTGAGCGCGCCGGACCTGATCGCCCTGACCGCCGACCTGCTCGCCCAGGGCTACGGCGACGGCGTGCAGATGGACCGCGAGCGCAGCGGCATCATGTGGGCGCAGTTCAGCACGCACCTGTACGCGAACTTCTACGCCTACCAGTACGCGACCGGCATCAGCGCCGCCCACCAGCTGCTCGCGCAGTTCGACGCCGACCCGGACGGCGCCCGCGAGCGGTACCTGGCGTTCCTGCGTTCCGGCGGGAGCCTGGACCCCATCGACGCGCTGCGCGAGGCCGGTGTGGACATGCTCAGCCCCGAGCCGGTCGAGGCGACCTTCCGCACCCTGGCCGGGTACGTGGACCGCCTGGAGGAGCTGCTGCGCGCCCGCACCACGCATTGATCGCATAGGGAAAGGGGAGAGCGGGGTAACCCCCGCTCTCCCCTGTAACTGGCCGCCTCAGCGCATCAAACTCAATGTCACCGGCGCCACACCTTCGCCCAGGATGCCCAGCTGCCGCGCGGCCGCCGTGGACAGGTCGATCACCCGGGACGGCACCCCGAACGGCCCGCGGTCGTTGATCAGCACCACCACGCTGCGCCCCGTGCGCTGGTGGGTGACCCGGACCCACGTCCCGAACGGCAGGGACAGGTGCGCGGCCGTCATGGCGGTCCGCGCGTCCCGCCGGCCCCCGTAGTACACCGCCTGCCCACGCTGGAACACCCGCGCGGCAGTGGAGGGCGCCGCGCGGGGCGGCAGGGCTGGCGGCGTCGCCATCACCGCTCCGCCTGTTCCGTCGGGCAGGCGCATGACCTCCCCGGCGCGCAACTGGAAGCCCGGCCCGCCGTTCATCGCCTGAAGCTGCGCCACGCTCACGCCGGTGGCACGCGCCAGGGACCACAGGGTGTCGCCGCGCTGGATGGTGTAACTGCGGTCCGCGCCGGCCGAACCCAGGAGCGCCGCGGCCAGCAGGACCAGCCGGCCCCCCGCGGCCATCCTCACACGGTCTCCTTGACCGCCTGGCTCAGCACCTCGTGCCCGTCCTCGGTGACCAGCACCAGGTCCTCGATCCGCACGCCGCCCACGCCGGGCAGGTACGCGCCGGGCTCGATGGTGACGAGCATGCCGGGCTTCAGGACGTCCTCGCTCGTGCCGCGC
>JAANMV010003763.1_pt1 | contig 12775 bp, 9 predicted proteins | sample 7279661 | NCBI WGS metagenome assembly JAANMV01 (sample SAMN14094540, study PRJNA606508) | bioreactor metagenome | isolation source: A lab-scale SPAN reactor treating ammonium-rich wastewater day 121 | place: Ireland: Galway | collected 2017-05-16 | reverse complement strand
TGGGCGATTGATTCAACTGCGTACGGAAATATTTATTATCACAGCGGTGCGAACAGAACCGGATTCCGATGTTATTCTCAATTCAACCTTGAAGAAGGAAACGGAATCGTGATTATGACAAACAGTTTAAATGGATCCGAACTGTGGATGAGATTAATAAAGAGGATTGGTGATTTCTGAAAAGTTACTGAAGCGTGTAACTACTGTCAACAAAAACATCTTTTCCTTCAAATAAAGTCATAAGCACTTTTGCTTTATAAATGTCTGTTACCGGAATCTCAAATAAATTTTTATCAAGCACAATTAAATCTGCTTTCTTTCCAACTTCAATTGAACCTGTTTCCTTTTCGAGAAAATTTGCATAAGCTCCATTGATAGTAAAGCTTCGTATCATTTGTTCGAGAGTAACTCTTTCTTCAGGCCAGAGAACTTCGCTTGAATCTGTTGTATTAAATTCACTTCTTGTTATTCCAAATTGGATCGCTTCCAAAGGATTGCAGGGAATCGTAACAGGATAATCACTCGAACTTGCAGCAATAACTCCTTCGTCAAAAAAACTTTTCATTGGATATTCTTCGTCTGCACGTTTTTGACCGAGATAAGGAACCTGAATATTATAATAGTAATCATCTTTGCTGAACCAATATGGCTGAGGTACAGCGATCACACCAAGTTCTTTGAATTTTTTAATATCTGATTCGTCAACTAACTGAAGATGCGTAATAGAATTTCTTGAATCTCTTTTCCCGTTCTGAAATTCTGCGGAAGCAAAAGCATAAAGTGTTACAGATGTTGCAGCATCGCCAATTGCGTGCACGTGAATCTGAAAATGTTCTTTATCCAAAGCCGAACAGATTTTATTAAGGGAATCAATTTTCCAAAATATTTCCCCATAATTTTTTGGTTGATGCTTGTAAGGTTCTTTCAGATATGCTGTACTTCCTTCAACAACGCCATCAATAAAAATCTTTGCAGAATTTGTCTGAAATAATTCACCTGAATTCTTTTTTCGCTCTTCAATCAGCGATTTGATTTGCTCAACACTTTTTTCAGGATCAATGTAAAGTGAAGCACGAAATCTCATTTTTAATTTATTATTTTTCTCCAGATTTCTGAACGCATCAGTTTCATTACTTCCAGCATCGAGATATGCATCGTGGACAGTTGTTATTCCAAATGCTGAAACCATTCGTTGATATGCTTCAAGTCCATCCATTAAATTTTCTACTGTATAAGCCGGGAAAATATCCGCAACAAGATCTGCAGCATTTTCGCGAAGCGTGCCGTTAGGTTCATTCGTTCCGGGATATCGTTCAATATTTCCGCCTTTTGGATTTTTTGTTGAATTATTTATTCCAGCCAGTTCAAGTGTTTTTGAGTTAACCCATTTTGAATGTCCCCCATCTGAAGAAAAAGAAACAGGAATATCTTTTACAATTTCATCGATTATTTTTTTATCAGGACCAATCCCGGGAAAATCTGTATCGCTCCAGCCTCTGCCTTTAATATATTTTGCATCAGGATGTTCGGATAAATATTTCTTAATTGCATTTTGGATATTTTCTTTCGATTTGAGTCCGTAAAGATTCAACTCATTGAAATAACGGTAAGAACTTATTGAATGACAATGCGCATCAACAAATCCGGGAAGAACCATTTTGCCATTTAGATTTATAACTTTTGTCTTCTCGCCAATATATTTTTGAACACTGTCATTATCTCCAATGAAGATGATCGATTTGTCTTTAATGGCAACTGCTTCAGCTTTTGAATTTATACTATCAACAGTGTAAACAAATCCGTTTGTAAAAACAGTGTCAGCTTTTTCATTCTGGTTTGTGCTGCAACCAACAATGAAATAAAATAAAATAATTATTGTAACTAATGATTTCATCTTATTTGTTCGGATTAAATTCTTTTTTTCTGATTGTTACTTTTTCAAGTTTTTCCAGATTTACTTCAACACCAATTCCCGGTTTTGTTGGAACATCCATCGTTCCATCTTTATTAACTGTGAATTCAGGTTCAACAATATCTTCTTTATAATATCTTTTGCTTGCTGAAATATCTCCCGGTAAAGTAAAGTTTGGGAGTGATGCAAGAGCAACATTTCCTGCGCGACCAATTCCTGATTCGAGCATTCCACCATGCCAAACCGGAATATTTTTTGAAGAGCAATAATCGTGAATTAATATTGACTCGGTGAATCCTCCGACTCTTCCGGGTTTAATATTGATTACTCTGCAGCTATCAAGTTCGATTGCAGCACGGGTATCATCGAGTGAATGAATACTTTCATCGAGACAAATTGGAGTTTTCAATTCCCGCTGAAGTTTTGAATGATCATAAATATCTTCGTACCCCAGTGGTTGTTCAATAAGGAGCAGATTATAATTATCCATCTCTTTAAATAAATTAATGTGTTTTAATTCATAAGCTGAATTCGCATCAACCTGCAAAAGAACATCAGGAAATTCTTTTCTCAATGCTTTTACAAATTGGATGTCATATCCGGGAGAAATTTTTATTTTAATTCGTTTATAACCTTCTTTCAAATAATTATTCACTGTTTTTATCAAATCAGATTCAGATTTTTGAATTCCTATACTCACACCAACATCAACTTTACTTCTCGTTCCACCAAGCAATTTTGAAAGAGATATTTTTTTTGATTTTGCAAAAACATCCCAAAGCGCTGCTTCAAGTCCGGCTTTTGCCATCATATGTCCGCGAACTTTGGAGTAAAGAGAAATTGCTTCATCAATTGAAGAAAGATTTTTACCCAATATCGATGGGATTAAAAAATCTTCGAGTATATGCCAGGCTGTTTGAACGGTTTCGTAAGAATAAAAAGGTGTTCCTTCAGCAACCGATTCACCCCAACCGGTAAGACCTTCAGCATCAACCCTAACCATTATATGTTCTTCATCGTATTCAGTTCCCATTGACGTGGTGAATGGTGAAACGAGTTCCATTTTTGTGTGATAAAGTTCTACTCTTTTAATTTGCATTTTTTTACCTGACTAAATATTTATTAAAGTTTCGGAGTTGCAATGAAGTTAACACCAGCGGGAATTGTTTTCAGATCAATATTTTCTGCTTCACATTGGTAACCAAACTCTTTTAAAATTTTTAATGATTCAATTGAAGATTCAAAATGATCTCCACCCAGTTCTAAATATATTGTTGGTTTATGTTTTTTAATTGTCTCTTTAGCACCTCGTAACACTTGAGGTTCATATCCTTCGGTATCAATTTTTATAAAAGAAATTCGTTCCGAGATATTATTCGAAAATTTATCAAGAGTTGTAATCTTAATTTCTTCAACAATAAAATCATTTTTATCCTGTGTGACTATCGAACTTAAACCGGACTGTTTTGGATTGAAGTAGAGCGAAGTAGCGCCTTCCTGTTCACCTAGAGCAAGATTAATGATCTCAACATTTTTAAGATTATTTATTTTTACAGTAGATGACAATTTTTTACTGAGTCTCCCTGATGGTTCGAATGAATAGATTTTTCCCGAATCATTCATCAAATTGTTGAGGATCAACACAAAAAATCCCATATTGCCGCCAACATCAATAACTGTATCACCCTTCTTAATATATTTTTCAATTTTATCTCGCTCTTCATTGAACATTCTATCCCAGCAGGCGTGATATAATATTTCACCCCGGTCTCTTCGATTATAAAAATTGAAATAATAATTACCATGATTGACTGTTATGCTTTCATTACCAATTCCTTTTTTCAATTCTAGTTTAATACCGGTAAAAAAACATTTTGATTCAAAGCTAATCGTATTAAAGATTGCATTTAACGTATTCGACAAACCCCTTTTCTTAATACTGGAATTAATTTTTTTTATTGCATTTATCATCTATAAAACAGCTCATCTTGAACAGAAAATTATTAGAACTAAATTTAAGCTATGTAAAATTAACGAATTTTAGATTGCCGGGTTAATTTTGAAGTAAGTTTTTTGATATTCTTACTTGAATCAGATTACTGTTAAGCTAAGGTAATTTCTGAAAAAGTTTTTGACGAATGCAATTAAAAGATAAAAACAAAGGATGATAAACTCTTCGGCGAATATTTCCTTGCCTGTCTGCACCAATAAGTTTAATTTTTCGTATAAATAATTTCATTTTTTGTAAAGCTATCATCAAACGAGAGTATCATGTCCGAAAAGCTTATCGAATGTGTCCCTAATTTCTCAGAAGGGCAGCGACCTGAAATAATAAAACAAATCACAGACGAAATTGAAAATGTTGAAGGTGTAAAACTGCTTGATGTAGATCCCGGTTTCGATATGAACCGCACTGTTGTAACTTTTATTGGTTCGCCAGAAGCAGTTAAAAAAGCTGCATTCAATTCCATTAAAAAAGCAGCTGAGCTGATTGATATGAGCAAGCACAAAGGATCACATCCGCGAATGGGTGCGACTGATGTTTGTCCATTTGTTCCTGTAACCGGAGTTACAACTGAAGAATGCATTGAACTTTCTAAAGAAGTTGCAAAAAAAGTTGGTGAAGAACTTAGTATCCCTGTTTATCTTTATGAAAAATCTGCAAGCAAACCTGAAAGAGAAAATCTTGCAAAAATTCGTCAGGGTGAGTATGAAGCGCTTGAAGAAAAATTAAAAAAACCAGAATGGAAACCTGATTTTGGCCCGACAAAGTTTAATGCAAAAGCAGGTGGGACAGTAATAGGAGTTAGAGAATTTCTGATTGCTTACAATATTAATCTGAATACCCGCGAAGTTAATCACGCAACTGACATAGCTTTTGAAATCAGAGAAAAGGGAAGATCAGCACGCAGAATTAACAATGGAAATTTTTACTATAAAAGTGATGACATTCTGAAATATGAAAAGGGAAATTATCCTTGCGGTGATTGTGATTTTGTTGGAAAGACAATAAAAGAAACTATTGATCATTGTAAAATAAAACACAATTATGATCTTGCTGATATTCTTGAGCAGCATGGAATTGATCCTGCAAAACCTGAAGGTCAGTCAGTTAAAAAACCAGGTAAGTTTAAACACTGTAAAGCCATTGGCTGGATGGTTCCGAAATATGATCGAGCACAGATTTCAATTAATCTCACCAATTATAAAGTGACTTCGATGCATCATGTTCTTGAAGAGACAAGAAAACTTGCTTTTGAAAGAGGACTTGTAGTTACCGGAAGTGAAGTGGTTGGAATGGTTCCTTATCCGGCATTACTTGAAACAGGAAAATTTTATCTGAAGCAGCAGCATCGTTCGGTTGGAATTCCGGTGATAGATATTTTGAATACTGCTGTTCAGTCACTGGGTTTGAATGATGTCTCTGAATTTAAAATTGAAGAACGAGTTCTCGGACTTCCCAAAAATCTTGAAACAGCATTAGCAGAAATGAAGCTGACAGATTTTATTGACGAAGTCTCACGTGAATCTCCTGCGCCAGGTGGTGGATCGATTGCTGCATTAGCTGGTGCTTTAGGCGCTTCACTTTCGTCGATGGTAAGTAATCTCACTGCAAACAAAAGAGGAAGTGATGCTGTTGACAAAATTCTAAATGAAGCTGCAGAACAATGCCAGCAAATTAAAGAAGCACTTGTTAAAGCAATCGATGAAGATACAAATGCGTTTAATTCATATATGAATGCTCGTCGTTTTCCAAATAAATCCGTTGAAGAAAAGAAAATCAGAGAAGAAGCAATGCAGGCAGGACTGAAGCAAGCAGTAATGGTTCCATTAAATACTGCAAAACAAAGTCTAAGAGCAATTGAAATTGCAGAAGTTGTTGCAAAGAACGGCAATCCAAATTCGATTACAGACGTTGGTGTTGGTGCACAAAGTGCTTACACAGGTGTGCTTGGCGGCGTTTATAATGTACTCATCAATTTAAAAGATATCAAAGATCAGAAGTTTAATGAAGAAATGAAGAAGACTTGTGCTGAGTTGAAGGAAAAAGCGCAGAAGAAATTAAATGAAGTCTTAAGTTTTGTAGAGAGTAAATTATAAGAAAATATTGTTTTTCCCTTTTATTTATTGACATTTCCGCTTAAGGAATATCAGATCGGAATCTTCCCAAACTTCTAAAATTTTATAATTAATACCTTATAATCAGATGGAGTTATAAATGAAAAAGTATTTTTCTGTTTTTATATTTTTTATTTTTTCAATCAGCTTGTTTTGTCAGTCGGAGAAACTAACCCGCCTTCTTCGCTTCCCCGATATCAGCAAAGATAAAATTGCTTTTGTTTACGCTGGGGATATCTGGATTGTTGATGCAAGTGGAGGAACAGCCAGGCAATTAACTTCTCACGAAGGAATTGAACTCTTTCCAAAATTTTCTCCGGATGGAAAATGGATCGCATTTTCTGCTGAGTATTCGGGGAACAGACAGGTTTATATAATTCCCGTTGAAGGTGGAACTCCAACTCAATTAACTTACTACAATGATGTTGGCATTATGCCTCCACGTGGTGGATTTGATTATCAGGTTCTTGGCTGGACTCCGGATGGAAAAAATGTTTTGTTCAGAGGAAACAGACTTCCGTGGGGAGAAAGAATGGGAAAATATTTTCTCGTTCCTGTTGCTGGCGGATTTGAAACTCCTTTGCAAATTCCAGAAGGCGGAGGTGGAATGTTATCTCCTGATGGAACAAAAATGGTTTACACTCCGATAGAACGCGAATGGAGAACATGGAAAAGATATCGCGGTGGTCGTGCACAGGATGTCTGGATTTATGATTTAAAAAATAATACCACTGAAAAAATTACAGATTGGCTTGGAACAGATAATCAACCAATGTGGATTGGAGAAAAAATTTATTTCACTTCTGACAGAACCGGAACTCTTAATCTTTATTCTTACGATCTCACTTCAAAACAAACTTCTTCTCTAACTGATTTTGATAATTATGATGTTCTCTGGCCATCAGCAGGTGATGATAAAATTGTTTATGAGAATGGCGGATACATTTATAAATATGATATCACAACAAATAAAAATGAAATGGTAGCGATAAAAGTATTCGGAGATTTTCCAGGAACATTTCCATATATTAAAAATTTGAGTGATCAGGTTAACTGGTTCGAAATATCGCCGACAGGAAAACGAGCATTGCTTGAAGCAAGAGGAGATGTTTTTACAGTACCTGCTGAGAATGGAGAAATAATTAATATTACTCAAACTCCGGGAATAAGGGAAATTGATCCGGTCTGGTCACCTGATGGAAAATGGATTGCATATCTATCTGATAGAACTGGTGAGTATGAAATTTTTATGAAATCTTCTGATGGAAGTGGTGAGGAAAAACAAATTACAAATGATGGAACTATCTGGAGGTTTTCTCCCGTCTGGTCACCTGATAGTAAGCAAATTGCTTTCTCAGATAAAAACCAAAAACTCTGGTATGTTAATGTTGATGGAGGAAGTCCGACCGAAGTTGATCATAGTAATTATAATGATATAACAGATTATAAATGGTCACCGGATAGTAAATGGTTAACCTATACTAAAAGTGATGAATCAAGGATGGGTTCAATCTGGGTTTATTCACTTGATAAAAAAGAAATTACAAAACTGACAAGCAGTCTGACTGATGAATTCAATCCGGTTTTCAGCAAAGACGGAAAGTATATTTATTTCTTTTCAAATCGTGATTTCAATCTGGAGTTCAGCAGTTGGGAATTTAATTACGTTTACACAAATCCAACAAGAGTTTATTGTGCTGCATTAAACAATGATGTCCCAGCTTTATTTCAACCCAAAAATGATGAAGAAATCACGAACAATGAATCAAAAGAGAATAATGATACTGGCGAGGTTGTAGTCAAAATTGATCCTGAAAATTTTGAAAACAGAATTGCTGTGCTTCCGGGTAAATCGGGAAGTTATGCATCACTTCTTCCGACAGAAAAAGGTGTTTTGTATATCTATCGTGATGATTCCGGATCTAAATTGAAATTATTCAATCAGGAAGATGAAAAAGAAGTTACGATTATGGAAGACGTTGGAAATTTTGTTGTTTCAGCAAATGGAAAGAAAATTATTTACGCTATTCGTAGTGATTATGGAATTGCAGACATAAAAGAAAATCAGAAGAATACAGATGGAAGAATTGATCTGAGCAAATTAGATGTAAAAATATTTCCAAAAGCAGAATGGGAAGAAATTTTTGTGGATGGCTGGCGGCTTTTACGTGATTGGTTCTACGATGCAAATATGCATGGGGTTGATTGGAATGAAATGAAGGAAAAATATGGTCAACTCGTTCCTTATGTTTCTCACCGGATGGATCTCGATTATATCTTTGGTGAACTCGGCGGTGAACTAAACTCAGGTCATGTTTATGTTGACTGGGGAGATTTTGAAAGAGTGAAGAGAATGGATAGTGGTTTACTTGGCTGTGAACTCGAAGCTGATCCATTAGGTTTTTTTAAGATTACAAAAATTTATAAAGGGGAAAACTGGCATTCAGATTTTCGTTCTCCGCTGACAGAACATGGTGTTGATGTAAAGGAAGGTGATTTCATTATTGCTATTAATGGGCAGGAAGTGAAGACAAATGAAAATCCATATAAATTTCTTGAGAATAAAGCTGGTATTGTAATTACACTTCTGGTTAATAGTAAACCTTCAAAGGATGGTGCAAGAGAAGAAAAAGTAAAACCAATTAGCAATGAAGGAAATCTTCGTTATCTCGATTGGGTGAATTCAAGAATGAAAATGGTTGATGAATTATCTGGTGGTAAAATTGGATACATTCATATTCCTAACACTGCAGTCGAAGGCAATAGGGAATTATTTAAATATTTTTATCCACAGACAAATAAAGAAGCGTTGATTATTGACGATCGTTACAATGGCGGCGGATTTGTTCCTGACAGGATGATAGAACTTGTTTCCAGAAAAACTTTGAATTACTGGGTAAGACGCGGAACCGAACCAACTCCTGTTCCGGGATTTGTAATGGATGGACCTAAAGTTTGTTTGATAAATGGTTATTCAAGTTCGGGTGGTGATGCTTTCCCATATTACTTCAGAGAAAAAAATCTCGGTAAAATTATCGGTACACGTACCTGGGGTGGGTTAATTGGTCTTTCAGGTAATCCAAATTTAATGGATGGAGGCTCGATTAGTATTCCGACTTTCAGGTTTTTAGATACAAATGGAAACTGGGCAGTTGAGAACGAAGGTGTTTATCCAGATATAGAAGTTCTTGATCGTGCTGATCTGGTAGTGAAAGGAGAAGATCCATCTTTGGAAAAAGCAGTTGAAGTTTTATTAGAGGAATTGAAAAATAATCCTCCGAAGAAATTGGTTGTTCCGCCTCCACCGGATGAATCGAAGAAATAAATGGCCCCACTCCTCCGAAGGAGTCCTATGGACCGTCCTCTCCCCAAAGGGGAGAGGTGGAACTTTTTCAAGAAATTATAGCCCCGTGCTTCAGCACGGGGATAGAATAATACAAAACGGATTTGGCTTTAGCCAAACCAACTAAAATTAGTTTAAATTCTTAAATCCATATTTCTTCTTAAACTCATCAAGTTCTTCAAGAAAATTTTTTATACGATGATGTTCTTCCTGATTATCGATATACTTTCTAACTTTATCAAGAATGGATTTACTTACAGAAAGTGCGATGTAGTCACCCTGCAATCCGAACTTACCTTTTATCACTTGACTTTTATTTACCCAATGTGATGATTCACCTTTAATCAACTGAACTATTTTACTGATTGTTTGATCGGTTCCAAGAGATATTAATAAATGAATGTGATGATCTGTGCAATTGATATTATCAATAAATATTCCTTTTTCTTTTGCATTAGATTTTATATGCTGAATCAGAATTGGTTTAAATCCTTTTGTTATGATTTTTGATCTGTTTTTTGTTGACCAAATAACATGAAGATAAATGTTTATAATAGGCATTATGTATAGACGATTTGATATTAAAATATTGGATAATTTAGGAATAGAAATCTTAAATAGAAAGTTTTGGCTAAAGCCATAAGTGCAGGTGTGCTATTTTATTTTTAACCCCGACTTGAAAGTCGGGGCTATTATTCTATTCATCACTATCAACTTCGAACTTAACAATCACGTAACCTTTCCAGGTTTCATAAGCTGCGAAGAGAACTCCAACTAAAACAGAAATCATTCCTAAGAGAAATAGAATTGTGATGAAACTATTTATTTTTGTTACTTCAAATAAGTATCCGAATCCAATAAGTAAAGAAGTCAATACAAATAATGCAACAGCAAGAGTATATGACAGAACTGCATTTCTCACCAGACCGACCCGATAAGTCAGCTTTTCAAGCTGCTTGGTAATACTTTCAAATCTTACGTTTTCCTGGAAACTGAATTCTTTATCGCCAAGTTTGTGAAGCGCTCGTCTTCGTTCTTCATTCAAAAGACGAATTCTGTTTACCACCAAAGAATATTTATTATTCATTGCGAGAAGAAGTAGTCCGCACGCAGAGATCATTAATCCCGGTGCAAGCATTAGCTGAATTATTTCAACGATGGATGATACGTCTGGCATTGTTCTTAAAATTTGTTGAAGTAAATATAATGAAAAGTGAGAGATGCATTTGATAAGTGTCATTACGAGTTCCATCAGAGTCGAAACAAAGTGATCTCAAATTTAGTTTAGATTGTTTCGCTAATCACTCGCAATGACTTTTGGTGAACTCACACTATTAGAGTCTTGCTGACTATTGTCATTCCGCACTTGATGCGGAATCTATTTTTTTATTTAGTGGATTCCCGCTTTCGCGGGAATGACAACTATTCAAACTTAAAATTTTTGTTTATTGGTCATCCCGAACTCGGTTCGTGATCTCTTGTACTTATGAGATGCTGTCCAAAGGACTCCTTTGGAGAAACAAGTTAAGCATGACTAAATAATTATCGTTCAAATTCAAAATTCTTCTTTGAAGCCTGTTCTTTAATAAGCTTCAACATTGCTGCATCAAGCGTATTATCCTGAATGTTTTCTTTTTGTTGTTTTGCAATGAAGTCTCTTCTTTGCTGATCAAGTTCATTAATTTCTTTTTGAATTTTTTCTCGTTCATTTGCTTTTTGATCAACATATTCTTTTTGTTCTTCCTTCGTCATATTCTGCATTTCTTTTGGTAACTGATCTTTTGGAATATCAACAATATCGACACCTTCTTTTTCTGCATCAACCAGATCCCACGATTCATTTTTGTACTGACCACTTCCTTTTGTAATTGATCTCTCAACCATTACACTGGGAGAAAGATTACTTGCGTTATCATCCTGTGTTGATTGTCTTTGCTTCAATGTTTCGCCCTCGTAACCATAAGCTATGTAAGTAGAATTTAATTTTTGTCCAAGCTCAACAAGTCTGTCATCGTACGGAGTCGGGATATGAGCGATGTGACAGTCGCTGTCAATATTTAAATATTTTCCATTTGCAAGATCAGCACCATTTTTCCAAAAAGTTTGAACTCCTTCATTATAGTTACCACAAAAAATTGTATTTACTATTATATCTTTATTGCGAGCTGATTTGCATGCATCCTTGTAATCCTTTTCTCCCTGGTCGAATGGTTCATTTCCTGCAATGAATATTACTTTATAATTATTATCATCTTTATTCCATTTTAAATCTCGTAGAGCTTCTGAAATTACGGTTCCACAATATTCACTTCCTCCGTTTGTTTTGAGATTGAATAATTCTTCCGAGATTTTATCAAGATCATTTGTAAAGGGAGTGATAAGTCTTACATAACCTTCCATTGATGAAAGTCCGTCATTCCCGTATTCATACAATGCAACTGAAAGATTTGTTTTTTTACCATTGCATTTTGAACGGGACATTTCATTTACAATTTTCCAGAGTTGAGTTTTAGCCTGGTCAATTAATCCATCCATACTGTTACTTGTGTCCAGAAGAATGGCAAGCTGAATATTGCTGCTGGTTGGGTTTGAGTTTGATTTTGCAACATCCCCGAAAAGTGTGAAACTGATAAGAAAGCAAATGAACATAATTAATGAGCTTTTCATTTTTAACTCCTTAATGAGTGATGAAATTTATTTTGTTGAGGGTTTAACTATTCAGGAAGGGAAAAGTTCCATGATGAGTTGGAATGAAAAGACGAAATATTTTTATATTAAATTTATGAAAATTAGAGAGGTTAAAAAGTATCAATAGCGCTTGGATAATTAAATTACTGATATACCAATGGTAATATAGAATAATAAGGGCCATCCAAAAGTGGTGTGTATCCCACTTTCTAATTCCAATGATAATTTGTTATTCAATTCAAAAAGATAAAAACCATTTAAGCCTAAGAAGGGTGCAGGTGCAAAATTTAAATCATAAGTAGCTAAGGCTAACCCTGCACAACCAGCTATAAATAAATTCCTGTATAATCTGATTTCGGGTCCAAATTTTGCGTATGGAAGGAAATATACATTATAATCATCAGAATGTTTATAAGTAATAATTAAAGTATTTATTCCTAGCTCAAATGCTAAGTCAACCTTAACGTTGTATGATGAACGATCAAAACCACTTGAACGGTAACTTAAATTTATAAATGGATATCTAAATTCATCATAATTGCTTAAGAGATCTACATAACCAAGAGACAATCGAAACCTGGATAATCTTTGATAACTATCTTTTTCTATACAAGTATTCTCCTGAGCGAAAGTAATGCTCAAACAACTTAAAATGAAAAATATTTCGATATGATACTTTATATATCCCCCAGTTAGAAAATTATTTTGTATTT
>JAANMV010003760.1_pt1 | contig 12790 bp, 14 predicted proteins | sample 7279661 | NCBI WGS metagenome assembly JAANMV01 (sample SAMN14094540, study PRJNA606508) | bioreactor metagenome | isolation source: A lab-scale SPAN reactor treating ammonium-rich wastewater day 121 | place: Ireland: Galway | collected 2017-05-16 | reverse complement strand
TGCAGAACGTGCCTGGCCACGCCGAACGGGTACCGCAGCTGGAACAGCGCGTAGCCGAGCTGGATGAACAGTTGCGCACCATCGATGACAACTGGAAGGTCGCGCGGGGGAAATAGTCTTCGATCTTGACGGTCATGCCTGAACTCCAAAACGGGAAACGAAAGTCGGATTAGGGATGAAAAACAGAACGCCTGATCAGTTTCCCCACTTTGGTTCGCCTACTTCCCAAGGCATGTCGCCGAGTATCGCGGGCGCGATCTCTCGTCGTCAGTACTTGAGCCGGATGGATCGTTGCCAGCATGGACGTTCGGGCGCGAACTTTAGGACCAAGGGGGACATAGATCAATCAAAAAAACACCCTCGCACGCATCCATTTCAGGCTTGTTCTCGATTCAAAACAAAGCGTCCCAGAAACTGCACAAACAGCGATTTTCCGGCGTCCGGCGAACCGCAGCCCGAGGCATTTGCCGCTATAATCGCCGCCTTTTCTGACAGACCGACTACTCGTCGACGGGTTCCTTTATTCCGATGACCACTCAGGCCGCCGAAGTCGCGAAGCGCCGTACCTTCGCCATCATTTCCCACCCCGATGCGGGCAAGACCACCATCACCGAGAAGCTGCTGCTGATGGGCAAGGCCATCGAGGTCGCCGGCACGGTGAAGTCGCGCAAGTCCGACCGCCACGCCACCTCCGACTGGATGGAGATGGAGAAGCAGCGCGGCATCTCCATCACCACCTCGGTGATGCAGTTCCCCTACCGCGAGCACATGATCAACCTGCTCGACACCCCCGGTCACGAGGACTTCTCCGAAGACACCTACCGCACCCTGACCGCCGTGGACAGCGCGCTGATGGTCCTCGACGGCGGCAAGGGCGTCGAGCCGCGCACCATCGCGCTGATGGAAGTCTGCCGCCTGCGCGACACGCCGATCGTCAGCTTCATCAACAAGCTCGACCGTGACATCCGCGACCCCATCGAGCTGCTCGACGAGATCGAGGCGGTACTAAAGATCAAGGCCGCGCCGATCACCTGGCCGATCGGCTGCTACCGCGACTTCAAGGGCGTCTATCACCTGCGCGAAGACAAGATCATCGTCTACGTGCCGGGCCATGGCCACGAGCGCACCGAGAAGCGGGTGATCGACAAGCTGGATTCGGACGAGGCGCGCACCCACCTGGGCGACATGTACCAGCGTTTCGTCGAGGAACTCGAACTGGTCCAGGGCGCCTGCCACGAGTTCGACGAGCAGGCCTTCCTCAAGGGCGAGATGACTCCGGTGTTCTTCGGCACCGCGCTCGGCAACTTCGGTGTTGATCAGGTGCTCGACGCCATCGTCGACTGGGCGCCGATGCCACTGTCGCGCGCTGCCCACGAGCGGGTGATCGAACCGGTCGAGGAGAAGTTCTCCGGCTTCGTGTTCAAGATCCAGGCGAACATGGACCCCAAGCACCGCGACCGCATCGCCTTCATGCGCATCTGCTCCGGCAAATACGAGAAAGGCATGAAGATGCGCCACGTGCGGATCAAGAAGGACCTGAAGATCGCCGACGCGCTGACCTTCTTCTCCAGCGAGCGCGAGATGCTGGAAGAAGCCTATGCCGGCGACATCATCGGCCTGCACAACCACGGCACCATCCAGATCGGCGACACCTTCACCGAAGGCGAAGTGCTGGGCTTCACCGGCATTCCGCACTTCGCCCCGGAACTGTTCCGCCGCGTGCGTCTGAAGGACCCGCTGAAGTCCAAGCAGCTACGCCAGGGCCTGCAGGAGCTGGCCGAAGAAGGCGCCACCCAGGTGTTCTTCCCCGAGCGCAACAACGACATCATCCTCGGAGCGGTCGGCGTGCTGCAGTTCGACGTAGTCGCCAGTCGTCTGAAGGAGGAATACAAGGTCGAGTGCGCCTATGAGGCGATCAACGTCTGGTCGGCGCGCTGGATCGAGTGCAGCGACGAGAAGAAGCTCAAGGAATTCCAAGACAAGGCCTACGAGAACCTCGCCATCGACGGCGGCGGCCACCTCACCTACCTGGCGCCGACCCGGGTCAACCTCAGCCTGATGGAAGAGCGCTGGCCGGACGTGAAATTCCGCGCCACCCGCGAGCATCACTGAGGTCCGCCCCGCAGGCGATGCGTGAACGATCGACTATGCTCCGGCGCTCAACTTCCGGAGCAAACCTCGTGCAACGCCTGCTGATTCTTCTCGCCCTGCTTGCCCCTGCCGCCCAGGCGGGGGTACTGATCAACAGTCCCTATTGGGTGATCGCCCTGGACTGCCCGAACAACCCACGCTGCTATGCCTCCAGCAATGCTGGCTATACGGGCTCGCTGAACGGCGCCCGGCGCTTCGACGATCCGGCGCAGGCGGGGAAGTTCATGAACAGCCTGACCTCGAGCCTACGCGGCAAGTCCCCCCGCATCGAACAGCACGGCGAGCAGCGGTGCGTCGAACCCAGCGATGATCGCCCGATCAACGGGCGGCCCTGCTGACTGGGCTCAGCGCAGCGGAGTTCAGCTAGCCGCGCACTGCAGACAGAACTCCGCCGCCGGCTTCGCCCGCAGACGCGCCTCGTCGATCGGCTCGCCGCAGCGCTGGCATTCGCCGTAGCGGCCCTGCGCCAGTCGCTGGCGCGCCAGGCCGACCAGACGCAACTCTTCTTCGGCCTCGATCAGCAGGCTGCGCAGAACGTCATCGTTTTGCCGCTCCTGTGCCTGCTCGGCGAAGTCCGGATCGTGAGCCTTCGCCAGATCACGACGTAGCGCGGCAGCACGCTGCAGGTATTCGCTGGACAGGCGCTCGAGTTCTTCATGCGGTTCGAATCGGGACATGGTTCGCCTCCTGGGTAATGATTTGAGTGTGGCCCGTTCCAGAAATCGCGCACTGATGGCCGTCAATCCCGCTGCACCCGCCAGCCCCTTGCGAGCCGGCGACGAGTGGCGGAAGCTAGCCGCCTTCCCGTAGCTCGTGGCCTTCATGAACATCCAAGCCATCACCCAGCGTCTGCACGCGATCCGTGATCGCAACGACTGGCAGCGTTTTCACAGTCCGAAGAACCTGGCTATGGCGGCCAGCGTGGAAATGGCCGAACTGGTGGAAATCTTCCAGTGGCTCAGCGAGGACGAATCGCGCCAGCTACCCGCCGAGCGGCTCGAACACGCCGGTCAGGAAGTCGGCGACATTCTCATGTACCTGCTGTTGATGTGCAGCGAGCTGGGCATCGACATGGAGCAGGCACTGCTGAGCAAGCTGGCCGACAACGAGAGGCGCTTTGCCCGATGAGCGATCGCCACTTCGACAAACTCGCGGCGCGCTTCGCCGAGAAGATCTACGGCGGCGCCAAAGGTGCGATCCGCCTCGCCGTGCTGCAGGCCGATCTTGCCGAAGTGCTGGCGCGGCGCCCGCTGCGCGTGCTCGACATCGGCGCCGGGCTCGGCCACATGAGCCTCTGGCTGGCGCAGCAGGGGCATGACGTCACGCTCGCCGAGCCCGCGGCGCCGATGCTCGAGGGCGCGCGCGAGCGCTTCACCGAAGCCGGGCAGCAGGCCACGTTCATTCAGGCGCCCTGGCAGGACGTCGAGGCACGCGTCGACGGTCGCTTCGATCTGGTGATCTGCCACGCGGTACTGGAGTGGCTCGCCGAGCCGCAGGCGATCCTGCCGGCGCTGCATCGCCTGACCGCAGCCGATGGCTGGCTGTCGCTGGCCTTCTACAACCGCGACGCGCTGATCTACCGCAACCTGCTCAAGGGACATTTCAAGAAGCTGCGCGCGCAATCGTTCGCCGGCGAACGGCAGAGCCTTACCCCGCAGCAGCCGCTCGATCCGCGCGAGCTGGCGACGCAACTCGCCCCGTTGTGGCAGGTCGAACACAGCAGCGGCGTGCGCGTGTTCCACGACTACATGCCGCCCGAATTCCAGGCGCGTACCGAGCCGGCCGAACTGCTGGAAATGGAGCTGGCCTACCGGCGCCACCCGACCTTTGCCGGTCTCGGGCGCTACCTGCACTGGCTGTGCCGGCCGCACTGACGGCGAGGAGGTATTCATGGCACGCTCGTTCGCACGCCTCACCCTCTGCCTGCTGACGTTGGGCCTGAGCGCCTGCCAGCACGACAACCCCTACACCCGCGCAGCCGCACCGATTCCGGATGCACCGCCGGCCAGCGTCGCCACACCCGATCGCAGCGCCTATCCGGCAGCACCGGTGGAGTTTTCCAGCTATCGCACCTGGAGCTGGCGCAATCCGCCGGCCGGCACCGGCTCGCTGACGCCCGAAGAACTGCAGGAGATCGTCGCCAGCGCGCTCGATCAGCGCGGCCTGCGCCCGCCAGCGCCAGGCGGTACGGCCGACCTGCAGATCGCCGCCCATGTGCGCAGCGAGACCCGCCTGCGGCAGGTCTACGACGACTACGGCAGCTATTACGGGCGCGGCCGTTACGGCAGCGACTACGGCATGTGGGGGCATGCGCCGCTGGTGCGGACCTACGAGGAAACCGTACTGGTGGTTAACCTCGAGCTGTTCGACCCGCGCCGCGCCGCCGTGGTCTGGAGCAACCAGGCGCAGGCACGCCAGGGTGGCGACCGCAGCCAGTTGCGCGACGCTCTGCGCGACGCTGTCAACCGCGCCTTGGCGGACTATCCGCCGCGCTGAGCAAACGGCCGGCACCGCGGCAAGCGTTCGCACGCCAACCGGCGCGCGCGGGCATACACTCAGATATATGCCGCATCGGAGACCGCTCATGTACCGCCATCTGCTGCTGATCCCACTGCTGGTCCTGCTTGTCGCCTGCCAGAGCGCGCCGCTGCAGCGCGACTTCGATCCCGACCGCGACTTCAGTCGCTATCGCAACTGGGGCTGGAAGGAACCGGTGCTGCAGTACCGCCCGGATGACCCGCGCATTCGCAGCGATCTCACCGAACAACGCGTGCGCAATGCCCTCGCCGAGCAACTCGAGCAGCGCGGGCTGCGCCCGAGCACGGCCAGCGCGCCGGCGCAGGTGCTGGTGCAGGCCTGGCTGATCGTCGAACAACGCACGCAGACTTACACCAGCATGTCCGGTGGCGCCTGGGGCGGGCCCTGGTCCGGTTTCTGGGGCGCGCCGATGTATGCCGACACGCGCACTGTGGACTATCAGGTCGGCACGCTGCAGATCGACTTCTACGACGCCGCCGACGGCAAGCTGGTCTGGCGCGGCAGTACCGAGCGAATTTTGCCGAGGAACGCCGGAACGCCCGCCGAGCGAGAACGCATGCTGCGCGAAACCGTGGCCCAGCTGCTGGCGCACTATCCGCCGCGCTGAGCTGTGCCTCGCCGACGGTGCCCGGCCCTGGCCAGCCCGCGCCGGACTGCCCATACTGCCGCGCCTGTTCATTCGCGGAGATTCGCTGCATGCCTGCTGTAGCCTGGTGGCTGCTCGCCCTGCCCTTCATTGCCGGAGCCTTCATGCCATTGCAGGCCGGGATCAACGGCCAGCTGGCGCGTCAGCTGAGCAGCGTGATGGGTGCGGCGCTGCTTTCCTTCGCCGTGGGTACGCTGGCGTTGCTGTGCGTGGTCGCGGCGCAGCGCGACCTGCCGGCGCTGCAGACGCTCAAGGGCTTGAGCTGGTGGCACTGGAGCGGCGGCCTGCTGGGCGCGTTCTTCATCGCCACTGCCGCCTTCGCCGCGCCGCGTACCGGCGCGCTGCTGTTCATGGCGCTGGTGCTGGCCGGCCAGCTGTGCATGGCGCTGCTGCTGGATCACTTCGGCTGGGCGGGCTTTCGCCCGGCACCGCTCAGCCTCGGCAAGGTCGCCGGCCTGCTGCTGATCGTCGTCGGCGTCTGGCTGATCCGCCGCAGCTGACACCGATCAGTCGCGGTCGAAGGCGTAGAACAGATTCGGCTCGCTGACCAGATAGAGATTGCCACGCGCGTCGAAGGTCATACCCTCGGCCTGCGGCACGCTGCGCTCCAGTCCGGCAAAACCGCTCCACAGCGAGCGGAAGCTGACCATCCGCCCCTTGCCATCCAGTTCGAGCATCATCTTCGCTTCGTCGCTGAGCAGCACCAGGTGCCCGGTGCGCTCGTCGAAATGCACCGACGCCAGGTCGCTGGCCATGTCCTTGTCCTCGATCCACGCCTCGCGGTCGATGACCTTCAGCGCCATCGTGCCGCCCAGGCTGCGCTTGAGGCCTTGGATTTCGTAGAGCTTGCGCGGCGAGTGTTCCTTGACGACGAACAGTCGATCGCCGGCGCGATCGTAGCCGACGCCTTCGAAGCCGCTATTGTCCGCTGCGTGCAGGCCGAGGCTGATCGCCTGATAGTCGGCCCGCCGCAACGGCCCGTCCGCGGTCGGCAGTGGCACGATGACCAGCGTCTGGCTGCGTTCCTCGGCCATCACCAGCAGGTCATCACCAAGATAGGTCACGCCCTCGACATCGCTGAAGCCCTCGAGCCGGTAGCGCGCCAGCAGGCGGCCGTCGGTATCCAGGGCAAGTAGTTCCTCCGGATTGTTGACGACCGCCCACAACTGGTCGCGCTGCTCATCGTAGGTGAGACCGGACAGATTGTTCGCCACGCCCGCCACCGGCGCCGCCTCGGTGCGCACGCGGTATTCCGGCAGCCAGAGGCTGCGTTCGCTCAACCGGCTTTCGTGCCAGGCGGTGCTCAGCGAAAAGAACAGACGCTCGTCGAGGTGAAAGGTGGTGCTGACATAACCGCAGAGCAGAAGCAGCCCGGCGATCCACATCTGCGGGCGCACGCCGCCGGTCAGGCGCAGGCGTCTGGAACTTGCAGGCATTGGCTGGCTCTCGTTCGTTCTGGCCTGCCCGCACCTTGCGGCAAAGCCGTTGCAATTGGATGACGCTGACAACACGCCCCGATCATCGACACGAATAGCCAAGCCAGCGTCCGACTGCCCTCGCCGCTCGAGGTTCCGTAGCGCACCGTTTAAGCTGACGGAACTCGCCGGCCGTCTCGGCGGCCAAAGCGAGGTCGGCGGCGGCTACGGCACGCCGCCATTTCAACGGAGTGGGAGAACAGCATGCGGGTGGAAGGCGTTTTCGAATGGCTGGGCCAGGTTCTCGGAACGGTGATTCGCTACATCGTCGAAGCACTCAGCGGCTTCTTCGGATTCTTCGTCACCGCGGGACACGATTTTCTCGAAGGGCTGTCGCGCACGCTGGGCATGGACCGCTCGCTGCTCAGCTTGGCGGCGCTGGTGATCGGGCTGCTGTTGCTGGTGGCGGCGGTGCGTGCGTTCTTTCGGCGAGCATTCATCAGCGGCCTGGTCTGGCTGTTCCTCGGCCTGTGGCTGTTGAGCTGGCTGATCCGCTGAGTCGCCGGCGGTGACCGGCTCCGCCCACCGCAGCTGCGTTCGACGTCCGGGACACGTATAGTTTCGGGCCGTTCTGGAGTTCTCACGTGATGTCCCGGCTGTTCGCTGCCTGGCGCCATGCTCCGACTCATCGCCGAGTCTGGAGCCTGTCCGCGCCGATGATCCTGTCCAATCTCTCCGTGCCGCTGGTCACGCTGGTGGACAGCGCAGTGGTCGGCCATCTGCCGCACGCGCATCAGCTGGCTGCGGTCGCGGTTGGCGGCAGCCTGTACACCCTGCTGGTCTGGCTGATGGGCTTTCTGCGCATGGGCACCACCGGGTTCGCCGCTCAGGCCAGCGGCCGGCGCGACGGCAGCGCGCTGCGCCAGGTTTTGCTGCAGGGGCTATTGCTGGCGCTGGGCTTCGGGCTGCTGCTCGGGATGCTGGCGGTGCCGCTCAAAGGCCTGGCGTTGCAGCTGATGCAGCCTTCGGCGGAACTCGATGCGCTGACCCGCGATTACTTCCATACCCGCCTGTTCGGCTTGCCGGCCGCGCTGGCCAGCTATGCCCTGATCGGCTGGTTGCTCGGCGCGCAGAACGCACGCGGGCCGCTAGCGATCCTGCTCACCACCAACCTGCTCAACGTCGTGCTGGACCTGTGGTTCGTACTCGGTCTGGAATGGGGTGTGCTCGGCGCCGCACGCGCCTCGGTGATCGCCGAATGGAGCGGCGCGCTGCTCGGCCTGACGCTGGCGGCACGCGCCCTACGCCGCCATCCGGGCCAGATCGATTACGCGCAGTTGCGCCGCTGGGCCAGCTGGCGACCGCTGATGGCGGTCAACCGCGACATTTTCCTGCGCTCGCTGGCACTGCAGCTGGTGTTCTTCATGGTGACGGTGCAGGGCACCCGCCTGGGCGACGCCACCGTCGCGGCCAATGCGTTGCTGCTCAACGGCATGCTGCTCACCGCTCACGCGCTGGACGGCCTGGCCCATGCGGTGGAGGCGCTCTGCGGCCATGCCATCGGCGCGCGCGACCGTCTGGCGCTGCGCCGGGTGCTGGTGGTCGCCGGCGGCTGGTCGCTGCTGGCCAGCCTAGCCTTCGCGCTGTTCTTCCTGCTCGGCGGTGAGTTGTTCATCCGTCTGCAGACCGATATGCCCGAGGTGCGCCAGCTGGCCTGGAGCTATCTGCCCTATCTTGCCGCGCTGCCGTTGATCGCCGTCTGGAGCTACCTGCTCGATGGCCTGTTCATCGGCGCCACCCGCGCCCGCGAGATGCGCGACAGCATGCTGCTCGCCGTCGCGCTCAGCCTGCCGCTGGGCTGGCTGTTGCAGGACATGGGCAATCACGGATTGTGGCTGGCGTTCCTCTGCTTCATGCTGCTGCGCGGAGCCTGCCTCGGCGGGCTGGCGTGGCGCCTGCAGGCACGCCAGGCGTGGCTCGCGCCGATCCACGGCACACCTTCGGGACATCCAGCCAAAGGACACTGACATGGCCTACGCCATCGCCGCCTACCTGCATTTCCTGGCGGTCTTCCTGCTGTTTGCGCTGCTGCTGCTGGAACACCAGCTGCTGCGGCGGCCGCTGAGCTTCGCCCGCGCCCGCAGCCTGTTTCGCACCGATCTGCTGTTCGGCATCGTCGCCGGGGCGGCGCTGGTCAGCGGAGTCGCGCGCGCCGGCTGGTATGGCAAAGGCGCCGATTATTACCTGCAGAACAGCCTGTTCCACGCCAAGGTCGGTCTGTTCGTGGTCGTTGCCGTGCTGTCGATCTATCCGACCGTAACCTTCCTCGGCTGGCGCACCGCGCTGCGCAACCGCCAGGTGCCGGCGATCAGCGCCCCCACGGCGCGCTGGCTGACCTGGGTGATCCGTCTGGAGCTGCTGCTGTTGCTGGTCATTCCGCTGCTGGCCGCGCTGATGGCGCGCGGCTTCGGCGTGCTGACCGACTGAGCCGGCTCAGGGCGTGAGGTAGGACGAGCGGGTCAGGCCCAGGCGCAGCGCATCGATGAACTGGGTGCGCTCCTTGGCGCTGAGCTTGGCGCTGGCGACCTTGTCGCGGTAGTAGGTCATCAGCTCCTCCGGCGACAGGTGCACGTAGCGCAGCATGTCCTCGATGGTGTCGTGGGTCTCGATGCCGGCGTGGTAGTAGCTGCCGTCCTCGCGCTGATAGACGTTCACCGAGTCAGTGTCGCCGAACAGGTTGTGCATGTCGCCGAGGATCTCCTGATAGGCGCCGACCAGGAACACGCCGAGGAAATACTCCTCACCGGGCGCGACCTCGTGCACCGGCATGCTGCTTTCGATGCTCTGCTCGTCGACGTAGTGCTTGATCTTGCCGTCCGAGTCGCAGGTCAGGTCCTGCAGCACGGCGCGGCGCACCGGCTCCTCGCTCAGCCGCTGCAGCGGCACGATCGGCAGGATCTGGTCGATGGCCCAGGTATCCGGCAGGCTCTGGAACACCGAGAAGTTGCAGATGTACTTGTCGGCGAGCTTGTCGTTGAGTTCGTCGAGTACCGCACGATGCGAGCGCTGGCGCGCCTTGAGCTGGTTGTACAGACGGCGGCAGATGGCGAAGTAGCTCTGCTCGGCCAGCGCTTTCTGCGCCAGGGTCAGCTTGCCGGACGCATACTGCGCGCCGGACTCGCTCATGTAGTGGGTGGCGCGCCAGTAGGTTTCGGTGACCATTTCCGGGTCGGTCGGGCCGAGCAGATCGACCAGCGACTGGACGATTTCCGGCAGCTCGTCGTAGTTGTCTATCTGCGGCACCTCGTCATTGTGCCGCTCGATGTCGGTTACCTGCATCACCAGCACCGCGTGGTGCGCAGTCATTGCCCGGCCGCTCTCGGAGAAGATATGCGGGTGCGGCAGCTCCTGGCGGTCGCAGAACTCCTTGAGCATGCCAACCACGGTGCCGGCGTACTCGTCCATGTCGTAATTGATCGAGCTGGCGTTGCGCGAATGGGTGCCGTCGTAATCGACGCCCAGTCCGCCGCCAACGTCGATGTAATCCACCGGCAGGCCCAGCGCGCGCAGCTCAGCGTAATAGCGGATCGCCTCGCGGAAGCCCTGGCGGTAGTCGGCAAGATTGGCAATCTGCGAACCCATGTGAAAGTGCAGCAGACGGATGCCCTGATCCATGCCCGCGCTGCGGAAGCGCTCGATCACCGAGAGCAGTTGCGCGGCGGAAAGGCCGAATTTGGAGCGCTCGCCGCCGGTATCGGCCCACTTCGAAGAAGCCAGCGAGGACAGCCGCACGCGCAGCCCGATCTGCGGCATCAGCTTGAGCTCGTTGGCCTCCTCGATCACCAGACCGACCTCGGACTCCTTCTCGATGACGATGAACACGTTGTGGCCGAGCTTCTGTCCCATCAGCGCCAGGCGGATGAACTCACGGTCCTTGTAGCCGTTGCAGACGATGGTGCCGCCCTTCGGCGCCAGCGCCAGCACGGCCATCAGCTCCGGCTTCGAGCCTGCTTCCAGACCGATGGAGACGTTCTGCGTAGCGATGATGTTTTCCACCACCGCTTCCTGCTGATTGACCTTGATCGGGTATAGCGCGGTGTATCTGCCGGCGTATTCCATCCGCTCGATGTTGGCGTCGAAGGCGCCGGTCAGACGCCGCACGCGGTCCTGCAGGATGTCCGGAAAGCGCACCAGCAGCGGCAGCGACAGCCCCGCCTCGCGCAGCTGGTGGATCAGCCGATTGAACTCGATCGGCGCGCCGTCGCGCTGCGGCCGTACTTCGACGCCACCTTCATCGTTAATCGCGAAGTAGCCGGCGCCCCAATGGCGAATCCCATAGATGCTGCGGCTGTCCGCGGCGGTCCACTGGCTGCCGTCATCTTTACGTGTGCGTCGTACGGGCATCGGAGTCTCCCTGAAATGGTTGCGTGCCGCGCGGCTCGTGCGAGCCGGCGCAAGGGCTAATTGGCTTGGACAGCCTGATACAAAAAATCGCGCAAATGTTCGGCCGGGCGCCGATGCTCAGCCACCAGACTTCTTGGCCTGGAAGCCGCGCTTGGTCAGTTCGTCGAGCAGCAGCTGGACGTGGTCGCCCTGGATTTCGATCACGCCATCCTTGAGCGCACCGCCGGTGCCGCAGCGGCGCTTCAGCGCGCTGGCCAGCTCCTTGAGTTCGACCTCGGCGAGCGGTACACCGGTGATGGTGGTGACCGTCTTGCCGCCACGCCCCTTGCTCTCGCGGCGCACCCGGGCGATGCCGTCACCCTCGGGGATAGCGCCCTGCTTGCAGACGCAGGCATCCAGCGGTTGTGCACAGTCGGGACAATGCCGGCCGGCATCGGTGGAATAGACCAGCCCGCCCAGACCGGCCAGTGATGTGGTTTTCTTGGCCACGCATACCTCTTCGCAAAAGAAACAGCCCCGGCATGCCGGGGCTGCGATGCGCAGAATCTAGCAGCAAAGCACGCCGGACCGCAGCTCCGGCAACGACAAGCCTACGCGGTTGCCCCCTGGAGACGCGCACCCGGTGCGTAGGGTTGCGGATCGATGATCGGCTCACGATCCAGCATCAGATCGGCCAGCAGCTGGCAGGACGCCGGCGCCAGCACCAAGCCGTTGCGGAAGTGCCCGCAGTTCAGCCACAACCCGTCGAAGCCGTCCACCGCACCTATATAAGGCACACCATCCGGCGAGCCGGGTCGCAAGCCGGCCCAATGCTTCACCACCGGCGCATCGGCGAGCGCCGGCAGCAACTCGGCAGCGGTCTTGCGCAGGCTCTGCAGCGCATCTTCGGTTGGCACCTTGTCAAAACCGACATCCTCCAGCGTGCTACCGACCAGGATGTGACCATCGCGCCGCGGAATCGCGTAGCGCCGCTTGGCCAGCACCATGCTCGGCAGGAAGTCCTCGGCACATTTGAACAGGATCATCTGGCCCTTCATCGGCTTGACGGGCAGCTCCAGCCCCAGCGTCCGCAGCAGATCACCACTCCAGGCGCCCGCCGCAACCACCACCCGTTCGGCACGCATTTCGCCTTGCGCCGTGCAGACGCCCACGACCCGCGTGCCCTCGCGCACGAACCCGGTCACCGGGCACTGCTCGATCAGCCGCACGTTCGGCAACTGCTGCAGCGCGGCCCGCAGCGCCTTTAGCAGACGCGGGTTGCGCACGTTGGCGACCCCGGACATGTAAACCGCCCGCTCGAACCCTTCGCCCAGCGCCGGCACGGCGGCATGCACTTGCGCCATCGGCACGGACTGCAACGGCCGACCATGCTGCCGAGCCCAGGCGAGCGCCTCGTCCTCATCCTGCAGATCGAGCCAGTAGAGGCCGGTCTCGTAAACCTCGGGATCGATCTCCGTCTGCGCCAGCAACTGCTCGCCCAGCTGCGGATAGTAATCCTGCGACAAGTGCGCCAGCGCCGTCACCGCCGGGCTGTAGCGCCACGGATAAAGCGGCGAGACGATCCCGCCACCGGCCCAGGAGGCTTCGCTGCCTGCTGTCCCCGATTCAAGCAACACCACGTCCTGACCCGCGCTAG
>JAANMV010003757.1_pt1 | contig 12805 bp, 8 predicted proteins | sample 7279661 | NCBI WGS metagenome assembly JAANMV01 (sample SAMN14094540, study PRJNA606508) | bioreactor metagenome | isolation source: A lab-scale SPAN reactor treating ammonium-rich wastewater day 121 | place: Ireland: Galway | collected 2017-05-16 | reverse complement strand
GATTCCCGCGAGGCTCTCGACCACTCCCTGCGCCTCGGCGATGAGGTTCATCGTCGCATCGTCGGCGACATGCAGCGTGATGAGCCGGCGATCGTGCACCTTCTGCACGCTGCGCTCCTCGCGGATGATGGCGACGAGTTCCTGCGCGCGGGCGAAGCGGGTCTCGGCCTCTTCGTCGATGAAGATGTAGGGCACGATGGGCCAGCGGGCCGTCGCCGCGAGATCGCTCGGCGGCAACTCGATCTCCTCGAGCGGCTCGACGGGCAGGCTCTCGATCGCCCCGTGCAGCGATTCGGTCACGAAAGGCATGATCGGGTGGAACATGCGGTGGATCGCGCCGAGGGCGGAGCGCAGGACGCGCTGCTGGACGAGGTCGTCGCGCACCGTCGCCTTGACGCCTTCGAGGTACCAGTCGCAGAAGTCGCGCCAGAAGAGGTCGTACATCTGCTGCGCGTAGACGTTGAACTCGTACTGCGCGAGGGCCTGGTCGACGGCCTCGAGAGTGCGCGTCAGGCGCGAGAGCATCCAGCGGTCGATGAGGCGCGAAGGATCGGCGATCGGTGGCACGGGCGTCTCGCCCGCCGATTGGCTCAGGATTCCGATCGCGAAGCGCGTCGCGTTCCAGATCTTGTTGGCGAGGCGGCGGCCGAGTTCGAACTTGGGGCTGGTGTTGGCGCCGATCGTCTCGTCATACTCGACGGGCATGCGCACATCCTGCGTCTGCGTGGTCATCTGCACGAGGGTGAAGCGCATGGCGTCGGCGCCCTTGGAGCGGATGATGTCGCGGGGATCGACGCCGTTGCCCAGCGACTTGCTCATCTTGCGTCCTTCGCCGTCCTGGATCATCGCGTGGATGAAGACGTCGTGGAAGGGAAGGCGCTGGCCCGTTTCCGTGCCCTCAGTGAAGTAGAGATTGAACATGACCATGCGCGAGACCCAGAGGGTGATGATGTCGCGGCCGGTGCAGAGAACGTCGGTGGGGTTGAAGGCGGGGAGAAGGGAGGGGAAATCGGCGATGCCCGTGTCGCGTGCGGCGGCGTCGGCATCGGGCCAGCCCATGGTGGAAAGCGGCCAGAGGGCAGAGGAGAACCAGGTGTCAAGGACGTCGGGATCCTGTGTGAAGCCCGCTTCCACGAGGCGTTGTGCGTCGCGTGGGTCGGATCCGTCGTAGCACACAAAGAGGTCAAACGTGCGGTCCTTCTCCCGGTCGCGGCGCAGCACCTCCCGGGGATCGACTTCGTCGCCGGTTTCGTCTCGGGCACGGAGTGCGCCGTGCTCGTATTCACCACGCGCCAGGTGATCAAGCCCGCACGCGCCGAACTCGCCCGCCTCGGCGGAGTCGCCCCGCTTGATCGTCATTCGGCGGTGCCATACCGGGATGCGGTGTCCCCACCAGAGTTGTCGGCTGATGCACCAGTCGCGGAGGTTCTCGTGCCAGTGCTCGAAGGTTCTGGCGTAGCGGTCGGGGTGAAAGCGGAGTGTATCGTCCGACGATGAACAAACGTTCGTCGTGCGCTGGTCGGGCGCCATGGCGCGGAGGGCCGCGCCGCGGAGACTGTCGTCGGTGACCTTGACGTACCACTGGTCGCTCAGGTACGGCTCGACGGGGACGTGGCTGCGGTATGAGTGACCGACGGCATGGCGGTAGGGGACGGTGCGTTCGAGCAGGCCGCGGGCGTGGAACTCGCGGACGACGAGGTCGCGTGCTTCTTCGCGTGACTTGCCGAGGAAGATGGCGGCGTCGCCCACATCGCTCCAGCCGTGCCTGTCGCTGATGGAGGCGTCGGGGGCCATGACGTTGATGATGGGGAGGTCGTGGCGGCGGCCGATCTCGTAGTCGTTGGGGTCGTGGGCGGGCGTGACCTTGAGGAAGCCGGTGGCGAAGCGGGCCTTGGCGTCTTCGCTTTTCGCGTCAGCCATGACGACGTAGTCGTCTTCGACGATGGGGATGATGCGGCCGACGAGGGGGAGTTGCACGAAGAGGCCACGGAGAGAGATGGCGCGTGGGTCTTTGGGGTTCACGGCGACGGCGGTGTCGCCGAGGTAGGTTTCGGGGCGTGTGGTTGCGACGGTGAGCCAGGCGTTGTCGTCGGGTTCGTGCGCGTCCGCGCCGGGGTAGCCGCGTGCGGCGAGTTCGCCCCAGGTGACCTCCTGCGCGTCGCGCGGGTCGGCGGGGTTGGCGGGCTTGTGGACGAGGGGATAGCGAAGGTAGTAGAAGTGGCCGTCCACCTCTTCCATCTCGACCTCGTCGTCGGCGAGGGCGGTCTGCGTGACGGGATCCCAGTTGACGAGTCGCTTGCCGCGGTAGATGAGGCCGTCGCGGAAGAGGCGGAAGAAGGCCTCGCGGACGGCGCGGGCGCAGACCTCGTCCATGGTGAATCGCTGTCGCGGCCAGTCGCAGGAACAGCCGATGCGCTTCAGTTGGTCGGTGATGGTTGCCTCGTACTCGTCCTTGAAGGCCTGAATCTTCGCGACGAACTCCTCGCGAGTGAAGTCGGTGCGGCGCTTGCCTTCTTCGGCCAAGACGCGCTTCTCGACGACGGTCTGCGTGGCAATGCCGGCGTGGTCGGTGCCCGGCATCCAGAGCGTCTCGAAGCCCATCATGCGGTGGGCGCGGCAGAGGACGTCCTGCAGGGAGTTGTTCAGGGCGTGGCCGAGGTGCAGGGCGGCGGTGACGTTTGGCGGGGGGATGAGGATGCAGTACGGGGCGGCGCGGCCTTCGAGGACGCGCCGGGGGTCGGCGTGGAACGCGGCGGCCTCGTCCCAGCGCGTGCGGACGCGGTCCTCGTGCTCGGCGGGGAGGTAGCGTGTCGGCAGCGGGGATGGGAGGGAGGCGTTCGGATCGGTCATGGAGCCAGCAGTCTAAGCGTGCCGATACGCTATCGGCATGAGCGAGGCATCGGACGACGGGGCGAGAGGCGGGCGTGGATCGTGGGTGCTGGCGGGGCTGTTCGTGCTCGCACTGGCGGTGTTCGTGACCGCGGTGGTCGTGCGGCGGCCCTCGTCAGCTGGGGCGGAGGGTGATCGACCCGCTGCGGCTCGCACGGTGGAGGGCGTGCTGCGGGCGGCGGCGGACTACGTACAGGCTGGAGAACGTGCGAAAGCGGAGGCGGTGCTGTCGGCAGCGGTGCGCGAGCACCCAGCGAACCCGGACCTGCGGCTGGCGTTCGGGGAGGTCCTGGTTGCATTGGGCCGGCCGGGAGCGGCGTATCGGGAGTACGAGGCCGCGCTGGCGAGCGGGGCGGACGGCGCGGCGGTGCACTTCGCGGCGGGAACGGTGGCGAGCATGGCGGGGCTGCCGGATCGTGCGGTGGAGCATTTCTCGGCGGCGCAGGCGGCCGACCCGACGAAGGCGGACTACCCGCTGTATCTGGCGCAGGTGCAGTTGCGACAGGGGGACGTGCAGCGGGCGAAGGTGAACCTGCTGCTGACGGCGCGGCTGGATGAGGGGCGTGCGGTGGTATGGGGGACGCTGGCGGAGATCGCGCTGCGCGAGAACAAGCCGGACCTGGCATTGCAGCACGTGGTTCGGGCACGGGAGATCGAGCCGCGCGTGACGGCGTGGCGCGTGGTGGAGGCGCGAGCACTGAACAGACTGGGTGAGCCGGAGCGGGCGCTGCTCACGCTGCGCGGTGTCGAGGGGGCGGACGTGCGCTCGCTGCCGGTGCTGCGACTGATGGGGGAGTGCTACGGGTTGCTCGGGAGGCCCGGCGACGCTGCGCGGGAGTTTGCGCAGGCGTCGGACGCGACGCCGGGCGACGCGGAACTCGCGTTCGAGGCTGCGACGTGGCTGGAACGAGCGGAGGAGATGGACGGCGCGCTGCGGTTCGCACGGCGTGCGGCCGAACTCGGGCACGCCGGGGCGAAGGAGATGACCGCGCGTCTTGGCGGGGGTTGATGCTTGGGTTGCGAATCGCGGTCAGCCGCGGCTGCCGATGAGTTTGAGGAACTGTGCGACCTGGTATCGGCCGTAGATGGGAACGGCGATCTGCTGAGCCTTGGCGAAGGGCTTGCCATGCTTGATGCCGGCGGCCTTGAGGAGTCTCTTGACGGTTGCCAGTTCCGCCTTTGTAGCGACGACGAGGCGTACCTCGTCGCCCTTCTTGTACCCCATGTAGCCCTCTTTGTCGAGGCGTTTGGTGTTCTGCTTGCGGACATAGCCGTTGCGCTTGTAGAAGGCGGCGAGCTGCTCGGCGACCTTGGCGGGGGGGGCCTTCTCGGCCATGGGTTCGATCCTCCTGGCCGACCGCGGGCGTCGGCGTGGCAGCCACTATAGCGGGTCGGGGCCGGGCGGTGGGGGGGGCGTGCGAGGAGCCTGGGTCGGGGTTACTTGTCGTCGCGGTTGACGGCCTTGAAGGCGACGGCGGCCACGGCCCCGCCGGCGAAATCGGCGGCAAAGTGGACCCAGACATCGGAGAAGGAGACGAGTTTCATCAGGCAGGCACCGAGGGCGACGGCGGGGTTGAAGGCGCCGCCCGAGATGCCGCCGACGGCGAACGCGCCGACCATCACCGTGCCGCCGATGGCCAGGCCGTAGAAGGAGTTGTTCGCGGTGCCCTTGGCGGTGGCCGTGTTCAGGACAACCCAGGCGAGTGCGAAGGTGAAGAGGAACTCGGCGAGAAGCGCGGCGGGGACGCCCTCGATCGTCATGGGCGTGCCGGTGCGGCCGGTGAGGAACGTCGCCGCGAGAGCCGCGGCGCCCGCGGCGAGCAGCTGGGCGACCATGTAGAGCATCGCATCGTTGCGCGAGCATCGGCCGCGCATGAGGACGGCGAGCGTGACCGCGGGGTTGTAGTGCCCCCCGGAGACGTGCCCGCCCGCGAAGACCATGACCATGAGCACGCCGCCGATGGCGAGAGGGGCGATGACTCCGGGGTTGCCGGGGAGAACGGTGCAACCGACGGTGAGGACGAGGAAGAACGTGCCGATGAACTCGACGAGGTACTTGTTCAGGCTCATGCGTTATCCCCCGTGGTGGTATGACGCTCCGGGCGCGACGGTCCGGGGTTCGGTGGGGGGAGTGTACCCGGGGAGGGACGTGCCTGCCTCAAGCGGGGGAGGGAGGAGACGGAGTGCGTCAGTCGCAGCCGGCGACGAAGGCGTTGAGGAAGACGAGCACGTCGAGGGTGTTGATGAGCGTGTCGCCGTTGAGGTCGGCGGCGGGGTCGCCTGCGGTCCAGGCGTTGAGGAAGTGGAGGACGTCGAGGGTGTTCACGGCGCCGTCGCCGTTCCAGTCGGCGAGGCAGGCCGCGACGACATCGGCGATGAGGGCGACGTGGAACTCGGGCACGTCGGGGTCGTTCGAGGCGATGACGAGCGTGGTCTCGAAGAAGCCGACGTTTGAGGTGTCGAGCGTGACGGTGTGCTGGTTGAGCGTGCCGCCGGGGGCGTCGGCGTGCGGGCCGAAGGGGGCGGCGTAGGGGGGGGCGACGGCGAGTGTGTAGACGGCGTTCTCGACGCCGCCCTCGCCCCAGAGTTCGGTGTCGCCGGCGTTGCCGACGGTGAGGATCACGGCGGCCTCCGAGCCTTGCACGACGGTGCCGAAGTCGAGCAGCCCGTCCGCGACGATGCGGGCGGGGACGCGGAGGTCGAGGAAGACGGGCAGGTGTCCCGCGCCGTTGGCGACGGTCTTCAGGGCGTCGGCGATGGCGGGGCCGACCATCTCGTTGTCCTCGCTCCGCAGCACGGTGTCGAAGGAGGAGCCGTCGTTGCCCCAGGCGCGGTAGGAGTGGTTGGAGTCGTTCCAGGTGAGGGAGGAGTAGGGCGTGACTGGGTCGCCGATGTAGTCGAGGCCGTTGCCGTCGATGAGCGTGGCGGAGAGGAGGAGTTGGTCGTGCCGATCGTCCATACCGCCGGGGCCGACGGGGTCCTGGGTGTGGACGAAGCGGAAGTTGGGGTTGTTGTTCCACGAGCCGGGAGTGGCGATGGGATCAAAGAAGCGGCCGGCGTTGTTGGCCTGCGAGCCGACGAGTTCCTGGTAGGCGGCCTGGTTGGAGGACTGGATGTTGAAGTCGCCGCCGAGGATGAAGTTCCTGCCCACGGGGAGGGATTCGGCATCGGCGCGTATGGCCTGGGCTTCGAGGAGGCGTCGCTGCTGATCCTGGCTGGACGTGCCGGCCTTCATGTGCGAGGAGTAGAGGGAGATGATGGTCGCGTCAGACTGGTAGCCGACGGGCTGCACGTCGTAGCGGTTCACGTCGCGCGGGTGGTTCGGGGGGGGGCCGCCCTCGGCGACGACGACCGAGTCGAGGAGGTGAAGTTTCGAGGTACGGTAGACGAAGGCGTTGTCGGTATCGTTGCCGTCGATGAAGGGGGCCATCGCCCAGTCGCCTGGTGACCCGGGCGCGGTATTGAGGGCGAGGACGATGTGCGCGACGGCGGCTTCGCTGACCATCTCCTGGAGCAGGATGGCGTCGGGTGCGAAGGATCGGCCCTCGAAGACGCCGTAGACGGAGGTCTGGATGTGCGAGGTTCGCCCGCCGGAATAGGAGGAGATGTTCCACGCGGCGACGCGGAGGCCGTCGGCGGCGGATGCGCTCGAGGTACCGAGGAGTGTGAGGGAGAGAGCGGGGACAACTCGGTGGAACATGGGAACGATGTTATCGCCGATCGATCGCATCGCAAAGGGTTTGGCTGTGGTTCTCCGGCGTGTGGGGGTTGCGGTGGAAGACGGTCGCATGACAACAGGCTCACGCGGAGGTTCGGATCGTGCGGGCGGGCGGCTCAGCCGGGGCGGGTCATGCTCATGGGGTCGAGGAGGCGGTCGAGGTCGGCGTCGGGGAGGAGGTGCTGCTCGCGGGCGAGCTGGCGGACGGTCTTGCCTTCCTTGTACGCCTGCTTGGCGAGGGCGGCGGCCTTGTCGTAGCCGATGACGGGCGCGAGGCTGGTGCACATGGCGAGGCTGCCCTCGATGAGTTCGCGGCAGCGGTCCTCGTCGGGTTGGAGGCCGGCGAGGAGGTTGGCCGTGAACATCGCGCAGCCGTTGGCGAGCAGGTTGATGGAGTCGAGGAGGGCATCGGCCATGACGGGCATGGCGACGTGGAGGTCGAGCAGGCCGCCGACGCCGCCGAGACCTGCGGTGGCGATGGCGGCGTCGTTGCCGATGACGCGGCAGCAGACCATGACGAGCGACTCGCAGATGACGGGGTTCACTTTGCCGGGCATGATGGATGAGCCGGGCTGGACGGCTGGGAGGCGGAGTTCGCCGATGCCGCAGCGCGGGCCGCAGCCCATGAGCCGGACGTCGCCGGCGATCTTGCTGAGGCTGACGGCGATGGTGCGGAGGTGGCCGGAGGTCTCGACGATGGAGTCGCGGGCGTGCTGTGCCTCGAAGTGGTTGTCTGCTTCGCGGAAGGGAACGCCGGTGAGTTCGGCGAGATCTGCGGCGACGAGACGTGCGAAGTCGGGGTGGGTGTTGATGCCGGTGCCGACGGCGGTGCCGCCGATGGCGAGTTCCGCGAGCGAATCGAGGGCGCGGCCGAGGCGATCGACGCCGTGGCGGACCTGGGCGGCGAAGCCGGAGAACTCCTGCCCGAGGCGGATGGGGGTCGCATCCTGAAGGTGGGTGCGGCCGATCTTGACGATGCCGTCCCACTCGCGGGCCTTCTTCTCGAGTTCGACGGCGAGAGCGTGCATGGCAGGGATGAGTCTGGCGGTGATCGCGAACGCGGCGGCGATGTTCATCGCGGTGGGGAAGGTGTCGTTGGAAGACTGCCCCATGTTGACGTGGTCGTTGGGGTGTACGCCGCCGGCTTGGAGATAGGCGGGATCCTTCGAGGAGCCGATGGGCTTGCCCCTGGCGAGACAGACGAGGTTTGCTACGACCTCGTTGACGTTCATGTTGGTGCTGGTGCCGGAGCCTGTCTGGAAGACGTCGATGGGGAAATGCCGTGCGAGTCCGCCGTGTTCCGCGAGGCCGCGTTCGATCTGTGCGCAGGCGGCGACGATGGACTCTGCTCGCGGTTCGTCGAGGAGTCCGAGGCGACGGTTGGCGCGTGCGCACGCGGCCTTGATGAGGGCGAAGGCGTGGATGATCTCGGCTGGAACGGGTCGGCCCGAGACCGGGAAGTTGAGGACGGCCCGCTGGGTGGAAGCGCCGTAGAGGGCATCGACGGGAACGGCCATCTCGCCCATGGTGTCCCGTTCGGTGCGCGTCGCGCTGGCTGGTGGCATGGAGTGCTCCTTGTGCGGGATTCTAGCGGACGGTCATAGGATGTTCGCGCGGGGAAGGGCGGCGTTGGGCGTGCCGGGCCGGTGAAGGAGGAACCTCGGGCGCGCAAGGCCGTACCAGTGGGAGGGCGAGGGCGGTCCAGCGAAAGGATGAGCGATGAACGCAGGGCGAGTGTTGGCGGGGATGATCGCCGCGCTGATCGGGTTGGGGATGGCTGGCGAAGGCGCGTGTGCGCAGGGGGGGCGCACGACACCGCGCGACCGTCAGCAGGGCCAACCGGCGCCTGCGCCGGGCGGCTCGACACCCGTGACGACGCCTGCTGGCACACAGCCGGCGGCGCAGGCGGTGCGTTTGAAGCCCAGCCCGTACATCGTGCGTGAGGAGAACCGCTCGAAGCGTTGGACGATGACGGTGGACGTGAACATCGAGGCGTGGAAGCGGTACATCGAAGGCCGGCCGCCGGAGAACGATCGGTTCACGTTCAGCAGCGCAACGATCGTGTGGCCGCTGGTTCCCGAGACGGCGTCGAGCGTGATGGACGCGGTGGAGTCTGCGAGCGGCATCCAGCCTGCGATCAGCGGCGTGGTGAAGTTCCAGGACCGCGAGGTGACGCGCGAGACGGCGATCATCGCGGCGGACGCTGGAGGGAACGTGCTGCACTCGGGGACGTGGCGGGCCCAGTGGGTGATGCCACCTCTGGAGGGGGCGTCGCTGTACGACGGCCGGGAGATGAGCCTGCAGGTGGTGATCCCTGTGACGTCGTACCGGACGACGTTCGACGAGCGTGGGGCGCGCGCGGTGGCGTGGCCGAAGGAGGCGTGGCCGCCGGAGGCGCACGCGACATTCGCGCCGCAGATGTTCATCGATTTCGGTCCGGACGGCCGTCCGTATGACACCGCGCCGGTATCGGACCTGGTGGCGATCTGGACCGAGGGGCGCGATCCGAAGTCGATCGCGCCGGTGACGCTGGCGAAGTGGTTCGCGGCCAAGGTGGTGGAGCACGTGCAGTTGAGCGGCGACGGGCTGGCGTTCGACCGCACGGGGATGATCGAGGGGCTTGACTTGAAGGGCGCGCCGCTGACCGCACTGGAGAAGCGAGGGAGCGAGTACGACATGGCGTGCCTGCTGGCGGCCGTGTACCGCAAAGCGGGTCTGCCGGCGCGGATCGTGATCGGGTACGACCAGGAGTCGCGGGCCGGCAAGCAGGTCTACCTGAAGCGGCCCAAGAGCGTGCCGGACCTGCGAGCGTGGGTGGAGTTTGCGCTCTACGACGAAGCGAACGGGACGTTCGGCTGGGTTCCGGTCGACCCTGCGGCGATGCGCGGCTCGTCTTCGCGTCTGCCGCCGAACTTCATGGACCGGGACCAGCGGTATTTCGGCACGCACGACGAGCTGGACCGCGTGATTCCGTTCGCGTTCCACTTCCACCCGCCGACGACGGTGCGTGCGTACGGGTCGCCGGGATTCTGGGGGTGGTTCGTGACGCCGGTGCCGCCGGATCGTGCGTATCAGCGACTCTCGTTCCGCGCGCACACGACGCCTGTGCGGGCGACGCCGCCGGGGGCACGGCCCGGCAGCTGACCGCGCGTCAGAACCTGTCCATCCAGTTGGGCTGCGGGAGATAGGTGAAGTCGTCGGTGGTGTGGGGGCGGTCGGGCGGAACGGGCAGCGCGATGCGGACGTGGCCGTCGAGGAAGCCGAGGGTCGCCTGCACGGCCTTGGGCGAGTACCAGCGCTGGCCGCGGTCGTCGCCGTCGTCGTAGTTGTAGATGGGGTGCGAGCCGACGACCCAGGTCTTCGTCGTGTCATGGACCGGCGGCATGCGTCCGCCCTTGGGAGGCACGAGGGTGGGGTAGTCGTCGCCCCAGGGGTTGGTGTCCGGGGCGTGATCGTTGAGGGTGTAGCTCGCGCCGAGCAGGTCGTACATGGATTCGCAGCGCTCGAAGCCGGGGATGGGGAGGTTCTCGGCGCCCTTGTCGGCGGGTGATCGGCAGGGCTCGACCTCGGCGACGGTGTCGGCGTCGTCGGGGGGGGGCGTCCAGTCGATGAGGTAGCGGTTGAGGGGTCGGCGTTCCGCGCCGTACTCGTCGATCTGGAGCATGGGCAGCGTGCCCTTCTTGCCGGCGAAGAGCGTGCCGATGACGGTCGGCTCGCCGTCGAAGCCGGGCACGAGCACCTGCGGCAGGTGCTCGCGGTGATCGTGGAGATACATGGCGATGGCGAGGTTGATCTGGCCGGTGCGCGAGCCGCAGAGCGTGTTGCGTGCGGTCTGCCTGGCCGCGCCGAGCGCGGGGAGCAGGATGCCGACGAGCAGGGCGATGATGGCGATGACTACGAGCAGTTCGATGAGGGTGAAGGCGCGTGGGCGTGCCATGCCGGCATCTTACCGCGGGAGGCGCGCTGCTACTGGAGGGCGTTGGAGAAGTGCTTCTCCTGCACGGGGACGACGACTTCGAGGACGCGCTGGAGGACGCGGCCGGGGGAGCCCATCGCGTCAACGTCGTGGATGACGGACCTGGGGTAGTGCGCGAGGACGGGGCGCGTCTCGGCCTCGTAGACCTCCCAGCGGCGGCGGATGACCTCCTCCTTGGCGTCGTCGGCGCGGTTCTCCTTCAGGGCGCGGCGGCGGAGGCGCTCGATCATCTTCTCCTTGTCGGAGCAGATCAGGTGCACGATGGCGAGCACGTTGATGTGCTTCTCCATCAGTTGTGCCTGGTTGACGTTGCGGGGGATGCCGTCGAGGACGAGGAGATCGACGTGCGGCTTGTAGAGGCTGAGAACGGTCTGGGCGTGGAGGTTCTCCTTCCACATGCGAACGGTGACGTCGTCGGGGACGAGTTCGCCGCGGGAGGAGTACTCGACGAAGATTCTTCCGAGTGGGGAGTGGATGTCGAGCGTGCGGAAGACCTCGCCGCAGGAGAGGTGGTAGAAGCCGGGGATCAGGCCGAGGATCTTGCCCTGGGTGCCCTTGCCCGCGCCGGGGGCGCCGAAGAGGAGGATGGTCTGGTAGCGGTCGGGCATGGGGAGTCTCCGTCGCGCTGCTCCACCCTGGCACTGTTGGAGCGCGCCAGTGTACGCAGTATCGGCCTCGTGGCGTCTCTGCTTCGGCTCGGCCCGGGTAGGCCGCGTGAGTCAGCCTGCCGCGAGGACTTCCTTGGCCATGTTGGCGGGCATGGGCCGGTAGGCGAGGAACTCCATGGTGTTGCTGGCTCGTCCCTGGGAGAGGCCGCGGAGGACGGTGGTGTAACCGAACATCTCGGAGAGGGGGACTTCGCAGGTGATGACCTTGACGCCGTCGCGGTCCTCGGTGTCGACGATCATGCCTCGGCGTGAGGAGATGTCGCCGGTGACGTTGCCGACGTAGTCCTCGGGGGTGAGGATGACGACCTTCATGATGGGTTCGAGGAGGAGGCTTCCGGCCTTGGCGACGGCCTCGCGGAGGGCGAGGCGTGCGGCCTGCTCGAAGGCGACCTGCGATGAGTCCACCTGGTGGTAGGAGCCGTCGATGAGTTCGACCTTGATGTTGATGAGGGGGTAGCCGGCGGTGACGCCGGAGATGGCGGTCTGGCGGATGCCGGCCTCGACGGAGGGGATGTATTCCTTGGGGACGGAGCCGCCGATGATCTTGTTGACGAAGGCGACGGAGTCTCGGAAGTCGAGTCCCTCGGCCTTGGCTTGCTCTGGGGTGCATGGTTCGAGGTTGATGATGACGTCGCCGTACTGGCCGCGCCCGCCGGTCTGCTTGACGAACCGGCCGCGGACGTTCCTGGCCGGTCCGGCGATGGCCTCTCGGTAGGAGACACGCGGCTTGCCGACCTCGACGTTGACCTTCATGTCGCGGACGAGCTTGTTCTTGATGATTTCGAGGTGGAGTTCGCCCATGCCGGCGATGATGGTCTGGCCGGTTTCCTCGTCGTAGTTGGATCGGAAGGAGGGGTCCTCGCGGCGGATGGTGACGAGGGCCTCGGAGAGTTTGCGCTTGTCGTCGGCGGTCTTCGGCTCGATGGACATGGAGATGACCGGCTCGGGGAACTCCATGCGTTCGAGGATGATCGGGTTCTCGGGGTCGCAGAGGGTGTCGCCGGTGATGGAGTCCTTGATGCCGACGACGGCGACGATGTTGCCCGCGCCGACCTCTTCGAGGGGGATGCGGTCCTTGGCGTGCATTTCGAAGATTCGGCTGGCGATCTCGCGCTTGCGGTTGACGGGGTTCAGGAGGCGCGTGCCTTTCTTGAGGACGCCGGAGTAGATGCGGACGTAGGTGAGGTCGCCGTGCGTATCGCTGACGACCTTGAAGACGAGTGCGGAGAAGGGGGCCGTGTCGGAGTGGGGGCGGGAGAGTTTCTTCTCGCGGTCGTCGGGGTCGACGCCCTCGACTTCCGGGACTTCGGTGGGATTGGGGAGGTAGTCGATGACACCGTCGAGAAGGCGCTGGACGCCGATGTTGCGGAGGGCCGCGCCGCAGAAGACGGGGTTGCACCTGCGGGCGAGCGTGCCGGCGCGGAGGGCCTTGCGGATGTCGGCGTCGGTGATGGATGACTCGTCCTCGAGGTATCGCTCCATGAGGGCGTCGTCGAGTTCGGCGGCCTTCTCGACGAGTTCGTGGCGCCAGAGTTCGGCGGTCTCGCGGAGGTG
>JAANMV010003755.1_pt1 | contig 12806 bp, 10 predicted proteins | sample 7279661 | NCBI WGS metagenome assembly JAANMV01 (sample SAMN14094540, study PRJNA606508) | bioreactor metagenome | isolation source: A lab-scale SPAN reactor treating ammonium-rich wastewater day 121 | place: Ireland: Galway | collected 2017-05-16 | reverse complement strand
GCTACCCTGGGACTAAAGCGCAGGACGATCTCGATGGGCGACTCCCCTGACATGATGCCCCAGGCGTCAGCTAGATGCGTGGCAGGATCGAAACTGTCGGGGATAGTATAGACGTCTGGCAGGCGCTCGGCCCGCTCCAGGCGATCCAGCTTGAACGTACGCATGGCCTGTGCCCAATCATCGAAACCAATGACGTAGAGTCCGCCATTCCCGGACGGCTCTAATGTGTAGGGCGACAGGGTGCGCTCGCGCAGTGTGCCGGACCGTGGAGAGCGATACCAGATACGCGCTTTGTGGTTCTCAGCCCAGCAGAGTGCAATCACTTCCAGGACGCTAACGAAGGTTGCGTTGACGGGCCGCCCTCTGATTGCTTCTGCCGTCCGATTGATGTACCCGACAAGCGGGTCGGGAAAGGCTGTCGCTAACTTGTTAAGGGCTGAGACGATGTGCGGGTTGTGCTCGTCTGCATGCCGGGCTAGCAAGCGGGCTGCAATGTAGAGGGCGACGGCCTCGTTGAACCGCAGCCGCACTGTAGCAATGTACTGGTCGCGAATGATTCCATATTGCCCTTCGTCTTCCCAGATGGGCACACCTGAGTCGCTCAGCAGGTCAAGGTCACGGTAGATCGTTCGACGGCTGACGTCACAGACTGCAGCGATCTCAGTGACGCGCAGGCCGTTGGCATGCCGGAACAGAAGATTCTCAATCTGTAGAAGGCGTGCAGCTCTGCCTAATGAGCGGCTCATGCTATTCCCCCGGTGGGGTGTGGCGAAATGAGGTCAAGCCTGCCATTGACTATTGGCAGGTCGGCTTAAGGCGAGAAGGCAACCTGTAGCCGGTCGTTCTCATCGTACCAGTAATGCGCAAAGAAGGGTGGCTCGCGGTCTGTCATTGACAGGACGCGAGGCAGTATCTGGGGCAAGTCTTCGACAAGCTCTCCCGCCGGGATCGTGCGCCAGTCTACCCACTCCAGCTCGCCTTCGTGGGATGGCTGCACGTCAATACTGGCGCTCTCGACACTGAAAATGAATAGCATGATGCCCGTCTGTGGGTCCTGCGTGGTGATGTTCGCCACACCACACAAGCGGAGGTCATGCACTTCTGTGAGCCCTGCCTCTTCAGCAATCTCGCGGCGCGCTGAGTCGATTATGGCCTCGTCATTCTCCACGTGCCCCCCCAGGCCATTGTATAACCCTGCCCAGATGGGCTTATGCGGCGCGCCTCGCAGCAACAACACCAGACCTTGATGCGTAATAAATGTCAGAGTGCGTGGGATAACCCGGTAACGGTGTTTGGAGTGGTCGAGGCCCTGGTCTTTTGTGCCCATTTAACCTTCCCGCTTGCCAAGAGATTCAGGGGGGATTATATTAGACGCGTTTCTACCTTACAAAGACCCGGTTGCCACCAACCAGGTCTCTTCACGGGCTTGTGTGGCAGTGGGCAGTCTTTGATTCTGCTAAGTTATTCACGTGGGATATTGAGGGAAGTCATCGATGCGCTCTCGTCTTCTGAACTGGGTGGTGGTCTGTTTAGTTGCGCTGGGTTTTGCGCTGGTTTTCGTGCCTGGAGTGGACGCGCAAACCAGAACCCTGCGCTGGCATCGCTGGGATGTAGATGTGCAGATCAACTCGGATGGGACCTTCGATGTGCAGGAGGTCTACGAGATTGAGTTCATTGGTGGTGAATTTACCTTCGGGTATCGCAACATCGAATTCAGGCAATTCGAGCGGCTTGAGAACTTCGCAGTGCGCGAGGGCGATGTCCGTTATGAGGAGAGGTTTGGCGAACAGCCCAACACCTTCCATGTGAATCGCAGCAGTGATGAATACGTGATCAACTGGTTCTACCCCCCTACCCGTGATGCGACACGGGTATTTGTGGTTGAATACACGGTGGTTGGCGGCCTGATCATCAATGAGGAGGTCGGTGACCGATTCTTCTGGAAAGCCGTCGGCGCTGACCATGCGTTTGCAATCGAGTCTTCAACAGTGACAGTGCGGATGCCGCCTGGCGCTCAGGTGGATACGTCGATCGAGCCAGCGACGTTTGGCGCGTCGGGCACTTACCAGGTAGCAGCCGATCTCGCCAGTGTGTCGTTCTTTGCGCAGAATATCCCGGCGAACCGGGAGTTTGAAGTTGGCGTGCGCTTTCCAAATGGCTATGTGCCGAATGTGAAGCCTTCTTGGCAGGCGGCTTACGAGCAGGATCAACGCTGGAATGACACCTTCCGCCCCTTGCTGAATGTGGTGACCGGAGGCCTGGGTGTGTTCCTGCTTGTTGGCGGGCTGGCGGGTGTCTACCTGCTATGGATGACGTCCGGGCGCGATCCGAAGGTTGGGGCAGTTCCCGCGTACTTAACAGAACCACCTTCTGATCTCCCGCCTGGTGTAACGGGCACGCTGGTTGATGAGAAGGCGGATATGCAAGATATCATCGCTACGCTGGTCGATCTCGCACGGCGTGGCGCAATTGATATGCAGGAGCAGGAAAAGAAGCTCTTTGGCATTACAACTTCTAAGGAGTTCGTGTTCCGTCGCCGGGATGATTTCGAAGGTGAGTTGCGCCGATATGAAAAGATGCTGATCACTGAGATGTTTGGCCGGCGCACGGAGATTGAGCTGGACGATCTTCGCAACAAATTCTACACGGCGATTCCCAAGCTCCAGCGCGAGCTGTACCAGGAGGCCGTGAAAGAAGAGCTGTTTCCGCGCAGCCCGCAGGCGATTCGATCGCGCTGGCTTGTAATTGGTATTGGCGGGCTTGTGATGGCGGTTGGGCTGGGTTTCTGCGTGGCCGCGGCGCTGGTTGACCAGGTGGAGGCGATTCTTTGCCCCTTTATAGCGCTGGGTGTTGTGTCGCTGGCGCTGATTGGCGTCGGGCAGGCGATGCCGGTTAAGACCCGTAAGGGCGCTGAGGAGACGGCAAAATGGAAGGCGTTTAAGACATACTTGCAGAACGCGGAGCGTTATGCCGACCTCAAGGAAGTCACGGACCAGTTCGACCGGTTTCTGCCTTATGCAATTGCGTTTGGCCTGGATCATGCCTGGGTCAACAAGTTTGCGAGGGTGGAAGGGACGCCGGTTCCGCCCTGGTATTTTCCGGCTGGTATGCCGTACGATCCGGGCCGTCAGCAGATGAGGCCGGGTATGCCGAGAATGGCTGGTGCGGGCGGTGCTGGTGGGCGCGATCTGCGGGGTGATGCAGTGCGGCCAGCACCGTCACTTGATGGAATGAGCCAGAGTATGTTTGGCAGCCTGGGCAGCATGAGCACAGGGCTGTTCACGATGCTGAACAGCACTGCGAATGTCTTTAAGAGTGCCCCTAGCTCATCTGGTGGCAGCAGCGGTGGTGGATTCAGTGGCGGGGGATTTAGTGGTGGCGGTGGTGGCGGTGGTGGCGGCGCAGGCTTCGGATAAGCGCTGACAGTTTTGGTGCGGCAGGCCGCGCTTGTTGACAAAATTACCGTGAGTATCGGAGCAATCGATGACACGCACTGTTGGGATCGTTCTTGTTGCAGCTGCGGTGGGCATTTGTGTGCTTGGCGCTGCGCTATTCGGCGCGGGCTTGGCTCAGGGTAACCTGCAGGCGGCGGGTGCAATCCTGGGCTTTGCCGTGCTGGTGCTTGTTCTTGTTGGCCCGCTGGCTGCTGCTGGCATCTTTGTGATCACACGGGCACGGCGTGAGGTGGCCGTTGAGTCTGAGGCAGAGATGCAGCGCAAAATCCTGGATATGGTTAAGACCCGGGGCCAGGTGAATGTTTCGGATATAATTATTGAGACTCAAACTGGCCTGCCGGCTGTGCAAGACATGATCTACAAGCTGGTGGGCATGGGTGTGTTTAGCGGCTATGTAAACTGGGATCAAGGCACGCTATACTCGGCAGAAGCGTCTGCGCTTCGAGACCTCGATGAGTGCAGGAACTGCGGCGGCCAGGTGTCGCTGGCAGGGAAAGGCGTTCTGAGATGCCCGTTCTGTGGTACTGAGTACTTCTTGACCTGAGTCGTATGTTGTGAAGGGGGTGCGTGCATGGCTGACTTCTTTCAGCGAATCACCGAAGATCAGGGCACGGTTGAGGACTTGATTCGCAAGATACCTGGCTTCAAGGGTTACTTTGCGAAGCAGGATCGGCGAGCTGCTGACCGGCTGCTGCGCGAGTACATCGCTCGGCGGTTCGAGACTCAGCTAAGCGAATTCAACCGGCTACAGCGTGAATTGATCGACGTGGGTGGCATCATGTATATGGAGCAGGCGCAGCGCATCGACTTGAAGCTGCGCACCTTTATTGACCGGATAGAGAGCGCGGCGCAGGGGTACGCGGGCTTGTTCGCGGCGGTCAAGGTGCGAGAGGCTGATCTTGAACAGTTGTATGCCTTCGACAATGGCCTGCTGGCCTACCAGGATCAATTGTCAACGGGTCTGAACCAGCTCGAAGAAGCCATTGGCAGCGATGGCGTGAAAGATGTGCTGCGGCAGTTGGAGAGCGTTGTGACTGAGGCGAACGAGACATTCAAGCGCCGCGTGGAAGTGCTTCAGAGTATGTCTTCACAAGCGGTGTAGTATTGGCTCAACGAGTGTGAGAGGAGTTTGGTGAGATGGCAAGAATTCTTGACCTTGTGCAGCACCCCAATGTTGGCGCAGAGGAGCTGGCCTACCGTGAACCGCAGGCGGGCAGTGGAGACTTCCGTATAGGTTCGCAGGTGGTAGTGCGTGAGAATCAGGCGGCAGTCTTTGTGCGCGGCGGGCATGCGCTCGACGCATTTGGCCCTGGCACCCACACGATCACGACGGCCAATATCCCGCTGTTGGTGGGCCTGATTGGCAAGGCCTTCAACAACCAGTCGCCTTTCACGGCTGAGGTTTACTTCCTAAACCTGGCGGATTTCCCGCAAGTCGGCTGGGGAACAACTCAGCCGCTTGCCCTGGAGACACCTGGCAAAGGGTTGGGGTGGCTGCTGCTTCAGGGACATGGGATCATGGATATCCGGATCAGCGACCCGCAGCGTTTTGCTAAGCAATATGCGATCGGGAAACCCATTATCCGGTTGAGTGACATCAAGGAGCGGCTGCTCACTCTGGTGCTGGGTGAGCTGCAGGATGTGATTGCCACCCATGCGCCCGGCGACCTGATGGGCCTCAATCGAATGTTGAATGAGATTGAGATGGTGGTTCTGGCTCAGGTGCGTGATAAGTTTGACGCGGTGGGCGTCATGATCAAAGCGTTCGAGATGAAACCTCTGTCAGCTGCGCGCACCACAGCTGATGACTTGCGTAATATGGGGTTGCTCGATCTGGCAACCTATCAGGGATTGCAGGCAGCAGATGCGTTGCGCGATGCAGCCCAGAATCCTTCTGGCGGTGCGGCTGGGACAGGGGTTGGCTTGGGTGCTGGGCTTGGCATGGGCCAGATGATGGCGGGAATGTTCCAGCAGCAGCAACAGCAACAACAGTCGCAGCAGCAGCAAGCATCCCCACAGCAAGATGCGGCAGCCGAGCCGTCGCCTCAGACGCGCGAGGAGATCGAGGCGTTGCTTGATAGTCTGGATGTGCGGCTGTCGAAAGGCGAGATCAGCGAAGGAGCTTATGATCGGCTGGTGGCGAAATGGAAAGCGCGCCTTGATGATCTGAGCTAAATCGCTTCAAGTTACCCAAGAGTTGTGCAGCGCGGGCTAATTGGCCCGCGCTGCTTTGTTTTGTTGGGATGAGCTATGGCAGGTTGAAAGTTGTGAGTGTGATGCTATCGACGGGGCTGCTTTCGGTGCTCAATCGAGCTGGTATTCTGTCGTCGCTATCGGGGTCGTAGAGGCCGACGGCGATTGTGTAGGAGCCTGGCAGCGCGCCGGGCGGGATTTGGATTTCGGCCACGTCGCGGTAGAGCTGGCCGGGTTGCCAGGTTTGGGTAGTGATCCGGTCTCGCTGTGGTGGGTGATCATCTTGTGCCCATAGGGGCGTGCCTGTCTCGTTTTGTGGGCCGAGCAGATGGATAAAGAGCGTTAGACCCTGCTCAGTTTGGCGGAGTGGCCGCCAGAATGTTTCGATATAGAGCGTTGTGTTGCGGGTCAGGTGTGTGGTTGTTGGGGTAATACGGAAGCCCTCTAGAATAGCCGTCTCTGCGAAGACGGCGCGCATGGGGTGATCGATGGCCGTTGGATTAACCTGCCACGTGGCGTATTGCAGAAGGTGGGTATCCCCGATCCATTGAGCGGAGATGCGTTGCGCATTGTTTTCGAGCCAGTTGTAGACAGTCTGGTTGGCATCGTAGGCGGGATTCGGGACGGGCATAAGCCAGAGATAGCGGTATTTCTGGAGAAGCGTGGTTAGCTGGTGTTCTGTTGTGTGTTGGGGTGTATTGGACTCGTTGGGCAAGAGAACGTAGTCTGTAGTCGCGGTGTAGTAATAGTCAAACGCTGGGTCAGGATAGTTGCGGATGATGAGGTCATGCTCGTGTGTTTGGGTGGCTAGCGTCTGTGCGATCTCGCGCCATGCAGGGGCTTTGGATTGGACGAAGTAGTAAGTCCATAGACTTGTGGCGTTGATGGAGAAGATGCTTAACGTGAGAAGCGCGGTCAGGAGGGCTTTGGTGGGTCGTGTGAGGTGTGGGCTGTGCAAGGTGGTTGCGAATAGAGTGGCTGTGCACAGGGCGAGTGGTATGGATGCGGCGGCGATGTATCGAGGACGGAAGAAACCCTGGTTGGTGATGGTGGTGAGGGCGGCCAGAAGCATGATTGGGAGCAGAGTGTAAAGGGCAAGAAAGATCGCGATATGGACGCGGCGCGTTTTGACCAGGCTGGTTAACGCGACGGCCGTCAGCAGTATTGCTATGATGGCGGCGGGAGTGAACGCATGTGGGCCGATTGAAAGTAGAGGCGTGTTGATGCCTGTGGGGACTGTTTCGCCGAAGAGCAAGGCCTCAAATGCCCACGGAATGTTGGCAGGTCCGGCGGTTGGCTGGTAACTGGCGCGTCGCAAGATCGGCTGGAGGAACCAGGGAGCGAGCAGCAGTGCGATAGTCGCTTGACTGGCGAGCCATGGCTTGAGCATACGAGGCTTTGCGCGCAGTTGTGTCAAGACGTACAGGTTCTGCGCTAGTAGAAAGAATCCTTCGAGGTAGAAGGTATACATGCCAATTGTGGCAATGGCAACGTAAGCTGCCCACCGCCTTGTTCTCCAGGGTTTGCGCACAGCGAGCAGGATTGTCCAGGCTGATAGTGCGCTAGTTGCGATCCAGAGAGCGTAGCTTCTGACGTCCTGTGCGTACCAGATTTGTAAGGGCGAGATCGTCGCGAGCGCGAGTGCTGTGATGGCGATTGTATTGCGGCTACCAGAGAACAGCGTGCGGGTTATTGCGTAAAGTGCGGCAAGGGCCAGGAGGCTGGCGAGTACAGAGAGGGCTCGCGCTGCGAATTCGGTGTCGCCGACTAAGCGCAGCCAACCGTTGATGGAAAGGAGTGTGAAGGGTGGTTGCGGATCGATCACGGCGATAGTAGTGAGCACCTGCTGGATGGGTGCGCGGGACCAGTTAATGATAGTAAAGGCTTCGTCACCGCTAAGGGCCTGTGCGTCGAGGTGGTAGACGCGGAGGGCAAAGCCAGCGAAGAGCAGCGTGGTAGCTGGCCATAGGTAGTGGGGAGTTTGTTGGTTAGTTTGCATCTTGGCTGATGCCGAGGGCCGTGTTGATAGTGGCGATCGTGAGTGGGGGGTCTGGTTGTGAGGGAGGAGCGTATGCTTTTATGAATGCTTTCAGTGATGGCTTCCGCTTGTCAGTGTGGAGGACCGGGGTTGGAGGAAGGTCCTTGATCGTTACAGTAGCATTCGGATTGGTGAAGATGATGAGTGGTTGAATCGTAATGGCTTGGTTGGGGAGTGTGTCGCTGAGCCAGATTTCCAGCTTTTGCGCGTCGCGGTGAGCGTCGTGGAGCGGATCGCCGAGGCTATTTTGGACCAGGAAGCGAGGGAGTCGTTTGAGGAGTCGGTCGTGGATTGTGAGGCTGTCGCTTGAGAATGTGACTGTGGCGTCTTGTGAGCGGAGTGTTAAAGTGAATAGGGTGTGTGGAGTGACGAGGACGTGGGTGGCTGGGAACCAATGATGGTAGAGTGCGTGGTCTTTTGGAAAGCCTTTCAGGGCGCTGCCTAGAGTGTCGTGGGGAATAGGTAGTTTGGTGAGATAGTTGCCTGCGTAGATGCCAATTGCTGTCGAGATGATGCCAAGCGGGATGAGAAGAAGCGGTGAGTCGGCGGCTTGTGGTGAGAGCTGATAGATGACAGTGATGATTAGCGCAAATATGATGATCAGGAGCAGGGCTGTGTTCGCCATGATGTTAAGGAAATGGCGTGTTTTGCGTTGTTTGCTGCGTCGAGAGTTTGTGTAATGTTGCATAATTGCGGTTTCCTGTAGTTGATTCTAGGTAAGTTCGTGGCGTTTGAGTGGTCCGCTAGTGGCTCGTGGCGTGGTGGGTATGGGTTTCTGGTGGGCGGGAATGTTGGATAATGAAGTTTGCGTGTAGCAATCCAAAGGCAGTAGAGGCGTGGAGTGTCTGGAGATGGGAAGGTGTGTTGTGAGTGGGATTGAGGTGATGTGACTGCTGCGTGTCGGTATGTGAGGGTTGATAGGAAAAGTATAATGTACTGTAATCGTCAGGTTCTGAGATATGAGCTGGCAAGTTCGGTGAATGAAGGGTTTTGTGATCGTGAACTTTATGGGGAATGGTGGCTGTAGGGTGTTGCGTGAGGAAGCGCGAGGGTGAGAGCATGATGTTGTTATTCCCCTGGTGGGCCGTCAGCCGGGATGGCGGTGGCTGTAGGTGTCACGGTGGCGCCATAGCGGCGGGTTGTGCTGCGGTCGGCGTGGCGGGCGAGTGCTTGGGTTTGGGCGATGTTGCCAGTGCGCTGGAGCGTGGTAGATATGAAGTAGTGGCGAAAGGTCTGGGCTGAGATCGATTGGTTGTTATTGACTAGGTCGGCGCGCTGCTGGTCTGGGAGAAGGCGGGTTACAGCGTCATTGATTATGTTGGCGGCAGTCCAGCGCGAGATGGGGAGAATACGTTTGCCTGCACGCTTGTCGTGGCGGGCAAAGAGTGGTAGGTCAGCGAGGGGGCGATGTTGAGCACCGTCAGCTTCTGCGCGTGCAGTGAGGTAGGTGGTGATTGCGCGTGAAGCGTGGGAGGGGAGCACAAGTATGTTGCCTTGGGGCAAGGATAGCGTGTGTGAGTGGCGATCGAACGTGTGGCGGCGCAGCGCACAAATCTCGGAGACCTTCAGGCCGGTGTTGGCAAGGGTGAGAAGAACTGCTGTGTCGCGCAGTGCGCGAAGGTGGTCACGGATGTTTTCGGGATCGTGTGCGGGGGCAGGTTGGGCAAGTAGGTTTGCGAGGAGGGTGTCGATCGCGTGCATTGGTGGCTGGGGTGGGAGGTGGCGCTTTGGTCGGCGCTCGTGGGCAAGATAGTCAGCGAGTTGGTTGATGTCAAGGGTTATCCAGTTGTTGTCGTTGGCGAATTTGTAGAAATCGAGAATAGCTCGCGAGTAGAGATGTTCAGTCTCGATTGCACGGGTGTCTTGGAGAAATCGTAGGTAGTCTTGAAACCACCCTACCCTGAGGTCGGCTGGCGTGAGTTTGTGCGGTGTAAGAGCGTGCTGGGCGGTGAGAAATTGGATGAAGAGCTTGAGCGCTTGCTGGCTGGCTTGGAGTGTTGCGCGGGTGGAGGTGTTGCGAATGTGCGTGAGATAGGTGTCGATTGCGGCGGGTATGGTAGCAGGTGACTTGTCGAGGTGTGCCGTGGCCATGGTTGACCCCTGTCGGTAATGATAATTAGCTGGAGCAGATTCTAGCATTGTGATGGTGGCGGAGCAATACCAGCTTTACTCCCCATACCGCGGTGTCGGTGACGTGGTTGTGGCTGTGGGAGCGGCTGGGCTTCGTGTAGCATTAGGTTGCTCAAAGAAATTGTTGGCAAGAGGGGGCATGTTGTCCCAACGTAGCTACACGAAATCGCGCTCCATAAACGGGGCGTACTAAAAGTGTCATGCAGCATTGCGAAGGTAACCCTATCCCCCTACCCCAGGAGACATATCACCGGTGAACTTGCACAAGCGGGGATGTCGCTACACGAAGCGGGTGTGTGATTGGGCAAGTGGCCCGTGCGGAGTCATGCCAGATAGTACGGCAGCGAGTCCTTCGTGTACGGCTATGCTACGCACCAGCCTCTGGATCTGGCTGGCTGCCACTGGGCCGCGCTCGCTAACCACGGCACTCACCTGCGCCCAGGGGGTCAGGTCAAAGTAGCGGTTCTGGACTTCTATACCCTCCGGGGGCGTGTGCCAAATCTCAGCCGGATCATGGTCGGCAAATGGAAGGGTTGGCAGCTGGGCTGGCCTGACCTTGCTAGTATCGCCGAGAACGTAACCTGGCACGCCCCAAGTGGCCGCACACGCTGCAACCATGGAGGTTCCAGTCTTGTTGATGACCCCTTTGTCCGTGAGGCTATCCGCCCCTACAAGCCACGCACTGGTGTGCTGCATCAGGTCGGCAGCTGCTGCGTCGACAACTAGTGTGACCCTCACATTGTGCTGAGCCAGTCGTGCCGCAAGCGCACGCCCCTCAAGTGCTGGCCGCGACTCCAAGCAGATTACGTGCAGGGCGCCAGCGTGACCCTGGTGCGCAGCCAGCAGCGCTTCAGCGACGACACTGCTGTGGCTGAGGGTTAGAGCCGTGGTACCCGGTGATAGGATCGCCAGGGCATGGCGTGCGATCTTGCGAGACGCAGTGCTGATGTGACCTTCGTACTGCCTGCATAGGTCGTCAAGCGCAGATGCACCCTCATCCGCTGTCCGTGCCTGCTCCAGCGCCAGCGCAGCGTCGTTTAGGATGCGCACCAGCCCGGCCATCGATGGCTGACCCGCGAGCACGATTCGTGCAATCCCGAGAAGTTCTCGGCGAAGATGCTCAAGGCCCTGCTTGCGCTCGTCCGCGGCAAAGGCGACGAGCGCGCGAGTCAGGTTAACGGCTACTGAGCTGGCTCCAGACACGCGGTCCGCAGCAATCGCCCGCACTTGTGCCCGCCATTCGTCGCCAGGCGAGGCCGGGCCGCTGTTTACCATGCTATTTGACCCGGTAGGGTTCGTAATCGGCAAGATACCGCGCCTCCAACGCGCCGGTAAGCTCCGTGTAGTGATCGCCGTGGGCCTGCTTCTCGACTGTTCCAAGCTCAAAGAAGCGAGCGATCAGCGCCCCCTCTGCGTAGGGAATACGTACAACTACACGGACTTGCTGGTCGGCCAGCAACTCCTCAACTGAGGTCAACAGCTCGTCCAGGCCGGAGCCAGTAAGCGCCGAGATGAACTGTGCATCGGGAAAACGTCCCTTAAGATACGGAAGCACTTCCGGGTCATCCTCAAGAAGTTGATCGAGTTTGTTGAAGACCATGAGAATCGGCAGGTCGGTGATACCAAGGTCGTCTACAAGCGTTCGCTCAACCGACTCGACGTGTTGGATGGCGTTGGGATGCGAGGCGTCGACCACATGGAGAAGCAGCGTAGCCTCAGCGATCTCTTCCAGCGTAGCGCGGAAGGCCGCAACTAGACCGTGTGGGAGCTTCTGGATGAAACCCACTGTATCAGTGAAAAGCGCTTCCCTGCCGGACGGCAGCGCAACGCGCCGCGTTGTTGGGTCAAGCGTGGCAAAGAGCTGGTCAGCCACGTAGACATCTGAGTCGCTGAGACGGTTCAGCAGGGTAGATTTCCCCGCGTTGGTATAACCGACCAGGGTTAGCACCGGAATACCCGTGCGGCGTCGCTGAGTACGGTAGCGCTCACGGTGAGCGCGCACGTTCTCCAATTCTGCCTTAAGTTGAGTGATCCGCCGTCCAATCTCGCGGCGGTCGGTCTCAAGCTGCGTCTCACCCGGTCCGCGCAGCCCAACGCCCCCTGTCCCACCTCGCGCTGATGCCCCCCCCGCCTGGCGCGCCAGGTGTGTCCACTGGCGAGTAAGGCGCGGCAGACGGTATTCGTACTGGGCAAGGGTCACCTGGAGCGATCCCTCACGGGTATGGGCGTGCCTGGCAAAAATGTCCAGGATCAGCGCTGTGCGATCCAACACATGCACGTCATCCCCAAAGGCCTTCTCCAACTCGCGCTGGTGCCGGGGAGACAGTTCGTCATCGAAGATGACTACACTCACGCCCAGTTCCTCAACCCAGCGGGCAACTTCTTCCAGCTTCCCACTGCCGATGAACGTGGCCGAATCGGGATGCTTGACTCGCTGCCAGGTTTGCCCGACAACATGGATTCCGGCTGTGTCAGCCAACAGGCCGAGCTCTGCCAAAGAATCCTCAACATCAAGCAAGCCGGGCGCCCCCCTGACCTCAAGCCCCACAAGAAATCCCTGGGGCAATCCATCCTGTGTGTTGTGTGTCACAGACTTCTCTCTTCCGGTGTGTGGTCGCCTGCCCTAGTTGCTACACGAAGCGCCGTACGGGCAATCCAGCAAAGCATTCTCTACCGGCCGGGCTCCGGGTAGCTGCCGCCGCGCTCCAGAAACGTCTGCAAAACGCGCCCGACGCGTTCCAGGCTGTCAGGGCTGACCTTGTCGATCGTGTCCTCTGTGGTATGCCAGTAAGGATAATCAAAGTCGATGATGTCCACCGCCGGAATTCCCTGTTCGATAAAGGGTATGTGATCATCCAGCAAGTAGTAGCGCACTTCCGGAACAAAGTGGGCCTCATAACCTAATTCAGCAGCAATCGCCCACAGGTGGGTGCGGAGATGCAGGTCCGAGTTTCCCTCGTAGTAGATATCTTGATCGGCGTCACCGACCA
>JAANMV010003750.1_pt1 | contig 12827 bp, 12 predicted proteins | sample 7279661 | NCBI WGS metagenome assembly JAANMV01 (sample SAMN14094540, study PRJNA606508) | bioreactor metagenome | isolation source: A lab-scale SPAN reactor treating ammonium-rich wastewater day 121 | place: Ireland: Galway | collected 2017-05-16 | reverse complement strand
GGAATGGGATGGAGAAGCATAAAATCAGTGTTCAGTTTGAGTTTTTATAGACTATTTACTCTAAACTGAACACTGAATACTTAATTTATTTTCCTGGAAATACTGCTTTTCTTTTTTCTAAAAATGCTGTGGTTCCTTCTTTAAAATCTTCGGTTCCAAAACAAAATCCAAAATTTTCAATTTCTACTTGGTAACCATTAATGCCATCGGTATAATTAGCATTAACCGCTTGAATTGCTTTTGCAATGGCAACACTAGAATTTTTAGTGATTTTAGCTGCAATACCTTTAGTAAAATCTAACAATTCTGCTTGTGATACCACATGATTTACTAATCCGTAGTTTTTAGCGGTTTCGGCATCAATCATTCCTGCTGTCATAATCATTTCCATAGCACGACCTTTTCCTACTAACTGAGCTAAACGTTGTGTTCCTCCATAACCTGGAATAACTCCTAACGTCACTTCTGGCAATCCCATTTTGGCATTATCAGATGCTACTCTAAAATGACATGACATCGCTAATTCTAATCCGCCTCCTAACGCAAAACCATTTACCGCAGCAATTACTGGCGTTTCTAAATTTTGAACAAAATCAAACAATAACGCTTGACCTTGAGCCGCTAAATTTCCACCTTCTTCTACTGAAAAATGCGCGAATTCTGAAATATCGGCTCCTGCAACAAAAGCTTTTTCTCCACTACCCGTTACAATAATTGCTTTAACTGATTTATCTTCGTTTAACGATTTAAACCCATCGTGTAATTCTTGAATAGTTGCCTTATTTAAGGCGTTTAATTTTGTTGGTCTGTTAATCGTTACAATTGCAATAGCATCTTGTTTTTCAATAAGAATATTTTCCATCTTTACTTGTTTTGATTATTTGTTTATTGGGAAAGAAACCAAAAATTCGGTTCCTACATTAGGTTCCGTTTCAAAGGTAATGGTTCCGTGATAATTTTCTATAATATTTTTTATAATGGCTAAACCAAGTCCCATTCCGCTTGATTTTGTGGTAAATTTTGGTTCAAAAACACGTTTTTGATTTTCAACTGAAATTCCTTTTCCATTGTCTTTAACCGCAATCTTAACATCATCTCCTTGTCTAAAAACAGTAACAAAAACCTGCTTGTTTTCTTGTTCTTCTGGAATGGCTTGGATAGCGTTTTTAACCAAATTGGTAATTACACGAATTAATTGTGTTCGGTCTAATTTGGCAATAATTTCATCTTCCAATGCTGAAAACTGAATGTAATCTTCATTAAAAATTTCCAATGCCATCTTTACAATTCGAACCACATTTAAGGTTTCGTTTTGCTGAGCAGGCATCGTTGCAAAGTTTGAAAAAGCTCCAGCAACTGCCGTCATGGTATCTATTTGCTGTAAAATGGTTTTGGTATAATCGTCTAATTTCTGAGTAATATTTGGGTCATTTACATCAAACTTTCTTTGGAAATTTTGCACCGTTAATCGCATTGGGGTTAAAGGATTTTTAATTTCGTGAGCCACTTGTTTTGCCATTTCACGCCAAGCTTGTTCTCTTTCACTTTGTGCTAACACAGATGCACTTTCTTGTAATTTATCCACCATGTTGTTATAAGAATTAATCAAAAGATTGATTTCTTTACTTCCATCTTCAATTACAATTTTCTCGTTGCGCTGATTTAGTTGTGTTTCTTCTATTTTGTCGCTGATAATCTTAAGTGTTTTGGTAATATAACTTGATAAAAAATAAGACAAAGCAATAGAAATCAACAACATAAAAGTATAAACTTGTCCAAAACGTATCAAGAAATTTTCAACTTCATTATCATAAAACTCGGTGTTCTCTTCGTATGGTAAATTTAAAATTCCCATCGGTTTAAACTTAATATCCTTTAGATAGGAATAGGAAGAACGGAAAGATTGCCCATCAACTTTTGAAAACTCGATATAACGTTTGTCTAATGAAGATTGAATGATTTTTAAGGTAGAAGGATTGATTTTTGGTTTGTCTTTATCTAGCTTAAAAATGGCTTTCGATGAAATTAAAAGTTTCCCTTTTAAGTCGAAAAAATTAATTTCCATACTATGAATATCGGACAATTCATAAATTTTATCCTTAAAAATCAATGGAATGTTTTCCGTTGTAAGTGGATAGGTCGTGTTTTGTAAAACATAATTAATATGTTCTGTAATGGCAATTTCTTTTCGTTCTAAACGATCTTGATGGTATTCTCTTGCCTCTTTTCTAAATTGATAAATGGAAACTGCAGCAATAAGGACAGAAGCAATCAACGTTAAGAATATCATGGAAAGAAATATTCTCACACGTAGGGAAAGGTTCTTAAAGTTAAATATTCTGTCCATGAATTTTGCTAAAATTAGCTGTTATTTTTTTCTCTGATTTTCTTGTATAATTTATAACCCAACATCAATAAAATTGAAAAAACAATAATTCCAACTACGCCAAAAATCCAATTAATTGCATTCTTTAAAATTACTAAAAAAACTACTGCAAAAAGAATAATCGTTGCGCCTTCATTCCAAATTCTGAAAAAATTACCCGAATGTTTCACTTCGTTATTTTGTAATTGCTTAAAAATTTGGTGACATTTTAAATGATACAAATACAATAAAAACACAAATATTAATTTAACATGCATCCAAGGCTGGGCTAACCAAACTTTACCTACTTCGGTAAAAAACAACATCCAAAAAGCAAAGATGCTAGTTAAAATAGCACTTGGCCAAGTAATTATATACCACAGACGATATTGCATTAATTGGTATTGTTTGATTAAAATATCTTGTTCAGGTTGTGGTTTCTGCTTGGCTTCGGCATGATAAACAAATAAACGAACAATGTAAAATAAACCAGCAAACCAAGTTACTACAAAAATTAAATGCAATGATTTTATGTAATTATAAAGTTCCATTTTTATTGATTTTGAAAAGCCCATTTGTCAATCCAACGGCTCATGGTTTTTACCCAATCATCATTATCATTTAAACAAGGAATAGATAAGAAATGTTCGCCTCCATTTTCTTCAAAGCTTTCCGCCGCTTCCATTCCAATTTCCTCTAAAGTTTCCAAACAATCGGATACAAAAGCAGGAGTTACAACGGCTAAATTCTTAATTCCTTTTTGTGCTAATCCATCAATTGTTGCATCGGTATAAGGTTGCAACCAAGGATCACGACCTAAACGTGATTGGAATGAAGTACTATATTTTCCTTCCTCTAAACCTAAAAACTCAGCCACTTGTCTTGTAGTTTCATAACATTGATGACGGTAGCAGAATTCATGTGCTTTTGAAGGCGTATTACAACAACTTCCATCAATTTTACAATGAGATTTTGTTACATCTGATTTTCTAATATGACGCTCTGGAACTCCGTGATACGAAAACAATAAATAATCCGACTTAAAATTATCTAAAGCCGATTTAATAGAATTAGACAAATCACGAATGTAATCCGGTTGGTTGTAAAAAGCTGGAAGAACCGTGAATTCCATATTTGGGAATTGTTTTTTGCGAATTTCTTCGGCTAATACTAAAATAGTTTCAGTAGTTGCCATAGCAAACTGAGGATACAATGGGATTAACAAAACCTCATCTACTCCTTGATTGTGTAATTCTTTTAAACCAAATTCGATACTTGGATTTCCATAACGCATGGCTAAAGAAACCGGAATACTTACTTGTTCTTGAACTTTATTTTGTAATCGTTTTGACAACACAATTAAAGGTGAACCTTCTTCCCACCAAATTTTTTTGTATGCTTTAGCTGATTTTTTTGGACGAGTATTTAAAATAATTCCTTTAACTAAAAGCGCTCTAAGTAAATAGGGAACATCAATAACACGTTCGTCCATTAAGAACTCATCTAGATATTTTCTAACATCTTTAGGTTCAGGACTATCTGGGGAACCTAAGTTGATTAATAGTACTCCTTTTTTCATTTTCTTTTTTTTTCAAAAATACTATTTAATTATCAAAAAAACAGTACCGTAGGATTAATCTTAAAGGAATATTTGTATTTAATCGTTAAAATTAAACTTTTCATCGAAAATATGTTAAATTTAGCAATATATTAACAAATAATATTTCTAATGAATGAATTTTTACTAATTTAGTAGTGATTTTATTAAATTATTAATAATTAAAATTAAGCTTATGAAGAAACATTACACCCTTTTAACTATTTGGTTTGTTTCATCGGTAGCATTTTGTCAAGTGCAAGGTGTTGGAATTAACGAAGACAATCCACAACAAGCACTTCATTTGGGATCATCAAATGGAACAATTCGAATTGATGGTTTAAATTCCTCAAATTCTATTTACAATGGAGGCGGCACAGAAACCTATCCACTTTATGTTGATGGAAATGGAAATTTAACTTTAGAATTCAAACCTTTATACAATAGCAATGGTTCAGATGCATTAGATCATGCTTTTTTACCGGGATCAACAGTAACTCTTCTTGCAGGTGACAACGATGGAATTCAGGTTGGAGAATTATTTAATTTTACCATTGCTGTTAATCGTGCATCAATTCTAGAAGTTAAATATAATGTTAGTATGGATGTTTTTTTAAATCCAGTCGAAACAGTAATTTCAGACAGAAGAGCAAGAAGAATTAATACTTATTTCCAAGTTAATGGAATGGGTAGAAAATATGGACATGCGGGAAAATGTTACACTGGAGGCACAACAGATAGCGAAACCGGCAAACTATTTAACACAAGCACTTCTTACATTTCTTTACCAGCGGCAGGATCTTATGTCATTCGATTTTATGGGGAAGTTTCATCCGGAATCACTGGAAATACTGCAAATACAGGTCTCGCCACCTGTGTAAAGTTTGCTAGAGGAAACGACTCGTTGTTGTTTAGACTTCACTAAAAACCAAAAAACTGTATTAATTCTTTAATCCCCAAAATTATGAAAAATCAGTACTTAAGCATATTGTTGTATACCTCTATTGGATTTAGCCAAGTTGGTATTGGAACCACGAATCCTCAAGAGCAATTACATATCGCCGGCAACACTTCAACCATCAGAATTGAAGGATTAAGCAATGCAAACAACCCCTTAAACGATGGAGTAAAAAACGCTCGCGTATATGTTGATAGCAATGGTGATTTAACCCTTTCTCCTCCAAATTATGTTGCAGGCGGAAGCGGAAACTCAAACTTACCTTTCAATTTCCTTATTGATGTTCCAAATTTTATTCCAGACAACATTCACAGCTTGCCAGCACCTTATGATAATTTAGGTAGAATAATCAATAGCGATCTTACTCAAGAAACAGTTGAAGGATTAATACACAGTGTTACCTTTACGGTTCCTGCAGCGTGTACAGTAGAAGTAAAACACGGTGTAACTCTTGTCATTTCAGGATCCAACATGCTTACTCCAAGTTTAGCTTACATCAATGACAACAAAACTAGAACCATTGAAACATACTTTTGTTTTGATATTAATAATGACGGATTAAGTCCTGCTGAAAAAGCACTACAGTATGGAAACAAAGGACAATTTTATTGTTCTGTAGCAGGAGGTTCTTTGGGTTATCCCTACATGAATAGTCAAGGATATGTAACATTGCCCCCTGGCACTCACTCTATTCATTTCTTTGGAGTTGTTAATGACCCTCCTAACAGTTTTACAAGTGTTGGCTTCGGAGGTTCATCTGATTATTTAAAAATTCGTATTTACAACTAAAGGATTTATTATGAAAAAAATATTTTTAGTATCGTTGACATTTTATTCCTTATTATCTATTGGTCAGGTAGGAATTAATAACACCAACCCTCAGCAGGAATTACATGTTTCTGGCACAAATTCAACTATACGTATTGAAGGGCTTAACGCTGTAAACAATCCTTTAAATCTAGGACCTAATGAAAACACAAGGGTATATGTAAATTCAAATGGTGATTTAGTTTTAAATAATGCACCCACAAATATTGAAGTATTATTTAACCCAGATAATTATTTAGATGATCCTTTAGACACCGGAGGTGCCAACTCTAATCAAGTTAACCAAACTGGAGTTGGTTCTGGATATTCACAAGCAGGATGGCCTAGACAAACTGGTCCCGGGTTATCAACATTTACTTTGACACGTCCTGCAATCGTTGAAATCAATTATGCAATTTCTTATGAAATCTACAAATCAGGTATACCAATTGATGATTATCATGCGAGAACTGCACAATTCTATGTTTATCTGAGACAAACTGGACCCGCAGGAGCAATTGTTACAAATGACTATGATGGCAACCCAATTGATTTTGCTGGTAATCCAGGAGCAATGGGATATAGTGGTAACTTTTATACTAACGGAAGTAGCCTTGGCGCTGGTGGTGGTGAAGGGTTTGACAAAAAATTCTATGCAACAGGTCATGACTACGTAAAATTAGGGCCTGGAACTTATTGTCCAATGTTTGCTGGCATCTTGTTTGTTGCAAATACTGCAGGAACGGGAGCTGTTAAAATGCAAATAGGAGGCGGACAGGACGAAGTCGTAATCATAGCACACTACTATAATTAACAAAAAAGAGCCAAAAGGCTCTTTTTTGTTATACATTTGAGTTAATCGACATCAAATATTTTTTGGGAGTTGTTCCAAACTTCTTCTTGAAAGCCGCAATGAAGTGACTTCCTGTACTATATCCAATTTTTAACCCCACTTCATTTACATTGTACGAACCACTGTCTAACAATTGTCGCGCGTAGTCCATTTTATAATCAAATAGAAAACCGTAAACCGTATCGCCATAAATTTGCTTGAAACCCATTTTTAACTTTTTAAGACTCAGCCCTACTTGTTCCGATAAAACTTCTAAAGTAGGTGGTTCGGCCATATTAGCAATAATAATTTCTTTTGCTTTCTTAATTTTTAAAACATTTTCTTCATCAATCAAAAATGGACATTGTTCTGCATTTGGATCTTCGGAACGATTGAAATATAAACTTAACAACTCATATCCTTTTCCTTTATAATACAAGTTTTTAATAAAAGAATTTAAATTATAATGAAAAATCTGACTTAACACAATTGACATAGAAGGACTTATATCGTTTTCTTTGTAATATTTCTTGTCTTTATTTTCTTCACTTAAAAAAGGAATGTTCTCAGCTTCTGCTGAAAATAATCCATGAAATTTTTTTATCGAAACAATTACCGAAATTATCCAAGTATTGGGTGCCAATTCTAAATGAATTGGTAATTCTTTTTGCGGATTATAAAACAAAAGGGATTTCTCTTCTTTTAAATCTAAAGCATAATTTCCCTGATTAAAAATAAATTTACCTTTTCCCTTTAAACCAAAATGAAACTGAATAAGTCCTTGATTTACAGGTTGTTCAATTTTAATTGTTTCGTTACTATCATTTTGAAAACGCAATAAAATAAATTCGTTTTCAATTTTTATTTCTTCTAATGAACCCATAGCGATATTTTTCCGTATATATACAAAATAGGTCGAAACAATATTATTTAGAATTATTCTATATAAAGCAGTTCTCAACCCTCGAATACATTACAAATTTAGTGAAATATTACAAAAGAGACACCATTGTCTTTAAAATATCGTTGAGCGACACAAAAAGTACTTTTAGCGTTGTTTTTATAAAATTGGAAAATATAATTTTGTTAAACTTTTAGGAAAGAGTAGATCATATGGAAAACAATACATTCGCAAAGCATCCAACTTTCTATGCCGTAGGTTTGAGTTATAAGAAAGCGGATGCTGAAATGAGAGGGAAATTTAGTTTGGATGAACAAGCCAAAACTAACTTATTGCATCAAGCCAAAGCTGAAGGTATTGATAGTTTAATTGTAACTTCTACTTGCAATAGAACTGAAATTTATGGTTTTGCACAACACCCTTTTCAGTTAATCAAATTATTGTGTGAAAACAGTCAAGGAACGGTTGAAGATTTTCAAAAAGTAGCATTTGTTTACAAAAATAGCGAGGCCATTAATCATATGTTTCGTGTTGGTACTGGTTTAGACAGTCAAATCTTAGGTGATTTTGAAATCATCAGTCAATTAAAAAATGCATTTGTAATTAGTAAAGAATTAAACTTAGTAAATGCTTTTTTAGAAAGATTAGTCAATGCGGTAATTCAAGCGAGTAGAAAAATCAAAAACGAAACTGAAATTTCTTCAGGTGCAACTTCTGTGTCTTTTGCATCGGTTCAATATATTTTTAAAAATGTAGAAGACATTGCTTCTAAAAATATCTTACTTTTTGGAACAGGAAAAATCGGAAGAAACACTTGTGAAAACCTTGTAAAACATACAAAACACGAACAAATCACATTAATCAACAGAACCAAGGAAAAAGCTGAAAAACTAGCCAAAAAATTGGACGTTATTGTTAAAGATTATGCTGATTTACAATTAGAACTTCAAAAAGCAGATGTAGTTGTAGTAGCCACTGGTGCTCAAAACCCAACTGTTGATAAAGCCATTTTAAATCTAAAAAAACCTTTATTGATTTTAGATTTATCGATTCCTAAAAACGTGAACGAAAATGTAAGAGACATTGAAGGTGTTACTTTAGTACATATGGATGAGCTTTCGCAAATTACGGATGAAACTCTGGAAAACAGAAAAAAACACATTCCAGCAGCCGAAGCCATCATTGAAGAAATTAAAGACGAATTTATGGCTTGGACAAAACAACGTAAATTCGCCCCAACCATACATGCTTTAAAAGCAAAACTGAATACAATTAAAGAAGGAGAATTAAATTTTCAACGTAAAAAATTGGCTAATTTTGATGAAGAACAAGCCGAATTAATTACAGCAAGAATCATTCAGAAAATTACAAATCACTTTGCGAATCATTTGAAAGATGATGAAACTATGGTTGATGAAAGTATTGAATGGATTGAGAAAATTTTCCAATTAGAAACGGTTTCAAAATAATGAGCAAAACAATCCGAATAGGAACTCGTGATAGCGAATTAGCCCTTTGGCAAGCACACACAGTACAAAAGAAATTAAATGATTTAGGCTATCAGACTGAAATTATTGCCGTAAAATCGCAAGGAGACATTATTCTTGATAAACCACTTTACGAATTAGGAATTACTGGGATTTTCACCAAAACCTTAGACATCGCCATGATAAACGGTCAGGTAGATATTGCGGTTCATTCTATGAAAGATGTACCAACTGCTTTACCTATCGGAATTGTTCAAGCTGCTGTTTTAGAACGTGCTAATACGTTGGATATTTTAGTTCATAAAGGAAATTTAGATTTTTTAAATTCGGAAGGAACTATTGCAACTGGAAGTTTAAGAAGGCAAGCACAATGGTTAAATAAATATCCAAATCATAAAGTAGTTGATTTACGTGGAAACGTTAATACTCGTATGCAAAAACTACAAGAAAACAACTGGAATGGAGCTGTTTTTGCAGCAGCAGGTTTAGAACGAATCAATCTAAAACCAGAAAATTATATCGATTTAAGTTGGATGATTCCAGCTCCAGCTCAAGGCGCAATGGTCGTAGTTGCAATGGAAAATGATGATTTCTGTAGAGAAGCTTTAGCCAAATTAAACCATGCTGAGACCGAAATTTGTACCCACATTGAACGTGAATTCTTAAAAACACTTGAAGGTGGTTGTACTGCACCAATTGGAGCTTTAGCCACATTTACTTCAGATAAAATTGATTTTGAGGGCGTTTTATTCTCAATAGACGGAAAAGAAAAACACACAATCAAAAAAAGTTGTACTTTTGATTCTTTTAAAAACTTCGGAAAAAATTGTGCCGAAGCAATTTTAAACAACGGCGGAAGCGCTTTAATGGAAAGCATTCGTCGTGATTTAAAAAAGTAATTTTGTTCCAAAATGGAGAAAGAATCGTTACTCAATTATTTATATCGCTTTTTTGATATCATCGTACTCCTTTTCATAGTTTTTGACTTTGGATATGACTTCGAAGAAAATTATAATTCGCCACATGTTATTGGGTTAATTTTTCTTACCATTGGACTTCTAGCGTTCAACACGTTTAAATTCTTAACCTTCAAATACAAAAGCAATAAAAAAGTAGCACTTGTCAACATGGTTTTAATAACCGGAATGTTGCTTGCCTCTGGAATAGTTGCTATCCTAAATTTTAATTTTCCTTTTGATTATATTCTTCAAAAAGTAAAACCAATATTTGAAGGCGGACTTATATTTTATTTTTTACTGAGACTCTTAGTTTTAGTTCGTCATATTTATGATATTTACTTTAATCCTGCCATTGTATTTGTTGGAAGTTTTATGATTTTAGCCTTAACAGGAGGCTTTTTATTGATGCTTCCAAGTGCAACCACAAATGGAATAACTTTTACAAATGCTTTATTTACGTCTGCAAGTGCCGTTTGTGTTACGGGATTAACGGTAGTTGATACTTCATCAGCATTCACGATTGTAGGACAATCCATAATTTTAGTTTTAATTCAATTAGGTGGAATCGGAATTTTAACTTTCACTTCCTTCTTTGCTTTCTTTTTTAGAGGAAGCTCTTCTTTTAAAGAAGGATTAAACACTAAAGATTTTATTGCTCACGAAGGTTTAAAAGACGTTTTTAGAGCGGCGTTAAATGTGGTAATTTTTACTATTGGTGTAGAAGCGGTTGGTGCTGCTTTTATTTACTCTTCCATTTTAGATGTCACAACAATTGAAAATAAATTTTTCTTCTCCATTTTCCATTCAATTTCCGCTTTCTGTAATGCCGGATTTTCCATTTTGTCTGCAGGACTTTATGATGAAGCCATTCGTTTTGATTATTTTTTACAATGGATTGTAATGACTTTGATTGTATTAGGTGGTTTAGGTCATAACATCGTCTTTAATTTTTATCAGAAAATCAAAACCCATGTGGTAGAACTATTCGATAAAACAATTATTCATAAAAAGGTTAGAATCATTACTTTAAATACGCAAATTGTCATTTACACAACAATATTTTTATTAGTGGGCGGTTTTATTTTCTTGTTTATTTCAGAATACAACAATACTTTATTAGAACACAATTCTATCTTTGGAAAAATAACAGCTGCATCGTTCAACGCAGTTACTCCAAGAACTGCCGGATTTAATGCGGTTGATTTCACGCAAATGAATGTTCCTTCTCTTCTGTTTATTATCTTTTTAATGTGGATTGGAGGTTCACCTGCTTCAACCGCTGGTGGGATAAAAACGAGTACCTTTGCATTAGCAACGTTAAATATTTTTGCCGTGGCAAGTGGAAAGAGCAGAATTCAATTGTTTGGAAGAAGAATTTCATCAGAATCTACCTCTCGCGCTTTTGCTATTTTATGTATTTCGTTAATAACAATCGGGATATCCATTGTTGCGTTATTAATTTTTGAACCTAAAGGAACACCCTTATTAACCGTTGCCTTTGAATGTTTTTCGGCTTATAGTACCGTAGGATTAACACTTAATTTCACACCTACTTTAACTGAGCCAAGTAAATATGTACTTATTGCTTGTATGTTTATAGGGCGAATTGGAATGCTCAACTTAATGGTTGGATTATTACGAAGAATGAATCATCAATTCTACGAATATCCAAAAGAAAATATATTAATTAACTAATCTTGTCCAAATGAAAATTATCGTATTTGGTTTAGGAAACTTCGGAATGTCGCTTGCCATCAGTCTTACTGAAACAGGAAACGAAGTAATTGGTGTGGATAAAAACATCGAAAAGGTAAATTTAGTAAAGGATAAAATTTCACTTGCTATTGCCTTAGATTCTACAAACGAACTGTCTTACGAAGCCTTGCCTTTGAAAGATGCTGATAAAGTGGTAGTAGCTATTGGTGAAAATGAAGGTGCTGCCATTATTACAACAGCAATTATAAAGAAATTATCCGATGTAAAAATTATTAGTCGCGCCTTATCTCCTATTCACGATACCGTTTTGGAAGCGATGGGAATTTATAGTATCATTCATCCGGAACAAGAATCGGCTGACAGATTAACGAAGCAAATCAACTTTAAATCGACTTTAGAAAATTACCAATTAGATGATAATTACACTATTTCTGAAGTAAAAGCAAAGCCAGAATTCTTTGGAAAAACATTAGCTGAATTAGATTCTATCGATAAATATCGTTTGACATTAGTTACTATTATCCGAAAAAGAGAAAAACGAAATCTTATTGGAAAAAAATCCATTGTTAAAGAAACGATTGGTCGTCCGTCACCAGACACCATTGTTTTAGAGGACGATATTCTAGTTGTTTACGGATACAATAAAGATATCGAAACGTATTGTTTAGGACAAGAAGAACACCAAATTAGAAGTTAAAATGACCCGAATTCTCTCTACAAAAAAAATTTCAAAAGCATTAAAAAACAAACTTTCTGATGCTAAAATTGGACTTGTAGAAAAGAATTTTATTCAAACTAAATCTATTGATTTTGAAACACCTCAACTCAATGATTACTTGATTTTTACAAGTAAAAAAGCGGTAAAAAGTGTTTTAAAATCTGAAACAAAAAACGTTCTTTCAAAGTCTTGTTTGTGTGTGGGAAGTAAAACTCGAAGTTTTCTAGAAAAGAAAGGATTCACCGTTTTAGAAAGTGCCGATTATGCCGAAGAATTGATTCAAATAATTGCTTCGAAATATAAAAGTAATACGTTTACTTTCTTTTGCGGAAATATCAGAAGAAATACGATTCCTGTTTTTTTTCAGCAAAATAAAATCGCATATAACGAAATTGTCGTATATGAAACCAAGCTGAAACCACACCAAATCAAAGAATCATTTGATGGCGTTTTGTTTTATAGCCCATCAGGTGTTAATAGCTTTTTG
>JAANMV010003745.1_pt1 | contig 12830 bp, 10 predicted proteins | sample 7279661 | NCBI WGS metagenome assembly JAANMV01 (sample SAMN14094540, study PRJNA606508) | bioreactor metagenome | isolation source: A lab-scale SPAN reactor treating ammonium-rich wastewater day 121 | place: Ireland: Galway | collected 2017-05-16 | reverse complement strand
GGGGTAAACAAGGAATAAAAAATAGAATGCAAATCTAAGGAAAACCTCCATTATTTACCTCTTTTCTTTAAAAACGGAAAAACAAAATCAATCACCTCCCGACCAGTCGGCTCAATTGAAGAATCATTCATCTGTCGCAACGATTGAACGCCATTTGCAAAGCTTTGTGCACCAATTACTGCCGTAGTGAAGAAAATAGGTGCTGTGATTACGCAGGCGGGACCGGCATAAACGCATGAACCAATCAAGGCATAAACAGAAAGTGATGCAAAAAATCCACCTAAAGCTATATCCCCCACTGCAGAAACAAAATTCCAAAAATTGGTAGTAGAGGATGGTTGAGTAGATGACAACGTGGGGATTGGCAAAATTGTGGTGACATCACTGTCATTATCGAGTATGTCACTATCAGTGGAACCTGGATTCGTCTGCGTTGACGGCGTGGGATCATCCTGTTCCAGCCCATCGTCCAACGGATCGGGGTTGGTGATGACAACGGGCGCGGGCGGTAGAGGCGTTATGTTTGACGGGTAGTCGCCACTGCCGTCACAACTGGGCGTTGGGTCTTCGGGATCGGTGCATATATGCCCACTGGGATCAACATACCGCAGCGGATTGTTCCGCACGTAACTGAAGCGATTCAGGTCTTGCGGGTCGAGCGGATTCGGCACGATCGTATCCGCACTGAGGAACCTCCCCAGCCTCTGCGAATAGAATCGCGCGTTGTAGTGATAAATGCCCAGGTCCGCCATTTCTCTCTGCCCGGTGTACAACTTATCTGTGTACATTGTCCCGGTCGTCAGGCGCGTTTCTCCGTAGGGATAATACCGGTTTTCGCCAACAATGTTACCAGTGGCATCAGTGACCACGCTTGCAGAGCCTAAATGATCCTTCAACACGAAGTAGAGCGCGCCGTCAATGCGCATTGCTCCGCCAGCGGGATAGTAGGTCACTGTTCTCGTGACCGTCCCGCCGGGAGATTTATTCACTTCGTAGACTCCGCCGATGTAGAGGGTCTTGCTCAAGTCAGGATTGATCTTTTTCACCAAATTACCGTCGCCGTCATACACGAATTGCGTGGTTTCCAGGATGTTCCCGCCCGCGCAGGTTCCATTCATCTTATGCACTGCGGAAAGCAGGTTCTCGAAATTATAGTCCTGTTTGTACGTGATGCCATCCTCCACGCGGCAGGTCACACCTGCACTCCCTGGCACCGCCCGCCAGGGCAGGTGTGCGCCAGGTGCAAGTGTATTGCCGTTGGGGTTGTACTGATAACTGCTCACTGACGACTGATCACTGACCGAAGTCACCGCATGTTTGTGGGCGGGGTCGTCGTAGTGGTAGAGGGTCGGGTTGGAGGGAGGCAGGCTGAGGTCCGCGTAGGAACGTCCCTGTCCGCTGTTGTAGAGCCAGGCGCGCTCGTTGGCGGTCAGAATTCGTTTGTAGAAGACGACCTCGTCCGCGCGCATGTTGGAATACACAGTGGATGAAACCATGAATCCCACCCCGATGGTTATATCCGCGGCGCTGTCGTATATGCCGCTGGAGTAGTCCAGGGAAGAAACAACGCCGTTATCCACCTGAATCCTGATCTTGTTCGCCGCCGCATCGTGCCACGCGCACACGTAATACCATTGATTGACGCTCGGACTGCCGCCTCCCCAAACCACTGCGGGCAGGCTGTTATTCGTGCCGTCCGGGGAAACCTGCAATACGAAGTTGTCCCAAACGGTGCTGTAAATGACCTGATACGACCTGTTATTCGTGGTCGCATCCCATTGCGCGAACAGGCGATAGTTGTCGTTCTTGTCCTTGAGATAATACCAGCCGCAGACCGTGAAGTTTACATCCCCCGCAGAGAGACCCGCGTTCTCCGGCGCGCTGAGATATTCCGCATTCGCCGAGGCAAGATCGGCGGCGTTCCCCTGTTTGCCGCTGGTGGAGGTTACCGTGTTGTTATCGGCAAGGTGATTCGTACCGTGACCGTCGCTGCGTGCGCTGCTCGTTTCGTTCAGGCTCCACCATGAGACGAGTTCGTTCGTGCCTGGCGGCGGGGTGAGTTCGTTGTAAGCGCGTCCCTGTCCGTTGTTGTAGAGCCAGGCGCGCTCGGCGGGAGAAAGCAGGCGCTTGAAATAGATCACCTCGTCAATCCCACCGTCCCAGTAATTGCCGATGCTCCCATTCCAATCGCGCGCCCCCACCATGAAAGCCGAGTTTCCCGCCCCGTCCCGGTTTTCATTGCTCGCCCACGTTGCGCTGCCGGGAGCGCCGTTGTTGACGTTCACGTAGACCGTCCGGTTGGCTTTATCCGTCCAGCCTTCCACGTACGCCCATTGCCCATACGGGAGGGTGGTCGTGGAAGTGGCGAAGGTGGATGCAGTCCCCGTCGCATCGTAGACGACGAATTCCACGACCCCGGAAGGCTGAAGGCGGATATTGAACTCCTTGTTATTTGTCCCCAGTTTGGAAACAACGTTCGGATTCGCGACGATCGTATCCTCGACTTTGACCCACGCGCCGATGTAGATGTCGCTGGCAGCCATTTCCAGTTGTGTGGAAGAGGGGAGATTCAAATATTCGAGGTTGTCTTTTTCGAAATCGGCGGCATTGCCCTGCACGCCGGTGAAACTTCCAACCGTGTTGATGTCGGTCAGGTGATTGGTTGAATCGCTGTCGTAGCGCGTCCCGCCGGTCTCGTCCAGGCTCCACCAGGCGGCCAGTCCTTCGACGGATACGCCCGGGTTCGGGGGGGCATCGCCCTGGCTGGTGATATTGCCGATGGGCGAGTAGGTGTAACTGCGATTATCCGACCCGCCTCCGCCCGTCAGGCGGTCGAGTTCGTCGTAAGTGTAAACGAGTGTTTCGCCCTGTGTGGCGTCCCCGACCTGGCTGATGTTCCCGTTCGGCTGGTAGGAATACGAAAGGTTCAGCCGCGTGTTGGAGGGAGTCGTATTGATGCAGGATTGCAAGGTTCCCGGGTATACCCGCAGATTAGACAGGCGTAATGTGTTCGCTTCGTAACAGGATTGTTGGCGCAAGCCGTTGCCGAGCAATTGGTCGGTCGCCTGCCCGGCGGCGTTGTAATGGATTTGGGACACGTAAGAATTTATCCCGCTCAAACCGGAGAGCGCGCCCATGGCGTTATAGGAGTAATTGAGCAATTCACCGCTGGGCAGGGTTTGGGTGAGCGGTCTGCCGAAGGCGTCGAAGGCGCCGCTGGTTGCGTAATTTGCGCCTTCGATATTGCGCGTCTCGTATATCGGTTGACCGAGCGCGTTGTAATTCCATGTCGTCGTGCCGCTGGCATCCTCCATCCCGGTGCGGCGTCCCAGTCCGTTCGTTCCCTGGTCGTAATGATATTTGATGGCGTATCCGTTATAGCCCGGGTCGTCGAGAGGTGGGTAGGTATCCGGGTTCACCGGTCCCGGCGTGTAGGTCTTGCCGATGAGGCGGTTGAGGTCGTCGTAATACAAGCTGAGGAACTCTTGGAAATCCCCCCGCAGAGGAGTTTCCAGTTGAACCGATAGCATCTGGATAACTGTTGTCATAATACAGGAAAACGAAACAAAATTCAATAGATTTTATGTTCTATTTTTCAATTTTTAAGAGAATTGTCGGACAATTTCGCAATTTCATAATACCGAAGGAACTAACCGAGTCGAGGGCAGATACCCTGGAAGAATGGCAGGCATGACCGCTGGTAAAAAGCAGTGCGGTGAAGTGTCGTCATATCCGCCGTTGCCTCAGGTGGCATAGATGCCCCCGCTAATACGATGTCGCTGTGGCGCCATGCCCCGGGTCTCACTCGGCATTTCTGGCGCTGCGATATTGCAGGAGGGCGACGATTGACGCGCTCGAAAAATATGGCTATAATGTAGCCAGAATGAAATACGAGATCATCTTTGCGCCCGAAGCCATTGAAGACCTGCATAGATTGAAAGCCAATCTCCGTTCTGTTGTTCGGGATGCGATAGAAGATCACTTGCGGCGCGAACCGACGAAAACGTCCAGGAGCCGAATCAAACGTCTCAGAGGGATGCGTCAGCCGCAGTATCGCTTGCGGGTCGAAGATGTGCGAATATTCTACGATGTCACCGAAGAGGCTGTTGAAATCCTGGCGATTGTCCACAAGGATGATGCCGATCAATGGCTCGACGAGTTAGGAGCGCCTGATGAAGACAGTAGCGTTGAATGAGATCAAGGACGAATTGTCCAAATACCTTCACCTGGCAGAGAAGGAGGCGATTGTTATTACACGGCATGGCAAACCTGCCGGTGTGCTGGTCGGATTCGCGTCCGAAGACGATTGGTTCGAGTATCGGCTTGAGCACGACCCTCGTTTTCTGGCGCGGATCGAGCGCGCGCGCCAGAACCTGCGGGAAGGGCGAGGCGTCAGGTTTGAAGATGTCAGGTAGATAAGGAGATTTACATGCCAGGGTCGTATAGCCCGCTGAGAGGGTGATCTCGCCAATTGGATGCGGCCCGTTTGATACGTCGTGCAATTCTTGAATTGTTCCCTCTCCCCAAGCGCCGTTGCTGCGCGGTTTATGTCTTAAAGTGACATATGGCACTTGTCGCGGCAGCCCGTTTGATTATGATGGGAATGGAATATGTAGGGCATTGCGTCCTGCAAGGAAGCCATGACGTCGCCTCCGGTCATACATCCACACGGGGAGGGAGACTCGGTCGCCCCGATAAGATTTTCCAGCCATGAAGATATTGCCTGGTTGCGCGATCGCGCGGGCATTTTTATTTTCGACGCCCGTCGCCGGAAATACTGGCTGGTGGCTGGGTTGGATGCGGACCTCTGGGACTGGCTCGCGCTTGGACATCCGCTCGACCTGATGGTAAAACGCCTCGCTTTGATGACAGACCAGGGGGAGGACGCGGCAAAGCAAGCGCTATTCCGTTTTTTTCGATACCTGGTTCAAGAGGGGATTTGGATGGAGACGCGCTGATCCATGCCGAACCTGATGTTGACAAATCGCTGCAACATAAAATGCGATTTCTGTTTTGCCGTTGACGTGATGTCGGAAACGCCGACCGCCTGCTCGAACGCTTCCTTCGGCGTATTCCAGGCGTACATTGATCTCCTCGACCGGGCTGGGTTGGATCAAGCCCGGTTGTTGGGCGGCGAGCCGACCCTTCATCCTGAATTTTCCAGGTTTCTGGAATACGCGCGATCGCGCGGCAAGAAGATACTGGTTTTTACAAACGGGTTGATCCCCAAGCCCGCCATGCTCGCGTTGATGAAAATCCCGCCAGCCGAGTGTACGGCGCTTGTCAACCTGGCATCGGGGGATGCTTCGCCCGCAGCGCGGCGCCGACAGGAATTTGCGCTTGCCAAACTTGGACAGCGCGCCTGCCCGGGATACACGATCTCCCGCATGGATCACCCCGACCTGGCGCGACTGCTCGATCTGATCGATCAAACGGGCTGCCAGCGCTGCCTGCGAATTGCCATGGCGCAGCCTTCGGGCGGCGGCAACAAATTCATACGCCCGAAACACTACCGCCGGGTCGCGCAACGCGTTCTCGCGCTGGCTTCAGAGGCGGGCAGGCGCGGGATTCGCGTGGAGTTCGATTGCGGCTTCGTCCGTTGCATGTTTACGAACGACGAAATCGAGACGTTGCGGGAAAGCGGCGCGTCGGTCGCATGGCATTGCAGTCCCGTCTGGGATATCACCCCGCAGGCTGCCGCGTTCCCGTGCTTTGCGCTGGCGGAACGATTGCGGATACCGCAGGGTCTGGATCGCAGCCTGGAGGGGTTGCAAAGTGAATTCGATTCGACGTTATCAATCCTGCGGGTGGCGGGAGTATATCCAGAGTGCAGTTCGTGTGAAGTGAGGGCAGTGGGCGGATGTTCGGGCGGATGCCTGGCTGTGGCATTGAGGCGGTTGCGCGCTACGCCGGTAACTCACACGTTGAGCGCCGCGGAAGCGGCGGCGTTCCTGAATTTGTAAACCCCAAATCAGAGAAGGAGAATATCCCATGAGCATCGAGAAGGACAAGGAAACCAGCCAATCGCCTGAGGTCTTCGACCTGAAAAGGAACGGAAGGAGTTTTCGAGTTTCGCGAAGAACCTTCCTGAAAGTCACCGGCTCCATTGCGGCGGCTTCGCTTTCGGGGTGCGTTGGGCAATCGTCGGATGGAGGTCCCTTTGCCAAGCCTCCCACACCCACGGAAACAGAAACGCCCGCGCCGACGCGCACTCCCACCCGCACGCCCACCTCCACGCGCACGCCCAGCAAGACGCCGACTCCCACAAAGGTGCCGGTGACCGCCTCCATCCGCACTCAGGGAGCGCGCCTGCGGCTGGGTCCAAGCACCGAGACGATGATGATCGGCGCGCTGGCGATCAATGTCGTCGTTACGATCGTCGGGAAACTGGCGGATGCGAGCTGGTTTCAGGTCAAGGTGAAACTCGCAGACCTGCCATCCTTGAAGGATGCCCCCATCGCGAAAAAAGGGGAGGACGTGGTGGGCTGGATTCGGGCGGATCTGTTGGAACTCCTGACGGGTTCGCTGGACGACGTTCCGGTGGTACAGGCGCCGCCGACGCCCACGCCCCTGCCGAACAAGAAACCCTCCGGCGATCAAGGCATCACCTACAAATACACCGATCTTTACGGCAACACATACACGTTCACCCTGCCTTGCGGCGCGCAGATCCCTGCGGGAGCCGTTTGCACGTGCAATTGCGTCTCGCTTTGCAGTTGCGTCGGTTACGTCGCGCCGTGCAGTTGCGACAGTTACAGCCCCGGCACCATCTGCACCTGCGACCTGGTGACCTACTGGTATCCGAACTGACAACCACATGGAATTGGAAATCATCCCATTGAACCTGGAAGGACAGGAGGACGACGCCTTCCTGATCTATCGTCCTCTCGTTCGGCTGGGGTTTGTGGGAAATGCAGCCATGGCGGAACTGGCGCGGCGCGTCGGCCGGGATCCCGCCCGGTTTGCCGCGCAGGCTCAAGGTCGGGATGGAAGCGTTGCGTTCCTCTCGCGGGTCGGATTCCTGGAACCGGATCCGGATGTCCCGCTGGAAAATCCGCCTCCATCCACTGCGGTGCTCCTGCTGACCAACCGATGCCAGTTGCGTTGTGTGTATTGTTATGCCGCGGCCGGGGAGTTTGCTCCAAGACAATTGAAAGTCTCGACCGGTAAAACGGCAATTGATTACGTTTGCGGGCAGGCGGAACGGATGAACCAGCCGCGCTTTCAGGTGGATTTCCACGGGGGCGGCGAACCCACCATCGAATGGAAGACGCTGAAGGAATTGACGGAATACGCGCGCGGCAAACCCCTGCCTTCGAAGATCAGCGTCACGAGCAATGCGGTCTGGTCCGAGGCGCAATGCGAATGGCTGGCGGAACACATGGACGTCATCAGCGTTTCGATGGACGGTTCGTCCTTCACGCAGGATCGCCAGCGTCCGATGGCGAACGGCAATCCGTCCTCGCCCGTTGTGATGCGTAATTTGCGCACACTCGATGAACGGAAGATCGCGTACGGCATTCGCATGACAGCCTGCGCGCCCTGGGAGAAATTGGCGGACGACGTTCGCTTCATCCTGGAGAACACGGCATGTCGGACCATGCAGGTCGAACCCGCATTCAACGACCAGCGCGGCGAGCATCGCCAGCCGGGGCGGGACGAGGAGCGATCCTTCGTCGAGGCGTTCATTGACGCTTACAACCTTGCGTTGGATCGTCAGGCGAGTCTTTACTACTCCGGGGCGCGCCCAAACGTTGTGACCCGCGCTTTCTGTTCGGCTCCCTATCATGCCCTGGTCGTCAATCCCGACGACGAGATCGTCGCCTGCTATGAGATCGCCAGCGATCGCCATCCATTGGCGGGCATCGCCACGTTTGGCTGCATTCAGGATGGAAAGGTCGAGATTGACCCGGTCAAACGCAAACGCCTGCACGACCTGTTGGCTCAGCGTTTGGAGTCGTGCCGGTCCTGTTTTTGCCGATGGAATTGCGCCGGGGATTGCTTCACCCGAGCCTTTGGGATCGGGGAGCAGGCGCATCTTGCCAAGACCCGGCGCTGCGACCTCAACCGGGAGATTTCCCTGCACATGATCCTCGGGCTTATCGAACGGCAGGGCGGCGTCTGGCAGGGAGCGGCGCGCATGGACGAAAAATATGGATAAGGAGTTCCCGATCCATCCGTTGGAGACCTTCCCGCGGCGCGAACTTTTCGCCGGAATGAGCCGCAGAAGTTTCTTCACGACGATTGCCGCCGAACTCAAATTACGCGCGGGTCGAGCGGAAGGCGCCAACGCCGTCAAAATTCCCACCCTCGGGATCATGGAAGACAACCGGCTGATGGATTTCATTCCGCGCCTCCTGCCCGGATGCGAGATCGAAATACGCGGCGGGGAAGTTTGGGGAAGATTGGAACATTGGTCGTCGGCGAACTTTTTGTTCAGGATGGATCGCCTGACCACGTTTTGTTTCAATCAAGTGAACGGACAGAACAGCCTGAAGGAGATCGCCCAGGCGGTCGCGGCGGAGATGGGTTTGCCGTTCGAACGCGCCTTTGCCTTGGCGCGCGGGATGTTCCTGACGCTCGTGCGCGCCGGCGTATGCCTGCCGGCCAATAATCCTCTCCTCGGGTGACGCGGTGGACTTCTTCCCCCTGCCATGCGCTTCGGGACCTCTCTTTCGCCTGCGAGGCGGCGATTTCAACTTGTACTACGCTCCGGGCTATCTCCTGCGCGCCGCCCCGGACCTTGTCCCGCTGGTCGAAGAACGTATTGTTGACTCCCATGCCGAGCCCAACGTACCCGAAGTGGATACCCTGCTCACCTTTTCGTCGCGCGCAAAACGGGAATGGAACGATCTCCTCGAGCGTCCCTACCAGCCCCAAAGCCTGCATTTGTATTTGAACCGACGCTGTCAGTTAGCCTGCCAATATTGCTTTTCAGATCTGCCCGACCGGATGGACTTTTCCGAACTGTCCATGGATACCGTTCGCGCGGGCGTCAACCTGGCGGCGAAGAATTGCGCGGAGAAGAATTTGCCGCTGACGGTGGTCTTCCATGGTGGAGGGGAGCCGGTCCTCTCCTGGCGATTGATCGAAGCGCTCCAGCCGGAACTGCGCAAGGCGGCGGACGCGTGTGGTATCCCCCTGTTTCGTTACATCGCCACCAACGGCGTGATGACCGAAGAACGCGCCCGTTGGCTGGCTCGTTCGGTTGATCTTGCGGGCATTTCCATGGACGGCCCCCCCGATCTCCAATCCGTTCAGCGTCCGTTTCGGGGTTCGGGCGGGGACGCGACTTCCATCATCCTTCGGACGGCGCGTATTCTGCGCGAGAACGGCGTTCCGCTTCACGTGCGCGTGACTTTGACCGGCGCCAGCGCGCTCCGCCAGGCGGAGATCTGCCGATACCTTTGCGAGAACGTTTTTCCGCGCGTCGTCGGCGTCGAGCCGGTGTATCTCGGCGGGCGCGCGGATTCGTCCATGTTGATACGGAACGAAAATCTGGATGGTTTGATCGAATCCTTTTTCGAGGCGCGCGCAGAAGCGCAGCGATACGGGGCGGTCTGGCAGGTCTCCGGCGCGCGTCCGTCGGAAATTCACGGTCCTTATTGCAACGTCTTCCGCCAGGTGCTGCAATTGGTTCCCGAAGGCGTCGCGTCCGCCTGTTTCAAGGATGTCTCCGCGGCGGGAACTTGCGAACGCGGCACGGCAATCGGTCTCTTCAACGGAGACCTCCGCCTGGACGATGAGCGCGTGAATGCTCTGCGCGCGGCTTTTTCTCGCCCGAGGGAGTGCGAGGCGTGCTTTCTTGGGTATCACTGCGCGTATAACTGTCCCAATGCCTGTTTGTTGAAGGACGAACGCTCATCGGATGTACTTTGCCAGATGCTCAAACGCATCTTCTCCCGTCGTTTGATCGAATTGGGCGGTGAACTTGCCCGCGTCCCCAGCCCGATTGCCGGGACGTTCGTCGCCCAGGATTGAAACATCGTGCAAACGGTAAAGCCATCCTGCGCAGCGTTGATGGATTTCAAGGCGGCACGCTCTTGCGAGGCAACATGAATGTTGCGATACGAGAAACCCGCGTCACGTCAGCAGGGAAGTCTTATCTTCCCGCACTGGGCGGCATTCTTGCGGCGATCGTCTTCCTGCCGATTCCCGGTTGGATTGGAACCTCGACGCGTTATGGATTTGGCTTTTGGTTGTTTGCGCTGGGATTGTTGTTATATCTTGCCTATCGTTCCGGCCGGACATGGATGGCTGGCATACTGGTTTTGCTTTTTTGCGCGTTGAGTCTATCCGGTCTGTGGGCGAATGCCGCCAATGAATTGCAGGTCCTGGGCGGTTATTTGTATTTCAGCGACGCGTCGCAATATCATGCCGACGCCCTGCGCCTGCTCGAAGGTTTTCCCGTTTCCATTTTCAGCGCACGCCATCCATTGCCGACCCTGTTGTTGGGAATTTTGCTCCGGTTGATGGACGGCAACCTTCAATTGGCGCTCATTATCCTCGCGGTCGTCGTTTCTCTTTGTATCGCAACGCTGGAAAATTCCGTTGCGCGCCTGGCGGGTCCGGCCGCTGCGGCGTTGTTGGTCGCCGGGCTGTTGCTTTTTTACCGTCGTTTTATCGGCTTGCCGAACGGCGAACAACCCGGTCTTGCGTTGGGTTGCCTTTCGCTGGGCTTTCTGCTCCGCGCGGCGGCCGAAAAAAACGCCGCGGATGGACTCTCCGGGTTGCTGTTCCTCGGTTTGGGCGTTACCGCCCGTCCGGGCGCTTTTCTCATCCTGATCTTTGCCCTGATCTGGATCACAAGAAACGTTCCTGTTTTCCCGCGAAAGCGAATTACAAGCCTGTGTCTGGGACTGGCGGCTGTCTCGCTGGGTTTCGTATTGACCTTCCTGGGCAATTTCATACTGGCGGAAAAGGGGAGCCTCGCTTTTTCGAATTACGCCTACAGTTTGTATGGTGTCGTTACCGGCAATCGCGGTTGGGAGCAATTCGCAACCGATCATCCAGACGCCCTGACCCTGCCCTCCCCGCAGGCGGAATGGATCGCGCTTCGCGAAGTCTCCCGCGCCGTCCAAGCCGATCCAATGTCCGGGCTGCGCGGCTGGATCGGTTCCTATCTGGGGTATTTCACGACGGGGCCGGCTTCGTTGTTCGGTTTTTTGTCGGGAGGGGAAACCGCCTCGCGAGGATCGCCGGAAGCGGAGTCCTTGAAATGGGCGTACGTCTTGACGCGCCTGCTGATGTATTCCCTGGCGATCCGGGGGATGTGGTCTCTTTGGCGGAGGAGGTCCCATTCGATACATTCCTTGTTGTTTTGGAGCGGGGTCGCGACTCTCCTGGGACTATCCTTCTTCCCCGCGCGCGACGCCGGGATGATGCGTATCCATGCGGTATCCATACCCTTTTTGTTGTGCCTGCCTTCGCTGGGTCTATCCTCGCTCTCATCGGAAGTTCATGCCGAGGATATACCGCCCGCATCCCGCAATCTACGCGCTCTCCTGGCGTATGGATTGTTATCGCTCGTGCTTGCAAGCCTCCCTCTTTTCTCCGCGTTCACCCAGAGGCAGGACTATTCCGCTTCACGCTGCGACCCCGATCAGGTTCCGGTTATAACGAGGATCAATCGCGGAGGGTATATCGTGATCGTCGGCGACGATCAAACCGTCGCCGCGGGATCGCCCTTCTTGCGCTATTCGGATTTTCTGCAAAGGGTCGGGAGTTTTCATCGCGCGGACCTGCTGGCTGATCTGTCGCAAATCCCGCTTCGATCGCGCTTGTCGGCCTTCGTGGATTTGCGGACCGGGCAATCGGGGTGGTTGATCCTGCCCCTGTCTGCGACCCCAGCCCCCGGCGAGGTCGTGAACGTGTGCGGGACGTGGCATCCCAGCCTGCTGGCAAAGGGATTGGGTTTCTTCCGGGCGGAGCGGGTTGATCCGACGACGATCCAATAGAGGCGCGCCAATGATTCGACCCGTTTATCCGACATACTTCGTCACGCCGGTGGCGGATCGCCATTTGATCTATGCGCCCCTCCATGGACTTTCGGCGATCCTGAACGGAGGGCAATTGACCCAACTTCGGCGCGCATACCGCGGGGAGGTTGACGACGTTGACCCCGCGATCGTCGAGATGGCGCGGTGGCTGGCGGAACCGATGCGCCCGCCCGCAATCCCGCAGGGAAGGATCGCATCGCCGCTTTTCCTGGGCATTATCACCACGCGGGATTGCGACATGAATTGCCGCTACTGCGACTTCGTCCCTTCCGAGCAGAGGCGCGCAGTCATGGATTTGGAGACCGCGCGGGCGGGCGTTGACGCGTATTTGCGCCTCCTCGCTGAAAACGGAATCGCCGAAGGGGAAATCCAGTTCTTTGGCGGGGAACCGTTCTTTCAAAACACCATTATCGAATCGCTGGTCGCGTACGCGCGGCATAGAGCGACGAAAGAGGGGGTTTCAGTCGCGTTCAATGTGACGACCAACGGCTTGATGAGCGGGAAGCGGGCGATGTGGGTGGCAGACAACTTCGACGCCGTCGTCCTTTCCTTCGACGGCGCCGCGTTCCAGGATTTACATCGTCCGCTTTTGAACGGGCATGGCAGTTATGCGCTCGTAAATCGCACCGCAAAAATTCTTTCCGAAGGCAAGACCGATCTGGTCATCCGCGTGTGCGTAACGCGCGAATCTGCGGCGCGATTGCCGGACCTGGTGCGGGAACTGGCGGAAGCGTACGTACCCGGCAGCGTGTGTTTCGAGCCGGATTTCCGGCGGTCCACGGGACTGGGGCCGGTCGCCTCCCCACCTCCGAAGGCCCGCACCAACACGCC
>JAANMV010003743.1_pt1 | contig 12832 bp, 11 predicted proteins | sample 7279661 | NCBI WGS metagenome assembly JAANMV01 (sample SAMN14094540, study PRJNA606508) | bioreactor metagenome | isolation source: A lab-scale SPAN reactor treating ammonium-rich wastewater day 121 | place: Ireland: Galway | collected 2017-05-16 | reverse complement strand
TAGGCGAGCCCCATGTCGCGGAACGTCTCCCAGGTCACCTGCCACTCGCCGTCCCACTTGAGCGACCAGGCGCGATACGGATCGCCCGGCGCGGAGAAGAAGCGCTCGTCGAGGCGGCCGCCGTCCGGCGGCGCGATCCGTCCGAGGGCGTCGCGCATCGCGAACATGCCGTAGAGCGGGCTGTCGGCGCCGCCGGCGACGTCGCCGATCACGTAGGCCACCGGCAGGAGGTCCTTGCGATAGCGCGTGGTCTCGCGTACGGCGGACTCGGCATGCACGATCTCGGAGAGCGGCACGATGCCGTCCGCGCCGCGCACGCCGAGCGCGAGGATCGACTCGAGGCGCGACTGCTTCTCCGGCGCGAGCGTCACGCGGACCGGTACGCCGTACTTCGCCTGTCCGTCGAAGATCGCCACCGGCGTCTCGCCGGCCAGCGAGGCGCGCAGTGTCGTGACCGCGTCGCTCGCCTTCACCCCGGCGACCGCCGCCTTGCGGCGGTCGACGTCGGCGCGCACGCGCGGCGCCGCATCGTCGTAGCTGTCGTCGACGCCGACGACATGAGCGGTGTTCGCGAACGTCTCGCGCACCGACGCGGCGAGCGCGCGGCGGCCCGACTCGGACGGACCGTAGATCTCGGCGACCAGCGGCGAGAGCACCGGCGGCCCGGGCGGGACCTCGACCACCTTGACCTTCGCGCGGTGCGTCGTGCCGATCGCTTCCAGCGCCGGGCGCAGGTCGAGCGCGATCGCGTGACTCTGGCGATGGCGGCGATCCTTGCCGACGAGGTTGACCTGGAGGTCCCCCTGCCACGGCTCGCGACGCAGGTCGTACTGGCGGACGAGGCCGTTGAAGTTGATCGGTGCGGAGGTGCCGGCGTAGGTCTGCACGTCGGCGACCTCGTCGCGCGACGCGAGGAACGCGGCGAGGTCGCCGACCGCGGCGGCGGTCGCCTCGACCGGCGAACCCGCGGGCAGGTCGACGACGACCTGGAACTCGCTCTTGTCGTCGAACGGGAGCATCTTCAGCACGACCGCCTGCACCGCGGCGAGCGAGATTGCGGCGACGATCGCGGCCGCGACGCCCCCACCGAGCCAGAGGCGGCGGCGCCCGCCGCGCACCGGATCGACGAACGGCGCGAGGAGCCGCGAGAACCCGGTCGCGAGCACGCGGTCGAGCCGGCCGGGCCCCGCCGCGTGCGCCCGGGCGGGCGCGAGCCGCAGCGCGAGCCACGGCGTGACCGAAAACGCGATCGCGAGCGAGATCAGCATGCCCATGCTCGCGTTGATCGGTATGGGGCTCATGTAGGGCCCCATCAGGCCGGTGACGAACGCCATCGGCAACAGCGCGGCGATGACGGTGAACGTGGCGAGGATCGTCGGGCCGCCGACCTCGTCGACCGCGGCCGGAATCAACCCCGCGAGCGGCGCGTCCGGCGCGAGCGCGCGGCGCCGGTGGATGTTCTCGACCACGACGATCGCGTCGTCGACGAGAATCCCGATCGAGAAGATCAGCGCGAACAGGCTCACGCGGTTCAACGTGAAGCCCCAGGCCCACGACGCGAACAGCGTGGCCGCCAGCGTCAGCACGACCGCGGCGCCGACGATCACCGCCTCGCGCCATCCCAGGGCGAGGAGCACCAGCGCGACCACCGACAGCGTCGCGAACACGAGCTTCGAGATCAGGAGGCGGGCCTTCGCATCGGCGGTCTTGCCGTAGTCGCGCGTGATCGACGCCTCGACGCCGTGCGGAATCACGGTGTCGCGGAGTTCGTCGATGCGGCGTTCGACGCGCGCGGCGACGTCGACCGCGTTCTCTCCCGCGTTCTTCGTCACCTGGATCGTCACCGCGGGCCGGGACAGGGCCGGTGCCGACCCGCCTGACCGGTCGCTCGCCCCGTTCCAATGCGTGACGATCCGCGCCACCGGCGGCGCGCCGTCGACGACACGCGCCACGTCGGAGAGGTACACCGGCTTGCCGTCGTGGACGGTCACCACGAGATGGCGCACGTCGTCGGCGGAGGCGAGGAAGCCTCCGGCGTCCACGCGCACCGTGGCGTTGCCGCGCACGAGGTCGCCGGCGATCGCCGACGCGTTCGCGGAGCGGAGCGCGCCGATCACGCCGGGAACATCGAGTCCGAAACCCGCCAGCCGCGCGGGGTCGAGCTCGACGCGCACCTCGCGGCCGGGACCGCCCAGCGTCGAGACTTCGCGCGTGCCCGCGACGCGCTTCAGTTCCCCTTCGACCGCGTGGGCGACGCGCTCGAGATCGGATGCCCCGATGGCCGGGTCGGCCGAGTGCAGCGTGATCGCCACGATCGGCACGTCCTCGATGCCCTTCGGCTTGACCACCGGTTCCCCGACGCCCAGTTCGGGAGGCAGCCAGTCGCGGTTCGACAGTATCGTGTCGTGGAGGCGCACGACCGCGTCGGTGCGCGAGACGCCGACCTCGAACTGCACGGTGATGAGCGCGGAGCCCGGACGCGACACCGACCAGACGTGCTCGAGCCCCGGCATCCGCGCGAGCACCTGCTCGGCCGGCATCGCGACCAGCCGCTCGACGTCCTCGGCCGATGCGCCGGGAAACGGCACGATGACGTTCGCCATCGTGACGTCGATCTGCGGCTCCTCCTCGCGCGGCGTCACGAGGATCGCGAACGCACCGGCGAGGAGCGCGACCATCGCGATGAGCGGCGTCAGGCGCGAGGCGACGAAGTAGCGGGCGATCCGGCCCGCGAGGCCCAGCGGCTTTCCGCCCTCCATGAATCAGGGCGCCTTCGTGCGCATGCCCGCGGCGACCGGATTCGCCGCGATCGTGTCCCCGGCGGCGAGTCCCGCCAGCACCTCGACCTCGCCCTCGCCGACGGCGGATCCGACGCGCACCTGGCGCAACCGCGGCGTGCCCTTCGCATCGATCACGTAGACCGCCGTCACCTCGCCTCGTCGCACCAGCGCCGATTCGGGCACGGCGAGGAGCGTCGCGACGCCGACCGCCAGGCGCACGCGCGCGTACTGGCCGGGCACGACACCGTCGACCGGCGGCAGGTCGAACCGCACGCTCGTCGTGTGGCTTCTCGCGTCGGCGAGCGGCACGACGGTCGCGCGCACCGGGGTCACCATCCTGCCCGAGGCCGGCAGCTCGACGCGGGACGCCGCGAGATCGGCTTTCGCGAGGACCACCTGCGGCACGGTGGCGACGGCGCGCAGTTCGCGCGGATCGAACACCGTGACGATCGGTTTCCCCGGCGTCGCCATGTCGCCGAGTTCCGCGTGCGTCGCGCCGACGATTCCCGCGTAGGGCGCGACGATCGTCGTCCAGTCGCGCGCGACGTCGGCCGAGCCGAGGTTGGCCCGAACCGCCTCCACCTGCGCGGCGGCGGACGCGAGCGCGGTCGCGGACTGGTCGACCGCCGCCTGGCTCACGAACTTCTGCGCGAGGAGCGCGACGTTGCGCTCGTGGACGCGCTTCGCGTTGGCGTAGTTCGCCTGCGCTTCGGCGAGCTGCGACCGGCTCGCCACGACGGCCGCGTCCGCGGCGCGCGCGTCGATGCGAGCGAGTACCTGCCCGGCGCGCACCGCGTCGCCCGCCTTCACCGGCAGGTCGACGATACGGCCGGCGACCTGCGAGGCGAGCGTGGCCTGGCGCACGGCCTCGACCACGGCTTCGGCCGGCACGGTCTGGCGCGCCGACTGCTCGCCGACGCGAAGCGTGGCGAGCGAACCCTCGCCGTTCGCGGGGACCGCGACGGCGAGCGCCAGGGCGGCCGCGAACGCGCGCATCCCTACTTCTTCATCGGGCAGGTCGACATGCCGAAGATCGCGTAGGCCGGGCAGCGGCCGGCGAGCGAGGTCAGGAGCGGCACGAGACCCACGAGGCCCCACCAGCGGGCGTTGCCCTCCAGCACGAACACCAGCGACAGGATGGCAAGTCCCACCACGAACCGGATCACACGATCGATATTTCCCATGTTCACGTTCATTCGACGCTCCTCGGGTTCGACTCGGAGACCATACGGTAGGGCGGCGCGCACCGGAAGTCGGTGACCTTGGTCACACGTCGCAGCGCGTTTCCCGGATCGATGCGAGCGCGGCGAAGCGCCCGCGAGCCGGCCTTCGGGCCAACGGCAGGGATCAGGGATCAGAGGACAGTCGCGTCGGCGATTCCCGGGGCGGCGCATTTGAGCGCCGGGGAAGCGCCCACTGTGTCGGGCTGAAGCCCGATCCACAGTGCGCCGCGCCTGTCGGGCTGAAGCCCGATCCACCCCATCCCCCGTAGGTCGGCCTTCAGGCCGACGCCCTTCGTCGCTTCGGCACCGACTCCGTCGGGCTGAAGCCCGACCCACGGGCGCCTGCGAAGTGGCTCAGGCGCGCGACTCCTCGCGCGCGGGAACGTACGCCGCGACCCAGTGCGGCCGGTAGACGACGCCGAGCGCGAGCGCCATGCCGGAGAGCAGTGCCTCGCCGAACGCGAGCGTGCCCAGTACGACGAGCCAGTCGCCGAACGCGGTCGCGGCGGGCGTGTCGAGCACCGCGACCGCGAGCGCCGTGCCGGCCACGCCGGTGGCGACGTAGGCGATCGCCGCGCCGAAGTACGCGACGACGAAGACGAACACGAACAGGTTGTGCGGCAGCCACGCCGCGGCGATCCGCCGGACCGCGGTCACGACGGCCACCGGCAGCGCGACGCCCGCGAGCCAGACCGCGGCTCCGCTCGCGGGGTCCGCCCCCGAGATCGCGATCGACGCGGCCACGACGAGCGCGCCGCCGACGAGCGCGGGCGGCGCGCCGCAGGCGAGCGTGAGCGCGGCGATGCCGGACAGGTGGAACGCGAGATGCGGGCCCACGTGCGCGCGGATGCTCCACAGTCCCGTGAGCACCGCGACCGCGGCCGGCCAGACCCGCGCGGCCGCGCCATCGGCCATCGTCCGCCAGGGCACGCGGGCGATCGCGACTGCCAGCAGCGGCAGCGCGACGATCCACGCCAGCGCGATCCAGGCGTGCGGCAACGGAAAGGCGGAGATGTCCATGGCGGCGCGCGGCGAGGCTCCTGCAGGCCGATTGTAGAATCGGGGCGCAATGCCGCGATCCGCGACCCGCCGCCATGGCTGATGCCTTCGTCGACCTCGCCGATCGCATCGGCGCCGCGTTCCCCGCGCTCGCGGCCGCCGGCCGAACCACGCTCGACGCCCTCGCCCGCCGCGCCACCGTGCATCGCGTCCCGGCGGGGGCGCAACTCTTCAGCGAGCAGCAGCCGTGCTCCGGCTTTCCGCTCGTGCTCGCGGGCGAGGTGAGCGTCGCCCAGCGCTACGCCAACGGACGCGAGATGCAGCTCTACCGCGTGGGCCCGGGCGAGGCCTGCGTGCTGTCGTCGTCCTGCCTGCTCGGCCAGAGCCGGTATCCGGCGAGCGGAGTCGCGCGGACCGACGTCGAACTCGCGGTGCTGCCCCCGGCGGCATTCCGCGCGCTGGTCGTCGAGGACGCCGCGTTCCGCGAGTACGTGTTCTCGCTCTTCGGCGAGCGTCTCGCGGCGCTCCTGTCGCTCGTCGAGGCGGTGACGAGCCAGAAGCTCGACCGCCGGCTCGCGGCGCTGCTCGTGCGCCGCGCGGACGAGTCGCCGACCATCCGGGCGACGCACCAGGCGATCGCCGACGAACTCGGCAGCGTCCGCGAGAACGTCACGCGGCTGCTGCGCGGCTTCGAGGATCGGGGCCTGGTCGAACTCGGGCGCGAGCGCATCCGCGTGGCGGACCGCGACGGCCTCCTGGAACTCGCGCGCGCCTGACGGGTGCCGCGACGGTCAGGAGGGCACGACCGCCGTCGCCTCGAGTTCGATCTTGCCCGGGTGGTCGAGCAGATCGGAGACGAAGATCATGCTCATCGCCGGGAAGTGCCTGCCCATGAGCCGGCGCCAGATCTTTCCGAGCTCCGGCCGCGCCGCGAGATAGGCGGCCCGGTCGCAGCAGAATGCGGTGATCCGGCACACGTGCTCGGGCCCACCGCCCGCCTGCGCCAGCACTTCGAGCAGGTTCGAAAGCGCCTGCTCGAACTGCGGGACGATGTCCCCGGAGCGGAAGCGCTGCTCGGCGTCCCAGCCGACCTGGCCCGCGATGAAGACGATGCGTCCCGGCGTGGCGGCGACGCCGTTGGCGTAGCCGATCGCGGGTGCCCAGCCGGGCGGGTGCAGGATCTCGTGGACGCTCATCGTGTCGTTCCGAGGCGCGTGCCGGCCGTTCAGTCGGTGTAGCGCGGCGGATCGGGATCGTCGCGCCAGTGCTCGTCCGGCTTGGGGACCTTCTCCATCCACGCACGCACGAGCAGCACGTGCTCCTGCTCCTCCTCGGCCATCTCGCGCGCAGCCGCCTTCACCGCCGGCTCGGTCGCGTTGTCGGCGAGCGCAGCGAAGAAGCGCACCGCTCGCTCCTCGCCGGCGAGCGCGAGTTCGAGCGCGTGGTACGGCTGCATCAGGTAGTGGATGTCCTCGTGCGGAATGCTCTCGGGGGATTCCAGGCCCCGCCACGGCGCCGGACCCGAAGGGCGGGCCGGCGGCGCCTTCCACCCCATCGATTTCATGATCGCATCGGCGTGCCGCGACTCGATCGCCACCATCCGCCGGAACAGGTCGCCGACCTCGCGGTTGTTGTGCGTCTCCATCACGTCGGCCAGCTCGCGGTAACGCTCGATCGCGTCGAGCTCGAGCCACAGCGCCCAGGTCATCAGCGCGGGCATCGAGTCGGGAATCGCGTCGGCGCGCAGGTCCGACGCGGCCGACGGATGGGGCTTCGCGCGGGTGCGCCTCGCGTTCATGCCGCGAACTCCGCGTCGAGATCGGCCACCGCGACCGGGTCGGCGCGGCGCGCGAGCGGGTACGGTGTGCGGCTGCCGGCGTAGAGCACGCCGATGTTGAAGCCGTCGTCGGTCATCACGCGCCGCGCGGCGCGTGCCGGATCGTCGGTCACGGCGACCGACGCCGGATGCACCAGGTCCTTCCACGTGCGCTGCTCGGGCCGGAAGGTCACGCAGGGCGACAGGATCTCGACGAACGAGAAGCCGGGGTGGCGGATCGCCTGCGCGATGATGTCGGCGGTACCGTTCGGATCGCCCGAGAACGCGCGCGCGACGAAGTTCGCGCCCGACGCGAGCGCGATCACCAGCGGATGGAACGCGCGCACGCCGGTGCCGCCGGGCGCGAGCTTCGAGTCCCAGTCCGGCTCGGTCGTGGGGGACGGCTGGCCCTTCGTCATCCCGTAGACGTGGTTGTCCATCACGACGTAGGTGAGGTCGACGTTGCGCCGGCAGGCGTGCAGGAAGTGGTTGCCGCCGATCGAATAGCCGTCGCCGTCGCCGCTCGCGACCAGCACGGTGAGTTCGGGCCGCGCGAGCTTCACGCCGGTGGCGGCGGCGAGCGAGCGGCCGTGGACACCGTGGAAGCCGTAGCAGCTCGTGTAGGCCGGAATGCGCGAACTGCAGCCGATGCCCGAGACGACGACGATCTCCTCGGGGGCGAGCGCGAGCGAGGCGAACGCCTTGGTGAACGATGCGAGCACCGAGTAGTCGCCGCAGCCGGGACACCAGATCGGCTTGGTCGCCGACTTGAACGACGCGGGCGTGGGCGCGGCCGGGCGCGTCGCCTCGGCGGTGGAGGTGGCGGTGACGTTCATCGTGGGCTCGCGGTGGACTCGGCTTCGCGACGGCGGACGCCGGGCGCGCGGCGGGCCGCCGCCACGATCGCCAGGGCGAGTTCGGCGGGCTTGAGCGGCAGCGGTCCGGGTCGATGGAAGCTCTCCGGCGCCGCGGGGAGGTCGAACCACGCGCGCAGGTAGCGGTAGAACTGCGCGCCGTGGTTCTGCTCGACGACGAGCACGCGGCTCACGCCGGCGAGCGCACGGTCGAGCTTCTCCGGCAGCGCGGGCGCGAGGAGGCGCATCGCGACGAGCCTCGCGCGCACGCCGTCGGCGGCCACCCGGGCGAGCGCCTCGCGCACCGGACCGGTCGCCGATCCGAAGGTGATGACCGCGAGTTCGCCCTCGCCCTCGACGTCGGCCCACAGATCGCCGTAGTCGTGCCGGACGAGCTTGCGTTCGCGCTTGTCGAGTTGTACGCGGTGGTCGCGCGCGTTCGACGAGGGCGTGCCGATCTCGTTCTTCTCCAGACCGTCGGCCGTGTAGGTGATCCCCGGCGCACCCGGAATCGCCATCGGCGAGACGCCGGAAGGCGTGTCGCGGTAGCGCTTGTAGTCGGGGGTGTTCGCCTCGGCGACCCACCGCCGGCCGACGAACGCGAGGTCGGCGGGGCGGTCGATGATCGCGCGCGACTGGCCCATGAACTGGTCGGAGAGCACGATCGCCGGCGACTGCAATGCCTCGGCGAGGTGCACCGCCCACTGCGTGGTCGCGAGGCAATCCGAGATCGAGGTCGGCGCGACCACGATGCGCGGCGCATCGCCGTGGAGGCCGGACACCGCGTAGGACAGGTCCGACTGCTCGCTCTTCGCCGGGATGCCGGTCGACGGCCCGCCGCGCATCACGTCGACGACGACGACCGGGACCTCGGCGCTGACCGCGAGCCCGATGCCTTCGGTCATCAGCGCGAGGCCCGGCCCCGAGGTGGCGGTGAGCGAGGGAACGCCGGCGAACGACGACCCGACGATCATGTTGATCGAGGCGAGTTCGTCCTCGGCCTGCAGCAGCGCGCCGCCGACCTTCTGCAGCGCCGGCGCCATCCATTCGAGGAGTTCGGTGGCCGGCGTGATCGGGTAGGCGGCGACGAAGCGCACGCCGCCGCGGATCGCGCCGAGCCCGGCCGCCTCGTTGCCCGAGATCGACCAGCGGCCGGAACGCACCTCGAGCGCGGGGAGTCCCGGAACGCTGCCCAGCCCGACGGCGGCGGCCATGCCGGCGTCGATGGCGGCCAGGTTGGCGGCGAGCGAGGTCGCGTCGCGCTTCCAGGTGTCGCGCAGCGCGTCCGCGAGCGCCTCGCGCGGCAGCCCGGCCAGCGCTCCGGCGACGCCCAGCGCCACCATGTTGGTCCAGCTCCCCGCGATACCCTTCGCGATCTTCTTCATCGGCACGGCGACCGCCTTCGCCCCGGTGTCCACGAAGGCCGGCGGCGCGTCGCCCTCGGCCGTCTCCCCGACGATCAGGCTCGCGGGTCCGAGCGGGATCTCGTCGGCGAAGCGCTGGACGTTCTGCCAGTCGAGCGCGAGGAGCACGTCGAAGCGGTCGTCGAGCGATTCGACCGGCGTCGCCGAGATGCGGACGAGCGCCGCGGCTTCGCCGCCCCGGATCTGCGGGCCGCTCGTGCGGACCATCAGCCCGTAGGCGCCCGCCTTCGCCGCCGCCGCGAGCAAGAGCGTCCCCGCGGTCATCACGCCCGATCCGCCGCTGCCGGCGAGCGCGATCGACAGTCCCGGATGCGCGCCGCGCCCGTCGCGCGCTGGAGTGGTCGAGATCATGGTGCGCGAAGCTTCGCGCGACGCCCCGCGTGGCGGATTGACGTGGATCAAGGCTCCGTCAACGCGCCGGCGGCAGAGTGCCCGAAATCGGTATCCGACTACCGATTTAACGGCCGCGCGGCCATTCGACCGCGCGCCGCCCCCGAGAATCGACGAGGACACCGGATGCCGCTCCCCGCCCACCGCTGGCTGATGACCGCGCCCGGCGCGCCGCTCGAGCGCGCGAGCTTCGACGCGACGCCGGGTCCGGGCGAGGTCGCCGTCGAGGTCGCCGGCTGCGGCGTGTGCCACACCGACCTAGGCTACTACTACGACGGCGTGCGGACCAACGCCCCGCTGCCGCTCGCCCTCGGGCACGAAGTCTCGGGTCGCGTGGTCGCCGCGGGCGCCGGCGCGGAAGCCTGGCTCGGTCGCGCGGTCATCGTCCCCGCGGTGCTGCCCTGCGGCGAATGCGACCTGTGCCAGCGCGGGCTCGCCCCGATCTGCCGCAGCCAGAAGATGCCGGGAAACGACATCCAGGGCGGATTCGCGTCGCACATCGTCGTGCCCTCGCGCGGACTCTGCCCGGTCGACGAGGCGCGGCTCGCCGCTGCGGGACTGACGCTCGCGCAGGTCTCGGTGGTCGCCGACGCGCTGACGACGCCGTTCCAGGCGGTGCGGCGCGCGGGCGTGAAGCCGGGAAGCCTCGCGATCGTGGTGGGCGCCGGCGGCGTCGGCGGCTACTGCGTACAGGTCGCCGCCGCGTTCGGCGCGAAGGTCGTCGCGATCGACGTCGACGACGCGAAACTCGCGGCCATCGCGGAGCACGGCGCGTCGCTCGCGCTGAACGCGAAGGCGCACGACGCGAAGGCGCTGAAGGGCGCGATCTCCGCGTTCGCGAAGGCGCAGGGACTCAAACCCACCGAGTGGTTCGTCTTCGAGTGCTCGGGCACCGCGGCGGGGCAGCTCACCGCGTGGGGCCTGCTCGTGCACGGCGCGACGCTCTCGGTGGTCGGATTCACGATGGACAAGGTCGAGGTGCGGCTGTCGAATCTGATGGCGTTCGACGCGCGCGCGCTCGGCAACTGGGGCTGCCCGCCCGACGCCTACCCGGGCGCGCTCGACCTCGTGCTCGACGGCAAGGTCGCGCTCGCCCCGTTCGTCGAGACCCATCCGCTCGCCGACATCAACCGCGTCTTCGACGCCGTGCACCACCGCGCGATCCGCAAGCGCGCGGTGCTCGTCCCCGCCTGAAGGATCCCCGCATGAACGCACCCGACCGCCACCGCGCCTTCATCGACCACGACCTCGTCGCCGATCCGGCGCGGCCGGGCGTGCGCCTCGAACGCCGGAGCGCGCGCACGCCCGACGGCCGCGTCGCCGAGGGCCTCTACAACGCCTGGATCACGCTCGACAACCCGGCGCAGTACAACTCGTACACGACCGAGATGGTGAAGGGCGTGATCCTCGCGTTCCGCGCCGCCTCCGACATGCGCGACGTCAACGCGGTCGTGTTCACCGGCGCCGGCGACAAGGCGTTCTGCACCGGCGGCAACACCAAGGAGTACGCCGAGTACTACGCGGGCCACCCGCAGGAGTACCGGCAGTACATGCGGCTGTTCAACGACATGGTGAGCGCGATCCTCGCCTGCGACAAGCCGGTCGTCTGCCGCGTGAACGGCATGCGCATCGGCGGCGGCCAGGAGATCGGCATGGCCTGCGACTTCTCGGTCGCGCAGGACCTCGCGCGGTTCGGGCAGGCGGGGCCGAAGCACGGCTCCGCGCCGATCGGCGGCGCGACCGACTTCCTGCCGGTCATCGTCGGTGCCGAGCGCGCGATGGCGGCCTGCGTGCTGTGCGAGCCGTTCTCGGCCCACAAGGCCTACCAGATGGGAATCCTGACCGACCTCGTGCCCGCGCTCCGGGTCGACGGGCGCTTCGTCGCGAACCCGCTGGTCGAGACCGAGCGCATGACCGACGCGTACGGCCGGTTCGTCTTCGGCGAGCCGAAGGCCGGCGACGCGCTCAAGGAAGGCAAGGCGACGCTCGCGCGCGGCACGGTCGACCTCTCGCTCCTCGACGCGAAGGTCGAGGAGCTGTGCGCGAAGATGCTCCTGACCTTCCCCGACTGCACGACCAAGACGCTCGAGGAGCTGCGCAAGCCCAAGCTCGACGCCTGGAACCGCAACAAGGAGAACTCGCGTGCCTGGCTCGCCCTCAACATGATGACCGAGGCGCGCGCAGGCTTCCGCGCGTTCAACGAGGGCACGAAGGAGTCGCGCGAGGTCGACTTCGTCGCGCTGCGCCAGGCGCTCGCGCGCGGCGAGGCGTGGAGCGAGTCGTTCACCGATAGCCTGATGCCGGGCGCGCGCGGATGAGCCGATGAGCACGGCTCCGCTCAAGTCGACCCTCGAGCGCGACGGCGCATTGCTGCGCCTCACGCTCGCGCGGCCGAAGGCGAACATCGTCGACGCGGCGATGATCGCCGCGCTCTCCGAGGCGCTCGCCGCGCACGCGCGGACGGCGGCGCTGCGCGGCGTGCTGCTCGACGCCGAGGGCCCGCACTTCAGCTTCGGCGCGAGCGTCGAGGAGCACCTGCCGGCGACCTGCGGCGCGATGCTCGCGAGCCTCCACGCGCTCGTGCTGGCGATGGTCGAGTTCCCGGCGCCGATCCTCGTCGCCGTGCGCGGCCAGTGCCTGGGCGGCGGCCTCGAGGTCGCGATGGCCGGGAGCATGATCTTCGCCGCGCCCGACGCGCAACTCGGCCAGCCGGAGATGAAGCTCGGCGTGTTCGCGCCCGCCGCCTCCGTGCTCCTGCCGTTCCGGGTCAACGCCGCGGCGGCAGAGGACCTGCTGTTGTCCGGCCGCTCGGTCGACGCCACCGAAGGCTACGCGATGGGGCTCGTCCACGCGATCGCCGACGACCCGGCCGCGGCCGCGCTCGCCTGGTTCGACGCGCACCTCGCCGGCAAGAGCGCGGCGTCGCTGCGCTTCGCGCTGCGCGCGGCGAGGCAGGGCCGCGTCGAGGCGATCCGTGCCGGACTCGCCGCGGTCGAGCAGCTCTACCTGCAGGGCCTGATGAACACGCGGGACGCGAACGAGGGGCTCGCCGCCTTCCTCGCGCGTCGCCCGCCCGCCTGGGAGCACCAGTGATGAGCACCCCCACCCCGCCCCGCGCCGTCGAGATCGTCGAGCAATGCCAGGCGCTCTTCGAGGACCTCGACTTCAACGCCGTCAAGACCTGGAAGGCCGCGGCCCCGGGCCGCAAGGCGATCGGCTACATGCCGGTCTACGTGCCGCGCGAGATCGTCCACGCGGCCGGCATGCTGCCGGTCGGGATCCTCGGCGGCGGCGACGGACTCGAGGTGATCCAGGGCGACGCCTACTACCAGAGCTACATCTGCCG
>JAANMV010003741.1_pt1 | contig 12840 bp, 12 predicted proteins | sample 7279661 | NCBI WGS metagenome assembly JAANMV01 (sample SAMN14094540, study PRJNA606508) | bioreactor metagenome | isolation source: A lab-scale SPAN reactor treating ammonium-rich wastewater day 121 | place: Ireland: Galway | collected 2017-05-16 | reverse complement strand
CGAATCAGTTTGAATGTCTCTCCCGCGCGCCGTGCCGTCCATCGTCACCGGCAGAACAATGACGACCGCTGACGCTGCCCGGAAACATCAGTTCGCTGTCGCTCAAAACTTCGGAACGAATGCGCGCAAGTGACGACGTGCTCCGTGGGGCAGCCAGGGGCGCGCCGGTCACTCGGTCGTGCTGGGGCGGAGTATTGGTCGCACAATATCGTGATAGGTTCGGTTGTCACTGCTCTGCCGCAGGCGCAACACAGAGCAGTGCCACCGTTGCGCGCGGCTGCGCAGAGCGTGTGGCCGCTCGTTCCGGCTACGGTGCTCGGAGCGGTTGATTTTTAGTTTGGTGCTCCTGCGCGCCTGTGCCTGCGCGCAGGGCCACACCCTCTGCTCCGCCGTGCTCACTACCGAGACCCATCAGATATTGTGCGGCAAATATCCGCCTTTGCACGCGTCGCGCCCGTCACGCCCCCGGCTTTCCCCACTTCGCAGTTTAATCAGATGGGCGCGCAAGAAAGGAAGTTTGCCGCTTCGCGGTGATAGACGACGCCGGCGCGGTCGCGCCGCTGGGAATCGCGGCGAAGGTTGCGGGTGAATCGAACTTCTCTGGCCGCGTGCCACGTCGCGGGTGGTTCGTCGGCGAAGACGGCTTTTAGAGTGGCGTGTTTGAGATGGCGACGCGGGCGGGAAAACTTCAACGGTGCAAAGGCAATCGGGCGTCGCGGTCTTGCTTTGTAGGCGCTCTGGCTGCCGCGCCGGGCCGCAGAACGCTTCGCGCGGTTCGATGCCGGAGAGCAATCCAACGTCGCTGGCGGTTCGGGAGTCGCACCTTGGCGGACGTTCGACGTGCCTCGTGACGAGCGCGCGCGCGTCGGAAACGCGCGTGTCGCTTCGCTCCAAGCCGCCGCGCAGCCCGCGTGCGCGAGCAATGGGTAATTGAAAGGAAATTGAGCGCGCGGGCTGCACAACCTGGTCACTGCGCTCCTCGTTAAAGGCAACGCCGCTGTCGCGGCTTAAAGGCAAAGTTCAGGCCTGTCCCGGCCGGGCTGGAACGGAAGCTTTTCAAAGGCGGGAAGAACGGATACAGTGACGTCCATGAAGTTCGTGACCACATTGGAGCGGGATGAAGATGGCGTTTGGGTTGCCGAATGTCCCTCGATTCCCGGCTGCGTCAGCCAGGGACGAACCCGCGAGGAGGCTTTGGCCAACATTCGCGAAGCCATCGCCGCGTGCCTGGAAGTCCGCGCGGAACGCGGTTTGCCTCTGACTGTCGAAACGCAGCAAGTCGAGGTCGCCGTCTGATGGCCTCGCTACCGACTCTGAGCGGACGCGAGGTTGTCAAAGCCTTTGCCAAAGACGGCTGGCAAATGGCGCGGCAACGCGGCAGCCACATGATCCTGGTCAAGGCGGGCCACATGGCGACATTGTCCGTGCCCGATCATCGGGAAGTGGCCAAGGGGACGTTGCACAGCCTGATTCGTTCCAGTGGCTTGACGGTTGAACAGTTTGCCTCACTGGCGGGCAAATAAAGATGGAGCACGAGGTGTAAAACTTCGACGTTCAACATTTGGAAACAAAGAAGGGATCGAAGCTAGCGGAAGCGGTGGCGGCCCGGTGGAGTGAAGGTGTGATGATGATGCACATACCACTACAACGACACGGCAAAGGCAGACTCGGCTGCCGGAACGCCAGGTGGGCCACCCGCGCCTGCCGCACAGCCCTGGCGCTGCGTCTTCGCTGCGGAGTGCGGCACGGGAGCGATTTGTGGGAATAAGGTCGCGAATCACAGGTGTCTGGACCGAATCAGTTGCGTGAACAACACGCTGTCTTTCTGCCGGGAATCATCTTACGGCTGAGCATAATCGGTTGACGAAGACGGAGAGTCTTTATCTATTTCGATGTGCCGAACGCAAGGTTTGCCGCTGGTGGTCAAAGTTGCCCGGCGATTGGTGAGACAATCCATGAATACAACCTTCTTCAGAAGTTGCACCATAGCGGCGACGGCACTGGCCACAGCCTTCCTTGCCGGTTGCAGCTCCTCCACTCGAACTTCAACATCCGTTCCAGCGGCTGGAAGTGTCAGCGCTGTCACGCTGGAATTGGCCGCTGGCGACACCGAATATCGCCTGCTCTTTGAGGGTGAGCCTTGGGTTGCCTTCACTACGCCGCAATTGCAGGGAAGTGGCCGTCCCCAGGTTGAAACTGCCGATGCCGGGGATGGCTGGTTGCATATTCGTTTGTGGTGGGAGGTGAGTTCGGAAACCGCCCAGGACGAACTGGCCGTGGCCTTTGAACTGGGTTTTGAACCTGACTTCTGGTGGGCGCCGCACCTTGCGCCGTATGACGGTTATGTCGTCGCGCAACACGTTTTTCGTTCGCCAGCCCTGATTGTTCAGCGCGGGACCAAGACGCTAACCTTGGTCCCAGATCTTGATCTGGTCGGGCGTCCAGCCGCGAATCCGTGGTTCATGGATTATGATGCCCCGCAGCGTAAATTCTGGTTGGGCATGAGCCGGACGGAGATTCCTCAGCATGTGTTGTTCAAGAAGGTTTCCGGCATGACTTTTTCACCCGGCAAAGTGGAAATGGGCTTCTTCGTGAACGCCTATCATGACCGGGAAGCCGTCCGGAATCCGTGGGCCAAGACCGCGAGCTTCCTGTGGCAGCGCTGGGGCCGGCCATTGCAGGAACGGGGAGAACCGATCGCCGCCCCGCTGGCTTCGTATGTGGAGCGGACTTACGACTGGGCTTTCAAGGGTTGGGGTGAATTTGTGTGGCAGGAGTTTGACCTCGACGGCGTGCGGGTGGGTGCGCCGCAGTTCATCGTCAATGTTTCGCAATCCCCCAATTATCCCGGACCGTGGTATCAGCGGGAGTTTCTCTCGATCTGGAATCAAGCCTGGTTCTCGTCGCTGCGGAGCGCCTCCGGGCTTTACCGCCACGCACGGGAGCGCGGCGATGAAGCATTGCTGCGCAAAGCCAGGCTCACCAAGGAACTGGCCCTGGCCGCGCCGATGCGCGACGGCCTGTTTCCGTCCGTGATTGGAACGCGGAACACCAACGTCGAGATCGAGGGCAAACGTTATGTGCGCCCCCAAGCCTGGGATAAGGCGTTTTGGTCCAACTCGAATCGCCTCCCCCGCGAGCACGGCATCACGGAGGAGTGGATTCATTTGCTGGATTCCAGTTGGACGGCGCTCTTGATGTTGCGCTGGCACACGGAAATCGAACCTGACGCGCGGTTGCTGGCCTTCGCGCGGGCGTATGGTGAACGGCTGATTTCGTTGCAGGACGCCGCCGGTTTCTTTCCCGGCTGGCTTCACCCCGGCACGCAGCAGCCAGGTCCGGTGATGAATCAAACTCCGGAAACCAGCCTCAGTGTCACCTTTCTGCTCAAACTTGCCGAGGTCACGGGCGAAGCAAAGTTTCGCGAGTCCGCCTTGCGCGGCATGGATGCGGTCGTGGCCAAAATCATTCCTGACGGGTTGTGGCTCGACTTCGAGACGTTTTGGTCGTGCTGCCGGTGGGGGCACGACCAGTATCTTGAGCGCCGCATCGAGCGCGACGCCATGCACAAACAGAATACACTCTCCATCTTCTGGACGGCTGAGGCGCTGCTCGAAGCCCACCGCGCGACGGGCCGGCCGGATTACCTGGCGTGGGGACGCCGCACGCTCGATGAACTCTCCATGAGCCAGCAGGTTTGGCAGCCGCCCTTCATTCATGTGCCCGCCCTGGGCGGGTTTGGAGTAATGAACGCCGACGGTGAGTGGAACGACTCGCGCCAGACGCTCTTTGCGGGGCTGTTTCTTGAATACTACCGGGTGACCGGGCAGGTCGCCTATTTCGAGCGCGGGGTCGCGGCGCTGAAGTCCGGCTTCATTATGATGTATTGCCCGGAGAATCCGGTGGTCAAGGCCATGTGGGAGCAGGTGTATCCCTGGTTTGGTCCGGCGGATTTCGGATTCACCATGGAGAATTACGCCCACGGTGGACGAACCAGCCCGGACGGAGAAGGGATGGGGGTGTTCACCATTTATGATTGGGGCAATGGAGCCGCCGCGGAAGCCGCCGTGCGCGTGCTTGACCGCTACGGCCACGTCTATGTTGACCGCGACCGTGGCCGCGCCTTCGGCATGGATCAAGTTCGTATCCGCCCTGTGCCGCGAGGATGGGAGATTATTAACGAAACCTCGCAGCCGCGGACGTTGCGCGTGGTGTACGAAGGCAGGGGCAGTCGTGAAGTGCGCGATGTGCGCGTCGAGAAATCCGTTGTTATTTACCGCAATTACCTCAAACCTGGATCATGATCACGCATAGAACATTCTCCACGTTCCTTTCGTCAGGGGCGCGCTCGTATTCTTTGCGCAGGAACGTCGTTTCCCGCGCCGCCCTGCTGCTGGCGCTGCTCTTCGGCCTGATGGTGCCGGCGGCGGACGCGCAATCGCCGCGCTGGTGGAAGGGCAATCTCCACACCCATTCCTACTGGAGCGACGGCAATGATTACCCCGAGATGATCGTCGAGTGGTATGTCAATGCCGGTTACGACTTTCTGGGATTATCGGACCACAACATCATGCTCACCGGGGAGAAGTGGACGGAGGTCACCACCAACCGCACGCGCGTCACGGCGTTTGAGAAGTATCTGAACCGCCACGGCCCGTCGTGGGTTGAGGTCAAGGAACAGAACGGCAAGAAACTCGTGCGGCTTAAGACGCTGGAGGAATTCCGGCCCATGTTCGAGAAGCCGGGCAAATTTCTCCTGATTCCCTGCGAGGAGATTTCCGACCAGTTCGAGCGGTTACCCATCCACATCAACGCCTCCAATCTGCGGGAATTCATCCCGCCACAGGGCGGCAACAGCGTGGGCGAGGTGTTGCAGAACAACATTGATGCCGTGCTGGAGCAGCGGAAACGCACTGGCCAGCCCATGGTGCCGCACATCAATCATCCCAATTTCATCTGGGCGCTGACCGCCGAGGACATCATGCTGGTGCGGGGCGAAAAGTTCTTCGAGATCTACAACGGTCATCCGGTCACCAAGGACCACGGCGACGAATACCACGTGAGTATGGAGCGGATGTGGGACATCGTGCTCACGCGGCGACTGGGCGAGTTGGGGCTGGATGTGATCTGGGGTACGGCGGTGGATGATTCCCATAATTATCACACGTTCCGCGTGGGACTGCCCAATCCTGGTCGCGGCTGGATCAGGGTGCGCGCCCGCCAACTCACGCCGGAAGCGTTGATCGCAGCGATGGAAGCGGGTGATTTCTATGCGAGCACGGGCGTGCGCTTGAAAGAAGTCCAGAAGACGCGCCGGCGGATTTCGATTGAGGTGGACCCCGAACCCGGCCTGACCTACACCACGCAATTCATCGGCACGCGCAAAAGCTACGATGCAACGAGTCACCCTGTCATGGACAAGGACGGCAAACTCATGCGTGCCACGCGCCGTTACAGCAAAGACATCGGCGCGGTGTTCGCAGAGGTCAAAGGCACCCGTGCCTCCTACACCGTGAAAGGCGACGAAATTTACGTGCGCGCCAAGGTCACGTCCTCGCGGCCCAAGGCGAATCCGGCGTTTGAGGGTGATCAGGAGTGCGCCTGGGTGCAGCCGTTGGTGATTGAACGCAACACGGTGAAGCGGTGAGGGCATTGCGAGTCAGCGTCCCCCCAGTTTGGCTCCGGCAGAAATCCGCCCGAGGCCAGGTTTCGACAGATTTTCCCCTTGCCTTCCGCATCGGGAGTCTTATGTTTACTCCCGCCTGAACGCCGCGGGTGCGGTGGTTTGTTAAGGCTGAGAAACGAGAGTAAACAAACAACCTAACCGTCCCGATGGTTTTCGGGACCAACCTCCGTTGCCGGAGCAACGTCTGGTCCGTTAGGCAATGGAGTCTTCGCTGTCCCGCCCCCGCGGGACGACCAAGCCTCCCGCAGTCAGTACAAGCAGCAGTCATCATTATGCTCACGATGGAAGAAGCCCTCCGGCAAAGCAGTGCCATCCGCTTTGCCGCCGGGGAAATTGTCAAAGGCACGGTCATTGAAGTTCGCCCCAAGGAAGTCCTGGTGGACATCGGTTACAAGAGTGAAGGCGTCATCTCCGCCAACGAATTTGAAGACATCAAACTCGTCAAGGTGGGCGATGAAGTGGACGTGTTGATCGAACGGCTCGAGGACAAAGAAGGCATGGTGGTCTTGTCCAAGGAGAAGGCCGAGTTCAAACAAAACTGGGAGAAGATACTCACCATTTGCAACGAGGGCGGCACCATCAGCGGCAAGGTTAAATCGATCGTCAAGGGCGGCCTCATTGTTCACATCGGCGTCGAAGCGTTTCTGCCCGCTTCCCAGATTGACATCATCACACCCAAGAACCTCGCCCAGTACGTGGGCAACACCTACGATTTCAAGGTCGTCAAAATCAACCAGGAGCGGCAGAACATTGTGCTCTCCCGGCGCGAACTCATCGAACAGGAACGCACCGAACGCCGCCAGAAACTGCTCACCGACATGGTGCCCGGCGACATCCGCAAAGGCACGGTCAAGAACATCACCGATTTCGGCGCGTTCATTGATCTCAACGGCATTGACGGGTTGCTGCACATCACGGACATGAGTTGGGGCCGCATTGGCCATCCGTCCGAATTGCTCAAAGTTGGGCAGGACCTCGATGTGGTTGTGCTCGATGTCAACAAGGAGAAGGAGCGCGTCAGCCTCGGCTTGAAGCAGAAGATGACCAATCCGTGGAGCACCATCGAAACCAAGTTCCCGGTGGGCGCGAAGGTCAAGGGCAAGGTGGTGAATCTCGTGCCGTATGGCGCTTTTGTGGAACTCGAACCCGGAGTCGAAGGGCTGGTGCATGTCACCGAACTCTCCTGGACCAAGCGCGTGGCCAAACCCAGCGACGTGCTCAAGCCGGACCAGGAAATCGAGGCGGTGGTGCTGGGCATCAACCGCGAAGAGCAGAAGATCAGCCTTGGCATCCGTCAGCTTGAAGCCAATCCGTGGGACAACGCCGAGCAGAAATACGCGCCCGGCACCCACGTCAAAGGCAAGATTCGCAACCTCACAAGCTATGGAGCGTTCATCGAACTGGAGGAAGGTTTGGACGGCATGATCCACGTGTCCGACATCTCCTGGACGCGCAAAATCAACCACCCCAGCGAAGTCCTGAAGAAAGGCGACGAAATCGAAGCCGTTGTGCTCGAAGTGGACAAGGCCAACCAGCGCATCGCTGTCGGGGTCAAGCAACTCTCGCAGGATCCGTGGGAGAACATTGACCATTATTACAAGGTCGGCGACCTCGTCACCGGCAACGTCACCAAGCTCGCCAGCTTTGGCGCGTTCATCGGACTACAACACGATATTGACGGTCTGGTTCACATCTCCCAGGTCAGCGAAGAGCGCGTGGACAAGATCAAGAACGTGCTCAAGGTCGGCCAGGAAGTCACCGCGCGCGTCATCAAGATTGACCGGAGCGACCGGCGCATCGGTCTGTCCATCAAGGCGGCGAACTATTCTCAGGAACAACTCAAAGCCGAACAGGCTGTGCTGGATGCCCTCAAGCCCGGCGAAGACCTCGTGGCGCTGCAACACGCCTTTGACGCCGCGGACGAGGCAAAGCAGGACTGAGCCGTCGAGCGCGGCTAAAGTCAGCCATCACGAATCGAAAACTCACCCACAGGCGGGCTGGCAACGGCCCGCCTGTTCGCTTGTGACCGCTGGCGAGCTTCCGTCGAGCCTGCTGCGAGACTACCCGGGAAGCCGACTCAAACTTTGCTGCCGCTGGGCACGCAACCACCCAGCCCTTCGCTCGCCCTTTTCTCGCTCGCCAAAGGGCGGGAACTGGACCAACTTTGCCCCGATGCCATGAGCGAACTTCAGATCATCCAGACGGCGCTCGAACAAATCGCGCGGCGTCGCCGCTTGGCCCGTGCCCTGCGCGGTGGGTGGGTTGGACTGCTCACCGGTAGCGCGTTGTGGTTGCTGGTTATCGCCATATACAAGCTCGCACCCGTTCCGGTTGTCTGGCTGGTCGGCAGCGGCATCCTGGCGCTCGGTTGTGCGCTCGCCGGGTTTGTCCTGGGCGGTTGGCGCAAAATCTCCTTAACCGAAACCGCGCGTTGGGTGGATTTGGGGCAAAACCTAAAGGAACGCCTAAGCACGGCGCTCGAAGTGTCCTCCCAACCTGGCGGCTCAACTTGGAAAGGACTCGTGCTGGCTGATGCCGCCATGAGTATTCGCGGGTTGGACCCGCGTCGTCTGGTGCGCTTCACGCTGTCGGCGACCGCGCACTGGGCGCTGTTGCTCTTGTTTGTGGGCGCGGGATTGGGATTTGTTCCCGAATATCGTTCGCCCAAATTCCTCCAACAACAGGCGGACGTGCAGCACATCAACGAGACTGGCCGACAGCTTGCCGAATTGACCCGTCACGAACTCCAGCGGCGCCCCCCGGCGCTTGAAGTGACACGCCGTTCCCTCGAGGCGATAGCGGATTTGGGCGACGAACTTGCCCGGGAGACGCTCACGCGTGGAGAAGCGCTGCGCGAGCTTGCCAGTGCTTCCGACCAGTTGAAGGAACTGCTGCGCCAGTTGGCCGATAATCCCGACCTGAAGAAACTGGAGCAAGCCGCCCGCACCGCTGGCGGACGCGAGTCCCAAGCTGCCGCCGAGGTGCAGAAAGGAATTGATACCCTGCAACAACAATTGGGTGAGCAAGCGGGCAAGCCTGAAGTGTTGGAGAAACTACAGCACGAACTGATGAAGGTTCAACCAGCGGCCCAGGCACTGAGAAGAGCTGCAGGTGACACTCAAGCAGCCGCGCAGGAGCAGTTCTCCGCCTCGCTCGCGGCGCTGGCCCAGCAGGCAGAACAGGCGGGCCTAAGTCTGCCCCAACTCGACGAAGCCCTCGCGGCGCTGGCAGCGAACCAGGTAGATTCCGTTTCGCAGGCGCTTGAGGCCGCCCTGACTGATTTGGAAAGACTGCGCGACCTGGCCGATAAGCTTCAACAACTCCAGGCCCAGAAATTGGGCAAGGACCTCGCAGCACAACTCCAGCAAGGCCAGGTGGCCGCGGCGGCGCAAACCTTGAAGAAGCTGGCCGAGCAATTGCAGTCGGCGGGCCTGTCGCCTGAACAACATCAGAGGATTCTCGAGGAAGTCACGGACGCCGTCATACCCGCAAAGGTATATGGTCGGCTGGCGGAATGGCTCAAGCAGGGGGTGCAACAATTGCAGCAGCGCGACACGCCAATGGCCGCGCAATCGCTCACTGCCGCTGCCAGGGAATTGGAAGACCTCCTGCAACAACTGGCAGATGCCGGGGCTTTGATGGCGACGCTGGAGCATTTGCAGACCGCGTTGCAGTCCATCGGCACCGGCGAGAGTTGGTCCCTGAGCCAGCAGTCTGCTACTGGCGGGAGCAGTGGGAGTAGCGCTGGTTTGGGCGCCTGGGCGGACCAGGACCATGATTGGAGCAATCCAGGTTCCTGGGCCGTTGGCAGCGGCGAATCCGGCACCGCAGGCACGGGCATTGGTTCACGCGACTTCTCCGAGGGCGATCCCACGCTCCGCGAGCCGTTGACTCCCGCAAAAGTGAAAGGCCAATATTCGCCCGGCGCTTCGATGCCCGGCATCACGCTCAAGGGCGTAAGCCTGAAGGGCCAGAGCATCGTGCAGTACGAGGAAGCGGTGACCACTGCCCAGGCGGACGCACAAGCCGCCTTGAGCCAGGAGAAAGTCCCGCGTGCGTACCAAGGTGCGGTAAGAAACTATTTCGACGATTTGAAAAAGTGATCTGACCACGCATGAGCACCGAACAACAAATCCAATCCTTCCGCGACACCTACGCCGCGCTCCAGGCCGAGATCGGCAAAGTCATCGTTGGCCATACCGCGATCGTCGAGCACACCCTCATCGCATTGTTCGGCGGCGGCCACGTCCTGCTCGAAGGCGTGCCGGGCCTCGGCAAGACGCTCCTCATCCGCACGCTCGGCGAGGTGCTCGACATGCCGTTCAATCGCATCCAGTTCACGCCCGACCTCATGCCTGCCGACATCCTCGGCACGAACCTCGTCATGGAAACCGATGCGGGCAAACGCAGCTTCGTGTTCCAACGCGGTCCGATCTTCGCGCACCTGATTCTCGCTGACGAAATCAATCGCGCCACGCCCAAGACCCAGTCCGCCATGCTCGAAGCCATGCAGGAAAAACAGGTCACCGCCGGCGGCGAACTCCGCAAACTCGGCGAACCCTTCTTCGTCATGGCCACGCAAAATCCGATTGACCAGGAAGGCACCTATCCGCTCCCCGAGGCGCAACTGGATCGTTTCTTCTTCAAGATCATCGTCGGCTATCCGAGCGCGGATGAATTGAACGAAGTCATCAATCGCACCACCACCGGCACGAAGACCGAGGTGAACAAAGTTTTGTCCCGCGAAACCCTCAGCGAACTCATGAAACTCGTGCGCGAAGTCCCCGTTGCATCGCACGTGAAGGATTACGCCGTGCGCCTCGTGCTCGCCACCCATCCCAAGACCGACACCGCCGCGCCGATTGCGAACCAGTATCTGCGTTTCGGCAGCAGCCCGCGCGGCGCGCAAACCCTCATCCTCGCCGGCAAAGTCCGCGCGCTGGCGCAAGGCCGCTTCAACGTCAGCTTCGAGGACATCCAATCCGCCGCGCTGCCCGCGTTGCGCCACCGCCTCATCCCCAACTTCGAAGCCGAAGCCGAAGGCATCACCACCGACCACATCATCGAACAGATTCTGCGCGACGTGCCCGTGAGCGCGGAGGTGGTAAACGCGTAACGCAACCAGGCCAAGCGGAATGAAAACCGTTTATCTCGAAACCTCAATCTTCAGTTTTTACTACGACGAGCGGCCACAGCCGGACATCGTCGCGCGTCGAGATTGGACGCGGGAGTTTTGGGAAAATTGCCGAACGCATTATGACTTCGTCACCAGCACTGCCGTGTTGGCGGAATTGCTTCGTGGCAATAAAACCCACAAGTCAGATGCTTTGAAACTTGCCCAGACGTTGCCAGCAGTCGAGCCGGACAATGCCGTGGATGAAGTCGTCCTGGCATATTTGAAACACAAACTCATGCCCGCCGATCCCGCCGGAGACGTGTTGCACCTCGCGCTCGCCTCCTACCACCGGCACGACTTCCTCGCGACCTGGAACTGCCAGCACCTTGCGAACGCCAACACAGACCGACCATATTGAACACGTTAACAATTTACTCGGCCTCCCCACGCCCAAGCTGGTTACGCCAATGGAATTGCTCGGCGTGGACGGCCCAGCCTGATATGAAAAAGGACATTGCCATCGAGGAAATCCGCGCGGTGCGACACCAGATGTCCGCCGAGTGCGGTCACGACATCACCCGCTACATCGCCATGCTGCGCGAGGAAGGGAAGCAATTTCAGGAGCAGATTAATCGCGGCAAAGAGTTGACGGCCCGGCTCAAGGCCGAGCGCGAAAAATACCCGGCTAAACCGGACGATATTTTTGCGCTCCGGGACAAGCCCAAACCCTGAATGCTGGAATTGCTGGGAGAAGTAGAATTATGAACGCCGCCGACCAAGCCATCGAAGAGATTCGCGAAGTGCGCCACCGCATCTCCGCCGAATTCGATCACGACATCACAAAGTACCTCGCCTACTTGCGCGAGGAGGAGAAGCAGCATCAGGAGCAAATCCAGCGGGGCAAGGAATTGTTGGCGCGCCGCGCCGCGGAACGGAAGAAATATCCGGAGCAGGCCGATGACGCCATGCTGTTACGTGACAAGCCCAAGCCTTGAACTACCCGGTGTGGCTGGCTCAAACTGATATGAAAACAGACATCGCCATCGAAGAAATCCGCGATGTCCGTCATCAAATGTCGGCGGAGTGCGGCCACGATTTGGACCGCTATTTTGCCTACCTGGAAGTCGAGCAGGAAAAGAATCGCGACCAGATCGAGCGCTTCCACAAGCTGGACCGCCCGATTCCGCAACCGGCGGAAGCTGAATCACTGGTGTTACGCGACAAACCCAAACCCTGAACCCGCCATGCGCCACCGCCTCATCCCCGACTTCGAAGCCAAAGCCGAAGGCATCACCACCGACCACATCATCGAACAGATCCTGCGCGACGTGCCGGTGACGGCGGAAACGGTGGATGCGTGACAAAATGAAGCCAAGGGAACGGAAGTTGGTGTTTGCTCTAGCCCTGATCGTATGCGTCAGCGCGGGAGTGCTGGGTGCATCCATCGCGATCAAGAGGTATCGGGAATGGCTGGATACGCGGTGGCATTATGCATACCGAGAGGAAATCGAAGCGCGCGAGGCTCTCAAGACGCCTCCGGTTCTCGTACTGAACGGAACCGTGGACGGTAGGAAGTTTGAAATCGTCATGCGAGGATTCACAAATTACTTCCGAAAAGAAACATGGGGTGCATCGAAGGGTGAGCAAACCTTGCTCGGTGGTCAGAAGGCGGGCGGCTACGCAGTAGAGATTCGCACGGCAGATTTTCACGGCCAAAGGCAATATGGATGGCGAGGCACGCACGGCGGTGGGGGTGGTGGCGGATCAGAAGGCTACGTTGATGATCTCGTACCCGGTCGAAATCTTTGGAGTAGTCGTGGTTTTGTCGGGGTTGGCCACAAGTACGAGCGGCATCAATACATTTGGAAGCAAGAATTTCACTTCATGAAGTGGGAAGAAGATTGTGAAGACTGGATGCAAGATGGCGAAATTCGGATACCTAGGAATTTGTCGCGCTTAGAAAACCGATTCAAGGGTTGGAACCAATTGCGCTCCCCGGTCGCTGCTAATACCGAGGGCGTGCGGCCCGCTCGCCGGA
>JAANMV010003740.1_pt1 | contig 12843 bp, 18 predicted proteins | sample 7279661 | NCBI WGS metagenome assembly JAANMV01 (sample SAMN14094540, study PRJNA606508) | bioreactor metagenome | isolation source: A lab-scale SPAN reactor treating ammonium-rich wastewater day 121 | place: Ireland: Galway | collected 2017-05-16 | reverse complement strand
CGCTGCAATATGCCGCCGAAAAGGGGCATGCGCTGGCGCAATGGAAGCTCGGCCGCATGTATGCCGCAGGCGACGGCGTGCCGCGCAACGAGCTGCGCGCCTTCCAGTATTTCAGCCGCATCGCCAGCATGCATGCCGAGGAATCGCCGCAGCTGCCGCAGGCGCGTTTCGTCGCCAATGCCTTTGTGCAGCTCGGCCATTACTATCTCGAAGGCATCCCCAATACCGAGGTGCGGGCCGATCCGGACCGCGCGCGCGAGATGTTTTCCTACGCTGCCTCCTATTTCGGCGATCCCGACGCGCAATACAGCCTCGCCAAGATGCTGCTCGATGCCGACGGCGCGGCGCGCGATGCGCGCCAGGCGCTGCGCTGGCTCAATCTCGCCGCCAACAAGGGCCAGCCGCGCGCGCAGGCGCTGCTCGGCCATCTCATCTTCAAGGGCGAACACGCGCCGCGGCAGGCGGCGCGCGGGCTGATGTGGCTGACGCTGGCGCGGGAGAATTCCGGCGGCGCCAAGGTCATTGTCGAGATGCTCGGAAGCAAGTACATCACCGACAACCCTGGACCGTACTCCGGTCGCACGTCGGGATCGTTCGCCACGCGACGGTGAATCAAGCGGTCCGCGGCCCGGGGGCCTTGCAAGTCCTCTTCGGTAGCGCGGCTGGTGATGACGTTCGCCATGAGGAATATGAACAGCGAACATCCGATAAACGTCAGACCGCCTACCGTCAGGTTCGGTTCCAATAGGGGTCGGCGGACCATCGTGGGATCAAGCAGCAGTCGGACCAGCAGAAAACTCCCGGCAGTCAATAACCACACGAACCCCAAACGCTCGGTGGCTCGCGCCTGTTGAAGTTGCGTTTGTGCCGCATCGTCCGATAGGGCAACTTCCGCCACGATGCCTGCGGGAGGTGGTTCGGCTAGCCGCCCGTCATCGGCAATCAAGGCAATTTCATGTTGTTCGGCCAAGTCCCCCGGAGGCGGCGGCGCGGAGGAGGCTGGCTCGTCTTGCTCACCCGCCAACTGTGCGGCAACCGCCATTTCTCGTCCCGATTCCACCAACAATAGCCCCGGCGCCAACAGGACCAGCAGCATGAGATCCAGGTTGCGCACGCTCCAGAACCGGCCAAACTTGAAAAACAGGCCAATCATGAGCAACGACGACAGGTAGACCCACGTAGTGGGGTACACCCGAACATATTGAAAGAGAATTTCGCTCATGGATGACGGATTGACTGGCCCGAACCGTTCTCAGCACGGCGCTGGGTTGTTAGGAACACGCCAACAGACGGCGAGCGCCGGACAAGCAACCAACGTATTACAATAAAATTTGTGTGAGGATTTGCAAGCACCCGGGGCGAATTGCCGGCTCGCTCTCAATAGTGTAAGTTCGCATTTCTGCAAGACTTGTGGCGTGATCCTCGACTTCCGTTCGATTTTTGCCCCGCCATGACCGTGACCGCACAATCGCTTCTTCCAGATTCATGGGATGTGCCTCCGACCTTCCGTGAGCGCTTGGGCGAATCGGCGGGGCGACAACGCGTGATGCGCGACGCAGGCCACCTTCTGCTGGTGCTCCATGCTCCCCCTCAACCGGACGATGACGAACGCGGCGGCCGATTTTTCTGGCGCTGTCCCGATGGGCAATGGCGTTCCCATAATCTCGGCTCCGGGCCGGCGTCGTTACGCACGCACCTTGAGCAATACGCGGCCGCCGTCGAGAAGTTCGATCAACAGGAGGATCGCGCTACGTCGGCGGACGATTACTTTGCCGTGCTGCACGGCGTTGCTCCGCTGCTCCGCGCCGCCCGCCACCTACACCAGGTGCTCCAGGAAGCACGCGAAATGGTCCCGCAAGACCGGACACTGATCGACGTGCGCGACCGCGCGTATGCCGTGGAGCGTCAGGCCGACCTGCTCTACACGACGGCGAAAAACGGCCTCGACTTTGCCGTCGCCCGGCGTTCCGAGCAACTGGCCCAGTCGGGACACCGAATGGCCGTCTCGGCCCATCGGCTGAACGTGCTGGCGGCGTTCTTCTTTCCCGTGGCCACGCTCTCGGCGGTGCTGGGCGTCAATCTCCAACATGGTTTGGAGAACCAGCCGCCGCCGCGCGTATTCCTGGCGATGATCGGCGGAGGAATTCTTTGCGGAATTGTGCTCACGCTATTCATCATGCGCCGCCCGCGAGACATACAATGAAAAAGTCTCCCGGTCGGCGGTACGAAAAGTTGATTCCATCAAAAAATGCTAGCCCCTCTGCAACTCGGCAACCACACCATCAAGTTTCCCATCGTGCAAGCCGCACTCTCGGGCTACAGCGACTGGGCGATGCGCGTGATCGCGCGTCGCCTGGGAGCGGAATATGCGTTGTGCGAGGTGATGCTTGACCAGTTCTTAGTGGCGGTACGGCAACGGAAGAAGACCCGGCATTTTCTCCACATCAGCGACGAAGACCGCCCCGTGGGCGGCCAATTGATGGGCGCCGAACCGGACCAGTTTGTCGCTGGAGCCCTGCGTTTGGTGGAGGCGGGCTTCGACGTGATCGACATCAACTTTGGTTGCCCCGTCAAGAAGGTGCTGGGGCGCTGCCGCGGCGGATACCATCTGAGCCAGCCCGACGTGGCGCTGGAGATTATCCGGCGGACCCGCGACGCCACGCCGCCCCATCTTCCCGTCACCGTCAAGATGCGCCGCGGACTCGACGATACCCCCGAGAGCCGCGACAAATTCTTCACCATCCTGGATGGCGCCTTTGCCGAGGGGGTGGCGGCCGTGACCGTGCATGGGCGAACCGTAGTGCAGCGATACCGCGGCCCCAGCCGCTGGGAATTTCTCCGCGACGTCAAAGCCCATGCGCCCGACCGGGTCATTCTCGGAAGCGGCGACTTGTTCACGCCCCAGGACTGCCTGGCGATGATGGCGCAAACGGGTGTCAACGGCGTGACCGTGGCTCGCGGGGCGATTGGCAACCCCTGGATCTTTGCCCAAGCCAAGGCCTTGGCGCGCGGCGAACCTTTACCCCCTCCGCCCGGTCTTTGGGAGCAGCGGGAAATCCTGAGGGAACATTTTCGCCTGGCCGAGGAGCTTTATGGCGAACGCTGCGGTCCCACGATGCGCAAATTTGGCATTAAGTATTCCTACTTGCATCCCCAGCAAACGGAAGTCCGCAACGCCATGATAGGCGTGCGAACGCGCATCGAATGGGAAGCGGTGCTGGACCGCTATTACGCAGAGGATCTGCCCGGATGTTTTCCCAGCCCCGAGGCGCATGCGATCCAGAACGCGTGCGATGCGGCATGAAAGAATTGATCCGCGGAAAAACCCACCGCCCCCGTTTGACACCAGCGCGGGGGCGCTTACAATACCATACTCCGACATGAGTTAGATACGTTTTTGTGCGGGGGCGCATAGCTCAGTTGGTTAGAGCGCGTCGCTGATAACGACGAGGTCCCAAGTTCGAATCTTGGTGCGCCCACCTTCCTCTTTTTCTTCTCTGTTTCCCGATCCGCCCATCGCTCGCGGCGTGGGATCTCGGGGCCGTAGCTCAATTGGGAGAGCACCGGCTTTGCAAGCCGGGGGTTGACGGTTCGATCCCGTTCGGCTCCACCTTATGCCGCAACGACTTGCGGCATTTTTTGTCTCACTGACGAGGCTTGCATCCGGACACAGTCGGACACCTCGTCATGCACAACGGGCACGTTCCCTCGTATCGTCGGCAGGGAGGCAAGGGCCGCGATAAAGCGTTCGTGGAGTGGAAAGGCGATCGTATCTACCTGGACGGAAAGTACGATTCTCCTGAGTCTTGGGAGCACTACCACCGCTTCCTGCTGGAGAACGTCTACACGGAGAATCCCCCCGCTCCTCGCAGTTCGGAGGTAGACCCGCCGATTGTACTGCTCGTGATGTCGTACCTGGACTTCGCCCAGGGTTTTTATCCCGACGAAAAACAGAACTCATCGTCGGAGTACGGCCATTTGCGGAGGATCGGCAGCTTGCTGGTCCGCTGCTACGGCTCCGAGCCGTGCCGCGAATTCGGCCCAAAGAAGCTGAAGCAGTTTCAGGAAGCGCTGCCGCGGATGCATGGCGACGACGACGAGCCGCTTAACTGGTCCCGGTCGTACATCAACCACCAAGTCTCGCGTCTGCGCCGCATCTTCCGGTGGGGCGTCTCCGAAGAACTGGTTCCGGTCGGGGTCTACGAATCGCTCAAGACCGTGGCGCCGTTGCGGGCCGGCCGCACCGCGGCCCGGGAAGCGGCGAAGCGGGAGCCGGTCGAGCTGGCGGCGGTGGAAGCGACGCTTCCCTATCTCACGCCGATCGTGGACGCGATGGTCTGCTTTCAATTACTGACCGGCGCCCGCAGCGAGAACGTCTGTCTGCTGCGCCCCCAGGAGATCGACCGCGAGCAATCACCATGGCTCTGGACTCCGCCCAAGCACAAGACGCAGCACCTTGATGTCGTGCTGCGGATTTACATTGGCCCCCAGGCTCAGGCGATTCTGGCGCCGTATCTCGATCGCGACGCCGCGGCGTTTTGCTTTTCGCCGCGCGAGGATCATGCTTGGCGCAGCGAGCGGCGGAGAGCCTATCGCAAGACGCCGCTTACCCCCTCGCAAAAGTCTCGCAAGCGCGGTCCCTCGCGACGACTCCGGAGCCACTTTGATTCGCGTTCCTACTGCCGCAGCATTAAGGCCGGGATCGCTCGGGCAAACGCCGCCCGCGCCAAGCAATCCGAGGAAACCGGAACCGAGATTTTGCCCCTCCCCATCTGGACGCCTCACCAACTGCGCCACGCCCGCAGCACGCTGATCAAGGAGCACTACGGCATCGAAGCGGCGCAGGCGGTGCTTGGCCACGAGTCATTGGATGCAACGCAAATCTACACGCGGAAGATGGTCAACCTCGCCCGTCAGGTCGTGCAGGAGTCAGGCTGAGGCGCCGCCACCCATTCGCGGTTGCCGTTGATTCGATTGAATTCTTCGCAGAAAGCGACCCGCGGATCATCAAGTTCAATCGTGCGGCGCAGCTCCCCCGTTACCCGGCTGCGAATTTCGACGGCAAGCGGCGGCAACTCCCCAGGTTTCCCCATAGCAACGCTGGCCCGGTTCGGCATGTCACGCATCTCCGGCTGCCCCCGTGGGACGCCGCGTTTCTCCGACGCCCTCTGCGAGGTGGTTCACTCGACTGCAAATTTTAGTTTAACGATGAAGGATACATTTGTACAGATAACGAGAGACACGTTCGGTCATGATCCCGTAAGTGCGTGGGGCGAGTGCTAGCATTTTTCTTTGCCCCGCAAGAGGTTGCGGCAGAGAAAAAATTTATGGTTTTTTGCGCCGGATTTTCGCCGCGACTTTCTCGGCTACCAACTCGGCGAACTCGTCGCGCGTGGCGCCAAGGGTTTCCGCGAGGCTCGCCTGCGCGGCGCTGGCGACCAGCGACTTGGTGCGCTCGTGCGGCTGAATCACCACCGCCAGGGAAAATCCCAGCGCTTCGCAGATTGCGGCCAGAATCTGGGGAGACGGCGGCGCCGCGCCGCGCTCGATCTCCGAGACGTGCTTGACCGTGGCGCCGATCCGCTCGGCGAGCTGCGACTGCGACAGCCCCTTGGCTGCGCGGACGGCTCGGAGCTGTGCCCGCTGCTCGTCCGTGAGGGGAATCGAGCGGGCGCCCATCGGTGGCGGTTGCTTGCGGTTCATTTCGACGTGATCCTTCGGGCCTCATACCGCCGTTCGATGTCCAGCCGTACGGAGTAGAACAGCGCCTCGCCTGGCGCCGTCTCGACGGCAACCTGAAAACGATCGCCGTCGGTCAAGGCGTAGTCATCGGCTTCGTCCAGTCGCTCCGCGTACAACTCCGCCGCTTCATCCGGCCGCAACCGCGGATCATTGACTTGAGGGAACAGCGCCCGCTGAAGATAGCCGCAGGGCCCTTCGCCGCCGTGCAGCACCGTATAACACGTCCACGATCCCCGCGGCTCATAAGCGGTGTTCTCGGCTGGACGCAGGTGATAGGGGCGAGTGTCGCTCATGGAAGCATCTCGGTCTTTGGTTAACTTGTGACCAATCCCAGCCTTTACTCCATCCAAGAGACACAGCCTTCGGTTGAACAATGGGCGTGAATGTGGCCGTTGTATCCCGCGCGACTGAACCGCAAGGATTGCTTGCCATCGCACACGGGGCAGTCAATGCGACCGATTGCGCCCGGCGTGCCTTTCTTCCAAGGTCCGCCAAGATGGGCGACGATGGCTTGGCGAGCCTTGCCAATCTCTTGGCAGCGTTGTTCAATCTCCGCATCCTCGGCGGCCAACTCTTCGGCCGTCGGGAACTGCGCCAAAGAGCAGCCGGAATTCGGCTCCTTTCCATTCCGGCAGAAGCAAGGGCGGTTTTCAAACGACACACCCTGAAACGTCGCATACTCCACGCCGGCATTGCATGTCTTGTGTTCGGACATGGCCCGATAGTGGTTGCAAAAAATGGTTCGTCTCATGTTTCGCTTTCTCGATCCCATGCGCCGTACGGAAACAACCTAATTCCTCTCCGCCGAGTCCTTCAGTCGCCGCAGATCGTCCTCGGTCGCGTCCAGGAACGCTATCGCCGCCTCGACCTTCGGCAATGTGTAAGCGTTCAGGATCGACCGCACAGCGGGCTTGCCAAGAAACCGGACGGTCATCGCTGCCAGGATCATCATGCCGTGACACGTGGCTTCGTCGCTTTCGCCCAATCGCCGAGCCGCCGCCTCGGCCGCCCGCAATGCTTCTGCTTGCAGAATCGGATTCATGAATCCGTCCCTTCTACGGTTTCAGGTAAGGAATTAATTGCGCCCAGGATCGCGCCCCGCGGGTCCCCCTGTTCCTCCCACCAGTCCATCGCCGGGGCCATCCACCCCGGCGCCAGCGTCCCGCCTTGCATCCAGGGCGGGGCCAATAACGGGGCCAGCGTCTCCCGTAGCCACGCCTCGTGCTGGTGAATATGGAGCCGTGCGGCGGCCTGGTAGGCTTGCGTCCAAACCTCCTCCTCGGCTAAGTCTGCGTCGTCGCCGGGATGCTCGGGGTAGTCGGCGTCGTGGTATTCGTCGTAGCGGTTCTCCAGTTCCTCCCCCGCCAAGTAGGCGTACCGGCCGCGGGTCGGACCCTCCCCGCCATAACTCACCGCCAGCAGCAAAGCGGGAAACTTGGACGACACCTTGGCGAAGAACTGATCGGGGGAGCGCCAGGCCGTGTTAAACTCATACACCGCCCGGCCGGGAGTGACCTCTGGCGGCCCCTGCTCGTAGGCGCCCCACTTGACGCCCCATGTGGCAACCTCCATGTAGTAGCCACATCGCTGCCCCTTGGGTCGGCTATACGGCGTGGTGATGTACTCTGGCGGCAACGGGATCAAGGCATGGAAGCAGAAATCCTCGATCTTGCGCTCCTGCTTGTCGTAGTTCATTGAACCGGGCAAGTCGCCTGGGCGTGGCCGCCGGGCACGGGCTGTGGCGACAAACGCCTCGACCAAGCCGGGCGGGCCGATCACGGAGAGCTTGTTGCGGATATGATTAGGCATGCGAGGCTCCTTCGACCTGCTCCTTCTCGGCCGCCACCATGCCGTCTTCAATGATGACGCTGCACTCTTCGCCTTCGCTGACGCGCTCGATCCAGACCTGACAGTCGAACTTCTCCGCTAGCTCGCCCACCATCCGCAAGCTGTCACGATCCAAGAGCGAGCCGTCGCGGATCAAGAGCACCCGGCAGGCCGGGTTCAAAGCTGCCCCAACGGCTACCGACACGGCGAGCTGTTCGGCGCTGCTGGCCTGCTCGAACGGCAAGCCCGCCAGCGTCACGCCCTCCGGCCCAAAGCCCAGGCCCGGAATCGGCCACGCCGCTTCGGCCATCATGCGGGCCTTCTGCGCGTCGATTTCCTCCAGCTTCTCCGTGAGGTACTTTGACTCTTGCTCCAGTTCTTCGACTTTCGCCCGTAGCTCTTCGCGGCGGCGATTCGCCGCTACTTGGCGATTCGTTTCTCCCGCCGCGGCGATCTGCGTTTCGATCTCCGATAAATCCGCCTGCGCCGCTGCGTCGGCCGCCTCCTTCGCCGCCGCTGCTTTTTCGATGGCTTCCGTCGCCACAGCGTGCGCCTGGCGGGCGAGTTCCATTGCTTGTTCAAGCGCCTCGCGCAGTTGCTCAACTTCCGCGTCGGCAGCAGCGGCTTTCTCTTGCCGATACTCCGCATCCCGCGCCAAGTCGTGGGCTTCCCCTACCAGCCGCCCGGCCGACTGGTTAATCGCCTGTCGGCGCTTGTATTCCTCGGCCAATTCGCTCGTATCGACTTCGCGCGCCTCGGGGAAATGCGGCGCCTTCTCGGCTTCGACGCGCGCCGCGACAAGCTGCTTGTTGTTCGCGTGCCGCTCCTGATAAATGTCGGCGCGGTCGCGCTCAAGCTCCGTAAAGTCCAGCCCCACCACACCCGCCAGTTGCGCCGCCTGCTCGCTCGGACGCAGCCGCATAAACGCCAGCGGATCAAAGCCGACTCGCCCCGTGAGGCTGTCCAAGAGCGCTTGTGGACTGCCGGCCGTCATCCCGCCGGCGGAGCGGATTTCCAGGCGGGTATCGCCAGATGAGGTGAAGACTCGCTTGACGATCAGCTCGTCGTGAATCTTCTTCTCGGGACAAGGAGAAAGCCGTACTTCAATTTCACCCCGCTCGGCGCCGCGGCGAATTGGCTCGGCCGGGACCGCTCGAGCGCCGCCCAGAGCGTAGAGGATGCTGTCCAGGCAAGTGCTCTTGCCGGCGCCGTTGCGCCCGCCGATGACGACCAGGTTGCCGTCCGGCTCGATTTCCACGGTTCGAAGTCGCTTCACATTTGAAGATTTGAGTTGCAGGATTTTCATGGCGCCCTTTCGTTGATGGTTGGTTATCGAAAACGTTCACGCACTCGCGAGGCACGCCTCGCAGGTATCCACCCCGCTCGCCGCGTCGACGAAATTCCGTCCGCACACAGCGCAGCGATAGTCGCCGTGATTAACGGCGTTAATGTGGCACGACGCATGCGCCGGTTGCTTGGCCGCGGCGATCAGCACGTCTCCTTCCCTGCGAGGTTCTCAACGCCGCAGGCTTCAAACATCCAATCGACCAGAAGCTTTGTTTCATCGCTGGGCATGGCTACTTTTGCTCCCACTTGGCAATCACGTCCCGCGCCCGATCCCACCGCGCCGCCACATCATCCGGGCCGGGCTTGTCTTCAACGCGGCGCGTAACCACATCGGTCATTTCCTTGAGGGAGGCGAGTAGCTCGCAGATGGCGGTCGCCGAAGTTGGCGGCTTGCTGATTGCTTCGACCATCGCGTCGGCGAAACGCGCCGCCGCGATCGCAGCGACTTGGTATGCCCGCGATTCGTCGATGCCGAGAGAGCGCAGCGCAAGTCCATTCCAAGAGGGATTGGAAAGCACGCCCTTCAGCGCCTGCCCGGCGTACCATTCCCGCTTTGACATGCCATAGGAGCCGTCTTCTTCCCCAAACACAAAGGGAAACGCCGGACCGCCGTCATGATTCGCACCCATCATCGTTATTCCCGAGAAAGCAGAAACCACGTACACCACAGCACCGCCGCGCCGGCCAGACCAAACGGCGCGGCGCCGAATACCGCGAGTTGCTCCAGAACCGCATCCATGCAGAGCGTTCTTTATCCGGCTTTGACCGCCTCGTAGCCGACTTCCGTGCCGATGCACACATACCGCTCGGTTCGCCCGTCGGCATAAACGACCAGCAGGTCCGGCTGCGGCCCGGCGCCGACATACATGCCGGTCGCGACAATCTCGCCAGTCTGCTCGTCCACCAGCCGCAGCGTCACGCTCCGCGGATGCGGTTCGTTCCACGGTTCGCGGAGCAGCGTTTCCTTGGCGTCGTTCAGGTCGCCGATGCTCGAATCGACGATCTCGATCTTCAGCCGTCCCACCGCTTCAAAGCGGTAGGTCTTGCGATAGCCCCGCCGGCCGCTCGCCGGCCGCTCAAACTCCGCCCGGCGCTGAGCTTCCAGCGCAGCGTTGTCGTCGGTCACCGCCATAACGAACTCCCTTCCCGATTGAGAGAAAGCCGCGCCGCCACGCGGCGGCGCGGCCTGCCGCAGTTCCGTCAGCCACGAGCTGACGGAGCCGACCCAGACGCTTCGCAATCCGCCTAGCAATAAATCACTCTGTCAAACCGCAAGTAAAACTGCTCCGCCCACGCCTCCGCCTGTTGCATCGCCCATAGCTTTCGCTTGCGGCCATACGTGAACGCCCGACGCCGTAGTACCTGGCCGTGCAAGCCGAACGCCGTGACTTCGTAGCAGTCATAGGTGTGCCGCACGATTTCGACCGTGCTGGACTGGACGCAGGGCGTAAAGCGATCGATTGCGAAGCTAATCATCGTTGGCCTATCGACAGTAGGCTTCGCCGTCGTAGCACTCTGCATCGGCGGTCGCTTCCCAGAACCCCGCATGAGGGTACGACTCGGCGTCATCGTCGTCGTAGGCAACAAACGTTGCAGGCCAATACTCCACGACGCCATATGTCTCGGTTGTTTGCGGATAGACCTCCCTGGCAAGCTCCTCCGCTTCTTCTTTAGAGGCCACGCGACGACACTTCACCTTGCAAAGGTCGTGCTCCACATCGCCGTATTCGTTGAAAGCTAGCTCGTAGCACCACTCAACAAACCATGCTTCGTCCCGACGCGAGGTCGCGATTGCGATTTAATTCTCATAGTCATCTCTGCTCGACAGAAACGAAATGGAAACCGAAGAACGAAGAACGATCGACGCTAATCCGCAGGTTGGCCCGTCCGCCGCAATCTTCCGACAAACGCCGTTGGCGACGGTCGGCCGTTGAGCACATGCGGCTCGAAACCGCCGAACTCGTACCGCGGCGCCAGTCGCTCCAGACGAACCGCGTAGAACCGCAAGTCACGCTCAACGTTGCTCCGCTTCCGTGACTGAAATTGCACCGTTACTTCATCGCCGGCATGGGCATCGAGCATTGATTCCAGGTCTTCGACTCGGCAATGCCCCAGTACGATGTATGCGTCTGGTCCCACGTGAATCAGCGAGTTCCACTGGGAAAGTTGCAGGCGATTTGCTTGAACGGCTGCGGCTTGCATGTTTTCATTCTTTCGCGTTTGTTTTCATACTTGTGAATATGCTAACGCCAGAGGTTCATCTGTCAACCCCTGATGTTGGATGGAAAGGATTTTTTTCGGCGCGGAGAAGCAGCGCCGAAAGGACAGGTTGCCACACGACGCCCGCCGTTACTCAGGCCAGCACGCGCGGCCCGACAAAGCCGACCGGCGGGCGAAAGTCGATCGCTGCGAGGCGGTATTCTTTGAAGCGCGGTTCGGCGCCCGTATCAAGCCATTGCTGCGCCGCCTTCACGCCCAGCCGCGCCGCTTGGCGCACCGTGAGAAACGTCTTGGAGCAGCGGCAATTGAATTCCCAAGGAGGGGAAAACGAAAGCCAGAATGGATCACTCGCCCAATACACGTTGGTTCCATCCAGCCCCAGCGTCTCGAGCGCCAGGTGCGTCGCTCGCGCCCGCGCGTCGCGAATGGCGTCATATCTGGCGAACGGTAGCGTTTCCCGCGCGATTGGATCGGCCATAACCGTCTCTTGGCCGATCGAAAACGCGCTGGCGAGATTCGTCCGGTAAACCGTCTCCAGGTGCCCCGGACTCAAAAACCCTGTCCCCAGCCGCTCTTCGACTCGTCGCTGCCGCCCGAACAGGCGACGGCGAGCGTGGCCGCTGCGAGCGCGAGTAGGAGTACGAGCGTCGCGGCGGCGGTCTTCCTCTTCCATGTGATCGGGGTCCTCATCGTGTTCTCCTTTCGTTGCACGCTCGGACCGCGACCGCGCAGCGAAGGTTCCCGCCCGGCATCCCTCGTGCGGGGGCTTCGAGGCGCTGTCACCTCGCGCGCCGCCCCGGTCGCGTCGGCGGTAGAGTCGGGGTCACCCATGGGCCACTACGTCTACGCGTACGCCGACGCCGCCGACGTGCGTCGCGAGTTGCTGGGCGGAAAGGGTGCGGGCCAGGGAGAACGTCGCTCAATCCAACACGAGCCCGACACAGAGCTAACGCGTGTCTCAGCGATGGCGCGGTGTGCGTGAAGCAGCAAAGCCAAAGAAGTAGGAACGTTTCACCGCTCTGCTACGCCAATGAAAGGTTGGCCTGCTCCAGGATAGCTTTCACGCTCTAAAGCGGGCACGCTGCGCCGGGAGTCGATGGCGTGCCGTGGAAGTTCCGCTCGCCAGCTTTGACAAATTCCTAGGTGCGCGTTGCTATGAGTAAGGACCGCCATGCTGAGAGACGAAACCTTGGGCTACGAGCAGGGTGCGCTGCGGTCGGCCTTCGCACTACACCTATCGTTCTTTCCAAGCATGCACATCGTCACCGTTACTCGAATAAACGGTGACTATCTGAACGTAGGGAGGTCGCCGCAATTTTCTTGACTTCCTTCTGAAAGTCGTGCTACATCCACAGAGCGCACTAGTGCATTTCAATTAGTGCGACTCAGGTCGCCGGCGGAGTGGCTGTTACATCCGTGGCTTCCGTGGAGGCAGGCATGAGGGAACTGCGCCGCTTCCTGGCCGTGGGGTTCGTCACGGTTTTTGCCGCAACGTTCACGTTCGCTCAGCGAGCAGACCGGGCCACGATCACTGGTGTCGTTCTTGATACACAGCAGGCCCCGGTACCGAATGCCGCTGTCACGATCACCGACGAGGCGACGGGCGTCAGAACCGCGCTCATAACGAACGAAACAGGCGTGTACTCCTCCCCGCCTCTCGTTCTCGGCACATACTCCGTTTCCGTAGAAAAGGCCGGGTTCAAGAAC
>JAANMV010003739.1_pt1 | contig 12847 bp, 11 predicted proteins | sample 7279661 | NCBI WGS metagenome assembly JAANMV01 (sample SAMN14094540, study PRJNA606508) | bioreactor metagenome | isolation source: A lab-scale SPAN reactor treating ammonium-rich wastewater day 121 | place: Ireland: Galway | collected 2017-05-16 | reverse complement strand
CGGCTCCGTCGTCGTCGGCTCATCCATGACCTACGGCGGCCAGATGGCCTTCCGCTGGACCGCTGAGACCGGCATGGTCGGACTCGGACGCCTCGCGCCGGAGGACTTCGGCAACCGAGGCCACGGTGTCTCCTGGGACGGCAACGTCATCGTGGGCGAGGCCGTCGTCCTCGACGACAACGGCAACGGCGCGTTCATCTGGACGCCCGAAACCGGCATGCGCCGAGTCACCGACGTCCTCGCCGAAGTCGGCGTCACCATCCCGCCCGGCTGGTACCTGCTCGCCGCCCACGGCGTCTCCGCCGACGGCCGCACCATCGTCGGCGAAGGCTTCAACCCCGCGGGCCACTCCGAGGGCTGGGTCGCCTACCTCGGCCCCGCCTGCCGCGCCGACTTCAACAAGGACGGCGCCGTCACCACGCAGGACTTCTTCGACTACCTCAACGCCTGGGCCGAACGCAGCATTTTCACCGACTGGAACTACGACGGCGTCATCAACACCCTCGACTTCCTCGCCTTCCTCAACGACCACGCCAAAGGCTGCCCGTAGGCGCCGCGACGCGCCTCAATCACCGGCCGGCTGCTCCGCTTTCCAGCGTTCGGCCTCCTCGTGCCGCGACTCGCTGCCCAGGTAGAGGTCGTCGTAATAGACCCGTGCCCTGGCTGGCGGTTCATCGGCTTTGCGGTCGTCGTAGCGCACCTCGAAGAGCACGCGCAGGCACTCGAAGTCGCGCGGCTCGACGCCCCAGTGCTTCCTGAAGTCCTCGCGCAGATCGAACTCGAAGAAGATCCACTCGTCCTGCACCGGTTCGCGCGCGTCCCCCACGGCAGAACCATGCTCCGGGTGCGTCATGATGAACTTGCGGTTCGTGATGTTCAGCGGCGCCGCGTCCACACCGCCGAGGACGTACGCCATCTGGTAGTTGCCGGCATTGCGCACACCCGATGGCAGGCGCCTCGCGTTCCACACGATCACCACCACCTGGAGGTACTGCTTCGTCGTCCCGCGCTCCCACCCTTCGACGCGGTACCACCCGCTGAGTTTCTCCGGCGCGGCGCCCGACGCGGCCTCCTGGATCACGCCGTAGATGCGGACCGATGGATCCTCGTAGCGCGTGCTGTCCATGTTCAGCAGCGCGCTGCGTCGTCCGCCGCGGGCGCGATCCTCGGTGATCGAGAAGTGCGACCAAGCGAATGGGTTCTCGGCGGCGAACGACCACCACGGGTCCGGCCCGTCCTCGAACCCGGCGTTCACGAACCAGTTGCCGTCCGGTCCCGGCTCGACCGAAGGGGGGGGGCGGGTCGGCGCGGGCTGCCTCGGTTTGGCCGGCTCGGGCGGCAACTCCTGGGCCGCGAGCGGCGCGCCGAGAAGCAGAGCCAGACCGACGGCCGCGGCGAGCGCGTTCATGGCCAAGTGTAGCCCGTGCCGTCGCCGTTGGTCTCGCGTTCCTCTTCTTTATCCTCCGACGGCGGTGCATCGCGTTGCGCACTCGCTCACCGCCGCTCGTGGACCAGGCTCGTCGTCTCCGCCGGCAGCGTCGCCCGTCCCCCCCCGTCGAGCGCAAGCGTCACGCCGCCGCCGTGCGAGATCGACTCGACGACGCCGGTGTATGAGCGGCCTTCGTGCGTGAACGTCCGGCGCGTGCCGCGCAGCACGTCCGCCCGATGCGCCGCCGCGTCGAGCGCGTCGGCGTGCGTCGAGAGCGTGTCGTGCATCGCGTGGACGACGAGGATCGCCGCGTCGAGCCTGGATGCCCGCGACCCGCACTCGCGGAGCGACACGGCGCGCCCGCGCAACTCGTCGGGCCAGTCGTCCTCGGTCTGGAGGACGTTCAGGCCGACGCCGACGAGAGCGAGGCCGTGCCGCACTTCGACCAGCACGCCCGCGATCTTTCGGGCGGTGGGGCGTTCGACCGCGTCGTTGGGCCAGCGCAGGCCGAAGGTGCGGAAGTCGTCGCCGCCGCCGATGGCGCGCTCGGCGGCAAGGCACGCGGCGATCCCAGCGGCGAGCGCGAGCCTCCCTCGCCACTGCGCGCCGAGCGTCTCGGCTTCGAGCACAATCGTCATGGTGAGCCCGAGGGCGTGCTCGTCTGTCCAGCGGCGTCCGAGCCTGCCGCGTCCCGCGGTCTGACGACCCGCGACGAGCAGCAGCCCGGGTCGGCCGGCGCACATCGACCATGCCGCGTCCTGCGTGGAACCCGTCTCGGCGAGCACCGCCACGCGGTCGAACCACGGCGACCGCAGCGCAGCCACCGCCGCTTCCAGCGCATCGGGCCACTCTGTCAGTGCCTGTTCACGCATGATGACAGCGGACAGCGGACATTCAGGACGCCGAACCTGCACTCCTGCACAGTCACCAAGCGCCCCGCCTTCCCATCGGCCTCACCCCGCGTCCATCCCCACGTCGAGCCACACCGCGTGGTGCGTGATCGACCCGGCGCTGATCCGCTCGACGCCAGTCGCGGCGATCTCACGGATGGTATCGAGCGTCACGCCGCCGGAGGCTTCGAGCTCGATCCGCGAGCCGGCGGCGTCGCGCCTCCGCACGGCCTCGCGCAGCGTCGCGGGCGGCATGTTGTCGAGCAGCACCAGGTCGACCAGCCCCGACTCCACGGCCAGCACAGCGTCCAGCTGCTCGACTGAATCGACCTCGACCTCGACGAACCGCACGAGCCGCCCCGCCTGGCGCATCGCCCGTGCTCGCAGGGCGGCCTCGCGCACGCGCTCGCCCACCTGCTGCGGCGTCAGCCCGGCAAGGTGGTTGTCCTTGATGAGCACGGCGTCGTGCAGCCCGATGCGGTGGCACCACCCGCCGCCGCAGCGCACGGCGTACTTCTCCGGGCCGCGCAGCCCGGGCGTGGTCTTGCGCGTGTCGTACAGCCGTGCGCGAGCACCCTCCCCCATGGCCCTGACGAACGCCGCGGTCCGGGTCGCCACGCCGCTCAGGCGTCCGATGAGGTTCAGCAGAGAGCGTTCGGCCGCGAGCAGTTCCCGCGCCGGTCCGGACAGGCGTGCCAGCGTCGCGCCCGCCCGCACGGTGTCGCCGTCGCGTGCAGCCGGCTGGAAGCGTGTTCCCGGCGCGAACACCGCCAGCACGGCGGGAACCGCCGCCAGCCCGCAGGCGACCCCCCCCTCGCGGGCCACGATGGTCGCGTCCAGCCGTGCGCCCTCGTCTACCGCGACCAGGCTCGTCAGGTCCACGCCATCCGGGCCGAGGTCCTCGCGGTGCATCGCCCGCACCAGCGCGTTCAGGTCGCCGCGGAGCGCGCCGAACAACTCGGGAAGGGAGAGGGCGTTCAGGTCGGTCATCGCAGCATCGTAGAGGCCGGCGGGAGGCCCGCCCCACTTCCGATTCGCCCGCCCTCCCCGGCGGGTTACAAAGCGGTTGCGCCCCCAACGTCATTCGGGTGGTACAGAAGAGCGTGCGGCCATCGCACACAGAAGGAGCCAGCCATGCGGTGTTTCCTCGTCGGCCTGCTCGCGCTCGCCATGTTCCTCGCGACCCCCTTCCCCGGCGTTGCGCAGCAGGCCGACGGAGGTCCGCACAACGTCATCATTCCCCAGCGTCGCGTCGTCCTGCCCCTGCCCGACGCCCCGGTGCGGCTCGAATCCGTCGGCGTCGAAACCGACATCCGGGAGCAGATCGCCACCACGACCGTCACCATCGTCGTCCGCAACCCGGGCCCGCGCCCACAGGAGGCGCAACTGCTGCTGCCCGTGCCGGATGGCTCGGCGGTACGCCAGTTCCGTCTCGAGGGCCTGCCCGACGAGGGCGTCGCCAAACTCCTGCCGCGCGACGAGGCCCGGCGCATCTACGACGACATCGTTCGGCGCACACTCGACCCCGGCCTCGTCGAGTTCATCGGCTACAACCTCATCCGCACCAGCGTCTTCCCCGTGCCGGCCAACGGCACGCAGCGTCTGCACCTGACCTACGAGCAGGTGCTGCCTGCCGACGGCGAACGGATCGACTACGCCTTCCCGCGCAGCGAGTCGCTCGAAGCCGGCGACGTGAAGTGGTCGATGGGCGTCACGATCCGCACCGACCGCACCGTCACCACCGTGTACTCGCCCACGCATGAGATCGTGACCGAGCGGTCGGCGGGGCGCATCCGCGTCACGGTGCCGGAGCGGGCCGCGACGGAGCCGGGCGCGTTCCGGCTCTCGTACCTCTTCGCTCGACCCGAGGCCGGGGGCGCGAGCGCATCGCTCATCGCCTACCCCGATCCGCGTGTCGGCGCGACGCCGACGGGGTCCGTGAACGGCGGGTACTTCCTGTTGCTGGCCGCGCTGCCGCCGCTCGAGAACGGCGAGGCGCGCGCCCTGCGGCGCGAGGTGACGGTCGTCATCGACCGTTCCGGGAGCATGCGCGGCGAGAAGATGGACCAGGCGAAGGCCGCCGCGCTGATGATCGTCGAGGCCCTCGACGAGGGCGAGGCGTTCAACATCATCGACTACTCCGACACCATCGAGGCCTTCGCCCCGCAGCCCGTCCTCAAGAACGCCGAGACGATCGCCCGCGCCCGCGAGTACGTCGGCGCGATGCAGGCGATGGGCGGCACCAACATCCACGACGCTCTGCTCACCGCGCTGCGGCCGCCCGTCACGGAGGGCTGCCTGCCGATCGTGCTGTTCCTGACCGACGGCCTGCCGACGGTCGGCGAGCGGCGAGAGGGCGCGATCCGTGAGGCCGCGCTCTCGGCGAACACGCACAAGCGCCGCGTCTTCACCTTCGGCGTGGGCTACGACGTGAACACGCCGCTGCTCTCCGCGCTGGCGCGATCGACCCGCGCCACCAGCACCTTCGTGCTGCCGAAGGAGGACGTCGAGGTGAAGGTCGGGCAGGTCTTCCGGCGACTGCGCGGCCCCGTGCTCGCATCGCCCACGCTCACCTACCGCGCCGCAGACCCCTCGAAAGTCGCCGGTCAGCCGCTGCGCCAGCTCATGCCCTCGGAACTCCCGGACGTCTTCGACGGCGACCAGCTGGTCATCCTGGGGCAACACCTGACGAACCAGCCGGTCACGTTCGTGCTGAGCGGCATGGACGCGACGGGCGAGCTGCGATCGTTCGAGTTCACCTTTGCGCTCGACAAGGCCAGCCCGCGGAACAGTTTCGTGCCTCGGCTGTGGGCGAGCCGGCGCATCGCCGTGCTGCTCGACGAGATACGCCAGTCGGGCGCGGACGCGGGCCTGCCCACGCGCGAGCGCCGCGAAGACGACCCGCGCATCAAGGAACTCGTGGACGAGGTGATCCGGCTGTCGATCGAGTACGGCATCCTGACGGAATACACGGCGTTTCTGGCCGCCGAGCCGGGGACGCCTGAGTTCGCAGGCGCGCCGGAGATCGACTTGGGTTGGGTGCTGCGGTTGTCGCGCGGTGACGGCGATGCCGGACTCCCCGACTCGCCGCAGCGAGAAGCGTACCGCCAGCGACAGTACGACCTCGTGGCCGAAGCCCAGAGCGACCGCGCGGGCGGCGGCGCGGTGGCGAAAGAGGCCAACCTCAACGCCCAGATCGACCAGAAGTCGCTGAATCGCCGGCAGGTCATGTTCGTGGGGGGGGATGTCAGGGCGAACGGCGGCCCGTTCGGCGCCGCGCCGTTCGCGACCGTCAAGCAGGCCGCGGACCGCACGCTCTACCAGCGCGGCACGCGCTGGGTGGACGCCGAGATGCTCGAGCAGGAGAACGAGGAGGCAGAGGCCGTCGTCGAGTTCGGCACCGACGCGTACTTCGACCTCGCCCGGCGCTTCGCCCGCGAAGGCCGCCAGAGCATCCTGGCTGTCAGTGGCGACCTGTACCTGCTGCTCGACGGCAAGCGCACGCTCATCAAGGGGCCGGCGTGAAGCGGAGAGTGACGGAGTGACGAAGTGGGAACAGAGAAGAGAACCTGCCACGGGTGGACACGGGCGCGCATGGATGACCCGGATCTGAATGCTGAGGCCTGAATGCCGACACTCGGAGTCTCAAGCCCCAACGCCCCGATCTCAGGTTCTCTTCGCTGTCAGCCGGTTTCACCGGCGTTCATCCGTGCCCATCCGTGGCGGGTTCACCTCGCCGTGTCCTCCGCGCTCTTCCCCGCGATCTGGGTGTTCCTCTTCCCGCGTACACTGATCCCGGAGGCGCCATGCCCATAGCCCGCGTGCTGGTGGTGGAGGACGACGACGCGATCCGCCGCGGCGTCTGCGACGCCCTCGCCTTTCACGGCTACTCCGTCCTCGAAGCCTCCGAGGGTCTCTCCGGTCTCGAAACCGCCAGCAGCGCGGACGTGGACATCGTCCTGCTCGACGTGCTCATGCCCGGTCTCGACGGGATGACCGTGCTCGAACGGCTCCGCCGGGTCCGCCCCTCGCTCCCCGTCATCTTCCTCACCGCCCGCGGGGAGCAGGAGGACAAGGTGCGCGGCCTGCGCCTCGGCGCGGACGACTACGTCGTCAAGCCATTCGGCGCGTCCGAACTCATCGCCCGCGTCGAGGCCGTGCTGCGCCGCAGCGCGGAACGCCCGCAGCCGCTGCGCACGCTCAGCATCGCCGGCTGCACCTTGGATTTCGAGCGCCGTGAACTCATCCGCGCCGACGGTTCGCGCATCGTCCTGCCCGAGCGCGAGGCGGACCTGCTCGCGTATCTCGCGCACAACCGCGGGCGGGCCATCTCGCGCGACGAACTCCTGCTGCGCGTGTGGGGCATCGACCCGCGCGGCATGCAGACCCGCACCGTGGACATGGCCGTCGCCCGCCTGCGCGAGCAGCTCCGCGACAACGCGGCCGAGCCGCGGTTCATCGTCACCGTGCGCGGGCGGGGCTATATGCTCGCCGCCGCGCCCGAGGGGGCAGAGGCATCGCCGTGACCGGATCGCGCCGCCTGACCTGGGTCGTCTACGCCGTCTGCGTGCTGCTGGTCATCGACGGTCTGGGGTGGGTGACGTGGCAGATGGTCCGGCTGGAGCGGCGCGAGGCCGAGGCCCAGCGCCACGCCCGCCAGCAGGAGTCGATCCGGCTCGCTTTGTGGCGGATGGACTCGCTGCTCGCGCCGATCATCGCCGCCGAGGCCGCGCGCCCGTACTTCCAGTACCGAGCCTTCTACCCTGCCGAACGGGCGTACACGCGGATGTGGGAGGAAGTGCTGCCGGGCGAGGTGCTGGTGCCGTCGCCGCTGCTGACCGGCCCTGCGGCTCCGATCCTGCTGCACTTCGAGGTCTCCGACAATGGCTGGCTCGTCTCGCCGCAGGTCCCGACGGGCAACATGCGCGACCAGGCCGAGGCAGCCTACGTGCCGGCGGCGCAGGTGCTCGACGCCGAGCGTCGGCTCCTCGCGCTGACGGCGATGGTGCGCGGCAGCGCGTTGGCCGAAGGAAACATTGAAGCGATCAGACCCGGGCGACTGCACACGGAGCGACTGCACATGGAGGAGTTCCCCGGGGAGGCGGGCGCTCGCTTGCGCGTGCCCGCAGCGACGCTCTCGAAGGGCGACGCCGAGTACGAGGCGCGCCAGCAGGCCGCGGAGATCGCGCGCGGGGCGGCCCAGCAGCAGCGGTTCGAGGACGCCGACAGAGCGCAGACCGCCACCCCGCCGGCCGCGGGCTACCTCGTCACGCCGGACGCGATGCGGCCCGCTGCCGAACCGCTCGCGCTCGGCGCGCAAGCGCTCGACTCGCTCGCCGCGTCCGCCGTCGAGACCGGCCCGCTCATGCCCGTCTGGCTGGCCGACACGGCCAACGCACGCCCGGAACTCGTCTTCGTCCGTGCCGTCCGCGTCGAGGGGCGTGAGACCCTGCAAGGCTTCTGGATCGATTGGCCGGCGTTGCGTTCGATGCTCCTGCGTTCGGTCGCCGACCTCCTGCCCGCCGCTCAACTGAGGCCGGACCTCGAAGGCACGCCCGACGCGCGACTGACGGGCGGCCCGTCCCCCCCCCTTGAGCCCGGCTTGATGCTCGCGGGCATCCCGGCGGGACTCGTGCCGGGCGACTGGGCCGCGGCCCTCGTGCCCGTCGTGACACCCACCCGCATCACGCTCGTCGTTTCCTGGATCGCCGTGCTCGCGGCGGTCGTCGCCATCGGGCTTGTGCTCCGCGCCTCGCTCGCCCTCTCCGAACGCCGGGGCCGCTTCGTCTCGGCCGTTACCCACGAACTCCGCACGCCGCTCACGACCTTCTGCCTCTACTCCCAGATGCTTGCCGACGGCATGGTGCCGGAGGGTGAACGCCAGCGAGGCTACCTGGCCACGCTGAAGGCCGAGTCCCAGCGACTCGCGGCCATCGTCGAGAGTGTCCTCGAGTACGCCCGTCTGGGTGCGCGGCGTCGGGCCAAAGCCCCCAACGCTTCGGACGCCTTCGACGCCGTCGAGCTGCTCGGCGGGATCGTCCCTGCTCTCGCCGAGCGCGCCGCCCGATGCGGCCTGACGCTGCAGGCGAATCTGAACCACCTCAACGGCGCGCGGCTGCGTGCCGACCGCGCCTCGGTCGAGCGCATCCTGACGAATCTCGTGGACAACGCCTGCAAGTACGCTGCCGGGGCCGGCGACCGGCGTCTGCTGCTGCGCGCCCGCCGACGTGACAACCGGGTCGAGGTGCGCCTGCGCGACTTCGGCCCGGGCGTGCCGCGGGCGGAACGGCGACGCATCTTCAGCCCCTTTGTCCGGGCCGCTCGCGACGCCGACGCCGCCACCCCTGGCCTGGGCCTGGGCCTCGCGCTCTCACGCGGCCTGGCGCGGGCAGCAGGCGGCGACCTCCGGCTCGCGCGCACCCGAGGGCAGGGTGCGGAGTTCGTGCTCTCGCTGCTTGCCGAGGGGTGAGGCGATACCGCGGCGGGTGACTTCCATCGCATCCTCGTATACTCTCCACCCCAGCCGCGGGAGCGCGGCGCGTGCGGGCCTATAGCTCAGCTGGCTAGAGCGCGCCCCTGATAAGGGCGAGGTCACAGGTTCGAGTCCTGTTAGGCCCATTCTCGGTCTTGACTCGCCCGCGCGATGATCCGCGCCCCCGCTGCCCGCCACGCCGCGACCCGCGCACCGCACCCCTCCACGCACGGGCCACACGCCATGAGCGAGCGCAGAACCTTCACCAGCGACTTCAAGCGGTTCTTCGGCCGCGGCCTGGCGATCCTGCTCCCTTCCGCGCTCACCCTGTGGATTCTCGTTCAGTTGTTCAACTTTCTGATGAACAACGTGGGGCAGCCGATCAACCGCGGTGTCCGCATGGCGATCATCGAGATCACGCCTCGCGTCGTGCCCGACTCGCGCCTTCCCTCGTGGTTCCGCGTCACGGACGCCGAGATCGCCGACGCGCGCCGTGTCCGCATGTTCCGCGGGATGGCGCAGATGTCCGACGAGCGCGTCCGCACGCTGATGCGACGGGAGAAGTTCCGCGAGGCGTGGGACGACCACTGGTACCTCGAAGCCTCGGGCCTTGTTGTCGCGATCATCCTCATCTACTTTGCGGGGCTGCTCCTCGGGGGCTACCTCGGCCGGCGCGTCTACGAGCGGCTGGAGGCGCTGCTCGCGAAAATCCCCGGCTTCAAGCAGGTGTATCCGCACGTCAAGCAGGTCGTCCAGATGATCATGGGCGACACGCCGATCGCCTTCAACCGCGTCGTGTTGGTCGAGTACCCGCGCAAGGGCATCTGGACCGTGGGCCTGATGACCAGCAGTTCCCTCCGCGCCGTCCATGAGCACACCGGCGAGCCGGTCATCACCATCTTCATCCCCTCCACGCCCACGCCGTTCACAGGCTTCACGATCAACGTTCCCGCGAAGGAGGTGATCGACCTGCCGATCTCGGTCGAGGAGGCGATCCGCTTCTTCGTCACCGGCGGCGTGCTGATCCCCGAATCGCAACTCCCGCCGGGCGTCAAGCCCCTGCCCAAGGGGGGCGGGCCTGCGTCGGCGGGGCCGCCCGCCGACGACGCCCCGGGCGGGTCGGCCAAGCCCCCGCCGGGCGTATGATGGACCCCGCGCTCGCCGCGAGTTCCGCGGGCGCCAACCGCAAGCCGCCGAGGAGAGGCCATGCGCATCGATGTCGTGGGTCGAGGAGTCGAGGTCACGGACGCCATCCGCACCCACGCGCAGTCCAAGTGCGAGAAACTCCCCCGCTATTTCGACGGCACGCAGAGCGTCACGCTCACCCTCGCCCGCGAGAACCATCACCGCCACGCCGAGTTCGACGCCGAGCTGGTCGTGGACGTCGAGAAGCACGACAACTTCGTCGCGCACGCGCGCGACGAGGACCTGTACGCCGCGATCGACCTCGTGATCGACAAGGCGGCCCGGCAACTCACCGATTTCAAGGAGCGTCTCAAGATGGGCAAGCGGTGAGCGTGCAGGACGCAGCCGCCGCCCCTCTCACGTCGCGGACCACACGCATGAAACTGACCGAAATCGTCGTTGAAGGCGCCATCGTTCCCTCTCTCGCTGCTTCCGAGCGGGACGACGTCGTCGCGGAACTGGTCGCGGCCCTCGTCGCCGCGGGCTCGGTGCCCGCGAACGTCCAGCCCGACCTCATCCGCGCCATCCTCGAACGCGAGCAGAAAGGTTCCACCGGCTTCGGCAAGGGCGTCGCTGTCCCGCACGTGAAGCACAAGGCCATCAAGGGCATGGCCGCCGCCATCGGCCTCTCGCAGCGCGGCGTGGACTTCAACGCCCTCGACAGGCAGCCCGTCTACTCCGTCTTTCTCCTCCTCAGCCCCGACGACCGGCCCGAGGAGCACCTCCAGGCGATGGAGGTCATCTTCAAGAACCTGAGCAAGGACACCTTCCGCAGGTTCCTTCGACAGGCGACCTCCGTCGACGACGTCAAGACCCTGCTCGAAGAGGCCGACAGCCAGCAACTCGCCGGGTAATCAACAACGCGTCTCGCGGGAGCCTGCGCCGCTCCGCGAGCGCGGGGGGTCGGGTGTGCCCAACCGCTGCACGGTCACGGTCACGATCGTCAATCGCCTCGGGCTGCACGCGCGCCCGGCGATGTCGTTCGTGGACGCCGCCTCCGCCTTCAAGGCCGCCGTCCGCGTCCGAAAGGGCGACCAGGAGGTCGACGGCAAGTCCATCATGCAGATGATGATGCTCGCCGCCACCAAGGGCACCAAACTCGAAGTCACGGCCGAGGGCGACGACGCCGAACAGGCCTGCAAAGCACTCAGCCAACTCGTCGCGTCCGGGTTCGAGGAAGAGTGAGCCTTCCCCGCGCCTCACGGCGGCCAGCGGGTTGCCTTTGACGGCGCGCGCTGCCCGGGCGGCCCGCCCTCGGCGATCGGCGTGCCGATCCAGACAACGGCGCGGGACTGCGTGCCGAAGATGCCGTAGCCGGCGATGTAGACCCTGCCGTTGTGCACGGCCACGTCGGACGCGCCCGAGCCGAGCGCGCCCGGCGGTGCGTGCACGTGCAGGTCGTAGAAGCTGGCGGGGTCGTCCCCGAGCCAGTAGCCGGCGCGGCCGTTCGACCTTCCGACGTGCATCGTCCCCGTTGTCGCGTAGAGGTACGAGTGCTTGCCGTCGTGCTGCGGCGGGTGCATGTCGATCCAACTCTCGGGCGTGTCGTGCCAGAGGATGGCGTGGTCGCGGAGGATGTCCTCGATCAGCGCCTTGCCCACCTGCACGCCGGGAGCCATGCCCCAGATCGCCGAGTCACGGGCAACCGGCGGGTGCATGTTGACGAACGATCCGGGCGAGCCGTGCCACATCGCGGCTGTTGAGACGTTGGAGCCTGAGAGCCGGGCAACCCCCCCCTGCTTCACGCCGTCCGTTGCCAGCGCAGAGGAACGCAGCGCACCAGCAGGGTGAAGATCGACGAAGACCACTGGTTCGTCGAGAACCCACAGTCCGGCATGACTATTGCCCCCTACACCAACTCGCCCAGCGATCTGGTTGCCGGAGACATCCTCGAGCACGCCGCTTGTGTAGTTGCCTCCCGGAAACAGATCGATATAGCTCTCAGCCGTCCCAAGCCAAAGGGCTGGACGAGTCGACGCAAACAGCACATGGCCCACTTGGAGTCCATCGCTCGCCCCGTACACCCAGCCATCTACAGCACCGTCCGGGAGCAGCAACACAAGATCGAGCACGGGAGCAATCCACAACGCGGGACCTTTCAGGTCCTGGTCATCCCCAACGTACAGCCATCCTCCTGCGAGTCGTTCTGCTGCTGCGTACGCCTCGGACTGGTACACGCCCGGCGGGTGCAGGTCGATGGACTGCCACGTCCACTCTTGGGCCTCCGCGTGTCCCGCCAACGCCGCGAGCAGGCCGGCGCACGGCATCCATCGCCGGGGCACACCGGACGAACGTCTCCCCGCTGTATCTGCACACATGTCACCAAATGTACCGAACAGAACCCTCGGACTCAAGGCTGTTGTCGTGCTGTCTGTGTGCAAAGCCAGATTTCAGGATTGCCTCTCCGCCAGCCGTGTCGGTACGGGATCCAGGCATGGGCGGCGTTCGCACGATGGAAGGCGTGCCTTCGTTGGTACTCTGTTGAGGAGAGTGTCGCTTGTCTGTTGCTTGGACTTACGTAGGGGGCTGTTCAGCGGTAGATTGGCAGCCGGAGTGGGCCATTGTCGGGAGGTCGCTCCATGGCGTGTTCACGTCGCTTCCTTCGCTCCACGCCGTCGCTGTGCCTACTGGGTCTCGCCTTGGCAGTCGCACCGCTTGGTGGGGTGGCTTCGGGTCAGGCGCCGATCGTCGTCAGCCCCGGGTTCAAACTCACGCCCGCGGGGCAGGACTGGTTCGAGTGTTCCATCGCGGTCAGCCAGACCAACAGCAACGAAGCGCTCGTGATGTCGTGCGACACACTGCCAGGCGCGGGCTTCTCGTATGCGACGATTCTGTGGGGCCAGAGCATCGCGCTCGGGAGGACAGCGCTGG
>JAANMV010003737.1_pt1 | contig 12850 bp, 8 predicted proteins | sample 7279661 | NCBI WGS metagenome assembly JAANMV01 (sample SAMN14094540, study PRJNA606508) | bioreactor metagenome | isolation source: A lab-scale SPAN reactor treating ammonium-rich wastewater day 121 | place: Ireland: Galway | collected 2017-05-16 | reverse complement strand
TTCCCCATCCACCTCACCTCCACTCCATCGCCACTTTTATAGGACTCCCTCAGCTTGACCAATAGCCCACACCTTGGTTTTTCTCCGACAGACTCCTAGCCGCGGCTCCTTCCGGAGTCGGTCGTCCGGGGACGGGCACACTCGAAGAAACTGTGGCGTAGGTCCCCTGAGTTCGCTTGACTTCGTGCTTGCTTGCTAACAAGGTATCAAGTTCGAAGTCGACGCCCGAGCGTCAGGGAGACAGCAGCATGGCCGCGGAGTCACCAAAGGGTTCGCAAATTCACGTTCGGGTTACAGGTGACCTGAAAAAGGCAGTCAAGATGTTCTGCGTCCGTGAAGGTACGACGGAGCAGAGCTGGGTTGTTGGACTGGTTGAGGCGGAGCTCACAAAGCACGCCCCTGACCTTTGGCCGCATCGAACCCGGACAAAGAAGTCACCAGCATAGCCTCGGTGCCGCTGTCGGGGGAAGGCCGCCGCATGAAAATCATTCGCAATACGGGGACTGAACGCGTGATCGATCTGATCCGGCCATGGCTTACGCGGGGCAATCAGCTCGATGTGGTCACGCCGTCGCTCTCTCTGTTTGCGTTTTCGGAGGTTTCTGAGGAGCTGTCCAAATTGGCAAATGCGCGGCTGGTCCTACCACCTGAGGGATCTGAGCTAGATCTTCTCGGGACCGCTGCGGATCGAGCGGCGCGTAACCGCTTGCAAGCGCGCTGGCTTGCCAAGCGGTGTGCGGATTGGATCGAACGGAAAGTCGAAGCGCGTCGGGCCAACGGTGCGGTGCCCCAAGGCGCGATGGTTCTGCGCGATGGGGCGTCCGCTCCAAAGCAGGCGCTGATCGGCTCGTTCGCCTTGACCACCGATGGCCTGGGGATAACGCCGGGCAACCCATTGAGTCTCATTCAGGCGTCCGAGACGACCGAGGAGGCGGGGCTGCTGAGTTCCTGGTTCGATTCACAGTGGGCATCGCTCAAAGCACAGGACGGTGACAAGCCGGGACTCATCGATGCCTTGCGCTCGCTGGCGGCGCACGGGACGCCCTTCTCTACGTATGCCCTCATCCTCCATCACCTCTTTGGGGCAAGAGGTGATGCGCTCGACGAAGAGCAAGTCGTCAAGTCAGCCACCGGCATCCGCAACACCGTGGTCTGGAAGAAGCTCTATAAGTTCCAGCGCGATGGCGTGGTCGGCGCGATCGACAAGCTTGAGCGCTTCGGCGGCTGTATCATCGCCGACAGCGTCGGTCTCGGTAAGACGTTCGAGGCTCTCGCGATCATCAAGTACCACGAGCTGCGGAACGATCGTGTGCTGGTGTTGGTGCCCAAGCGCCTGCGCGACAACTGGACACTCTACAAGGCGAACGACCGCCGTAACTTCCTGGCGCCTGACCGCTTCAATTACGACGTCCTGAACCATACTGACCTGTCGCGCGACGGCGGATCGTCGGGCGACATCGACCTCGCGCACGTCAACTGGGGCAACTACGACCTCGTGGTCATCGATGAGTCCCACAATTTTCGCAACAAGAAGACGCCGCGAGTCGGCAGCGAGACGCGCTACGACCGCCTAATGCGCAAGATCATCAAGGAGGGCGTCAAGACGCGAGTGCTCATGCTCTCGGCCACACCAGTCAACAACCGCATGGCCGACTTGCGCAACCAGATCGCCTTCGCCACGGAGGGCGATGACACGGCCTTGCTCGATCACGGCATCGGCAGCATCGACAGCACTACCCGCCTCGCTCAGAAGCAGTTCAATCGTTGGCTGGATCTGGATGATCCAGAACGCACCCCGACGCAGCTCATCGAGATGCTGGGTTTCGACTACTTCACCTTGCTCGATTTGCTCACCATCGCCCGCTCGCGCAAACACATCGAGAAGTATTACGGTACGGCAGAAACAGGGCACTTCCCGGACCGGCTCAAGCCGATCAACATCAAGGCGGACGTGGACCGCGCCGGCGAGTTTCGCTCGATCCGGGATATTAACCTCGAGATTCGCCGCCTGAACCTGTCCGCCTACGCCCCTCTGCGCTACGTGCTGCCGCATAAGCAGGAGGCGTACGACAAGAAGTACAGCACCGAGATTCGCGGCGGCGAGGGTTTCTTTCGGCAGGCCGACCGCGAGGAGAGTCTGATCCACCTGCTTCGCGTCAACGTCCTCAAGCGCATGGAAAGCGCGGTGCCCTCGTTCGCCCTCACTGTGCAGCGTCAGCTGCGGGACGTGGAGGCAACGCTGACGCGGATCGAGAGTCACGCCGAGGAGATGGAGGAGATTGATATCGAGGACGTGGACCTCTACGACCCTGCCTTTGAAAGCCTGCTCGTCGGCCGCAAGGTGAAGGTGCTCTTGAAAGACGTCGACCTCATTCGTTGGAAGCAGGACCTGATCGAGGATCGCAACCGCCTGGCCACCCTGCACGCTGCGGCGGCTCAAGTGGATGCTGCTCGCGACGCCAAACTCGCCGCCTTGCGCGACGTGATCGAACACAAATGCCGCAACCCGATAAACCCTGACAACCGCAAGGTGATCGTCTTCACCGCGTTCGCCGACACCGCGCGCTACCTCTACGAGCAGCTCGCCCCATGGGCCAAATCAACTCTCGGCATCGAGACCGCCCTCGTCACCGGCACAGGACGCAATCAGACCACACTCGGCGGCTTGCGCAAGGATTTAGCATCTATCCTCACCGCCTTCGCGCCTCGATCCAAAGAGCGCCCCGAGGAGCTGGCCAGCGAGGGGGAACTCGACCTACTCATCGCGACGGACTGCATCTCTGAGGGCCAGAACCTGCAGGACTGCGACTGGTTGATCAACTACGACATCCATTGGAATCCCGTCCGGATCATCCAGCGCTTCGGTCGTATCGATCGTATTGGCTCACCGAATGAGCGCATCCAGCTTGTCAATTTCTGGCCCAACATCGAGATCGAAGAGTACATCAACCTGGAGCAACGGGTCAGCGGGCGCATGGTGCTTCTTGATATCTCAGCTACTGGCGAGGAAAACCTGATCGAGCAGCAGTCCGGCAACCAGATGAACGATCTGGAGTATCGTCGCAAGCAATTGCTCAAGCTTCAGGACGCCGTCATTGACCTGGAAGACCTCTCAACGGGTGTTTCCATTGCCGATCTCACGCTTACCGATTTTCGCATCGACTTGGCCGAGTATCTCAAGGCACATCCAGGTGTACTCGAAGCCTTGCCACCTGGAAGCTGCGCTGTGACGTCGACGACCGAGGCTGACGTGCCCCCGGGTGTCATCTTCTGCCTGCGTGCGGAGGGCGAGCTCGCCGCACGCGCCTTCGAGCCTGGGTACCCCCTGGTGCCGCACTATCTCGTGCATGTGGGTGACGATGGCGCCGTCCTTCTGGCGTTTCCCCAGGTTAAGCAGATCCTCGATCGGCTGAAACGGCTCTGCCTCGGGCGCGACGTGCCCGACACGGCCGCTGCGACGCGGTTCGACAAGGCCACAAAGCAGGGCGAAGACATGCAGCACGCACAACGTCTGCTCGCTACTGCTGTCGCTTCCATCGTCGGGAAGAATGAGGAGCGCGCCGTCACCAGTCTGTTCAAGCCGGGCGGCACGCACGCGCTCAAGGGCGAGTTCGCTGGGATCAACGACTTTGAGGTCGTAGCCTTCCTGGTGGTCCTACCCGAGGTTGCTGCGTGAACGTTGCCGACATCATTGCGGCTCTTGACCTTCCGGCGGGCGCGAGGGTGGACAAGCGGGTACCGAAGAAGTTGCTGGTCGAAAATGGCGCGCCGACTGCTGCGGACAAGCGCTGGATCAATGAGGGTTTCGAAGACCTTCACTGGGTCGCCGCGCTCAAGGCCACGACGATTGGGGTACCGGAGTACCGCGATGAAGTACGCGAGTACCTTGAGATTGCGGTGCTGCAGCTCGTACTCCGATCGCCGGCAAAGGCGGGGCGCCTTGGGGACCTCGTACACCGCGCCGTCCCGTATCCGGTGCTGCTTCTCACCATGACTGAGTCCATGGCGACGGTATCCCTCGCGCACAAGCGAAGCTCACAGGCCGAGAACCTTCGGGTGGTGCTAGACGGCTCAGTTCTAATCGCTGTGCTGACACCTTCCCCAACTCCAATCGAGTCCGCATTTCTCCGAAGTCTGCGCGTCGCCGACCAGTCGGCTCAGAATCTTCTCGCATTCTACCAGGGATGGATTGATCGCGTACTTGCACTAGCTGCCGCACGCCTTACCGGCACGTATGCGCTGACGACGTCGGTAGAGGCGAGCAACGCGCGACAAGCAGCACTTGAGGAACACTCGCGCATCGAGCGCGAGATTGCTGGCCTGCGGGCGCGAGCGGCAAAGGAACGGCAAGTCAACCGTCGAGTGGACTTGAACCTGGAACTGAAGCGGCTCGAAACTGAGCTGGGTCGGATTGCAGCATACCTCTGAAGAGGAAGTTCGTGGATGAAGACCCCAAAGCACTCGCTTCGCAAGATCGTAAGCTTCCTCAATAACCCCGACGAAGATGGCGGGTTCTGGCTGCCCAACATCCAGCGGCCGTTTGTCTGGAGTGAGGAGCAGACGTGTCGGTTGTTCGACTCCATCCTCCGCGAGTATCCGATCAGCACGCTCCTCGTGTGGAAAACCAAGAGCCAGATTCGGCGGAGAAAGTTCATCGACAATTTCCGTCCCGAACACCGGCACCACCTGACCGATTTCTATGTGCCCGTGGATAGCAAGAAGAAATGCCTCGTCCTCGATGGACAACAGCGTCTCCAGAGCCTCTTCATTGGTTTGAAAGGCAGCTACGAGGGACGGGAACTCTTTCTGGACATCCTGAGCGGCGAAGTCGCCGCGCCGGACGACGTCAAATACAAGTTTGCATTCTTGAACCCCGCAAACGCGGCGTTTCCCTGGCTCAAGTTCAAGGACCTTGTATTCAGTAGACAGGACATGCTCACTGTGGCGCAGGATCTGATCACCAGCGCCCCCCGCAAGCTTGCCGATGCTGAGAAGCAGAAGATCAGCAAGCACGTTTCGATTATTTTCAAGGCATTCCACAGCGATGACGGGATCGGGTATCAAGAGCTCGACAGCATCGAGAACGAGGATCTCTATACGGAAGACGACGTCGTGGAGATCTTCATCCGAGCTAACTCGGGAGGCACCAAGCTCGGCAAGTCCGACCTGCTGTTCTCACTTCTCACGTCGACCTGGGACAGTGCCGACGACTCGATGGAGACCCTGCTCGAGCAATTGAATCGTCACGGATTTGCCTTCACGCGCGACTTCATTCTCAAGACTTGCCTGACCCTGCTTGGCCACGGCGCACGGTACGAGGTTGAGAAATTTCGGAAGCCCGGGGTGCGAGAAGAGATCGAGGAGAAGTGGGATGCCATTGCCAAGGCAACGATGGACGTGCTCGACTTTGTGCGTGGCAAGACGTTCATCCGCTGCGACAAAGCCTTGCCGTCTTACCTCGTCCTGATCCCGCTCACCTATGTTCGCTACCACCTGTCGGAGGCATGGAAACAGGCTAAGGACGTAGACAACTACCTCCTACGCTCGTCTCTGTCGGGTGCGTTTAGCGGCACGCCAGACCAGTTGATCGACGACCTCGTCGCGAAGCTAAAGGAAGTTGGATCGTTCGAGCTCGCTGAAGTGTTCGGCGTCATCCGTTCAAAGAATCGGAGTCTCGAACTGACGGAGGATCGCTTCTGGGATATGGGCTACGGGTCGGACAATATTCATCTGTTGTTCAACCTATGGTATCGCGAGTTCAACTACACGCCGGCGTACGAAAGCAACCTCCCTCAAGTGGATCATATCTTCCCGCAGAGCGCGTTACGGAAGATCAAGAAACACAACCCCAGCACCGGCAGATTGGATTTGCTGCGCTATCGAGAGGGCGATCGCAACCAGTTGGCCAACTGCATGCTCCTGACAGCAGACGAGAACGGCTCGGGCGGAAAATCAGACACGCTTCCTGCAGAATGGTTCGTGGGTGACCGAGGACGAGATGCCTACCTAGACATGCACCTAATCCCCAAGGACCGAGCACTCTGGAAGCTCGAACGGTTCGAGGACTTCGTGGAAGCGCGAAAGAGCTTGATTCGAGAGAAGTTCAAGCATCTGCTCGTCACCACTTCGACGGCGACCAGCTCACTCTAGGAATGGTGAGCGTCAATGAAGACAATAACCCCCGCTGATCCACTGACCCACAGCCCTGACGTAGTTGCATCGAACATTGAGCAGTTCAGGGAGTTGTTTCCCGAAGCACTCATCGAGGGGAGGCTCGACCTTGAAGTGCTCAAGCATCTGCTCGGCGCTACGATTGACGAGCGCGACGAAAAGTACGGCCTGAACTGGCACGGCAAACGCCGCGCTCGCCAGATAGCCCATACTCCCAGCACTGGCACGCTCCGCCCCTGTTCGGAAGAAAGCGTTGACTGGGTCACGACGCAGAACCTGATGATCGAGGGTGACAACCTCGAAGTCTTGAAGCTCCTCCAGAAACGCTACTCGCGGAAGGTAAAACTCATATACATCGATCCTCCGTATAACACCGGCAGAGACTTTGTGTATCACGATGATTACCGAGACAACATTAAGAACTATCTGCAGCTCGTGGGATTGCTCGGCGAAAACGGTGAGCCACTCAGCTCTTTGGCCACAAGCAGTCAAGCTTCCGGGCGCTTCCACACTGACTGGTTGAACATGATGTACCCGCGGCTGAAAGTGGCCAAGACGCTTATGCATCCCGCAGGGGCCATCTTCGTGTCGTGCGATGACAATGAGCTGTCTCGTCTTCTCCTTTTGATGGACGAAGTGTTCGGTGAGGAGAATTCGGTTGCTCAGGTGGTTTGGCAGCGGTCGAAGAAGGGCGATTCCAAGCTCATTGCCTTGGTGCACGAGTACTTGGTTTGTTACGTTCGGGACAAGAGCGCTGTCCTTTCGCATGGGGTCTGGCGCCGGCCGAAGGAGGGTGCGGAGGAGGTTCTGGCAAAGTACGCTGCTTTGAGAAAGGATTTAGGCACTAACCATGAAGCCATTCGGGCGGCTATCATGGAATGGTACCGACAGCTTCCAGAAGACGACCCCCGCAAGGCCCACAAGCATTACAACTGGTCCGATGATCGAGGTTTGTACTTTGCGGCTGACTTCGCCGGCCCAGACGATGGACGGGAATCGCGGCCCCGGCACGATATCCTGCATCCGGTGACAGGCCGCCCGTGCAAGAAGCCGTCGACCGGGTGGCGGTGGGACCAAGAGAAGACAAACTGGGCGTTGGCCCAGGTACCCCCGCGCATTCACTTTGGTCCCGACGAAACCACGATCCCCAATCGCAAGAGTTATCTGTTCGAGATTGATTCTGAACCGTACTCTTCGGTCTTTTATCGTGATGGAAGATCGGCGACTCTCGAGGTCGAACAACTAGTTGGCAAAGGCTGGTTCCCATTTCCGAAGAACACTGATGTGCTAGCAGAGATCATCGAACTGGTTACCGAGCCTGACGATATTGTCTTGGATTTCTTCGCGGGCTCGGCAAGTACGGGACACGCCGTGATGAAGGTCAATGCCACTCACAACTCGAGTCGGCGCTTTGTGATGGTTCAGCTTCCGGAGCCAACAGGCCGCACCGAATACAAGACCATCGCCGATATTGCGAAGAAGCGGCTGAGAGAAGCCGGAAGGCGTATTAGGGCCGACCACCCGGGTGTCGACGTTGGCTTCCGTGTCTTCAAGCTCGATTCTACCAACATCTGTGCGTGGGAGCCCGACCGCGACAACCTGCCGAAGACTCTTGAGGAGTCCGTCGAGCACCTCAAGTCCGATCGCACCGAGGTGGACATTCTCTATGAATTACTGCTGAAGCTCGGGCTCGATCTATGCGTGCCGATCGAGCGCAAGTCGATCGCCGGCAAAGTGGTACACAGTATCGGCGGCGGTGTCCTAATCGCGTGCCTTGCGAAAAAGGTTACCGCCGACGAGGTTGAGGCCCTGGCTCAGGGAATGGTCTCGTGGCACCAGGCGCTCGCGCCCGCTGGCGAGACCACCTGTGTGTTCCGAGACAGCGCCTTCACCGACGACGTGGCCAAGACCAACCTTACGGCTATCCTTCAACAGTGCGGAATCACCAACGTGCGCAGCATTTGAGCAGTGCGGTGGGGAAGATTCCAATGCCTCCGAAACCACCGGCGAAGGCGACGAAGAAGCGCAAGGCGGCTGCCAAGCGGAAGCAAGGGCGACCCTCGAGCGCCGCCAGCAAGACCCGCAACAAGGGTGTAGGGAAGCGCAAGTCTCCCGCCCGTGCTCGCGCGCAAACGAAGAAGGTGCAACCAAAGCCCGCCCGCGCGCGGCGCGTCGGAAAGGTTTCGGGCACGTGCGGAAAGACACCTGCGAGGCAGAAGGTCCGACAACAGACGAGACGCACGACCGCTCAGAAAACGAGATCGCGTAGGTCCCGGCCTCAGGGGTCCCCGGCATCGAAGCGACGAGCGGCGCAAAGGCCGAGTGCGCGGCTCAGAGTGCGGCCTGAGCAGGGAACCAAGGGACGTCGGCTGGTGCAGCAGCGCAATCCTGTAGCCCCCACCGACAGCGCATCGATTTCATCGGGGAGGATGATGAAACTTCATTTCGAGCCCAACCTGGATTATCAACTTCAGGCTATCGAAGCGACCTGCGACCTGTTTCGTGGCCAGGAGATATGTCGCACAGAGTTTACCGTGACGCGCGATACCGCAAGTCGCCAGCTTGCTATGGGCTTTGCGCAGGGCGAGCTCGGTGTCGGCAACCGTCTCACGCTGCTGGATGACGAACTGCTCAAGAATCTCGCTGATATCCAGCTGCGGAACGCGCTGTCACCATCGGCGTCGCTGATCTCAGGCGACTTCACAGTGGAGATGGAGACCGGGACCGGCAAGACATACGTCTACCTTCGCACCATCTTTGAGCTGAATAAGCGCTATGGCTTCACCAAGTTCGTCGTGGTGGTTCCATCGGTGGCAATTAAGGAGGGTGTGTACAAGTCGCTGCAGATCACCGAGGATCACTTTAAGGGGCTCTATGCAGGGGTGCCCTTCGACTACTTCCTGTACGATTCCACCAAGCTCGGCCAGGTCCGCAATTTCGCTACCAGTCCGAACATCCAAATCATGGTGGTGACGGTCGGAGCCATCAACAAGAAGGACGTCAATAATCTCTATAAGGACAGCGAGAAAACCGGTGGCGAGAAGCCCATAGACCTGATCCGGGCCACGTGTCCCATCATCATCGTGGATGAACCTCAAAGCGTGGACGGCGGCCTCGAAGGACGCGGCAAGGAAGCTCTCGAGGCCATGAATCCGCTGTGCACTCTGCGCTACTCGGCGACCCATGTGGAGAAGCACCACATGCTCTACCGGCTTGATGCAGTGGATGCCTACGAGAAGCGGCTGGTCAAGCAGATCGAGGTCGCGTCGGCTACCGTCGAGGACGCGCACAACCGCCCGTATGCGCGCGTGGTAAAGGTTGAGAATCGCCGCGGCAGCATCTCAGCGAAAGTGGAACTCGACGTCCAGACCGCGGGCGGCGTCAAGCGGCAGGTAGTCACCGTTCAAGACGGCGACAATCTTGAGCAAACAACTCGGCGGGCGCTTTATACCGACTGCCGGATCGGCGAGATTCGCGTCGCGAAGGGCAAGGAGTACGTCGAGCTCCGCGTACCCGGGGGCGAGCAGTACCTCAAGCCGGGACAAGCATGGGGTGACGTGGACCCAATGGCTGTCCAAAGGGAGATGATCCGTCGGACGATCAGGGAGCACCTCGATAAGGAGAAGCGCCTGCGTCCGCAAGAGATCAAGGTGCTCTCGCTGTTCTTCATCGACGAGGTTGCGCGCTACCGGCAGTACGATGAAGACGGCAATGCGGTGAAGGGCGACTATGCCCGCATCTTCGAGGAGGAGTACCGCCGGGCAGCGAAGCTTCCAGAGTACAACACGCTTTTTAAGGAAGTCGACCTGACCCGTGCCGCTGAGGAAGTGCACAACGGCTACTTCTCCATCGACAAGAAGGGTGGTTGGACCGACACCGACGAGAATAACCAGGCCAATCGTGACAACGCCGAGCGTGCTTACAGTCTGATCATGAAGGAAAAGGAGAAGCTTTTGAGCTTTGAGACCCCGCTCAAGTTCATCTTCTCGCACTCCGCTCTCAAAGAAGGATGGGATAACCCAAACGTCTTCCAGATTTGCACGTTGCGCGACATCCAGACGGAGCGTGAACGACGTCAAACGATCGGCCGCGGTTTGCGGCTGTGCGTCAACCAGAAGGGCGAGCGCATTCGCGGCTTCGAGGTGAACACACTGACCGTCGTCGCAATGGAGAGCTACGAGCGTTTTGCCGAGAACCTCCAGAAGGAGATCGAGGAGGACACCGGCATCCGGTTCGGCATCGTCGAACCGCATCAGTTCGCCGCCATTGCGGTTACCGCGGCCGATGGAACGACAACGCCGCTGGGCGTCGAGCAGTCGAAGGTTCTGTGGGAACACCTCAAGGCGGCCGGGCACATCGACGCTAAGGGTAAGATCCAAGACTCGCTCAGGAGGGCGCTAAAGGATGGTACGCTTACGGTGCCGGCAGCCTTCACGGCCCAGCTCGAACAGATCAATCATGCGCTAACGAAGCTCGCTGGGCGCCTGGAGATCAAGAATGCCGACGAACGCCGGCAGGTGCGCACGCGGCAGGCGGTGTTGCATAGCCCTGAGTTCAAGGCGCTGTGGGACCGGATAAAGCACAAGACTGCCTACCGCGTGCAATTCGACAACGAAAAACTGGTGGAGAGCTGCACTCGCGCGCTGCAGGACGCTCCCGCGATCCCGAAAACCCGCTTGCAGTGGCGCAAGGCCGACATTGCTATTGGCAAGGCGGGGGTACAGGCCACGGAGCGTGGAGGTGCGGCGACCGTGGTGCTGGACGAGCGTGACATCGAACTGCCGGATTTGCTCACCGATCTTCAGGATCGTACTCAGCTCACACGGCGCACCATTCAGCGCATCCTCACCGGTAGCGGTCGGCTCGACGACTTCATCCGCAATCCCCAGCAGTTCATCGAGCTCGCTGCCGAAGCGGTCAACCGCTGCAAGCGCCTGGCGATCGTGGACGGCATCAAGTACCAGCGCCTCGGTGACGAGCACTATTACGCGCAAGAACTGTTCGAGCAGGAAGAGCTGACCGGGTACCTGAGGAATTTGTTGGCGGCGGACAAGGCAGTCTACGAGCAAGTAGTTTACGATTCCGACACCGAGAAGACTTTTGCGGATCAGTTGGAGAAGAACGCCGCCATCAAGGTCTACGCGAAGCTGCCCGGCTGGTTCACCGTCCCGACACCGCTTGGCGGGTATAATCCCGATTGGGCGGTGCTGGTCGAGAAGGATGGCGGGGAGCGATTGTACTTCGTCGTTGAAACTAAGAGCGGCCTCTTCACAGACGATCTGCGCGACAAGGAGGCTGCCAAGATCAAGTGCGGCGAGGCGCACTTCGAAGCCCTGAAGGTTTGCGAGGCGCCGGCAGAGTATATCGTCGCGCGAACCGTGGATGATGTCTTCAGTCGCAATGCCGGGTAATACGGCTCAGAGGTCGAATGAAGGACGGTAGACGATGATGGTAGAGAGCAAGGGTAGCAAGAAGAAGGACGAGGCTCTGAGAACGTTGCCTGAGGATCTCCGTCCCGTGTTTGAGGAACTGGTGATTGATTACCAAGGCTTCGCGATGAACCACCATCGTATGCCGTTTGTCTCGCACGTCGTCTTGGCCGACTTGGTCCGGGAAGGCTGGCGCCGAACTGCTGAGCGCCGGGAATAGTCTATCCGAACGAAGGACAGGGCGAGCGTTACAAGGCCCCAGTAAGGGTAAGAGTCCGCCTTACAAATCCAAGAAGTTCACCGTCATCGATGGGCTCAAGGGCTGCATTGGGATTTTCGCCGTGGTGGTAACGGCGGCAATAGACGTTCGCGTCATCGAGGTCATCGACGATCGGGAAGAGCGGATGGGTGTTCCCAGCCGTCTGAATCTTGCCCACGATAACGCCGAGCGTGTCCTGGTCGCTAAACTGGCTCGGGTAGAGGTTGCGACAGTACCCTTCAAGAACGGGACGGATCTTCTGGATGATATCTCGCTGGTTGCCCTCGCCGGAGCAGTAGGCCTGTAACGCGTCGAGATCCGCCCGGTAGCGTGTCTGCACGGCTTTCTCGATATCCCATTCGGCAATTGTGGTGTTCTCCTCGTCAATGCGGGCGAATTGGAGGGTCTTTCGATCCGCCGGCTGGAGCCGGTCCCAAATGAGTTTCAGGAAGTTCGGGTCGTGAGAAAAGATGAGGACCTGTGAGCACGTCTGGGGAATGTCCTGGAAGCTGTCGAATCTCTGAGTTGAGAAAAGTGGCGGTTCCTTCTCCGTCCCGATAGGGACGGGGTCGCCAAACCAAGAAAGGAGCCGCCACCATGAAGAAGAGTCGCACACTCAGAACCAAGCACCAGGAGCCGCAGGCAATTACGCCGACGGTGACGGTGCAGATGCCGTTGCCGATGTGGGCAGCGATGACCGAGGTGAGGGACAGCTTCCAGTCGCTGTGCCTCGATGCCGGGCGTCAGGTGCTCGCAGCTAATGATGGAGCATGAGCGCACGACGCTGTGTGGACCGAAGTGGGTTGCCAACTCCAGGAGCCAGGCGGTGCGCGCCGGGATCACACGAAGTTTGATCGTGTTCGGTGGTCGACAGATCGAGATCAAGCGCCCACGCGTGCGCTCGGTTGATGCCGGCGAGTGCGAACTGCCGAGTTACCGCTGGGCGGCCGATCGAGATCCGCTGGACCAACGCACCATGGAAGCGGTGGCC
>JAANMV010003736.1_pt1 | contig 12853 bp, 13 predicted proteins | sample 7279661 | NCBI WGS metagenome assembly JAANMV01 (sample SAMN14094540, study PRJNA606508) | bioreactor metagenome | isolation source: A lab-scale SPAN reactor treating ammonium-rich wastewater day 121 | place: Ireland: Galway | collected 2017-05-16 | reverse complement strand
CGTCCGCGGGCGTGCATGTGCACGTCGCCGCAGGCCACTGGCGGTAGCCCACAGGACGTCGCCCGTTCGAGCAGGTGCTGCAGTTGCGCGGCATCATCCGCGCCGCGATGCAGTTCGACGGCCAGCCACAGCCGCTGCGGAAACAGGCGACGCAGCCAAGGCAGGTGGCGGTCGTCGTCATCCGGCAGCCAGATCGCCAGCAGCCCGTCCGGGGACTCGGCGAAATCGTCGAGCAAAAGGCGATAGCGACCCTTCTCGCAACGGCGGCGGGCCAGGGTGATCAAGCGGCAAAGCGCCTGATAGCCGGTTAGGTTTTCGACCAGCAGGATCAGCCGGGGGCCGTTTTCGATACGCAACTCGCTGCCGACGATGAGCGGTAGGCCATTGTCCTTGGCTGCCTGCCAGGCGCGGACGATACCTGCCAGCGTGCATTCGTCGGTGATTGCCAGGGCGCGGTAGCCCAGGCGCGCAGCTCGCTCGAACAGCTCCCGGGCGCTGGAGGCACCGCGCTGGAAGCTGAAGTTGGACAGGCAGTGCAGCTCGGCGTAATCGCTCATGCAAACCAGCCGTGCAGCAGCAACGGCCCGTCGCTGCCGAGCGGGCGGAAGGCCCAGCCGCGCTGGCCTGCGCGTGTTTCGATGAGGTAGTAGTCGCGGCGTATATCCTCGCCGTCCCACCAGCCGGACTCGATGCGTTCCGGGCCGGCGAGGATGCGCAGCGAGCTTTCGCGCAGCGGCTGCGGTGCAGTCAGCAGCCAGCCGGGGCGCGGGCCGCTTGCCGGCAGGGCTGTACGTGGCGCCTGTGCCTGCGTCTGCCATGCATGTTCGGGGCGATGATCGGCGCAGGCGCCGAGGCCCTGCACCGCATGGTCGCCGAGACGTGCGCGCAGGCGTTCGCGCAACTGTTCCCAGGGCAGTGTTTGCTGCGCTCTTTCATCGAACAGCTGGCGGTGCTGCGGCGTGAAGGCCGGCAGCTCGCGCGCCAGCAATCGCACTGCCAGCACCGGGGCCGGCAGTTGCAGCTGCTCCAGGCGGCCGCGGGTCAGCTCGAACAGCATGCCAGCCTCGCGCTCGGCGGCCAGCAGGCCGACGACGACCTGGCTGTCGGCCAGGTTGCGATGTTCCAGTTGCAGGACGAAGCGCTGCACGCCACTGTCGCGCCCGGCGAGATAGGCGGCCAGGTCGGCGGTGAGCCGGCGCAGCGGAAACAGCAGCGCCTGGTGCGACTCGACCTCGAAGTTCAATTCGATGCGTGCGTCGAAAACATCCGGCGGGCGGTAGAACTCCAGCGCCAGTGGCTGCCGTCCGAGCAGGGTGTCGAGCTGCAGCAACACCTCGGCCGGAAAGCGCCGGGCCACGCTGTCGCGGGGCAGGGCAAGCAGTTGCGAAAGACTGCGCAACCCCATCCGCGCGAAGGCCGTGGCCACTTCGCGCGACAGGCCGAGGCGCTCCACCGGCAAACGTCCGAGCGCCTCGCGCAGCGTTGTGTCATCGCTCACCGCCAGACCATCGTGGGCATTGGCGAGTACCCGTGCCGCCGCCGGGTTGGGGGCGACGGTGATGCGCTGGCGAAAGCCCAGGGCGTTCAGTTCCTGGCGCAGGCGCGCTTCGAAGCGCGGCCAGGGGCCGAACAGGCCGAGGCTGGACTGCACTTCCAGCAGCAGGCAGCGCGGGTAATGCAGGCTGACCTGAGCGCTGAAACCGTAGGCCCAGGCGGCCAGGAAGCGCTGCCAGCGCTCGATGGCCGCCAGATCGTAATCGGCACTGGCGAAATTGTGGGTCAGCGCCTGGGCGGCAGTCAGCGTCTGGCCGGGTTTCAGGCCGAGTTCGCGCGCCGCCGGATTGACCGCTTGCAGCACGCGCCGCTGCGCCGGCCCGGCGAGCAAGACCAGCGGCGCGGCAGGGTCGCTGCGTTCGCGCAGCACGCCGTCCATCGCCAGTTGCGGCAGCAGGATGCAGGCCCAGAGCATGTCTGTGTCACCGCCAGGCGCTGGCGGCGATCGGCCGCGCCGGCGCCAGACCGCCTCGGCACTTGAGCACGCGCAGTTGCGCCGGGTGAGCGTCGATGGCCAGGCGCAGGGCGGCGGGCGAAGGGTTCAGCGCATCAGCCTGCGGGCGATAGGCGAAGGCCAGCGTCTGTCCGGTTTCGGCGGCCACCTGCAGGCGCCGCAGGGCGCGGTCGTCTGCCTGCCTCGGCCAGCACAGCACGGCGCCACAGCTGCCCGAGCGCAGGCATTGCTCGGTCGCCCACAGCGCTTCGCGCCCGCTGGCTTGGACGATGCTCAACTGCCGCAGGTCGACGCCGGCGGTCAGCCAGGCCTGGGGGTAGGGCAGATGCGGCGGGCCAACCAGCACCACCCGCTCGCCGGCCACGGTCAGCCGGGCAAGGGTCGGCCACAGCAGGCGCAGCTCGCCGGTGCCGGGCGCGGCGAGGAGAATCTCGCTCAGTGCCGCCTCCGGCCAGCCGCCACCCGGAAGGGCGGCGTCCAGCGCGGCGTGTCCGGTCGGCTGGCTGGCGGCAGGGGCGACGATGGCCTGCCCACGCCAGACACGGCGTGCATCGAGCAGGCGATCCAGGGCGACCACGGATGTCATGCAAAGGCAATCCAAAAATACTGTATATGGATACAGTATTCAGTTGCCCGGTTCAGCGGTCAAGTCATGCTGACCAGCTTCATCGCCCTTCCGCTGATGCAGAGCGCCTCCGACGATTTCGTGTCGGTGGACTCAGACCTGAGCCGGGCGAGCCCGCTGAAGACGAATCGCACGCCGTGCGCTGCGCGCCAGGCGGATGCTGAGCAAAAACGCTGCGCAGCTCAGTCCGGCGATCAGACCCTGCCACAGCCCGCCGGGGCCGGATGCCGGGCCGAAGTGGTCGGTCAGGCCGAGCACGTAGCCGATCGGCAGACCGATGCCCCAGTAGGCGAAGAGGGTGAAGATCATGGTCATGCGCGTGTCCTGGTAGCCGCGCAGGGCGCCGGCAGCGGTGACCTGCACGACATCGGAGAACTGGAACAACGCTGCATAGAAGAACAGCCCGGACGCCACGGCGATCACCGCGGGGTCGGGCGTGTAGATGCGGGCGATCGGCACGGCGAACAGCAGCATCGCGGTGGCGGAAAAACAGGCATACACCAGCCCCGTGCCCACCCCGACGCCGGCGGCGAAACGCGCATCGCGCGGCGCGCTGCGGCCCAGCGCCTGTCCCACCCGCACGGTGACCGCCATGCCCAGCGACAGCGGAATCATGAAGATCAGCGAGGTGAAGTTCAGCGCTATCTGGTGTCCGGCCACCACCGTCGCGCCCAACGCGCCGATCAGCAGGGCAATGACCGAAAAAATGCTGGCTTCGGCGAACACCGCGATACCGATCGGCAGACCGACCGCGAGCAAAGGGCTGAGCACCGGCCAGCGCGGCCATTCGAAGTGAGCGAACAGCTGGCTCGGCCGATACGGCGCGGCGCGGCGTACCCAGAACAGCATGGCCAGCAGCATGAACAGCATGACCAGCGACGTTGCGACACCGCAGCCAACACCGCCGAGTGCCGGCGCACCAAGCTTGCCGTAGATGAAGATGTAGTTGAGCGGGATGTTCAGCAGCAGGCCGAGAACCCCGACCACCATGCTCGGGCGCGAGTGGCCGAGGCCGTCGCTGTAGCAACGCAGCACCTGGTACAGCCCGATCGCCGGAAAGCCGCAGGCGACGGCGCGCAGATAGCCCATGCTGGGATCGATCAGCGCGGCTTCGACGTTCATCCAGTACAGCATCGGCTCGGCATTCCACATCAGGACGGCGCACAGGCTGCCGAGGCCGCCGCCCATCCACAGCGCCTGGCGCACCAGCGGGCCGATCTCGCTGTGATGTCCGGCGCCGAAACGCTGCGCCACGTTCGGCGTGGTTGCCAGGATCACGCCGGTCAGGAACAGAAAAACCGGCACCCAGATGGAATTGCCCAGGGCCACTGCCGCCAGATCGTGCGCACTGACCCGACCCGCCATCACCGTATCGACGAAGCCCATCGCCGTGTTGGCCAGCTGAGCGATCATCATCGGCAGGGCAAGGGCGAAGAGGGTGCGCAGCTCGGTCCGCACCCGGCCGGCTCTCGACTCAGAAGGCATTGCATCGTTCCGGTTGTATACAAAGAGCGCGGTAGTCTACGCCGCACGACAGCTGGCCGAAAGGCGGAAAAATGGCGGCGAGGCGTCTAGAATGGGCCGCATCTGAAACGGAGCCTGCCATGCGTATCCTCGCCGACGAAAACATTCCTTTGGTCGATGCCTTCTTCGCCGGCTTCGGCAGCATCCGCCGCATGGCCGGTCGCTCGATCAACCGGGCGGCGCTGGAGCAGACCGACGTGCTGCTGGTGCGCTCGGTGACCCGCGTCGATCGCGAATTGCTCGCCGGCACACCGGTGCGCTTCGTCGGCACCTGCACCATCGGCACCGATCATCTGGACCTCGACTATTTCCTCGAAGCCGGCATCACCTGGGCCAGTGCGCCCGGCTGCAATGCGCGCGGTGTGGTGGATTACGTGCTGGGCAGCCTGCTGACGCTGGCCGAACGGCAGGGCGAGGAACTGACGACACGTCGCTATGGTGTGGTCGGCGCGGGCGAAGTGGGCGGGCGGCTGGTGGAGGTGCTGCGCGGGCTGGGCTGGGATGTGCGGGTCTGCGATCCGCCGCGCCAGGCACGTGAGACTGGTGACTTCGTCACGCTGGAGGAGATTATCGCCGAGTGCGATGTAATCAGCCTGCATACGCCACTGGAGTTGCAGGGCGCGCATCCGACCTTCCATCTGTTCGACGCTTCCCGGCTGGCGCAACTGCGCCCTGGCAGCTGGCTGATCAATGCCAGCCGTGGCGCGGTGGTGGACAATGCCGCTCTACGCGAACTGCTGCTACGTCGACCGGATCTGCAGGCGGTACTGGATGTATGGGAAGGCGAGCCGCAGGTCGACGTCGCCCTGGCCGAATTGTGCCAGCTGGCCACACCGCATATCGCCGGCTACAGCCTGGACGGCAAGCTGCGCGGCACCGCACAGGTCTATCAGGCGTTCTGTGCCGCCCAGGGGCTGGCGCCGACAGTGACGCTGGACGAGCTGATGCCGGCGCCGGCGCTACAGGCGCTGAGCTTCGATGGCTCTGCCGATCCATGCGACCTGTTGGCCACGCTGTGCCGCGCGGTCTACGACCCGCGTAGCGACGATGCCGCGTTCCGCCGCAGCCTGCGCGGCGACGAAGCGCAGCGTCGCGCGGCCTTCGACCAGCTGCGCAAGGCCTATCCGCCACGGCGCGAAATCGACGGTGTGCGAGTGCACATTCAGGGCGACAACGACGAACTGACCCGCGTCGTGCGTGGGCTGGGTGCGCTGTTGGGCTAGGCCGATTGGTCGGATGCAATTTGCGGCCTGCTCCGCTAGGATTACCCGTCTTCCGCTTAGCCCACGATGGTGTTATGAGTTATCAGGTTCTAGCCCGCAAATGGCGTCCGCGCTCGTTCCGCGAAATGGTCGGGCAGACGCACGTGCTCAAGGCCCTGATCAACGCGCTGGATAATCAGCGCCTGCACCACGCCTATCTGTTCACTGGCACCCGCGGCGTGGGCAAGACCACCATCGCGCGGATCATCGCCAAGTGTCTGAACTGCGAAACCGGCGTCAGCTCGACCCCCTGCGGTGAGTGCTCGGTGTGTCGCGAGATCGACGAGGGGCGCTTCGTCGACCTGATCGAAGTCGATGCTGCGAGCCGCACCAAGGTCGAGGACACCCGTGAACTGCTGGACAACGTGCAGTACGCGCCGAGCCGTGGCCGCTACAAGGTCTACCTGATCGACGAAGTGCACATGCTTTCGTCGCATTCGTTCAATGCGCTGCTCAAGACGCTCGAAGAACCGCCGCCGCACGTCAAGTTCCTGCTGGCGACCACCGACCCGCAGAAGCTGCCCGTCACCATCCTTTCGCGTTGCCTGCAGTTCTCGCTGAAGAACATGCCGCCGGAGCGGGTGGTCGAGCATCTGGCTCATGTGCTTGGTGCGGAGAACGTACCGTTCGAGGAAGACGCCCTGTGGCTGCTCGGCCGGGCGGCAGATGGCTCGATGCGCGATGCGATGAGCCTGACCGACCAGGCGATCGCCTTTGGCGAGGGGCGGGTGCTCGCCGCCGATGTGCGCGCGATGCTCGGCACGCTCGATCATGGGCAGGTCTACGGTGTATTGCAGGCGTTGCTCGAAGGTGACGCACGCGCACTGCTCGAAGCCGTGCGCCAGCTGGCCGAGCAAGGTCCGGACTGGGCCGGCGTGCTGGCAGAAATACTCAATGTGCTGCACCGCGTGGCCATTGCCCAGGCGCTGCCGGAAGCGATTGATAACGGCCAGGGCGACCGCGATCGCGTCCTTGCGCTGGCTCAGGCGTTGCCCGCCGAGGATGTGCAGTTCTATTACCAGATGGGGCTGATTGGTCGGCGCGATCTGCCGTTGGCGCCCGATCCGCGCAGCGGTTTCGAGATGGTGCTGCTGCGCATGCTGGCGTTCCGTCCCGCCGAGAGCGAAGACGCGCCGCGAACACCGCTAAAGCACCTGGGAGTCAGCCCGGCCACGGCTGATTCCGACAGGGCTCCGGTGGCCGCAGCGGCCACCGCGCCTGCTCCCGTGCCTTCTGTGGCTGTTCCACCTGCCGCCGTGCCGCCTGTCGCAACCGTGACCGAGGTCGTCCCGCCGGTTGAGGAGGCATCCACCGTTCAGACGCCGGCGTTGCCCGCGAACGAACCCGCTGCACCACCGGTCATCGACGTGCCCTGGATAGAGTCGCCAAGTACTGCGCAGGCGACGCCTGAGGTGGCCGCCGTCGAACCAGTACCGTCGCCTGTCATCGCGGCCGAACAGCCGGCACCGTTGGCTCCGCTCGAGGATACGGACGACGACGAGCCGCCGTTGAGTGACGAGGATTATTACGAAGTCGAAAACCAGGTCGAAGCCTATCTGGACGATCTGGTCGAGACTCAGGCGGCCGTTGCCAGCGAGCCGTTACCGGCGGCCGAACCAGCAACCGGGCTGGCTGCCGATTGGCTGGAGCTGTATCTCAAGCTCGGCCTGTCCGGGCTGACTGGCAGCATTGCCGCCAATTGCACGTTGATCGAGGTGGACGGCGACCGCTGGTTGATGCATCTGGATCCGGCGCAGAGCGCGCTGTTCAACGCCACTCAGCAGCGGCGCCTGAACGACGCGCTGGATCAGTATCACGGGCGCAAGCTGCAGCTGGAGATCAAGCTGGAAAAACCGCAGCAGGAAACGCCGGCACAGGCCGCGGCGCGCCGTCGCGAAGAGCGCCAGCGCGCCGCCGAGCGATCGATCCAGGCCGATCCGATGGTGCAGCAATTGATGCAGCAATTCTCTGCCGTGATTCGAGACGGCACGATCGAACCTGTAGAACACACCGAAACCTGACCCCCATTTGAGGTGATTCCCATGATGAAAGGTGGCATGGCCGGCCTGATGAAGCAGGCGCAGCAGATGCAGGAAAAGATGCAGAAAATGCAGGAAGAGCTGGCGAATGCCGAAGTCACCGGCCAGTCCGGTGCGGGCCTGGTCAGCGTGGTGATGAACGGTCGTCATGACGTCAAGCGTGTCAGTCTGGACGACAGCCTGATGCAGGAAGACAAGGAAATCCTCGAGGATCTGATCGCCGCAGCGGTCAATGATGCCGTGCGCAAGATCGAGCAGAACAGCCAGGAAAAGATGGCCGGTATGACTGCCGGCATGCAGCTGCCACCCGGCTTCAAAATGCCCTTCTAACAACAGCCGTCAACTGCACGTGGCCGGCTTTCCAGGCGGAGGCCGCCACAGGCACCTGCTGTTCCGTTCTTCTTCGAGATTCCCATGAGTTTCAGCCCACTGATTCGTCAGCTCATCGATGCGTTGCGGATATTGCCCGGCGTCGGACAGAAAACTGCGCAACGCATGGCCCTGCAGTTGCTCGAGCGTGATCGCAGCGGCGGTCTGCGTCTGGCGCAGGCGTTGACCCGGGCAATGGAAGGCGTCGGTTACTGTCGCCAATGCCGCACGCTGAGCGAGGATGAGCTCTGCCCGCAATGCGCCGATCCGCGCCGCGACGATGCGCTGCTGTGCGTGGTGCAAAGCCCGGTGGATGTGTTCGCGGTCGAGCAGACGGGGTTTCGCGGGCGCTATTTCGTCCTCAAGGGGCATCTCTCACCGCTCGACGGTCTCGGTCCCGAAGCCATCGGCATTCCCGAGCTACTCGCGCGGGTTGCCGATGGTGCGTTCGCTGAAGTGATTCTGGCGACCAATCCGACGGTAGAAGGCGAGGCCACCGCGCACTACATCGCCCAGATGCTGGTACCCAAAGGCTTGGTCATCAGTCGCATCGCCCACGGCGTGCCGCTGGGCGGCGAACTGGATCTGGTCGATGGCGGTACGCTGGCCCACGCGCTGGCCGGACGTAAACCTATCAGTCTGTGAAATCGCTGCGCTCGGTATGCCGCAGCGCTTTAACCTTATAGCGCTTTGCCAGTGCCGTCTCTGCTCTGATTCCTGTAAAGTTCTAAGCCAAACCCGCTAGATAACCAAAAAGAATAACTTGCTTGCTTTTGGTTATATGGCATTCCTTTGCGTGCAGCTCGAATCGAGGTCGTAAATGAAAGCAAAGCATTGGCTGTTCTCGGCACTTTTGCTCGTGAGCGCATTCGCTCAAGCGCAGGAAAAATTCAAAGTCGGCTATATCCGGGTAATGGATGATGCGCAGGCAATGGTGGCGCATGAGGCCGGTCTGTATGCCAAGCATGGTCTTGATGTCGAGCTGATCGAGTTCAGTTCCGGCACCGATCTGATCAAGGCCATCGTCGGCGGTCAGCTGGATACCGGTGTGCTGGGCTTCACCAACGCTGTGGCCTGGGCTTCGAAGGGCGCGGACCTGAAAGTGGTGGGCGGCGCCCAGCAGGGCTATCACTCGATTCTGGTCCGCGAGCAGACCGGTATTGCCGATGTGGCCGGTCTCAAGGGGCATAGTCTGGCATCCCAGCGTGAAGGCAGCACCGCCGATGCCGTGCTGCGCGGTGTGACGCTGAAGGCCGCCGGTCTCAAGCCGAGCGATGTGAACATCATGGGCGTCAGCCCGGCGGTCGCGGTGCAATCGCTGGTTTCCGGGCGGGTCGACGCAGCCTTCCTGTTCGAGCCCTATGACCGCATCGCGCAACTGGTCGCACCGGTCAAGCAGGTCTACGAGATCGGCGAGGTCTGGCCTTTCCCCTGCATGGTGGTGATCACCTCCGGTGACACGCTGGCCAAGCGCAAGGATGCCGTGTGGAAATCCCTCGATGCACAACGCGACGCGATCAGCCTGCTCGAGCAGCAACCGGCTGAAGCAGCCAAGCTGATCGCCGACTACTTCATCGCCGAGCCGACGCTCAAAACCCTCAAGCGTGGCGAACTGCCCCGCGAGACCGTCATCGAGGAAGCCATCGCGACCCAGACGTTCAGCGCCAAGCTCGACGATCAGGATTTGGCACGTATTCAGGAGCTCGCCGATATCCTGCAGGAGCAGGGTTCGCTGAAGACTCGTGATGGCAAGGCATTCGATACCCGCGCAATCCTCGATCTGTCCTGGCAGGATGCCCGCCAGTTCTGATTCGCGATGATCTACGCAGGGGCCTGCTCGCCGCGCGGCAGACCCCGTTCGTTCTGGCTCGATTCGATGAGCCACTTTCTGTTCAAGAGTGTTTATGCAACTCAGGTTTGATGAAGTAGACAAACGCTTTGGTCAGCTGGAAGTCATCAAGGGCTTCAGCGGCGAGTTCGCGCAGGGCGAGTTGGTGGCGCTGGTCGGTCCGTCCGGCTGTGGCAAATCGACCTTGTTGCATTTGGTGGCCGGGCTGGAAAAACCCAGTGCGGGACGGGTGCTGGCTGATGGTCAACCGATCTCCGCGCCGAGCCCGCAACGCACCCTGGTTTTTCAGGAGCATGCGCTGTATCCGTGGCTCAGCCTGCAGGCGAACGTGGCAATGGCGCTGGAGTTGCAGGGTGTCGCCAAAGGCAGCGCGTTCGAGCAGGCTGCAGCCTGGCTGGCGCGCGTCAATCTGGAAGGCTTCGAACACTACTATCCCCACCAGGTTTCGGGCGGAATGCGCCAGCGTACGGCCTTGGCGCGGGCGTTCATCGCCAAGCCCGAGGTGCTGCTGCTGGACGAACCATTCGGTGCGCTCGACGCGCTGACGCGAATGGCGCTGCAGGATGTGTTGCGCGAGCTGATCGAGGAGCATCAGCCGACCGTGCTGCTGGTGACCCACGATGTCGATGAGGCCCTTTATCTGGCCGATCACGTGCTGGTGTTCAGTGCGCGCCCGGCCCGTGTGCTGAAAACCTTCAACTTCACCCATTGCGAGAAGAGTCACGATCTTTCCGAATTCGCTGCCGAGCGCCGGGAGATTCTGCGGTTGCTGGGTATCAAGACGGAGGTCGAACACGCATGAGCCAGGGACGTCGTTTGACTGGAGCGAAGAAATACCTCGCCGTGGTGTTGGCGATTCTGTTCATATTGCTGATCTGGCAGGCCGCCACCTGGAGTCTGCCGGCATTCCTGATGCCGGGAATACCCACCGTGTTCGAGCGAATGATCGGCGCGGTGCAGGAGCCGGAGTTTCGTGAGGGGCTGTATGGCAGCATGAGTCGCCTCGGCAGCGGCTACAGTTTCGCGCTGTTGTTCGGCATCGGCTTCGGTCTGGTGGGCGGGGTGCTTTTCTTCTTCCGCGAGATTCTCCGTTCGGCCATCGTCATCCTGCAGTCGATTCCGTCGATTGCCTGGGTGCCGCTGTTTCTCATCGTCATGGGCTTTGGCAATCTGCCGATCATCGTGGTGGTGGCCCTGGCGGCGTTCTTCCCGATGGCGCTGTCGGTGATGAATGCCACCGAGAGCGTGCAGCCTGTACATGTGGCGGCGGCGCGTGTGATGGGAGCCTCGCGCTGGCAGCTACTGCGTCGCGTCTACCTGCCGGCGGTGATGCCGGAGCTGATCACCGGTGCCCAGCTGGCGTTCGGCAACGCCTGGCGTGCGCTGATTTCCGCCGAGATGCTGATCGGCTTCGGCCAGGGCCTCGGTCGCTCGCTGGCTTATTCCGGCGAAATCGCCGATATGGTCGGGGTGATGATGAACATCCTAGTGATCGCCATTCTAGCGACCTTGATCGATCAGGTGGTCCTGGAGAAGTTCAAGCAGCGCATGCTGCGCTACCAGTACGTCTGAGGAGGCTGCCTGTGGCTGCGTTCCCGCGCATCGCCTTGCTCGCGGCTCTGTGCCTGCCAGGCCTGACGCTGGGCGAGCCGCAGTCGGCGGCTACGGGCGAAACCTACCGTGCGCTGTCGAGCGATGCCCAGAGTAGTCTCGACAGTACGATCGCTGCGGCGTTGGGTGAAACATTGCAGTCAGCTGTCGAGGATTTCCGCGTCGGCACGACTGGGGATGGTTCGCTCTTTTACCAGACGGAAATCGCTGCACTCGGCGCCGCCTCCGATGGACCGCGCGAGTGGGCGCAGCTGCACGGTGAATCGTTCTGCATCGCGGCGGGCAATCCGCAGATGGCAGCCGTGGCGGAACGCTTTGGCGCTGTTGCGCGCCCTTATCCCAGCTCGACCGAGGCGTTGATTGGTTTGAAGCTGGGCGAGTGCCGCATTGTCGTCGAGGATGCGAGCTTGCTGGAGAACATTGCCGAACTGCCTGAGTGGCGCCGCTTCAACCGTCTCCTACCGCGCCTGGTGGATGCGGACATGCAGCTATGGGTGGCAGCAAGTACGCCGGAGCTGCAGGAGAAGGTGGATGCACTACAGCAGCAGTGGCACGCCAATGGACGGCTGCAGGCACTCGTCCAGCAGGCCATCGATGATGTCGCGTTTCAGGCCTACGTCTTGGCCGACACCCTGGATTGCCACTGACGCTGGAGTTACTGGCTCTTGACCAGTTCCTGCAGCGCGTCTGCCAAGCCATTCAGCTTGAGTGGCGCGCGTATATGCCCACGCAGGCTACCGTCTGGCGCAACGAGTGCGATGTTGCCGCTGTGGCTTACGCTGTAATCGCCATCTGCTGTGTTCGCGGGTACGAAGGGCAGGCCGAGCGCCTTGGATAGCTTGGTCAGCTCGGATAGCTCGCCGGTCAATCCCTTGAATCCTGAGCGGTAGTAGGCGAGATATTGCTTCAGGCGTTCCGGCGTGTCGCGTGCCGGATCCACGCTGACGAGTACCACCTGAACGCGTTCACGTAGCTCGGGCTGCAAACGGCCAAGCAGGCGGCGCAGATCGCTGAGCGTAGTCGGACAAACGTCCGGGCAGGCGGTGAAGCCGAGGAACAGCAGGTGCCAGCGGTCACGCAGATCACGGGTGTCGAATGCTTGGCCATCCTGATCGACGAGATGCAGCGCTGGTATTGCTCGTTCGCGCGGCAGCAACAGCAGATTGGCCTCGTCCAGCAGCACATCGCGGTCCAGCGCATGAGCGCCGGTGGTCATTGCCAGGAAGACGAACAGGAAGCGGCGAAATACGCGCATGAACGCCGCCCTCAACATCAACGCTCGTTGAGCGAGAACGCCGTGAGGGTGAAGGTGGGAATGTCCATGTCCTGCAGCTTGCGCGAGCCGCCAAGTTCCGGCAGATCGATGATCGCGGCCGCTTCGTGGACGGTAGCGCGCATTCGGCGAACGAGTTGCGCCGCGGCAATCAGCGTACCGCCGGTTGCGATCAGATCATCGAAAAGCACGACCCGCAACCCATGTCGCTCAACTTGCAGCGGATTGCGTGGGCCGTGCTCATCGCGTCATTCATCGCGTTCTGTGTGTTGGTCACGGTATCGGCGCTGAGC
>JAANMV010003734.1_pt1 | contig 12877 bp, 12 predicted proteins | sample 7279661 | NCBI WGS metagenome assembly JAANMV01 (sample SAMN14094540, study PRJNA606508) | bioreactor metagenome | isolation source: A lab-scale SPAN reactor treating ammonium-rich wastewater day 121 | place: Ireland: Galway | collected 2017-05-16 | reverse complement strand
GCCCTGCCAGCCACACCCCGGCACACAATGTCACCGCTGCGGCTGCTCCCTTCCGGGCCTGACCGGGTTCACGGCTGATCGTTGCGGGGGGACCGACAGCCCTCGTAAATCCTGGCTTCCAGCGATTCTTGCTCATCACACTGCTTTCAAGTTGAGCGCCATTCTATAGACCTGACGTACGCCATTGCGAGCACTTTGGATCACCGTTTTGGATCACTTCTGGATCCCTTTTGGATCACTTGGCCACACCCCAACCGGCTATTTTTTGAGCAAAAATGCGAGCCCCTATCCATCGAGCCGTCCCACTCGATTCCCCCCGGTACCCACCCCTCCTCGCCTGAAAAAACAGGGCACCCCCTCCCCGATCAAACACGATGCTCAGGCTTCCCTGTCGACAGCGAGGGTGAGCCGGGGCACGACGACCACCCACGGGCCTCGATCTCACCATGTGAACGAGCACCGCGCTCTGGCCAGAGGCCTCGATGGAAGGACAGATCAGCCCGCATGACCGCCAGATGGATTCCCGTGCGCACTCAGGGGGTGGATCAGAAGGTGTACCTTCCGAGCCAGCTTGAGCCAAACGAAGCGCTGCGACCTTCGACTGGATCAGAACTGTTGATTTCTACCGATCCACCCAATAGTATCTTGAGCCAGCTTTGTGATCCACCTAGCGCTCAAGGAGTTATCAGCCATGACCGCCACTATCGCCTACATCCGAGTCAGCACCGACGACCAAACAACCGAGGCCCAGCGCCACGCCATCAGCCAACGCTTCAATGTGAGCGAGTGGTTCTCCGATGAGGCAACCAGCGGTGCTACCAAGGCACTGCAACGGGAGGGCTTCAAGGCACTCCACGCCTATGCCAGGAAGGGAGACACGGTTGTCGTGGCAGCCATCGACCGCCTGGGCAGGGATACCATCGATGTGCTGGAGACAGTGGAAGCCCTGAAGGCCAAGGGCGTAACTGTGGTCTCGATGCGCGAAGGCTTCGACCTATCCAGCCCAGTCGGCAAGGCCATGCTCACCATGCTGGCTGCCGTTGCGGAACTGGAGCGGGCCAATATCAAGGCACGTCAGATGGCCGGGATCGAGCGAGCCAGGGCACAGGGCAAGAAGCTAGGAGCGCCGAAGGTAATCGATGATCAGGCCGTGGCGATCTGGAGGAAGGAGAACGAGGCCAGCATTGCAGATACCGCCAAGCACTGGGGGATCTCAACGGCTGCAGTGAAGCGGGCTTGCAGGGTGCTGCGAGTGCCACAAGCGCCAGCCGTATAGACGAGGTTGTGGGTTTTGGGGTGCATTATTTTTTGCTCCCCCCAAAGCACCGTTACCGCATGGCCGAGTACACGCTCTCACCAGCCCCGTAGTAGCTCGTGAAGATGTGGTGGAAGGCCAGCTCGCACTTCTCGTTGTAGATGCCCTCGTCGTAGCTCTCAGGCAAGCCCCGGTCGAAGACGATCTCCAGAGTACGCCGCACATCACTTCTGGCCCGGTCTTTCTTGCGCCAGTCGAGCACCAGCTTCTCTGCTTTCAGTGTCTCCAGAAGCTCCTTGCAGACCTTCTTCACCTGCGCCTTTTCCTTCTCCGCAAGCTCAGGTACTGGTCTAGTCAGGATGTCGAACAGAGCCAGCTCTTCCTCAGAGAGGTTCTCGCGGATAGCCCGTTGATCCTCGACCTGCAGATCAGCAGTCAGATCCACCAGCTCCTTGAAGAACACCTCGATGTTCAGGCTGCCAGAGTTGTAGGCGTCGATCAGCTTCTGGAACTTCTCCATGAAGTCCTTGCGAGTAGGGTTCTCGGTCAGCATGGTTTCGAGCTTCATGCTCAGCAAGGCCCGGAGCTTCTCGGCCTCGGTGCGCTTACGTCCCTGATTGAACTTCTCCTTGAGCTTCTCGAAGTCGATCTGGCTGAGGTCATGCAGTGGCTGATCATCGTCTTCCTTGATGATGTAAGGCACCGGAGCGATGGAGCGATCCAGCAATTCCTCGACCTGCTGCATCACCTCGGAGATGTCGACGGGGGGAGCCAGTGCCTTGATCTTCTGGGCAATCACGGAGATCAGCACAGCATCAGGAGCAAGCTCATTGGCATCAGGGTCGGGAAGAATCGCTCGGTAGACCCGAGACACAATCCGGGCCTGACTCATGAAGCTGTTCTTGGTTTCCTCATTGGCAATGAGTTGCTCAACCGCATCATCCAGTTTGGCCACCTTCTCGAAGCCTTGAGCATCCTTGATGGCCTGGGCGTTCACTCCATGCTCGGACAAGAACGTGATCCCCCTGGCAAGCAAGTGCTTCAAGTACTCGACCAGCTCGGCCTTGTTCTTGATTGGCTCACCCTCACCACCTTCGCCAGAAGAAGCCCCACCGTAGATCGCCAAGGCTTCCTGCAGCTTACGGAAGACCCCCACATAGTCGACGATCAATCCCGCTTCCTTGCCCGGATACTTCCGGTTCGCCCGAGCAATGGTCTGCATCAGGGTGTGATTCTTCATCGGCTTGTCGAGGTAGATGGTCGAGCAAGACGGCACGTCAAAGCCGGTGATCCACATGGCGCACACGAAGACCAACCGAAGAGGATCCTTGGAGTCCTTGAACTTCTCGCCCAGGTTCTCCTCATTCATACGCTTACGGTGCGGGATGATGTCCAGCCCTTTGTCGGCTAGCTCCTTCACCTCGTTCTGACCTTGGGAGACGACCACCGCCATGTCGGTCGATGTCATCACCTGGATCTTGTGCTGCAACTCTTCCTGCTGCTCCTTGGGAGCCTTTGCGAGCTGAGCTTTCAGGTCAGCCAGATACGTCTTCCAGTGATCCTGAACCTTGTTGTACATGCGGACGGCAGTGGCCTTGTCGATGCACACCAGCATGGCCTTGCCCTGGTAACCACGACCAACGAAGTGGTTCACCAGATCCTTGGCGATGGCCTCAAGGCGATCCTCTCGGGTGATCAGGTGGTACTCACGGGCGAAGACCTGCTCGACCTTGCGCTCCTGCTCCTCGTCCAGCTCGGCCTCTTCGAGTAGCGCCGCCATGTCCTCGTTGAGGTTCTCATTGATGAGCTGCATCTCGGGAATGCGGTTCTCGTAATACAGGGGAACCGTGGCACCGTCAGCGATGGACTGGCCGAAGTCATAGACCGAGATGTAGTCACCGAAGACCTCTTTGGTCTTCTCCTCGCCAGCCATCAGTGGCGTCCCGGTGAAACCCAGGAAGGCGGCATTGGGGAGTGCCGTCCTCATGTTCATGGCCAGGGTGTCGTACTGGGAGCGGTGAGCTTCGTCGGTGATGACGATGATGTCCTGGCGATCCGAGAGCTGTGGGTAGACCTCGCCTTTCTTGGTGCCGAACTTCTGGATCAAGGTGAAGACATAGCGGTGATCTTCACTGAGCAACTGCTTGAGGTGAGCCCCACTGGTGGCATGTGCCTCGACCTCACCCACAGCACCTGTAGCGGCGAAGGTCTTGTAGATCTGCTCGTCCAGTTCGTTGCGGTCGGTGACGATCACGAACGTCCAGTTGCCGGGGATCTTGCGCAGGATCTTCTGAGCGAAGAAGACCATCGACAGAGACTTGCCTGATCCTTGGGTGTGCCAGAAGACGCCAAGCCGCCCAGCCTGATCCTTGGGGCGATCCTTGGTGCGCCAGACCTCGGCGATGGCCTTATTGACCCCCAGGTACTGGTGGTTCTTGGCGATCTTCTTGATCACACCACCAGCCACGTCCTCGAAGACGGTGAAGTTCTCGACGATATCCAGCAGCCTGGAAGGCTCACCGATGCCCCTGATGGCTGTTTCCAGGGAGACGACGCCCTTCTCACCTTCATCGTTGATCCGCTTCCACTCGAACAAATGCTCCCACGGAGAGAAGGTGCTACCCACCACCGTCTGAGAGCCGTTCGACAGCATCAGTGCGCCGTTGTAGGTAAAGAGCTGCGGGATGACCGTGCGGTAGTCGGTGAGGTTGTCGTCGTAGGCGGCCTTGAGCGTCTTGTGCGTTGCCTTCAGCTCAACGAACAACAGCGGAATACCGTTCACGAAACCCAGCAGATCGGTGCGCCGGGTGTGGTAATCCCCTTTCACCCAGAACTGGGAGGCGAGGAAGAAGTCGTTCTCCTCGACATTGCCCCAGTCGATGACCTTGGCCACCTTGAGCGTGTTGTGTCCGTGCTCATCGGTGACCGGGACAGGCACCCCATCCTTCAGCAGCCGATAGACCTCCTGATTGGCGTTGACCGGCAGCAGCTTGGAGCGCTCTCGGGCCAATTCCTCGACCACCAGATTGATGGCCTCGTCAGGCAGGTCAGGATTGAGCTTGCTGAGCGCAGCCCGAAGACGCCCCTCCAGCACCACATCCTGCTGGGTCTGGCGACCTTCGCTGGAGGAACTACCTGTCCACTCTGCATAGAGGTTTCCAGTTTCCCAGCCGAGAGACTCGAACAGCGCGATGGCTGGCTGCTCAACCAGCGTGTCCTCGGAATAGTCGTGCGAATGCGGTGCTGCTGGACTCATGCGCCTGAACTCCTTTTAGGTCGGCATGGGGATATCGGATACGTCGATCTCACCGGAGATTAGCTTGGGGAGTAGCAGGTCTCTCTGAGTTCGGAGGTTAGCATTTTTTTTACCAAGAACTTGGTGCAATGCAAGTAACGGAACTACAGCAGTTGTGAACTTCTCTTGCAAAGAAACAGGAGGGATCGAGATCTCATGCTTCTCAAGAAAGGGTGTAAACTGAAAGTTCTTAATTCCCGTTGACTGAACCTGAAACTGATCAAGCCCTCCACTTCGATAAACATAATCCAGATGGTAATAAACAAGAAGCGGACTGATGACAGAATCATCCACAACAAGACGCTTACAAAAGCTAGCACAAATCACGTCTTCGCCTAAAAGCTGAAGAAGCTCTTTAGATACGTATAAGGTTCGCCCTACGCTCTGATCATGGCTTCCACCAGAAACCTCCATAACGATATCTCCAGCCTCCAGTCTACGTGACCGAATGTTTGAGAGCTTGTGATAACGATATGGGCAACGAAGTACGTCAAGTCTTTTGACGGAAGGGATATCGGTTCCCCTTACAACATGGCCGGGGTTTGTGTGCTCATCATCTATCTCATCCTTACCCCACCCACCTCCAATGCTCGACTTCAATACTGAGCCAAATTGGACGACACTCCAATCCTTGCCAGCCATCTCGCAACCTGGAAAGCGCAAATCACAAAACCACTCCTTGTACAACCGCCGCGCCATTTCTTCGAGGATCTCGATGCGGCGCGTGTTGTTTTCTATGAGGTCATCGTAGGCTGAAAGGATGAAGGCTATCTTTGACTGGGTCTCAATTGGCGGAATAGAAACCGGGATCCCACAAAATGATGATTTATTGACAATTGGTGTTGCGGCTCCGCCCGCCAAGGCCTTCACCTTATCCACCATGCCCAGCATTAAGTAATAAACAAACTCAGGAGAGTGCCTATCGCAATCAACAATTATGCTATTGATCTGCTGATTTGTGAAACTATCCTCGGAGGTCAGGCAGACCTTGCCTATCGTCGCTCCGATACAGACAAATGCGACTGACTTCGGTGGAAGCTTGATTCGATCTAGAGCCAAGGATCCGACAAGGGAAATTGATCGCTCCGTAGTTATGCGCCGCAGACCAAAACTCATATCGCTGGGAGTAATGAAAGGATACTCACTTCCAAACATCTCTGGCTTGCTTGATGGCGGAGTTCGTCCTGTGACGACTTGCCCTAAGTCTTCTATGGTAACAGTACGCCAAGCCTGTAGCTGATCGTGACTCATGCTGTTCCCCCTAGAAGGAAGGCAATGCTGCTTCCAACAGACTCTTCTAGTTCACGAGCCTCAGCATTCAGAACCTCTAAATCCTCAGCTAACTCCTCCAGTCGCTCCGTAAAGTCCACATCCTCGGTTTCTCTTGCAGTTGCCCCAACATACCGCCCAGGATTCAACGACCAGCCCTGTGCCTCAATCTCTTCCCGAGTGGTAACCTTGCACAGCCCTGGGACATCCACATAAGCATCGCTCAGCCCCCTCTCGGCCAGCAGCTGAGCACTTCCCTGATCTAGCTCTAGGGCTTCGCCTCGATACAACCGCACGACATTGGCAAGAAACTCGATCTGCTCAGGCATGAAATCACGGTGTGCCCGGTCGATCTGCCGGTAGATGTGGCGGGCGTCGATAAACAGAACCTTGTCTGCTCGCTCTGCATCACGCTCTTTCGCCCTGTCGAAGAACCAGAGCGTGCAAGGCAGAGTCACGGTGTAGAAGAAGTTCGAGCCAACCGAAACGATCACATCGACTGCGCCGCTCTCAATCAGCTTCTGCCGGATCACCTGCTCGCTGCCTCGTGCATCACCTGCCGAGTTCGCCATAACGAAACCAGCGCGACCGTTCTTGTTCAGCGATGCGTAAAAGAGCTGGATCCAGAGGTAGTTGGCGTTGTCTGTCTTCGGTACGCCGAACGGGAACCGCAGATCCCCCTCAAGACGCTCCTTATCGACACCCGATACGTTGAACGGCGGATTGGCCATAACGAAGTCGAAGCGCCCACCATCACGAGTAACGGCCTCGTGTGGGTCTTCGTAATAGGTGTTGGCAATACGCACATCACCCGACAGGCCATGCACAGCCAGGTTCATCTTGTTGAGATTGACCGTGACCTGCTCTTTCTCGGTGCCGAAGATGGAGATTTCTTCCATCGCCGTCTTGTGGTGACGCTTAACGAAGTCAGCAGACTGGGCGAACATGCCGCCCGAACCACAAGCCGGGTCGAAGATCCGCCCATGGAACGGCTCGATGATTTCGACGATCAGCTTCACGATGGACTCGGGGGTGTAGAAGACACCGCCCTTTTGGCCTTCCTTCAGCGCGAAGTTGCCCAGGAAGTACTCGTAGACCTTACCGAAAGCGTCCCCGCTGAGATCCACAGGCCCGAGCAGCTTGATCAGTTCCAGCAGCACCTTGTTGCCAAGCTGGACGTAGTTGCGAGGCAGAGCGCCCTTGAGGTCGACGTTCTCTTCTTCAACGGCCTTCATGGCTTCGTTAATCGCCAGACCGATGACATCGCCCTCGGTTAGGGTCTGCAGATAGGAGAAGCGGGCCTTCTCTGGAAGGAAGATCACGCCCTCGGCCAGATAGTCATCTTTGCTGACCTTACGGCGACCACCAGAGCCAATCGGCCCCAGCTTCTCTTCGGCAGCGGCGTACATCTTCTCGGCATATCGCAGGAAGATCAGCCCCAGGACAGGCACCGAGAACTCCCCCGGCCTCAACCCCGTGTTGGCCCATAGTTGGTCAGCTACAGCCCACAAACGCTTCTCTACATCTCCAGTGACCAAGGCACATCTCCACGCAGTAATACACAAATGCCGATGAGCTTACTACAGACGAGAGCCGATCAAACGCATGGCTATAACCGGCATTGGCCCCAGCCATCAAGCGCTCTGCCACCGAAGAGAAGCAGTCAGCTTTCCGAAAACACCATACCAGCAAGATCGCAGCACGTTCGACGAAGATCGATTAACACACAGTTATGGAGGAGAGAGCGCGCAATCTCGCACGTTCGATCCTCAACCATGACGCTCGATCTTCACCGCCGCAAATCGCCGGAGGAGCTGATCGAGCCAGGGAAAGGCAACAGCCCAGCGAGGCGACCGCCGAGTACCTACTGCTACTTTGAGCTTCAGGCGTACAGCCCCTCTCACTGCCCCGACCAATCGGCCAGCAGTCACGGGTGATGACGAACCTGACATAGCTGGCTAGGGGGTGATGGCACCTAGTCGAGGCTGGCTACCTGCGATGACTCGCGGGGTGTAGCGGTGGATGGCGAAGCCACTCTAAGAGTGTCTTTGAGCTGTCCTTCATCCATGGTCATTACCATCAATCCATCAATGAAGAACGAAGCAATGAGACAACATCAAGTCTGTCTTGCGGAGGACACTGGCAGGTGCTCTTCAAGCTGCACCGCAAGTTGCTCTTGATGCCTCCCCAACTCTGCTGACACAGGATCGATGATCACCGATGACGATGTTGTCAGCGATCATCCCCGTCAGTGGCTGTCAGGAAGCCCAAGCCTCTCTGCCAGACCACCTCCTGCTCATCTTCATGTACCTCCAGATGACTCCGCCCAGGAGTTTCCCCATTCGCCTCTGTCATCCATCAGCCCTGGCCTCAGCACAGTAGCGACCTAGGCAACCACTGCTGCCCAGGCTTTGGCCCATGGACGGCATCCAGGCACCGGGGAACTCCTGGGCAAGTCACCAAGCATCAACCCTGCATCCCTTGCAGATACCCCTGAAACCCAGCCCGTTTTGTCCAGCCGTCCGAGCCGTCCGTGTTTCCCTTGTAGATGGGAGCTGGTGGCATGGATGGAAGGGACTCTGACGGCTGAACAAAAAGGATGATCTACGCCATGAAAAGCAAACGAACTGGCAAGACCTTTAACCACACTCCCGCCAACTGCCCGAAGCACGTCATGCAGACTCTTGGCTTCACCGAGGAACAGACCGAGAGGATGATCCGAGTTCGTCGGATACTTCCCTTCGTGGACGAGAGCACCGCACCCAGCATTGATGCCCGGCAGTTGTGGGAGAACATTGGCAATCCACATGGGCAGTTCAATAAGTGGATCGAGCAGAGCGCCGAAGGGATTTTGGATGATTTTATCCAAAATGGAGAGGTGCTCGAAATCAAGACGCAGACCGGAAGGCGCCCTCGCACTGACTACACAATCAGTCGTGACTGCGCTGTGCATCTAGCGATGAATGCTCGAACTCCTCAGGGCAAAGAAGTGCGCAGCTACTTCATTGATATGGAGAAGCTGGCCATGAGACTTCACAAGTACACCCCGATACGTGGCTCCATGCTCACGGAGATCGACAATCAGGTCGCACATCAGATGTTCATCATCGCTGGCGAAAAGGCGAAGTCAGGAGAGCTGCCAAAGAGTCTCGTCAGCCAAAAGGCGATGGAGATGCGAGCAAGCCTGATGTCGCTCGTGTGCCGAGTGATGACCGGACTGTCCGCCAGCGAATGGCGAGCCAAGATAGGCCGCCCCATTCGGGACTCGCTCACTACCGAAGACCTCAACCAGTACAGCCGAGCCTATGACGCCGCCCTGACCATGTTGGCTGGTGGCATGACACTGCTGCAGATCGAGGCAGTACTGAACCAGCCCTACGGAAACAGCGTCGACCCGAGCGACTACATCAAGACCCCAGAGGAGGTAGCCTGATGCGTCTACCTGAACTGATCTTCCTGGGCGCCCTGCTGCTCTGGCCTTTGGTTCCCCTGGTGTACCTGCTCTGCATCGCCTGGCAGACCGACTTCAAGTTGGTTGCTCGATCCAAGCAGAGAACCTCAGAAGGGTCTCGCTGATGAAGAGCATCGCCAGCGAAGTGAGGAGGGCCAGGAGTCGGAGCACTTCAGCCTTGGCTGCGACTGACGGCGGCACCGCCCAGCATCCGCTGCTGAGCGAGATCCTGGCCGCAGATAAACGCAGATGGAAAGCAGCCCAGCAGATGAACCTTCCGGTGTTACGGCTGGCACCAACGAGCAGCAACTGACAGAACCCCCATCACCCTTAGCCTGGAAAGCCAGGAGGCCGACCTATCGGTTTGGTGCTGGGGGTTATTTTTTTACCGTGCTGCCTTCGAGAACGACGACAGTCGAACCGGATTCATCACCGCCTCGGTCAGGGAGACAGCCAGTTGCTGCCCCTTCTCGGTCAACTGCACGATCTTCCTGCGGCGTTCCATCGGATCTGGCGTTGCCACTATCAATCCGAGTCCTGGCTTTTCAAGACGATGCCACTCCGACAAGGCTGAGACATTCCTTGAACAGGACGATTGGGTCATCCCGAGGTTCTTCTGCAGATCCGCCATCGTGCAGCCTGGGTAGATCGCCGAGTAGAGGAACAATGCCATGCCTTGTGCTGGCATCTCTGGGTCAACGCCACGGAACTCTTCAATCGCTTTGAAAAGCTGGACAAGTGCATACCGATCATAAGCCAGGGCGTGTTTGCTGAATGTGGTTTCCATGTGCGTCACGCTCCGTCCTTGCCGAGATAGAAACCAGAGCTATTCCAGGCCAACTCAAAGCACCTCGGCATTCGGACGTACACGTCACCGATGAATAAGCAAAGACGTGCTTTGCCAATAGAGACGCTGAAGCCAAATTGATTGCTGGTCATTGGCTGAAACCTCCGATTCATTTGTCGTGTTCGCTACAGATAGCAAACCGTATCGGGGCGCTTCAACGTTCTCACCTTCGCGTTATTTTCACTGCAGAATCAATTGCATAACTCAATAGTTGGCCGTGCCAGTCTTTATCGAGGCTGCAGCGGCATCGTGTCCCAACCAGCCAGTCCAACTAACCGCGCGCGCATAGTTCGCCTCTCGCTCTTGCCTCCCGACGAGAGCCCCGCATGATCCAGCTCAACAAGATCCTCAAGTCCTTCCAGAAGACCATCGACCAGCTCGAACAACTGACCGCCACCAACAACATCGAGGTCAGCCGCAACACCGAGCAGATCGACCGACTGCAAGAGAAGAACCTGCTGCTGCTCGCTGAAGCCCAGGCTGCCAAGGAGACCGCCGAGAACCTGAAGGCACTGATCGGCCAGTAAATCCCCTCACTACCAGCGAACACCCATAGCCCGCCTCTGAGCGGGCTTCGTCTTTTCTGGAGGACAGAACATGAGCAAGCAACTGACTGTATGCGGCGTGGCCATCAAGCAGGACGCCGAGGGCCGCTACTGCCTGAACGATCTGCACAAGGCTGCCGGTGGAGAGCCGAAACACAAACCCGCTGAATGGCTGCGCTACTCAACAGCCAAGGATTTGATCGACGAGTTAAAGGTGGGAAATCCCACCCTTTGCCCGTTGGCCACAGCTATGGGCCGCTTTGGCGGCACCTTCGTGGTGAAGGAGCTGGTCTACGCCTACGCCATGTGGATCAGCCCCAAGTTCCACCTCGAAGTCATCCGCTCCTACGACCGGCTGGCCACCGAGGGCGTGGCCGTCCATGCGTCCGCCGCCGAGGCAGTGCTCGACGACCCGCTCTCCTACATGGAGAAGATCATCGCCCAGGCCAAGGTGCTGAAGGCAGAGCGCGACCGCCTCGCCCTGGAGAACAAGGAGATGGCACCGAAGGCTGTCGTCTTCGACAACTGCGTGGCGCTGCGCCAGGAGTCCTTGGCTACGTTCGTGCGTACCCTGGAAGGCGTCAACACGATGGCCATCATCACCAATCACCGCAGCCACTCAGCAGCATCAAAATCCACTGCCTCAATCACCGGGGCCAGCACCTCCGGCCTGAAGTCCTTCCCGTACCGACTGAAAGTGATCCCGCCGCTCTGGTGACCGAGAATGCCGCCAACAAGGGATTCTACTATTCCCTTCTGCTTCAGGTGATCAGCAAGCGTGTGGCGGAAGCTGTGGAAGTCCTTGCGCTCTGCCCCATCACGGAAGCCCAACTGATCACGAACCCGAGTGAACCACTTGGAGGGAGCGGCAGCGTAGCCATGCGCCTTGTGCAAGGTCAGCTCCGCGAAAAGACGTTGATGGCCAGCCTCCCGCTGCGCCTGGACGAACTCAAGGAACCCGAGCGTTTTCAACTGCGAGTGGATCGGCACGAGCCTTTCCGAAGTGACGGTTTTCAGCTTCTGATCGGGCCTGGTCGCTCGGATGTGGAGGCAGTCGATACCATTGATGCTAACCACGTCATCCAGATAGAGCTGACATAGCTCGTTGAGCCTCGCTCCGGTATACAGGCCGAGCAACGGCAGCCAGTACTTGTGCGGCTGAGCCGAGTTGGCTGATGCGTAAACCTGCTTCGAGAACAGACGGCGCAGATCGTCCTCAGTGAAGACGCTGCGCTCCTCGCTGACCTTGCCTCGCTGCCTGACTCGAAGCCCATCAAACGGGTTGCGCTCGCAGTAGCCCTCACGGATGGCGTAGGAGAAAAAGGTTGTCAGGTTCTTCACGTAGTTGTTGAACGTGGTGAGGCTGATCGTGGTGGTGGCAGTCTCGATGATCTGCTCCAGCGATTGTCCCTCGGGAAGCTGGTTCATCCTCGGCGGCAGCTTGAGAGCTACCTCGCGGAACTTGCGGGCATCCTGGCGGGTGATGAGATCGACAGGCAAATCACCCACGATCCGAGTCATCAGCTCAGCCACGGAACGCTTGTCGGATAGCGTCTTCGCAGCCAAGCCTTCATGAGACTGCTGCTCCAGGCACTCCTGAACCACCTTAGAGAAGCGTGGAGCGTTGCTTGGCGCATCCGCTACCAGCCTATCTGGCTGCCCCTGCTTGGCTCTTGAAGGGGCACTGCCGGGCTTCTGCAGCCCTCTCACCTTGCCTCCCCGCCCCTGATCCAAAGGCTTCTGCGCAAGCGCAACCAACTGCTGCTGACGGAGCCACGCAGCCCAACTAGCAACTCGCTTACCGCCCGCCTCCCAGGCACCACGCAGGGAGTCGAGGGATGGCCGAATGCCCTGGAATGCCTGGGTGTAGAGCTGCTGAACCTGCAGGAGCAATTCGCGCCCACGGATCAGCGCTTCGCGCTTGCAGCGTGTCTGCAGTGAACGGCGGATCTCGGAACAAGGGAAAAGCGGACGGAGCACTCCAGGCACCACGATTCTGAAATAGAAGATCGAGTGACGGGACAACCAGAGGTAAGAAGGGACGGAAGACACGGTGGATCACCCTTTGGATCACTGGCGTGATCAGAGCGAAAAACCGTTAGAAATCAAGGAGATACGTCATGGAGGTGAGCCCTGCCAGCCACACCCCGGCACACAATGTCACCGCTGCGGCTGCTCCCTTCCGGGCCTGACCGGGTTCACGGCTGATCGTTGC
>JAANMV010003730.1_pt1 | contig 12885 bp, 11 predicted proteins | sample 7279661 | NCBI WGS metagenome assembly JAANMV01 (sample SAMN14094540, study PRJNA606508) | bioreactor metagenome | isolation source: A lab-scale SPAN reactor treating ammonium-rich wastewater day 121 | place: Ireland: Galway | collected 2017-05-16 | reverse complement strand
CTGCACCAGCATCTCGGAGCCGAGGATGCGAAAGACCTCGCCCCGCGTGAAGCCCAGGACCCGCAGGCTCATCAGCTCCCAGGAACGCTCGGAGAGGGCGACCTATAAAGGAGTTAGCGGCAAGTGTAAAACGACAGTGCAAACATGAAACAGACGACTAAATATTAAACATTAACACAAGGACAAACCATTTTGACAGTTGGACAACATACAGACCATATTTCAAGCGGACAACGAGTAAGCCGACACTCATTGCCGACCCTGTGTTTTTTATTTTTTTCCCACCCGCAAGCCGACCCTTCGCAAAGCCAAAAGAGCCACTTTTTGCCAACACACAGACTGATTGACATGATTAAAAAAGTAACTTTGACTGATATAAATTTTAGATGACAAAAGAGATACAAATAGAAGATAGTTTGATTACCAAATTGACTGATCTGAAATACACTCACAGGGCAGACATTCGGGACAAGGCTTCCCTTGAAAAGAATTTCCGTGAGAAGTTTCAAGCCTTGAATCGTGTGAACTTGACTGATTCAGAATTTGAAAGACTTTTTAAGGAAATAATAAATCCGGACGTTTTTGCATCATCAAAACGACTTAGAGAAATCAACACCTTTACCCGTGAGGACGGAACACCTTTGCATTATACATTGGTAAACATCAAAGATTGGTGCAAAAACGAATTTGAAGTAATCAATCAATTACGCATCAACACAAGCAACAGCCACCACCGTTATGATGTGATTTTGCTTATAAACGGAATTCCCGTTGTGCAAATTGAATTGAAAGGTTTGGAGGTTAGCCCACGAAAAGCCATGCAGCAAATTGTGGACTACAAAAGCGACCCGGGAAACGGCTACACCAATTCATTGCTTTGCTTTATGCAGATGTTTATTGTGAGCAACCGTTCAAACACCTACTATTTTGCCAATAACAACGCTGCTCATTTCAGCTTTAATGCTGACGAACAGTTTTTGCCTATCTATCAATATGCCGGTGAGGACAACAAAAAAATCACACACTTAGACGATTTCTCTGAAAAGTTTTTGAGCAAATGCACTCTAAGCCAAATGATAAGCAAATACATGGTATTGGTTGCAAGCGAACAAAAATTGATGGTCATGCGACCATATCAGATTTATGCAGTTAAGGCAATTGTCAATTCTATTCAGGAACACAAAGGCAACGGCTTCATTTGGCATACAACAGGAAGCGGAAAAACGCTGACTTCTTTCAAAGCATCTACCTTGCTCAAAGACAATCCGAATATTGAAAAATGTTTGTTTGTGGTTGACCGTAAAGACCTTGACCGACAAACCCGTGAGGAGTTCAACAAGTTTCAAGAAGGTTGTGTTGAGGAAAATACCAACACAGAAACTTTAGTAAGACGAATGCTTTCGGAAGATTATGCCAACAAAGTAATTGTTACGACCATTCAAAAATTAGGTTTAGCTTTAGACCCAAACAACAAAAATAACTATAAAGAACGCTTACATGCGTTAAGCGACAAACGCATCGTTTTCATTTTTGACGAGTGCCACCGTTCACAGTTTGGAGAAAATCACAAAGCAATTAAAGAGTTTTTCCCAAAAGCACAGTTATTCGGCTTTACAGGAACTCCCATTTTTGACGATAACTCAACCTACAAGCAAATTGACGGAACAGTTGGTTCTTATGTAACCACTAAAGACATTTTCCAAAATTCGTTACATAATTACACTATCACTCATGCAATAGAAGATAGAAACGTGTTGCGTTTTCATATTGACTATTTCAAACCTGAAAAAAATGTAACCGTTGGCAGCACCGACCATAAAAAAGCGGTTGCAAACGCTATTCTGAAAAAACATGATGCGGCAACGCACAGCAAGCGTTTCAATGCTTTGTTGGCAACTGCTTCCATTAATGATGCCATTGAATATTACGAACTATTCAAAGAGATTCAAGCGAACAAACTAAAAGAAGATGAAACTTTTGTTCCGCTAAATATTGCTTGTGTATTTTCTCCACCAGCCGAAGGAAATAAAGATGTTCAGCAGTTGCAGGAAGATTTACAACAAGAAAAAGCCGATAATAAAGTTGAACCTGAAAAGAAGAAGAAAGCACTGGAAGCCATCATCAGCGATTACAACAAGCAATATGGCACCAACCATAGAATTACTGAATTTGATTTGTATTACCAGGATGTTCAGCAACGCATCAAATTTCAGAAGTTCAGCAATGCCGACTATCCACGCAAAAACAAAATTGACTTAGTGATTGTGGTGGATATGTTGCTCACGGGCTTTGACAGCAAATATTTGAATACGTTGTATGTTGACAAGAACCTGAAATTTCACGGACTGATTCAGGCTTTCAGCCGAACCAACCGTATTTTGAATGACACCAAACCTTATGGCAATATTTTAGATTTCCGCCAACAACAAGCCGAAGTGGACAGAGCCATTGCTTTATTCAGCGGTGAAAGTGTAGCAGAAAGAGCCAAAGAAATTTGGTTGGTTGACCCTGCTCCGAAAGTAATTGAGAAATACCAAGAAGCAGTAAAGGCAATGGAAAAGTGGATGGAGGATAAAAACATGGTAGCCGAACCGCAGGAAGTTTACAACATCAAAGGCGATGCTGCCCGTGTGGAGTTTATCAATCGCTTTAAAGAAGTGCAACGATTGAAAACGCAGCTTGACCAATACACCGACCTGAACGAAGAACAGAAAGCAAAGATTGAAAACTTAATGCCCGAAGAGCAATTGCGTTCGTTCCGAAGTTCGTATTTAGAAATTGCCAAACAACTCAAAGAAATACAACAAAAAGAAGGCGGCAAAGCACCTGAAAACATTCAGCAATTGGATTTTGAATTTGTGCTGTTTGCTTCTTCGGTAGTGGATTATGATTACATCATGAACCTGATTGCCAAATACACACAAGACACACCGAAAAAGCAGAAAATGACCCGTGACCAATTGATTGGTGTGTTGAGCAGCAGTGCCAACTTGATGGAAGAACGGGAAGACATTATTGACTATATTAAAAAGTTGGAAGTTGGTAAAGCACTCAATGAGCATGAAATAAAAGACGGCTATCAAAAATTCAAGGAAGAGAAAATTGCTAAAAGATTAACAGAGATAGCACAGAATAACGGTTTAGAATTTTCGGCATTAAACGAATTTACCAATGCAATAATTAGCCGAATGATTTTTGATGCCGACAAATTGAGTGAACTATTTGCACCCTTAGACTTAGGTTGGAAAGAACGCACCAAAAGAGAATTGGCATTGATGGACGAATTGACACCTATTTTAAAAAAGAAAGCCGAAGGGCGAGAAATATCAGGACTGAAAGCTTATGAGTAAGAACAACGAAATAAAATTGGTGCCTATTCTTAGATTTTCTGAGTTTAAGAATGGTGGAGTTTGGAAGGTTAAGCCGCTGGGTGAAGTTTTGATAAAAAACTCAACTAAAAATAAAGACCAAAAATATTCTTTGGTTGAAAGTGTTAGCAATAAATTCGGCTTTATTAAACAAGATGAATACTTTGACAACAGAATTATTGCAAGTAAAGACACTTCAAACTATTATGTTATCAATAGAGGATATTTTGCTTACAACCCTTCAAGAATTGATATTGGTTCTCTAGCCTATAAATCTGATGACAATACTTCAATAATTAGTCCATTATATGTAAGCTTCAAGGCAAACAATTCAGTAATTGACGATATATTTTTATTGAACTACTTCAAGTCAAATGAATTTTCCAAGCAGATGATTTTTGAAGGTGGTGTTAGAAATACTTTAAATTATGACAACCTTTCCCAAATTAAAGTCCCTATTACCCAATTAGATGAACAACGGAAAATAGCAGCTTGTCTTTCATCCTTAGATGAAGTTATCACAGCCGAGAGCCAAAAGCTGGAAGTGCTGAAAGAACATAAAAAAGGCTTGTTGCAAAATTTATTTTCAAAAGAAGGTGAAACGGTGCCCAAACTACGCTTTAAGGAGTTTGAAAATAGTGGGGAGTGGGTGGAGAAGAAATTGGGGGAGATTTCCGAAAATGTAATGTACGGAATGAATTCAGCATCAAAAGATTTTGATGGTGAAAACAAATATTTGAGAATAACAGATATTGATGAAAATACAAGGCTTTTTTTACAGGATTCAGTTACTTCGCCTGATGGCATATTGGAAGAAAAATACCTTTTAAAGATTGGGGATGTGGTTTTTGCAAGAACAGGTGCAAGCGTAGGGAAATCTTATCTACATCAAAAAGGAAATGATAAAGTTTATTTTGCAGGGTTCTTGATAAGATTCTCAATAAAGAATGAAATTCCTTACTTCATTTATGCTCAAACCTTAACTGAAAAATATAAAAAATGGGTATCGAAGACCTCTTTGCGTTCTGGACAACCTGGTATAAATGCAGAAGAATATAAATCCTATTCCTTTTTCGTTCCTCCATCTCTTCAAGAACAACAAAAAATCGCCTCTTGTCTTTCTTCCTTAGATGATTTGATTCGCTTGCAGGCTGAAAGAATAGAACAATTGCAACTTCACAAAAAAGGATTGTTGCAGGGTTTGTTTCCTAATCTAAATGAAGTAACAGAATGAGCGGAGTAATAAAATTTACAAACCTTACAGATATTGCCACACACTTCCGTAAGGACTTAACAGGTGATCACAGACCACTAAAAGATTTAGTGCTTTTCTTTGCTCATAATGGCACAGGGAAAACTCGCCTGTCAATGGAATTTAAAGAAGCAGGTAAAGAATACAATGCAGAAAGAGAAGTAACTAAAAGAGACACGCTTTACTTTAATGCTTTTACAGAAGACTTATTTTCTTGGCACAACGACCTTGAAAACGACACCGAAAGATATTTGAAACTTAACACCGATTCAGCATTTTTTGACGGCTTACGAGAATTGGAGTTAGATGCAAAAATTGAATCGTTTTTTCACAACTATGTTGATTTGAAATTCAATATAGACTATGAAAACGCAACAGTTCGGTTTTCAAGAAGTATCATAGTTGAAGGAGCAGAGCAAACAATTGAAAACATCAAAATATCAAGAGGCGAAGAAACACTTTTTATTTGGTGCTTCTTTTTAGCCATTTGCCAGTTAGTAATTGACAAAGACCCTTCATACAATTGGGTTAATTACATTTACATTGACGACCCGATTTCATCATTAGACGAAAATAATGCCATTGCGATAGCTTGTGATTTAGCCAACCTTCTTACCACAGAGGGCAGCGAAATAAAAACAGTAATTTCAACGCATCACAGTTTGTTTTTCAATGTATTGTTCAACGAATTTGGCAGAAAGGTTAAAAACAAGCGATACTTCCTTCATTTCAAAGAGCCAAACGATTATGCTTTGCAAGACACAGGCGACACACCATTTTTTCATCATATCGCAACAATAAGTGAACTCAAAAAGGTTGTAGAATCAGATAAAATATTCACTTATCATTTCAATGCTTTGCGTAGCATTCTCGAAAAGACCGCCAGCTTTTTCGGGTATGACAAAATTGATAAATGTATTCAAGGCTTAGACGATGAAGTTCTTTTTGAAAGAGCTTTGCAATTGTTCAGTCATGGCAAGTATTCAATTTTTGACCCTCAAGAAATGATTGGCGACAACAAAGACTTATTCAAACGAATTTTTAATGGATTCCTTGTGAAATATGAATTCCATTTTCCAGAAATATTTAATGAACCAACTCCAGCAGCAACAGCATGACAGAAAATAATCAAACACAATTAGGTAATACACTTTGGAAAATTGCAGACGAATTGCGTGGAGCAATGAACGCTGACCAGTTCCGTGATTATATGCTTTCGTTTTTGTTCTTACGTTATCTAAGTGACAATTACGAAGCAGCAGCAAAAAAGGAATTAGGAAAAGATTATCCTGTTCTAAAAGACAAAGACAAGCGAACTCCGCTTTCCGTTTGGTATGAGCAAAACGAAGCTGATGTAAAGGAATTTGAAAAGCAAATGCGAAGAAAGGTTCATTATGTAATTGAGCCATCGCATTTATGGAACAGCATTGCGGAATTGGCTAAAACCCAAAGCAAAGAATTGCTTCGCACTTTGCAAGATGGTTTTAAATACATAGAGAATGAATCATTTGAAAGCACCTTTCAAGGCTTGTTTTCTGAAATCAATTTAGATTCTGATAAACTCGGCAAGAACTACGAAGAACGAAATAAAAAGCTTTGCAATATCATTCAGAAGATTGCAGAAGGCATTAATAGTTTTAATAAACACGTTGACTACTTAGGCGATGCTTACGAATATTTGATTGGAAAATTTGCCGCAGGCTCAGGTCAAAAAGCAGGAGAATTTTATACCCCTCAAAGAATTTCAGATATACTTTCTTCTGTTGTGATACTTGACAGCCAAGACCCAAGTTCAGGCGAAAAGAAAAAGATTGAAAGAGTTTTAGACTTTGCCTGTGGTTCAGGTTCGTTATTGCTTAACGTTCGTAAGAAAATGACGGATGCAAAAGGAACAATCGGCAAAATTTATGGACAAGAAAAAAACATCACGACTTACAACTTAGCACGAATGAACATGCTTTTGCATGGCGTGAAAGACACAGAATTTGAAATTCACCACGGTGACACTTTACTCAATGACTGGGAAATTCTCAATGAAATAAATCCATCTAAGAAATTAGAATTTGATGCTATTGTAGCCAATCCACCATTCAGCTATCGTTGGGAACCAACGGAAGCAATGGGAGAAGATTTTCGCTTCAAAAGTTACGGACTTGCTCCTAAGTCAGCAGCCGACTTTGCTTTTCTGTTACACGGTTTTCACTTTTTGAGTAAAGAGGGAACAATGGCAATCATTTTACCTCACGGTGTTTTATTCAGAAGCGGAGCAGAAGAAAAAATCAGGAGAAAACTATTAGAGGACGGAAATATTGACACCGTTATCGGACTTCCTGCAAATCTGTTTTTCTCGACAGGTATTCCAGTCTGTATTTTGGTTTTAAAGAAGTGCAAAAAGTTTGATGATGTTTTGTTCATTAACGCAGTTGACCACTTTGAAAAGGGAAAACGACAAAACAGTTTACTACCTGAAAACATTGACAAGATAGTTAACACCTACAAAAACAGAACCGATGAAACTCGTTATTCTCGTAGAGTGACAATGGACGAAATTGTGAAAAACGAATTCAACCTAAATATCTCACGTTATGTAAGCACATCGTTAGACGAAGAAATAATTGACTTGAAAGAGGTAAACAAAAAACTCGTTGACCTTGACAAAGACATTAACAAAGCAAGAGAGACACATAATAAATTTTTAAAGGAATTGGGACTCCCACCAATATAAACTAATGACAAGCCCACGCTATTTGCAAGCACATTGCCAAAGCCGCACAAACCAACGCACAGACCAAAGCTTTGTCAAAGAGCTTGCAAAGCCAACGCAAGACAAAATTATTTTTTAAAAAATTCCCGACCATTCAAAAAAATAAAAAACGCAACGCACAACCCGACAGACAATGACACGGAAACTCAATACTGACAATGGTTTGCAGACACGGACGACAGAACACCAGCCGGTAACAGCGGTTTGGCGTAATGGCGGGTTCAGTGCTTCGTATGACAGTTTTGTGGTAGGTTCAAGTGTAATTCTTCGGTTGAACTTTTGTGCTAAAAATTCGCCACTGCGCCAAGCGCCAAAACATTGAAATTCAATTCCATATCGGTTCAACTGTCAGCTAAACAATTATCTAAATTAATTTGTGAGGCTGAAAAAAATTTGAATTATAATAAGCTAAAAGCAAATGTTGAATTGTGTTCAAATCTTTAAATCTATTCACTTGCTTTTTGATCTGAAGTATTCCAACGGTGTCTTTCCGGTATGAAGTTTAAAAAAACGGCTTAAGGCTTGCGGGGATCCAAAACCCAGATTGAAAGCAGTTTCGCTTACTGATTTGTTAGAAAATAATTCGCTCTTAGCTCTGTTGATGATAAAATTTTGAATGAAATAAATCGGCGGATTCCCAGTCTCCTTCTTCACCAAATCACCAAAGTAGTTCGTTGAAAGAAACAGATTTTCGGAACAATATTTTACGGTTGGTATCCCTTCTTTAAATTGTTTTTCAGCATTGTAATAATCAATTAACGTCTGTTCAAACCGAACTAAAATATCACTGTTCTCAATTTTTCTTGTTGCAAATTGCCTGTCATAAAACCGAAGGCAATACTCCAAAACAACGTCGATCAAACTAACGATAATAGTATTCTTATTTAACTTGTCCGAATTTTCCAACTCATATTTAAGAAGCTCTAAGCATTTTACAATGATTCCTCTTTCACTGGAAGTCATGTGCAGCGCTTCATTGATATGATAAGAGAAGTAAGTAAACTGGCTCATTTTATTTTCCAGAGATGTGCCGCGTAATAAGTCCGGATGAAATAGTAAAGCCCAGCCTTTTATATCAAACTTTTCGCCATTGTCTTCCACACCTCCAATTTGACCTGGAGAGACTGCAATTAATGTTCCCTCATCATAGTCATAACTTCCCATTCCGTAAGTAAGTTCTTCCAAACGATCGTCCCGCAAAAACAGAGCATACACACTAAATTTTGTACGGCTGTGGCGAATAGGTGTTACGACTGAATAAGGGATGACACTCACTAAAGGATGTAAGCCTTTAAAACCTACATAGTCTTCATAATCAGAAATATTTTCAACTTGCAAAATTTTAGTCATATACTAATTCCAATATCAGGATAAAGATAATATGAATATTCTAACAATAGGATTCAGTAAAATAGTTACAAAGTTCAGTAATCTGCATACAGCAAGCCTGAACTGAGATATTATTTTTGTATCAAATTTTAGAAAGAAAATATGCACTACAATTTTAAAGAAAAAGTTGCACTAATTACAGGTGCTGGATCAGGAATTGGACTTGCAACAGCGATTGCGTTTGCTGAAGCAGGTGCTTCCGTAGCCTTGGCTGACTTAAATAAAAACTCAGTTCAAACTGCGGTGAAAAAAATAACTAACGCCGGACATAAAGCAATTGCTATCAGTTGTGATGTAACAAACGAAGCAGAAGTTGCAAGTATGGTAGAGCAAACAGTATCAGCCTTTGGCAAACTCGATTTTGCATATAATAATGCAGGAATGCATGTCGCTGTTGTTGAAACAGCAGATGCGCTTTCAGAAGATTTTGATAAAGCCATAGCTGTTAACCTGAAAGGCATTTGGTACTGTATGAAGTACGAATTACAGCAGATGCGGAAACAAGGAAGCGGAGCTATCGTTAATTGTTCTTCACAAAGTGGTTTAGTAGGCACTGCAAATCTCGGTGCTTACACCGCAGCGAAACATGGCGTTGTTGGATTAACAAAAGCAAGTGCACTCGAATATGCTCATAGAGGTATTCGAATCAATTGTATTTGTCCAGGTACAACCGAGACGCCAATGGTTTCCAACGCAGTGGCTGACAGACCAGAACATATGAAAGCAGTTATAAATGCTATCCCAATGGGAAGAATGGGCAAAGCAGAAGAAATTGCCAGTGCTGTTCTTTGGTTATGCAGCGAAGGTGCAGGATTTATGATTGGTCAAACCGTAACGCCTGATGGAGGCTACACAGTAAAGTAAGTAAGTGAATATTTTTATTAATAAATAAAAGGAATAAAAATATGTTAGAGAATAAAGACTGGACACGCAGAACTTTTTTAAAAACTTCGGCTTCTGTAATGGCTTTACAATTAGTAAATCCATTCACCGGGTTTGCACAAAATTTTTCACCATTGAGGGAGAATTCAAATATGAATTCAAACTTAAAATCTTCAGCATTGCCAACTCGTAGATTAGGTTCTCTCGAAGTTTCGGCAATGGGCTTTGGATGCATGAGTATGCAGCATGGTTACGCTCCACGTTTAAGCAATGAAGAAACAGCAAAAGTCATCCGTGCGGCTTACGACAAAGGTGTAACATTTTTTGATACCGCGATAAACTATGGACCGTTTATTAATGAAGAATCGGTTGGGTTAGCTCTTTCTCCGATTAGAGATAAGGTGGTCATCGCAACTAAATTTGGTTACGGCTATGATGAAAACGGAAAAAATATTGGATTAAACAGTCATCCCGAGTATATAAGGAAAATGACTGAAGGTTCTCTCAAACGACTGAAAACCGATTATATTGATTTGTATTATCAGCACAGGGTTGATCCAACAGTTCCTATTGAAGATGTTGTTGGAGTCATGCAAGATTTAATTAAAGAAGGAAAAGTTCTTCATTATGGTTTATCAGAAGCAGGCGAAGCAACTATCCGCAGAGCACATGCTGTTCATCCGGTAACTGCTGTTCAAAACGAATATTCATTTTGGACTCGCGATCCGGAACATGAAGTATTACCAGCCTGCCAGGAACTTGGAATTGGATTTGTGCCATGGAGTCCGTTAGGTTCAGGTTATCTGACAGGAACAATCACCATCAACACGCCGTTTGACGATAAACTTGACCTGCGTGCGCATAGAGCACGGTTCACTGTTGAAGCGCAAAAACACAATTGGAAACTAATAGGATTACTCCAACAAATTGGGCAGCGCACTTATGCAACACCCGGGCAAGTTGCACTTGCGTGGTTATTGGCAAAATATCCATCGCTTGTTCCAATTCCCGGAACTTCAAATCCTAAACATATTGATGAGAATATCAATGCACTAAAAGTAACGCTTTCAGCAGAAGATATGGACGAATTGGAAAAAGGATTTGCAACGATAAAAGTTGAAGGTCCCCGAACCACCGAAGCACTATTTCTCAATCATGATATTGGCGCCAATCTGGGTGAAAGCTCAAAAGGTACACACGGCAAATCACCGTTACCTTCCAAAGGAAATTAATCTCAAACAGTAAGAAAATTATGAAACCAGGAAATAAAAATTTTACAACTTATAGATTGAAGGAGATAAATTATGAACAGAAGTAATTTTATAAAGTCATCAGCAGGATTAGCCGGATTTTTAACAATTGGAAAATCATTTGCAGCAACAGATTTTTTTTCTAACAGAAAAGATAATGGAACTGCTGAAAAAGATGTTCCATTGTTTTCATTGAACAACGGATTAAAAATGCCTCAGCTTGGATTTGGTACTTGGACTTTGACGGACAAACCGGATCAATATGTTCGTGAAGCAATCGAAGTTGGATTCAGACTCATTGATACTGCTCAAGGATATCAAAATGAAGCGGGAGTTTTCAAAGGAATCAAAGATAGCGGAATTGCCAGGAAAGATGTTTTCATCACCTCAAAAGTTGGACCTGATGTCATGCGAAACAGATCCGTTAAAGAATCTTTGGATATAAGTCTTGAAAAACTTGGAGGTGAATATATTGACCTGATGCTTATTCATTGGCCCGTAGTAGATCATATTCAGGAAACATGGAATATTATGGAAGAATATGTGAACAAAGGTCTTTTAAAATCAATCGGACTCAGCAATTTCAATCCGCATCACATAGATGACTTGTTGAAATATGCAAAGATAAAACCGGTACTCAATCAAATTGAAATTCATCCGACATTCTCAAATATGGAGAATACCGGTATTACATTATACAAAGATATTGCTGTTGAATGCTGGTCTCCATTAGCATCCGGAAACGACCTTGACAATAGCGTATTAAAAAGTATTGCCAAAAAATATGATAGAAGTGTTGCTCAAATAATTTTGAGGTGGGATATGCAGCGGGGATTAATTTCGGTTACCCGCTCAACAAATGTTGCTCACATGAAGGAGGATATTAATATTTTTGATTTCGAACTATCTCCCACAGATATGTCAATTATTAATGGAGTTAACATCAATCAAAGAACCAGTGCTAAGAATGATCCTGATAATTTTCCATGGTAAATCTTGAAAAACATATGAACAGACCATTTATTATTTTACACATGATTTCTTCCGTTAACGGAAAAATATTAACTGAGCCATGGCAACAAACCAAGGCTTGGGAAAATATAAAAGACACCTTTGATGAAATGTACAAATCGTTCGAAACGGATGGATGGATTTGCGGCAGAGTTACAATGGAAAAAGATTTTTCTGATGAACAACCTCAATTGATTACTCCGGATTTTGAAATATCGAGAGATCATTATGTTGGTGATAAAACGGCACAGTCTTTCGCTGTTGCCATTGATCCATCCGGTAAATTAGGCTGGACGAAAAATGATATTGGAGGAGACCATATCATCGAGATACTTTCGAATAAAGTGAGCAACGAGTATCTCTATTATTTGCAAAGAAGGATGATCTCCTATATCATCTCAGGTAAAGACAGTGTAGATCTTGTTACTGCTTTTGAACGATTATCAAAACTGTTTCCAATAAAAAGTTTGTTACTCCAGGGTGGTGGATATTTGAATGGCTCGATGTTGAATTTAGGACTTGTTGATGAGCTGAACATTGTGATGCTGCCAATTGCTGATTTAAATGAAGGACCTACTTCTTTTGAATTGGGAAACTATCAGCAATTAAATATGGTAAATGACCTTGAACTAGTTTCGGTGGATGCTAAAAATAATGGTGAAGTGCATCTGCGGTATAAAACATTAAATAATCAGATAATCCGATAAGGATTTCAATAATTGATTGGATCGATTTATAATCTATAACAATAAAAAATATTAAAATGAACAAAAGTAAAATTATTCAACTCATAATCTTTTTTATACTAACATTAAATACAATAAAAATGAATGCACAACAAAACACATCAATTGGTAATACGTTAACAGCAGATAGTAACTCCGCCGCAGCGCAGAATGGCTTTTGCATTAAATCGTCTGGCTATTAATGCGGGGATGAGTATTGGTCCGGTTATCGGAGGTTTTTTAA
>JAANMV010003722.1_pt1 | contig 12922 bp, 10 predicted proteins | sample 7279661 | NCBI WGS metagenome assembly JAANMV01 (sample SAMN14094540, study PRJNA606508) | bioreactor metagenome | isolation source: A lab-scale SPAN reactor treating ammonium-rich wastewater day 121 | place: Ireland: Galway | collected 2017-05-16 | reverse complement strand
GTCTTCGGGCGGCTTCTGCTTTCGTCTCAGTCGGCTCAATAACGCCACTACGCTCTGTTCGACAGGCGAAAAACGCACCCTCCATGTTCAAACTCATATTTTTCAACGTTTGCTTGAGGAATATTCTTCGCCTGTGCGACCTGCGTGTGACCCTGGCGCGCGCGCCAGAGAGCGGTTAAGTATCAGCAGATAAGGGAAAAACTCAGAGGGGTAGCCTCTGGCAGCAGTTGGCCAGCTCGGCCGGGTCCATGGCTTCGGAGATAAGGTGCAGCTCCTCGATGCAGAGCCCGATCTGCCTCTTCCTGCTGGCATAGATCACACCGGGGCACTCGATTCCCTGGGCCAGGAGCTCATACGTTACCTTGAAGAAATCACGGTCCTGGGTGAAAAGGACGCGGCCCAACTTGGCTGCGCGCTCGAGCAGCTCGGCATCAACAAGTCGTCTGCCGCCGTCCTCTTGGGAAGTCAGAACATCCACGCCCAGTCGTCTCAAACCGGTGGTGATGGCCCAATGGACATGCACGTCCATCAAATAGCGGTTGGCCACCTAGCGCTGACGGGCAGCCTTGAGTGCCGCGAGTTTCTGGACAAAAGGGTCGTCTCGATGCTGAGCGTCCCAGTCGCGATCAAACTCCTCCACCTCGCGGATGGCGGCGTCGATTTCGGCCTGGTGGTCGTAATAGTAGGAGAGCGCCCCGTGCGCCTGGGCCGGGGTCACGCCCTGGAACTGCCACACCAGCTCGTCGGCGGACCAGCCGTGAGCCTGTTGAGCCATCACCAGATCGCGGACGGTCAGACGAGGCCATTCCGCGATCACCGGCCGGCCTCGGTCGTCAATGGCAATGTGCTTGTACTCACTCGTTTTCAGGCTCATCGCTCTCCATCATAGCACGCCGATCCAGCTCCGCGCGAGGGTGCGTGCGTCGGTGCTCGGCCATCAGGTCGAGCGGCACCAGCCGCGTGTAGATTTGGGTTGTGGACACACACGAATGGCCCAGAAATTCCCTGATTTCAAGCAGATCCGCCCCGCCCTCCATCAAGTGAGAGGCGCACGAATGACGAAGCGAATGCACCGTCGGCTGCGCCCCCGGCAGCCAGGCCTGGGCCAGATAAAGCCGCATCCGGTCCATCAGGGTCCGGGGCGTGATCCGGACACCGTCCCGCCGCAAGAACAGGGCCGGCGGGGAATACGGGTCCTCGAACTTGGGCCGCCCCGCCTCGAGATACCGCTCGCAGGCCTCCCGCACCGCCTCGCCCATCGGCAGGAGCCGGTCCTTGGCACCCTTGCCCCGCCGCACCAGCAGGGTCCGCTGGGCGAAATCAAGATCGGCCAAATCCAGGCCACAGCACTCGAAGCTCCTCAGCCCGGCCCCGTAGAGCACCTCCCAGATAGCCCGGTCCCGCAGACCGATGGCCCGGCGCGGGTCGGGCACGTTCAGAAAGAGCTCCATCTCCTCCACCGAGAGGATGCGCCGCCGCTGCGCCACCGGACGGCGCAGCACCAGTCCGGCCGCCGGACTCACCAACAGCTCCCCTCGCTCCACGGCAAAGCCCAGCACGGCCCGCACCGCCCGCAGCGCCAGATCCACCGTGGCCGGACTCAGAGGCCGACCCGACGGGCCCAGGCCATGCTCGAGCCGGCGGCGGTAGGCGGCCAGGTGGCTCTCGGTCAGGTCGGCCGGGCGCTCCACCCCTTGAGCCCGGCAGAACGCCTTCCAGCGTTCCAGCCAGTAGCCCATGGCCGACAGCGTCTGGGGCGAGCGGCCCCGGCTCCTCAGCTCATCCAGGTAACCCAGCACCAGGCCATGCCAGCTCTTCATTCCTCCACCGGCCCCCGCCCGCGCTCGCGCGGATGGCACTTCTTATGCACCCGCCGCAAGTCGGTGATCTCCACCCGGGTATACAGCTGCGTCGTGCCGGCCGAGGCATGGCCCAGCATCTCCTGCAGATGGCGCAGTCCAGCGCCCCGGCGCAGCATGTGGGTGGCCACCGCATGCCGCAGAGAGTGGGTCGTAATCCGCTTCTTCAGACCCGCCTGACGAGCCGCCCGCAGCACCAGTTCTGAGACCGCCTGGCGGGTCTGGAGGGGGCCTTTGGCTCCCAAGAACACCCGCACCTGGTCCGGGGCCGGCTTGAAACAGGGCCGTGCCTGGCTCAGATAGGCGTCCAGCCAGTAGGCCGCCTCACGGCCCAGCGGCACCACTCGGCTCTTGCTCCCCTTGCCCTTGCGGATCCGGACCGTGCGCCGGTCGGTTTCAATGTCGTCCAGGCACAGCTCGCGCAGCTCGGTGTTACGCATCCCGGTCGAGTACACCAGCTCCAGGAGGGCCCGGTCGCGCAGGCCCAGGGCCGTGCCCACGTCCGGAGCCGCCAAGAGGCGACGCACCTCCTTCTCCGTGGGCACCGCCGGCAGCACCCGCGTGAACCGGGGCAACACCAGCTGGGCCGCCGGGTCCACCAGCAGATAACGCCCCTCCGCCAGGAAGCGGAAGAACGCCTTCACCACGCAGAGCTTGCGGTTCTGCGAAGCCAGCGCCAGCGCCCGCCCGCGCGGGCGGGCATGGTAGAGGTGCAGCCGGTAGGCATCCAGAGTCTCCCGCGTCACCTCCGAGAGCCGCTCCACCCCCTGCGCCTGCAGATACCGAAAGAGCTGCGGCAGGAAGGCCGGATACTCCCGGCGCGTGCGCTCGGAGTAGGGCTTGAGGGTCAGCCAGTCCGCAAACAGCCGCTTCCACGGCTCGGGGTTCAGCATGGCCCGTAAACACCCCTAACCCATCGTCCTTGTCCTGTACCAACAACAACATCAGTACAGGGGGACCACAGGTGCGTGGGAGGATGCAGTTTTCCACAAGGACCAGGGCTCATCGAATTCTCCGCTTGGGCTCAAGCTGTTTTTCGCAAAGGGGCGAAGTGGTTTTCAGAAACGTGCCTTTGGCGTCGGGACAGGGTTTCTCTCAGCGCGCACGGTTCCGCGAAGAGGGCGAAGTCAGGCCGCCAGCTTCTTCTCAAGCTCGTCGGGCGTGGTCAGCTCGTGGAGCAGGCTCGGGCCCTCCTCGCCGTAGACCAGCAGCCGGTAGGTGTAGGCCCGCCCTTGCGAGCCCCCGACCACGGCCAGATACTCCATCTCCACCAACTCGGTCAGGGCATCGCGCAGGCGGTGGTCCTGCCAGCTCGAGAACTGCCGCAGCTCGCGCCGCAGGAACTCAAACTGCTGGGGCTTCTGCCCGGCCTTCCCGGCCATCGCCAGGACGATGGACCACAGATCGCGGGCCGAGCGGGTGAGTTCATGAAAAGTGGCGTGCAGCACGTCCTGGGCCAGTTCATAAGCGACGCGGTAATCCGCGGGCGTGGCCACCACGCAGGCCAGCTCCTCGCCGTCGCGCACCAGCGTCTTCTTCACGCGCTGATACTGGTGCAGCAGCGTGACGGCCTCCACCAGTCCCAAAAAGCGCTCGTTGTCCCGGCGCGTGCGCAGCCACCGGCTCGGGAAGCTCAGGTGCTCGGTGAACGGGATATGCACCGGGTAAGGAAGCAGCAATCTCTGAGCATCGTGGTGCAGCTCATAGAGGTCGTGGGACTGACGCTGATGCACCAGGCCCTCCAGGCTCCGGGCGTGGCGCTGCCGGGCGTGGATGCGCCGGGTCTGCTCCTCGGACTCGTCGAGCCAGATCTCAAAGCAGCGGGTGGCGTTCTCAGGGTTGATGGCGCGCGGGTTGGTGGTCGTCTCGATGTAGGCGATAGGGCCCTCCACTTCAAAGACCTGCGTCTTCATCCGGCCCGTGTTGGGGTCTTTCACCACGATCGCCGAGGACAACCGCTGTTTCGACTGTAAGACCCGGATGGAATACTCGGCGTCCTCGGCGCCTTTGCGCTCCTCGATGAGCAGCAGCTTGCGCTTGAGGAAATCCTGCGGCATGTAGACCAGCGCCTGCGTGGAGAGGCGCGAGTACAAGACCACCTCCTCGGGGGGAGTCAGCAGTTCGATGAGCTCGGCCATGCCGGACTTGCCGGCGCCGCTCTGCGAGATGATGGTCCCCGACAACGGTTTCTCGAGCCTTCGCGAGATGCTGATGAGATAGCAAAGAAGCTTGCCGCGCTCCTCGCCGATGTATCCCAGCGTCTCCATGTGGGCCAGAATCGCCGGCACCAGGTCGGACCGGCTCAGGAAGGCCAGCGCCTGGTCCTTCTCGGCGGCAGTCATCTCGCGCCGCTTCTTGGGGCTCGAGGCCAGCTCGTCGGCCACCAGCTCGGCCTGCTCGGCCACCCAGCGCTCGGCCTGGCCGATGAGCACCTCCAGCTGTCTTTCTACGGCGTGTTGGTCCAGGCCAAGACGCGCCCCGATCTGCTTGACGGCGGTCACCCGCGCCCGGTGAGCATACAGGTCAAACGTGTCGATGTAGGCCTCGTCCCCGGCGCTCACCCGCATCGTCACCCGCAGGCGCCCCGTGAAAGGCGGTCGCATCGTGATGCGATACTCGATGCCCCCGAAGCGCAACAGAAAACCGTCCCCAGAGGGCTCCACCAGGAAGGCCGCAGTCACCGGCGCGCGTGGGACGGGCGTGCCTGCGGGCGCGGGCGGCTCGAGCGGGACGGGGGACTCTTGCGCGACAACTGTGCCCAGCGCGCTCCGAACCCGCTCCGCCAGGGCCTCCGGGCCCTCCTCGAGCAAAACCCGGTTGGGGTCGCGCCCCTCGCCCAGCTCCAGCCGCGAACACTGGATGCCCCGTGCCCCCAGCTCGGCGGTCAGGCGCTCCGCCGCCTGGCGCCCGGGCGGGTCGTCATCCAGGCACAGCACCACCTTCTCGATGCGAAAGCGGGTGAGGGCCTGCTCGAAGTCCAAGGGCAGGCCCTGCACCCCATAGAGACAAGAGACGTCGCGCACGCCGGCAGCCCAGAGCGACATTGCATCGAGCACGCTCTCGGCCAGCACGAGTTCAGAAGAACGGCGCAGTGCCTGCCAGTTCAGGACCCCGCGCTTGGGGCCGGGCAGGTAGAGGTGCTTCACCTTGGCCCAGGGCGAGATTTTGCGCCCGTAGAGCCCCACCACGCCCTCGTCGGGATGCTCGAGCGGCACCACCACGCAGCCCGCGAAGTGCTCCTGGCCCTTGGCCGTCAGCACCCCCATCACAGACAAAGCCTCGCGCAGCTCCTCGCCCAGCGCGGACAGCAGCGAGCCATCGGCGTAACCGGGCCGGAACGCCTCCCGCACCTCTTTTGAGCCCAGGCCGCGGGAAGCCAGATACTCAAGCGCAGGCGGGCACTCGAGCAGGCGACGGGCATAGAAGCCGGCCACCTGCTCGAGCAAGTGCCCGCGCGTGTGCCCGCCCGGGAGCGTCTCGGCAGGCGCAGGCGCGGGCGGCGCGGGCTCGGGCAACTGGCCCACCAGCTCGCGCACCCGCGCCTTGGCCGGGGCAAAATCCTCCAGTTTTTCCATTAACTGCACCAAGCGAAACACGTCGCCGCCGGTCTGGCAGCCGAAGCAGTTGAAGAGTTGGCGCTCGGGGTTCACCACGAAGCTGGCCTCGCTGTCGGAGTGGGTGCCGAACGGGCAGCGGGCCACCAGGTTCTTGCCCACCGGGCGCAGGGCGATGCCGTAGTGACCGGCCAGCGCGGCCAGGTCCAGGCGGGCTTTCAGGTCGTCGAGTTCGGAGCGGTCTTTCATGGCGTGGGTTCCTTTCTGGTTTGGGGAAGGTGATAGTGGCCGGTGGGCGCCACGCCCAGCACGCCGCGGCAGTGCCACAGCGCGCTGTCGACGAGCAGGGCCTCGGTGTCGGTCAGGTTCCGACGGGCCTGGGAGCGCCAGAGCAGCAGGTAGGCCTGCCGAAGCTCGGTATGGGTCAGCGGCCAGCCCACGTGCTGCGTGGCTGTTTTGAGCGTCAGCCGACGAAACGTCTGGCGGGCCTCGTCCCACTCCACCTGGCCGCCATCGGTATCGAGCAACCACTGCCAGCGGCGCCGGGCGGTCTCGGGGTCGAGCTGGGCCAGCTCGAGCATGTCCTGGCCCTCGTCCTCCCAGCCGCACTCGGCCAGGAGCGACGGGCACCAGCTGTGCTGCACGGCCTCGCGCATCACGGCTCGGCCCAACTGGCTCAGGCCATGGTCGAGCCCGGCCTCCAGGGCCTGAATTTGCCAGCGGTCCCAGGCGTAGGCGCCGGAGGCATCCGGCCGCAGGCGTGTCAGGTCGGGTTCGTGAGTCATCGACGGCCTCCGTGAAGTGGCGTGGTTGGGATGGGTCATGCGCGCCTCCGGAGCCGGCGGCGGCCGTAGAACTCGCGGGCGATGAAGGAGCGGGGGTGCAGGGAGCTGAGGTAGTCGAGCGCGGTGAGGAGGGAAGCGAGAAAGCAGAGCAGCGACGAGGTTAAGAGGGTTTTCATGCGGACATCACTCTTTCTTAGACTGCGATACCTAAATTTAACCTAAAAATACTTAACCGCTATGAGCGTAAATCCTTCCGAGACTCTAACTTTGTTGAGAGATCGTCAAGCCGGTGGATTGCCTAAGTTCTAGCCTGCGTCTAAAATAGAGAGAACATGGCGGACACAAGAACGGCATCCAACACACTGGGGAACAAAATACGTAAGCTCCGCGTGCAGCGAGGCTGGACTCAGAAAGAGCTGGGGCTACGTGCTGGCATTGAGGGCAAGAATGTCAGCAGCTACGAAACCGGCCACCTCAATCCGTCAGCGCGGACACTGCAGCGCTTTGCAGAGGCTCTGGGAGTCACCGCCGAGGACCTACTGGCCGAGTCTCCTAAAGAGCCGGCTCTCGCCGTGGAAGATCCCGATTTGCTGGAACTCTTCCGGGAAGTCTCTCAACTGCCCGAGGGTGAACGCACAAATGCCAAGTGGTTCCTGAGCCTCATCGTGAAGCAGCATCGCCTTCAGCAGATGATCGCGAGCTGAGTACACTTTCGGGCCACCTCGCAGCTCGAACGGAGCGCGCAAAGGCCTGCTAAACAGGTGAACGCGCCGGAGAACTGGGTGGCTCTCTGCGCTGGACACTGGGGCGTCTTGGGCTTAGCCCCCTCAGATCGTTGCCCAGGTCCTGCCTTTGGTCACCCAGGCCCTGTTTCGACTTCCGGGCCTGCGGGCCGTGAGGCCGCAGTTTCCTTTGCAGGAACGCGGCCCGGTAGATACACGGCCCGGTATTCCTCCTCCACGAACTCGTTGCCGGTTTTGGAAAACCTGAGAGTTTGGCCGCGGTGCTTCAGGACTGTCGAACTCCGCTTCCACCCGTTCTCTCGGGCCAGCGTACGGAGTGCTTTCTGGATCCGGGCAAGCCGTGTCAGGTTGGACTGAATGACCTTCTCCAAGTAGGGGATTCTGCCGGCTCTCCAGTCCTCAACGTCCCGTCTGCTCAAAATCACCATCTCCTGAAAGAGCGCAGGGTAGCCGATCTTGCCATCTCTGGCCAAGACACTCTGGGCGGCTTTCTTTACGCTTGCTTCGATCTTCGAGGTTGGTTGCGTCCCCATCGCAACTACGGATACACCCCAACCCGCACGAAACTCCTCTCGAGCATCGGGATAGGCCTTATCGGCTTCCTGAAGGTGGTTGGCGGCCGGCCGCCGGCAAGCCGTCGGCCCTCCGCCAACCACCTCCCGATCCGCCCTGCCCGCCCGAAGTTTCAGGGCTCAGCCCAAGAGCTGTCCTCATCAGGTGGTGCGCGCCGGAGGCGCGCAGATTCTCGTCCTCCCTGTTGTCGCCGCAGTCACTTGAGCTTGCTCAAGTGGCTGCGGCTCCTCCACCCCAGCGACCCGGAGAAAGTTGAGGGAGCGCGCAAAGGCGTGCTCAACAGGTGATCGCGCCGGAGGCGCTTGGTGGGCTTCCTGTGGTGGAGACTGGAGGCGTCTGGGCTTCCCCAGAAGCCCCCAGCTCGTGGTCCAGGTCATGCCTTTGGGGGCCCAAGCTCGGCCCCGACCTCCGGCCCTTCGGGCCGTGAGGTCGCAGGCGACGGCGGGCGGAAGAATCATGAAAGCTCGGTCGAGGCGAAGTGCGCGCACTTTTCTTGAAAAGACCCCAACAGGCAAAGCTCGGTCCTCATTGGGTTGCGCACACTTCGCTCCGAGAGAGGTGCCGAACCCGAGAGTCTTTTTTTTGGTCACGTCGCCGGCGAAAGTCTCCCCGCCGAAGCCCGCGGGAAGGCCTTTCGCCGCAGGCTTCGGGGTCAGAGCTGATCGGCGGTGGCGGTCGCGCCGACTCGAGGCCCTCTTGGCATGAAAGAGCGGCCCCCGGGCCCCGGCCGGCGCAACCGCGGGAGGCGCCTGGCCTCATCGACCCCCGCAGACGGCAAAGGGTGGGCGGGGGCCGCTCGGCCAGGCGCGGGGCACCCGCGCCTCGACGACCCCTCACCGCAGTTGGCCAGCTCGGGCGGCGAGGCGGCCGCCTCGGAGCGGGCGAGGGACTCCTGGCCAGGTCGGTGCAGTCGGCTGCGCCGCCTGGTTGCGGTGCGAGGCCCGCGGCTCTGCGTCCGGGCGGGGCTCTCGTCCGGCAGCCTCGCACCGCTCGCAAAGGCCCTCCCGGACTCTTGCACGACACGACACGTGTGCTCCGCGGATCGGATGGCGTGATCCACTCGGGTAGTTGTCGCGGGGCAACAGGGCATGGCAAAGCCAGGCGCGAGTGCCGTCCTTCTCGCACTGCCCAGGCAACCAGGCCGCCTGGAGATGATGGCCGGTTTGCTGAGTATGCCCCCTAATTCTATCGTAGCACACCATGAGAGCTTGGCCGTTCGGGCACAGAAATAACGCCGTCAGAGCAACGTTCTTGCCTCTTGACAAGCATGTTGGGCAACCGCTCTTGCTCGCCTAGTTGGCCGGCGGTCCGGGCGATGCGAGACGTACGGTCGAGACCATGGCCAGGTGTCCCGGGCTCGCTTGGCAACAGACGGCGGCGATCGAAGCAGCCCTCGCCGCCGCGCGGGCAAATAGGCCTGCGGCCAACGGTTGAGGACGATCTTTGCACGACACTTCTGCCTTGTCACTCGGCGGAGACAAGGAAATCCATCGCCTTTCGCACGTCTGTCAAGGTCAGCTCGGCAACTTCGTTGCCCGGCTTGAGCTTCAATGCTAAGTTAAAGCAGTCAGCAGCTTCGTTGAACCTTTCCTGGCTGCGCAGGACCAGTCCAAGGGTGTACCAGGCGTCTTCCAATGCACCCCCTGTGCATCGGGTTGCTTGCCGGAGAACGCCTTCAGCTTCAGCGAATTGGCCTCTTCTTGCCTCGCAAGCGCCTTGGCCAGTCCAATGGTCAGCGATCTCCGGCTCAAGCGTAGCGGCTCTGCCAAACCAAGCAGCGGCAGCCCGATACCGCCCCTGTTGCTTACAAATGTAAGCTTTGTGTGCGGTAAGGAGGGCCATCAAGTTTCGGCCCGACTTCTCATCCTCTGTCCTAAGAAGATTTTTCCCGTGGAGACGCTCCACAGCCTGGATCTCTGTTAGGGCTTCTTTGAAGCGATAAAGCGCGCGCCACTTGTAGCACAGCTTGATTCGAATTTCCCAATCCTCGGGGTGAGCTCGCAGATATCGGGGGCCTCCGACTACCCAACTCACCGGCCCTGGCCACCCTAGGAGTTGCTCTCGTGTTGGGTCGGTCGGCAGGGCTTGGGCTTGGCGCAGGTCCTCCAGTTCCTCGATTGCTCCCACCCGCTCAAAATAGCGGGCCGCACGGGCATACAGTCCCTCGGTGCGATAGATGACTCCCAGGGAATAGCTGGCCTCTAGAGCCTGATCAGTGCTAGCAGTAATTGCGAGTACTCTCTGGAGGTGGTGTCGGGCTTGGTTCCATAAGCCAAGTCTCCACAGGCGGTCCCCTAACTCAAAATGTATTCTGGCTTGTTCTTTCCGTACTTCCGCAGAACTCGAGGGGTCCAACCGAATTTTCTTGTTGCGCCACATCAGAGCTTTCGTGTACCAACGAACCGCAACACGCAAATTGCCTTTTTCCGTATACAGGTCGCCCAAAAACTCGCAGCGCGTATCCTCTAAACCCGCCGCTGCCTTCTTGCCAATGGGCCCCTGCTGACACAAGTTGTTCCAACAATCAGCGATATCCCTCAAGGTCCTTTGAGAACTTAAGAGTCTGAGGGCTTCGGAATAGCGAGCCAGTCTCGCGAGAGCGAGACCCAAACAAAGACGCTCTTGCACACCGTCATATCTGAGCGCATGCCAGCGAATTCTTACGAGAAAACTGGCCCTCTCGTCTCGTCCCATAGCCCGTAGTGCTTCGTCAAAGCTATCTTGCTCCGGATCCTCACGATCTCTAGGGGTCGTAAACGTTGGATTGCTCCTTCAGTACCTGCTTTACTCTCTGCTCGCTTCTCTCAGTGTTCTCAATGATTCTGTTCTGCGGGCCCTCAGGAACATCTTCGCCACGCGCAAAGGCCCTCTGCTTTCGGCGGAAATCCTCTTGCGCGCTCTTGATGCTCTTCTCGTTCTCGGTTACACGGCGGACGTCCCGTTGCCGCCCACTACTCCGCTGTCCCGGGTCGGAATCGGGGGGGCAATTGGTCCTACGCGGCGGGTCCCCAGGGTCGGGAACCGTGGTGTAGATGCCTTCGATAATCGGAGCCGACAAGAAGGCAAGCGCATCACCGACGTCGGCTGCGACGAACAGCGGCGCAGCAGGACCGCCGACGAAATTGTCTGCAACTTTGCTGACGAGTTTCATCGCTCCCTTTTGAACGGCTGCTTCCGTCCCCTCTTGGACCACCTCCGCGCCGACCCTTTTCACACCCGTCTTAATCGATTGCAGCCCGGTCGGGTCAATCATGCTGGTCGGCTGATTGTTGCAGTAGGCGTACCGGTTCGTCCCAGCCGCTAGCTCCAGCGGGTCCGGAGCCGTCCACCGACCCAGTTGCGGGTCATAATCCCGGGCGCCAAACCGAAGCAGGCCCGTATCCTGGTCGTAGAGCCCTCCTGCAAAGCCGAACGGCTGGAATCCAGGGTTCGTATCCTCCGTGACGTTCCCCCATGCATCGTACGAGATTCGCTGCGCGACTTGACCGGTGGCGGAGTCTACCACGAGGCGAACGCTCCCCAACTGGTCGCGCAGCACGCGATAGACCACTCCGCCTTTGACCATGAACATGCCGCGGTAGACTGCTGTGAGATTGTTGTTCCCGTCCTGCTCGGCCAGGGGGAACAAGCCGCCATCGTAGAGCCACTTGCTCACGACCGTTCCGTTGACTTTCTTGACCGCCCGTTGATTGGCAGCATCGACTTCGTACTCGATGACACGGCCATCGGGCAGCTCTACTCGGGTCAAAGCGCCCAAAGTATCATAGGTGTAGCGAGTCGTCTGCCCGCTACGGGTCTTCGACTGCAACACTCCGTTGGCGTCGTACTGGAAGGTGGTCGTGCCTTGAGGGTCGGTCTTGGAGAGCAGCCGGTCCTGCTGGGCATCCACCGAGTAGTTCGTGGTTCCGGCAGGGGTGGTCTCGGTCAGTCGATTGTCGTTGGCGTCGTAGGCCAGGGTTTGGACAACTCCGCCGTTCTTGGTGACCTGGTCCAGGCGACCGGTGGCATCATAGCGGTAGTCCCACACCGTCGTGGTCCCCTGGATGGTCTCGGTATGGCCCTGAACCCGCCCGAGTTTATCCACGACGTAGGCCTCGCTGTACAGGGCGGTCCCACCGGCGGAGGCCGAATAGCCGGTCAACTCGCCTGTGGTTCTGTAAGTGATGGCATCGTTCAAGGCTCCAAGAGTCGCCCCGGTGACCAAGCCATTCTGGGGGTTCAGCGTGAAGTGCATGGGCCCGATGTCCGTGATCTCGGAATCCGCGTCATACTGGTAGGCCAGTGCGTGCCCGCCGTCGAGGTTGGTTGAACTCGTCCGGAAGTCGTTGTCGTAGCTCCAATTGACCGTGCCCTGAGTGACTCCGCCCGAGGTCAAGGTGGCGAGGAGCGCGCCCTGGTAGCCGAAGCTTCGCGACGACCCGGGTGCCTGGATCGAATTGAGGTCTCCTGTCACAGAGTGGTAGCCGAGCGAGATCGTCCCGCGGGGTACCGTGAGACTCCGCAGCCTGCCCACCAGGGGGTCGTAGTCGCCATGCACAACCTGCCCATCCGGGCGGACGATATCGACGAGTTGCGCATCGGCATTGTGAGCGTAGAGGGTGCTGCCACTCGGCGTGACCGTGGGGGGCAGGTACTCCTGAAGCAGGTCACGACTGTCCCGACGGTACTCATACTCCGGGCGCCCCGGAGGTCGGATGAACCGGAGATTCCCGTTGGCGTCGTAGCGGAAGCCTACCGAGCGCAAATCCGGCAGAGTGACCTGCTCCACAAGCCCGTCCGCCTCGTAGCTGTAGAGAGTGGTCTGTCCCAAGGGGTCGATCTGGGAAGCCAGATAACCCTGGCCATTGTAAGTGTAGCCGGTTACGCGATCATCGTGGGTGACTTGCGACAGCCTCCCCCTGGTGTCGTAAACGCGGCTCACGGTGGCCAGCCCGGGCACGCTGGTGGTCAGAAGTTTCCCATCGGTGGCATAGGTGGTCGTCACCGTGCGCCCGGCCGGCGAGGTCTCCACCAGCGTCCGGGTCGTGCTGTCCCACGCGCTGCTCGACGTCCGCCCGTTGAACGTCGACGTTTCGTTCATCTGCGTCAGGGTCAGCGGGTTCCCCACCGTCCCCAGCGTCACCGCCCGAGTCGCCGTCCCGGTAGCCGTCAACCCGCCTGTCGAAGTCGTCCAAGACGAAACAAACGGCGCCGCCATCCCAAACCTGGGGTCAGGAGACATCTGCATCGTTGAGGAGGTGCCATCCGGAGCCAACGTCGTCCGCCGTCCATCATACAGAGTCGACACCGTGGATACGGTCCCATCGGGGGCTTTGGGACGCTGCCGTGACCTCTTGAAACGGCGAAACCACGCGCTCATGCTCTCTTGAGATTCGCTCTTTGCCTGAGCCCTCCTGGAGAGCCGCTCT
>JAANMV010003721.1_pt1 | contig 12924 bp, 8 predicted proteins | sample 7279661 | NCBI WGS metagenome assembly JAANMV01 (sample SAMN14094540, study PRJNA606508) | bioreactor metagenome | isolation source: A lab-scale SPAN reactor treating ammonium-rich wastewater day 121 | place: Ireland: Galway | collected 2017-05-16 | reverse complement strand
ACCGGACACGTACTCCGGGTGCGCGACCATCGCTCCCGCGAGCGTCCGGCAAGCCGCGGCATCCTCTCCCGGGTGCCCGGATGCGATGCGTGCGAACGCCAGTGCGAGCCTGGAAAGCGGCAGAGCATAGTTCGGCGCCGAGCAGCCGTCGACGACCGGAACGAGATCGTCGACCCGCACGTCGGCGAGACGACCGATCGCTGCGCGGATGGCCTGTTGCAGCGGGTGGCCGGAAGCCAGGTAATCCGCCCGCGACCAGCCGTGCAAAACGCAGCAGGCGAGCATGCCGGCGTGCTTGCCCGAGCAGTTGTGCCCGAGCGGCGAATAGGGGGGCGGCGGCGGCGCCTCGCCCAGCGCATCGTAGACGTACGGGGCATGACTCCCGCACCGGAGGTCGGCGACCGTGCATCCGGCGCGCGCGAGCACTTCGGCGACCGCCGCCTGGTGACGCGCTTCGCCGGAGTGGCTCGCGCAGAGGAGCGCCACCTGCTCGCCCGAGAGACCGAAGCGCTCCGGGCCGCCGGCCACGACGAACGGCAGCGCCTGCAGCGGCTTCAACGAACTGCGCGTGAAGGTCACGAACCCCGGATCGCCCGCGGACGCGACGAGGCGCCCGTCGGCATCGACGACCGCGACCGATCCGGCGTGCACGCTCTCGATGCGCCCGCCGCGTTCGACGACGGCGAGCGGAACGTGCGGCCAGGCGCGCTCGGCGATTCCGGTCATGCGCCTAACCTCTGCCGACGATGTCGCGCCCGGTCATGTCCGGGCACCGGTGGCCCGGGCGAGGGCGTCGCGCACCAGCGACGCGATGTCGCCGACGCGTTCGGTGAGGATCGACGAGTGCGTGCCCGCCAGGACGTGGCTTTCGACCGACCCGGCGTGGGCGCTCCAGCCCATGTCCTCGGCAACCTGGCGCATGCGCTGCTGGGCGCGCACGACCACGACGTGGCCGCGGAACCGGCCCGCGGCATACCGGTCGATCGCGCGGGCGTAGCGCAACTCGGCGTCGGAGAGCCGGTCGCGCGGCTCCACCGCTTTCGCCTGGCCGTCTGCGTCGAACTTGAAGTAGGCGCCCTTCCCGTCGCCCTCCGGGGCACCGGGTCGCGGCGCGGCGGTCTCGACGAGCACGACGGCGGGAACACACTCGCCTTCTGCCTCGAGTTGGCGCGCCATCTCGAACGCGACGAGGCCCCCCGCGCAGTGGCCTCCCAGCAGATACGGGCCGGTGGGCTGGACGGCGCGCAGCGCCGCCAGCCGTTCCTTCGCCATCGCCTCGATCGATTCGGGAATGGCGGGTTCGGCGAGACCGTGCGGATGCACGATGAACGTCGGCTGCTCGGGCCCCAGCGCGCGGGCGAACGTCTGGCTGTAGAAACCGCCGCCGGTGAAATCGCCGTGCAGGTAGGTGAACGGCGGCAACGAGCCGCCTTCGTTCACGCGAAGGATCGGATCGTCCGGCGCGCGAGCGCCGGTGCGGATCGCGTTCGCGAGTCCCGCGATCGTGTCGTCGGTGAACATCGTCGTGAGCGGCAGCGCGTAGCCGGTCTTGCGCTCGATCGCATCGATCAGCCGCGCCGCGAGGAGCGAGTGTCCGCCGACCTCGAAGAAGCGGTCGTGCACGCCGACGCGAACGCCCAGGAGGTCGCGCCAGAGATCGGCGAGCACGCGCTCGAACATGTCGCGCGGCTCGACGTGCACGCCATGGTTCGGTTGCGCGGTGTCGCCCGGCGGGGGCAGCGCACGACGATCGACCTTGCCGTTCGCGCTGAGCGGCAGCTTCGGCATCCAGACGATCGCTCCCGGCAGCATGTACTCGGGCAGGCGCTTGCGCAGGTCCCGCAGCAGGTTCGGCGGCGCGGTCGCGGGATCGGCGGGCACGACGTAGGCCACCACCTGGCGCGTGTCGGCCGTCGTCCCCGCGAGTTCGACGACCGCCTCGCGCACCGACGGGAGTTCGGCGACCGCCGCCTCGACTTCGTCGAGTTCGATGCGGTGTCCGCGGACCTTCACCTGTCGGTCGAGGCGGCCGAGGTACTCGATCGCGCCGTCGTCGCGCATGCGCACCCGGTCGCCGGTCCGATACAGCCTGCGTCGGCCGAGCCCCGGGTGTTCGAGCTCGGCAAAACGCTCTCCGGTGAGATCCGGATGCCCGAGGTACCCCAGCGCGAGTCCCGGCCCGCCCAGCCACAGTTCGCCGCCCTCCCCCGGCGCGGCGAGGCCGCCGTCGGAGCGCAGGACGAACGCGTCGGTGTGCGCGATCGGCCGGCCGATCGGCACCGACGCGCTGCCTTCGTCCACCGCACGCACCTCGTGCCAGGTCGCGAAGGTCGTGGCTTCGGTCGGTCCGTAGACGTGCAACAGCCGCTCCGGCGGACCGGCGCGAAGGACTTCGCGCACGAAACGAGGCTCCACCGCCTCGCCGCCGAACAGCACGCAACGCACCGGCGCGAACGCGGCGGGGACGTCGCGGGCGACGGTGTTGAACAGCGCGGTGGTGATGAACAGGACCGACACGCGCTCCGCCGCGAGGGTCGCGGCCAGCGCACGCGGCGCGAGCGCGGTGGTTTTCGCGATCGGGACGATGCGCCCGCCGTTCAGGAGCGCGCCCCACAATTCGAACGTCGATGCGTCGAACGCGGGGTTCGCCATCTGCGCGACCGCGTCGCCCTCGCGCACCTGCAGGTAGTCGGTGTCGAGCACCAGTCGCAGGACCGCGCGATGCGGCACGACGACGCCCTTGGGCGTGCCGGTCGATCCGGACGTGTAGATGACATAGGCGGCGTCCGCCGGATCGATGGCCACCTCCGGGGCCGACGCGGGGAACAAGGCGATGCGCGCGCGTTCGGCGTCGGGGCAAAGCATCGCGACGCCGTCGTGCGCCAGGCGCCCGGCCGGCACGTCGTCCGCAACGACGGCCGACACCCCGGCATCGCGGAGCATGAATCCGATCCGCGCGGACGGCAGGTCGGAGTCGATCGGCAGGTACGCCGCGCCCGCCTTCAGCACCGCGAGCCAGGCGATCGCGATGTCGGCGGCCTTCGCGCGAGCCACGGCGACCCGGTCGCCCTTGGCCACGCCCGCCGCAACGAGCGCATGGGACAGCCGATTCGCCTCTTCGTCGAGTTGCCCGTACGCGAGCGTGCCCACGGCGCGCGCCTCCGGGTGGCGCGACACCGCGTCCGCGAATCGCGTCACGATCGTTCCGGACGGCGCGTCGGCGGTCGTGCGCAGGTTGATCGCGACCATCCGCGACCGGTCGGCGTCGTCCATCAGCGCGAGCCGTCCGATCGGCGTCGCGGGAGCGCTTGCCGCGTTGACGACGAGCGATTCGAACTGGCGGGCCATGCGCTCGATGGTCGGCGCGTCGAACAGGTCGGCGCAGTACTCGAAGTGGGCGATGAGCCCGGCCGGTTCGTCGGAGAGCGTCAGCAGCAGGTCGAACTTGGCGTGCGGCCGCAGCGCAGGCTCGCGTCGGACTCGCAAGCCTTCGAACGCGAGTTCGGCCTCCCCCGCCTCGCGCATCGCGAACGTGACCTGGAAGACCGGATTGCGCGACGGGTCGCGCGGCAGGGCCAGCGCGTCGACGAGCCGCTCGAACGGAACTTCCTCGTCCCGGTACGCCTCGACGAGCCGATCGCGCACGCGTCCGACGAATTCGGAGAAGCCCGCATCGACCGACAAGTCGATACGCACCGCGAGGGTGTTGGCGAAGAACCCGATCAGGCCGGCCAGTTCAGGGTGCGTGCGCGCGGCGATCGGCGTGCCGATCGCGAAGTCGCCCTCGCCCGAGAGGCGCGCGAGGAGCACCGCGTACGCAGCGAAGAACACGATGAACGGAGACACGCCGAGTTCCCGCCCGACGGTCTTCAGTTCGTCGGCGGCCGCAGCCGGCAGAGCCCGCGACACGACGGCGCCGCGGAAGCTCTGCAGCGGCGGGCGGACGCGATCCGTGGGCAACGCGAGCACGGGCACGCCGGCGAGGCGCGCTCGTGCTGCGTCGAGACGCCGTTCGATCGCCCCCGCGCCGGCACGGACATGTTGCCACGCCGCGAAATCGAGGTAGTCGATGGGGAGCTTCGTCCAGCGCGGCGACGCGTGGGCACGCGCCGCCGCGTAGGCGGCCGTCAGGTCGCGCTGGAAGACCTGCGCGGAGAGCCCGTCGCTCATGATGTGATGCCACACGCGCAACAGGGCATGCCGATCCTCGCCCAGCCGGAACAGCGTGAACCGGACCGGGGCGGCGGCGGCGAGGTCGAAGGGCCGCGACGCGCGCTCATCCACCGCGACGGCGAGCGCGGCCTCCGTTCCCGTCTCCGCGCCCGCGACATCGACGATCTCGAGCGACGCCGCGGCCGCCGGGTCGCTCACCTGGTGCGGCACGCCATCGACCGACAGATAGCGCGTGCGGAGCCCAGTTCCGGCACCAGCATCAGCTCGCCGTCGGCATTGCAGAAGAAGCGGCCGTCCATGTCGCGGTTGGCCGCGTACAGGTGCAAGCCGACGCCGGTGCCGGCCTCCGGGCCGCCATTGCCGGCCACGGTGAACAGGCCCTCGACGAAATCGACCGCCTGCTCCGGCAGCGGCAGCGGATTCCAGCGCAGCTTTTCCGGCGTCACCGGGCCGCTGCCGAAATCGTTGTGGAAGCCCGCGTGCGCGAACGGCTCGAAGCGCCCGTGCACCGCCGCCGGGCGGATCCGGTACAGCCAGCTGCGCCGGTTGGCGTGGCGCGGCGCGGTGAACGCGGTGCCGGTCAGCTGCTCCGCGTACAGCCCATGCGCCACCTGCTGCGGCGAGTTGCGCCCCACCGGCAGCGCGCCGGGCAGCGCCTCGGTTGCGAATTCGTTGCCGAAACCGGTCTGGTAGCCGTTGCTGTGGATCGCCATGGTCTGCTCGCTCAGTGGATACCCGCCACGCGGCGGGCGGGGATCACAGCACGCCGCGCTTCATCTGGTCGCGCTCGATGCTCTCGAACAGCGCCTGGAAGTTGCCTTCGCCGAAGCCTTCATTTCCCTTGCGCTGGATGATCTCGAAGAAGATCGGGCCGAACGCGTTCTGGGTGAAGATCTGCAACAGCTTGCGCGACTTGGTTTCCATGTCGGCGTCGATCAGGATCGAGTTCCTGCGCAGGCGCTCCACGTCCTCGCCGTGGTTGGGCACGCGCACGTCGATCACGTCGAAATAGGTGTCCGGCGTGTCCAGGAACTTCACCCCGGCCGCATGCATGCGCTCCACCGAGTCGTAGATGTCGTCGGTGAACAGCGCGATGTGCTGGATGCCCTCGCCGTTGTACTCGCGCAGGTATTCGTTGATCTGGCTCTTGTCGTCGCTGGACTCGTTCAGCGGGATGCGCACCACGCCGTCCGGCGCGGTCATCGCCTTGGACAGCAGGCCGGTCTTGGCGCCCTTGATGTCGAAGTAGCGGATCTCGCGGAAGTTGAACAGCTTCTCGTAGTAGTCCGACCACTTCGCCATGTTGCCCACGAACAGGTTGTGGGTGAGGTGGTCGATGAAGGTCAGGCCGAAGCCCTTCGGATGCTGGTCCACGCCGGGCAGCGGCTCGTAGTCGGCGTACAGGTCGGCACGGCCGTCGTCGACCAGGTACAGCATGCAGTCGCCGATGCCCTTGATCACGGGCGTGGCCACCGCGCCGGTGCCAGGCTTGTGGTCGACCTGCGCGCCGCCGTTGGCCAGCACGTGCGCCAGCACCTTGTCGGTGGGTTCGCGGAAGCGGATCGCGAAGCCGCAGGCGGACGGGCCATGCTGGGCGGCGAAGTCGGCGGCGAAGGAATCTTCCGATTCGTTGAGCAGGAAGTTGATCGTGCCCTGCCGGAACAGGGTGATCGGACGCGCCCGGTGGCGGGCGACGGCGGAGAAGCCCAGCTGCCCCAGGTATTCGCGCATGCGCGGGCCCTGGCCGGCCGGGGCGGCGAATTCGACGAACTCGAAGCCGTTGATCCCCATCGGGTTGTCGAAGGTGGTCGGCTGCATGCCAAGATTGGGTTGCGCGCTCATGCGGGTAGTCCTCAAACGCCGGGAATGCGCATTCTATGGTTGCACTTGCAACTATCTCAAGCCTCCTCCTTTTTCCAGCCTCCCGCATGCCCGACCACGCCAGCCTCGCCCTCGAACGCTTCCTGCCCTACCGGCTCAGCGTGCTTTCCAACCGCATCAGCGGGTCGATCGCCCGCGAATACTCGCAGCGCTTCGACCTGGGCGTCACCGAATGGCGGGTGATGGCGGTGCTGGGCCGCAGCCCGGACCTGTCGGCCAACCAGGTGGCGCAGCGCACCGCGATGGACAAGGTGGCGGTGAGCCGCGCGGTGGCGCGCCTGCTGGAATCCGGCCGCCTGCTGCGCAGCTTCGACGACGACGACCGGCGCCGCTCGGTGCTGCGCCTGTCCGAGGCCGGCTACGCGATCTACGACCAGATCGTGCCGCTGGCGCTGGGCTTCGAGCGCCAGCTGCTGGGCGACATGCCGGCGGACGAACGCGCACTGCTGTTCCGCCTGCTCGACCGGCTGGACGAGCTGGAACTTCGGGTCGAGGCCACCAGCCAGGCCGCAGCCGGCTGATTTCCACCGGCTGCAAACGCACGCAGCGGCCCTGGGGCCGCCGCGCTTGCATCGTCATCCCGCGCCGTGCATCGGCGCGGGGGCACGCCTCACTTCACGCCGTGCATCAGCCGCTGGATCAGCGGCGCGATCAGGAACAACAGCACGCCGGCGCCGATCAGTACCCAGAACCCGAAGGTGTAGCCGGCCTGCGCCGAGGCCACGGTCATGCCGGCCTCGCCGCTGACGCTGCTGGCGAAGATGCCGGACAGGTTGTTGCCGATCGCGGTGGACAGGAACCAGCCACCCATGCCGAAACCGACCAGGCGCACCGGCGCCAGCTTGGTCACCATCGACAGGCCGATCGGCGACAGGCACAGCTCGCCCACCGACTGGATCACGTAGACCATGAACAGCGTCCAGAACGGGATCTTCATGGTCTGCGGATCGACCATGCTGGACAGCGCGATCATCAGCAGCAGGAAGGCCAGGCCGTTGAAGATGATGCCGAGGCCGAACTTGCGCGGAATCGACGGATTGGCACGCCCCATGCGGATCCAGATCCACGCGATCACCGGGGCCAGCGTGATGATGGCCAGCGAGTTGACCGACTGGAACCAGCCCACCGGGAACGTCCAGCCGCCGAAGTCGCGATTGACGATGTTCTGGGCCAGGAAGTTGAACGAGCTGCCGGCCTGCTCGAAGAACATCCAGAACAGCACGTTGAAGGCGAAGATGATCAGCATCGCGATCGCCTTGTCGCGCGCGACGGCGCCATTGGCGAAGCCCTCGCGCAGGATCAGCACGCACAGCACCACGAACAGCGCGGTCAGCAGGACCTGCAGGTTGCTGGCATCGATGGTCAGCAGGAAGTAGATCGCCGGGATCGCCACCAGCACGCCCACCGCGACCATCAGCACGCGACCGAGGCCTTCGCCGCCGGCGGCCGGGCGGCCGATGCCCTGCAGCTGGGCGCGGCCGATCCAGAACCACACCAGGCTGACCAGCATGCCGATGCCGGAGGCGATGAACACCGCCTTGTAAGCCGGCATTTCCGAGGAGCCGCCGAACATGTTCTCGGCCAGGAAGCCGGTCAGGACCGGGGCGATCAGCGCACCGGCGTTGATACCCATGTAGAACAGGGTGAAACCGGAGTCGCGGCGCTCGTCGCCGGTCGAATACAGCTGGCCGACCATGGTCGAGATGTTGGGCTTGAACAAGCCGTTGCCGGCGATGACAGTGGCCAGGCCCATCTTGAACACCGTCTCGCTGGGCACCGTGATCATGAACAGGCCGGCCGCCATCACCACCGCGCCCAGCAGGATCGAACGCTGGTAGCCCAGCACCTTGTCGGCCACGTAGCCGCCGAACAGCGCCGCCGCGTAGACCAGCGCCAGGTAGGCGCCGTACAGCTTGCTGGCCGAGGCCTCGCCGGAGGAATCACCGCCAAAGAACTGCGCCACGATGTACAGCGCCAGCGCCCAGCGCATGCCGTAGAAGGCGAAGCGCTCCCAGAACTCGGTCATGAACAGCATCCACAGCGGACGCGGATGGCCCATCACCTGCTTGAATTCCGGAACTGCGCCCGGCGTCGTGTTAGCGGCTCCGCTCATGCGGAATCCCCCCGTCTAGAGTTATGGAAATGGCGTGTGGAACCGGCCTGCGATGGGCGCGGAACCGGGCGAGGATGGCCGACCGGTGCGGGCAACGTCAAACCGGGCGCATTCAGGACAGCCTGCTGCAAAGCAGCAAAACGCGCCCCGCGGGGCGCGGGCAAGCCGGCTTAGGCGGCGCCGTCGCGGCCCGGCCCGACCGAGGTGCGCACCTCGAACAACTCCGGGAAAAAAGTTAGGTCGAGCGCGCGCTTGAGGAAGGACACGCCGCTGGAACCGCCGGTGCCGCGCTTGAAGCCGATGATCCGCTGCACCGTGCGCATGTGGCGGAAGCGCCACAGCTGGAACTGGGTCTCCAGGTCCACCAGGTCCTCGCACAGCTGGTACTCGCGCCAGTAGCGGTTGGTGTCCTCGTAGATGCGCTCGAACACGGGCACCAGTGCCGCGTCCAGCACGTGCGGCTGCGTCCAGTCGCGCGCCAGGTGCGCGGCCGGCACCGGATGGCCCCAGCGGGCCAGGTAGCGCAGGAATTCGTCGTACAGGCTGGGCGCGCGCAGCACCGCATCCAGCGCGGCTTGGCCGGCGGGATCGTGGGCGAACACCTTGAGCATCGCCGCGTTCTTGTTGCCGAGCAGGAACTCCACCGTGCGGTATTGCAACGACTGGAAGCCGGACGACGGCCCCAGCACGTCGCGGAACTCCATGTATTCCGACGGCGTCAGCGTCTCCAGCACCGACCATTGCGCGGTCAGCTGGTCGAGCACGCGCTTGCAGCGCGCGGCCACCTTGCCGAACTGCCAGACGCGGTCATTGCGCAGGTGCTCCACCGCCGCGGACAGCTCGTGGATCAGCAACTTCAGCCACAGCTCGCTGGTCTGGTGCTGGACGATGAACAGCATCTCGTCGTGGTGCGCCGGGCTCGACAGCGGCTGCTGTGCCGACAACAGGCGGTCCAGCCGCAAGTAGCCGCCGTAGGTGATGCGGCCGGCCAGGTCGGTATGGATGTCGGCTTCGAGGTCGCGCTGGTTGGCGCTGGCGGTATCGTGTTCGCTGCTCATCGCGCGATTCTCGCACGACGCCTTGCAGCGCCGCGCTGATCCGCGTCAAGTACCTTGCGATGCCGCAGCGCGCAACGGCTTGCCAACGCATCGCCGGTATCATGGAGCAATTGCTCCAACCTCAAGGCAATCATGACTACTGCCGCCAGCTTCGAAATCGAATACCTGCAATACCTCAAGCCCGATGGCACCCTGACCGGCCCGCTGCCGCCCGCGGTGGCCGATGCGGCGGCGCTGCTGCCGCTGTTCAAGCAGATGCTGTTCCTGCGCACCTTCGACAGCAAGGCCATCGCCCTGCAGCGCACCGGCAAGCTGGGCACCTACGCCGCCTGCCTAGGCCACGAGGCCACCCACGTCGGCATCGGCGCGTCGATGCAGCCGGAAGACGTGTTCGCCCCCAGCTATCGCGAATACGGCGCGCAGTTCGCCCGCGGCATGCGCCCGCGCGAAGTGCTGATGTACTGGGGCGGCGACGAGCGCGGCAACCTGCTGACTGGCGCGCCGGCCCACGACTATCCGTGGTGCGTGCCGATTTCCACCCAGATGCTGATGGCCTCCGGCGCCGCGCTGAGCTTCAAGCTGCGCAAGCAGGACCGGGTGGCGGTGGCGGTCTGCGGTGATGGCGGCTCGTCGAAAACCGACTTCTACGCCGCGGTGAACTCGGCCGGCGCCTACCAGCTGCCGCTGGTGCTGTGCGTGGTCAACAACGGCTGGGCGATCAGCGTGCCGCGCAAGGCCCAGACTGGCGCCGAAACGCTGGCGCAGAAGGGCCTGGCCGGCGGCCTGCACTGCCTGCAGGTGGACGGCAACGACATCGTCGCGGTGCTGGAAGCGATGCGCCGCGCCCACCAGCGCGCGCGCGCCGGCCAGGGCGGCAGCGTGATCGAGTTCATGACCTACCGCCTGCACGACCACACCACCGCCGACGATGCCCGCCGCTACCGCGGCGAGGACGAAGTGAAGCAGGCCTGGCTGAAGGAGCCGTTCCTGCGCCTGCGCAAGTTCCTGACCGATGCCGGGCTGTGGGACGAGGCGCAGGAGAAAGCCTGGATCGAGGAGAGCGGCAAGCGCGTGGACGTGGAAATCAACGCCTACCTGGAAACCCCGGTGCAGCCGGTGGAAGCGATGTTCGACTACCTCTACGGCGACATGCCGGCCGAGGTGCTGGCGCAGCGGGCGGCCGCGGTCGCGCTGGAGGGCCGGGCATGAGCGCGCAACCCATCACCCTGATCGAGGCGATCACCCAGGCGCTGGCCCATGAGCTGCGCAACGACGAATCCGTGGTGGTGCTGGGCGAGGACGTGGGCGTCAACGGCGGCGTGTTCCGCGCCACCGCCGGCCTGTCCGCGCAGTTCGGTACCGAACGCATCCTCGACACGCCGCTGGACGAAACCACCATCGCCGGCCTCACCGTGGGCATGGCCTCGCAGGGCATGAAGCCGGTGGCCGAAGCCCAGTTCGACGGCTTCATGTACCCGATGGTCGACTTCATCGTCTGCCACGCCGCGCGCATGCGCTACCGCACCCGCGGCCGGCTGACCTGCCCGATGGTGCTGCGGGTACCGTGGGGCGGCGGCATCCGTGCGCCGGAGCACCATTCCGAAGCCAACGAGTCCATCTTCACCAACGTGCCCGGCCTGCGGGTGGTGATGCCGAGCTCCCCGCAGCGCGCCTACGGGCTGCTGCTGGCCGCGATCCGCGACCCGGACCCGGTCATCTACATGGAGCCCAAGCGCATCTACCGCCAGTACAAGGAACTGGTGCCGGACGACGGCGAGGCGTTGCCGCTGGACGTGTGCTACGTGCTGCGCGACGGCGCCGACGTGACCCTGGTGACCTGGGGCGCGCAGGTGAAGGAAACCCTGGAGGCCGCCGAGAAGCTGGCCGCCGAGGGCATCAGCGCCGAGGTCATCGACGTCGCCACGCTGACCCCGTTGGACTTCGACACCATCGCCGAGTCGGTGGCCAAGACCGGCCGCTGCGTGATCGTGCACGAGGCCGCCAAGACCGCGGGCTTCGGCGCGGAGATCGCCGCGCGCGTCGCCGAGGAATGCCTGTTCGACCTGCTGGCGCCGGTCGAGCGCGTCACCGGCTACGACACCCACATCCCGCTGTTCCGCCTCGAGATGAAGTACCTGCCGAGCGTGGACAAGATCATCGCCGCCACCCGGCGGGCGATGGCGTATTCGTAAAGGACAGCCCATGAGCAAGAAGTTCCTCCTGCCCGATCTTGGCGAAGGCCTGCCGGACGCGACCATCGTGGAGTGGTACGTCAAGGAAGGCGACGTGATCCGCCTCGACGAGAACCTGGTTTCGATGGAGACCGCCAAGGCGGTGGTCGACGTGCCCTCGCCGGTCTCCGGCAAGGTGCTGAAGCTGGCCGGTGGCCCCGGCGACGTGATCGTCACCGGCACCATGCTGGCCGAATTCGAAATCGACCCCAGCCTGCCGCAGCGTGCGGAAGGCCAGGATACCGGCCACCACCACGGCCCGTCGCACGCCGCCCCGGAACCGGCGGCGCCCGCGTCTGCGGCAACCGCCGCGAAGGCGGAGCCGGAAGACGCCGGCACAGTGGTCGGCGCGATGCAGGTCGGCAACGCGGTGGTCAGCGAGGCCGCGGTTGCGGTTGGCGGGGTCAAGGCGGTGCCGGCGGTGCGCGCGATGGCGCGCAAGCTCGGCGTCGACCTCGCCCGCGTGCGCGCCACCGGCGTCGATGGCACGGTCAGCATGGACGACGTGAAGCGCGCGGCGGCCGACGGTTCGGCCAAGCCGGGGGCCGCGCCGGTGGCACGCGCAGCGGCCCCGGCCCCGGCGGCGGCCGCTGCCGCACCGGCCCAGCGCAGCACCGTGTCGCAGACCGGCAAGCCGATGCGCACCCAGCCGCCGGGCGTGGCCGCCAGCGGCCAGCCAGAACAGCTCAAGGGCGTGCGCCGCAACATGGCGCGGGTGATGGCCGATGCCCGCGACCGAGTGGTGCAGACCACCCTAGTGGACGATGCCGACCTGCACCAGTGGCTGGGCAAGCAGGACATCACCGCCCGCACCATCCGCGCGATCGTGGCTGCCTGCAAGGCCGAGCCCGCGCTCAATGCCTGGTTCGACGACGAAAACCTCACCCTGACCAAGCATCCGCACGTGGACCTGGGGCTAGCGGTGGACACCCCCGACGGCCTGTTCGTGCCGGCGCTGCGCAATGCCCACCTGCTGGACAGCCGCGGCCTGCGCGAAGGCATCAACCGCCTGCGCACGCAGGTGGAAGACCGCTCGATCCCGGCATCGGAGCTGAGCGGCTACACCATCTCGCTGTCCAACTTCGGCGTGTTCGCCGGCCGCTACGGCACCGTGGTAGTGGTGCCGCCGTGCGTGGCCATCGTCGGCGTGGGCAAGCTGTCGCACGACGTGGTGGCGGTGATGGGCGGCATCGAGGTGCATCGCCGCATGCCCATCAGCCTGACCTTCGACCACCGCGCCTACACCGGCGGCGAAGCCGCGCGCTTCCTCAAGGCGCTGCTGGACGACCTGGCCCTGCCGCAGTAAATCCAGCACCTGGCGACAGCAAAACGGCGGGCCGAAGCCCGCCGTTTTCGTTTGCCGCCGAATCTACCGCGGGAAAGCGCTGCGCCGCAGCCAGGACGCCACCGCCAGCACCAGCAGGAACACCCCGTAACCCACCGAGGTGGCAAGGACCTGCGGCCACAG
>JAANMV010003718.1_pt1 | contig 12936 bp, 16 predicted proteins | sample 7279661 | NCBI WGS metagenome assembly JAANMV01 (sample SAMN14094540, study PRJNA606508) | bioreactor metagenome | isolation source: A lab-scale SPAN reactor treating ammonium-rich wastewater day 121 | place: Ireland: Galway | collected 2017-05-16 | reverse complement strand
CGTCTCCTCGGGTCCGGGCGACCCCGAACTCCTGACCCTGCGCGCCGCGCGGCTGCTGGCCCAGGCGGACGTGGTGCTTTACGACGACCTCGCCTCGGGAAGGCCGGTGCTGGAGCAGGCCGGCCCGCAGGCCGAGCGCATCCCGGTCGGCAAGCGCGCCGGCCGCCCGTCGGCCAGGACTCGGGCAGGACTCGGGCAGGCGAACCCGGCCTTTCCGCCAGGGCTATTTCGGCCACCAGGCCACGAAATCGCCCGCCGCGACATTCGGCGGCGGGCCGCCGCCCCGGCGTTCCGTCGCCGCCTGCGCCTGCTGCGCCTGGGCCGCGCCGTGGCGATAGGTCGCATGCGACAGTTCCGGCCGCATCTCGGGTTCCGGCTGATCCTCGACGGCGCGAATCACGATGGTGCCCAGCTTCAGCGCACGCTGGAAGGATTCGTCATCGCCATAGATCGCGGTCAGGAAACGGATCACCTTGGCCCGAAACACCGCGCGATCCTGCGGCCCGTCGGCATCCTCGGCCGCGGATGCGGCCGGGCCGCCGCCCTGCGCAGCCTGGGCCGATGCGGCCTGCCGCGAATGGTCGATGCCCTGGCGGCCAAGCTGCATGTCCTGCCCCACGCCGCCGGATTCCTCGACCGCGGGCACCTCGGGCTGGGCGCGGGCAAGGGTGGGACCGACGATTTCGACCTCTCGCGCCGCCTGCGTGGCGGCGGGACCGGCCCGGCTTTGGATCTGGTGAACGGTTGGAATCATGACACACCCGAAGATACTGATCTGGATATGCCCATCATAGCCGTTTCCCGGCGGATTTCACCCGCTCTTTGCCGGGTGTTTTCTTAAAATCCTAGCAATCTGAACCGCTTGTCATTCGCGGTGATAGGGGCTGCCGGCCAGGATGGTGGTGGCGCGATAGATCTGCTCGGCCAGCATGACGCGGACCAGCATATGCGGCCAGACCATGCGGCCGAAGCTGATCGCCAGGTCGGCCCGGTCGCGCAGGGCGGGGTCGATGCCATCGGCGCCGCCGATCACGAAGGCAATGTCGCGCGCCTGGTCGCGCCAGCCGGCGATGCGGGCGGCAAATTCGGGGGAACTCAGCATCTGGCCGCGCTCGTCCAGCACCACCAGGGCAGCACCGTCGGGAATGGCCCTGGCCAGCAGCGCCGCCTCGGCCGCCATGCCGCCGCCGCGACGGTCGTCGACCTCGGCCAGGGTGACGGGGGGCAGGCCCAGACCGCGGCCCGCCTTGGCGTGACGGTCCAGGTAATCGGCGATCAGCTTCGCCTCGGGGCCCTGCCGCAGCCGCCCGACCGCGGCAATGACCATGCGCATGGATCAGATCTGGTGCTTGCCGGCCTCGATGGCGGCGTGTTCGGCGCGCAGCCGCTCAAGCGTGGCCGAACGCAGGGCGTCGGCGGGCATCCACATCTTTTCCAGCTGATAGAACTCGCGGACCTCGGGGCGGAAGACATGGACGATCACGTCGTCGGTGTCGATCAGCACCCAATCGCCGGTCTCCTTGCCCTCGATCCGGGCCGAGCGGCCGGTCTGTTCCTTCAGGCGCTCGACCAGCTTTTCGGCGATCGAGGCCACCTGCCGCGCGTTCCGACCCGAGGCGATCACCATGTGATCGGCCATGGCCGAGCGGCCGCGCAGGTCGATGGTCACGACATCCTCGGCCTTGTCGTCGTCAAGAGAGGCAAGAATGCGGTCCAGTAGCTGATCGCTCGTCAGCCCGGATTCCGCGGTGGTCGCAGCCGGCGCAGCGGCCGGCGAGACGGTATTGGACAGGGTTCATCCTCCGGTCATCACGCCGATCTCCCCCGGCGCCGGGGCCTTACCAATGTAGCACGGAATCGCGCCCGCTCAATGCAGGCGCAGCGGATTTCTGGACGCATCCGCCGGCGGGCAGGTCGAAACCGGCAGATTTCCCCAGGGATCGGCGCATCTGACCTGCCCCGCGCCCCAGGCCAGATGCAGGCTTTCGGCACCCGCCGCCGCCCGCGCCTGCTTCAGCGGCGTGTCCGCCCAATGCACCGCCAGCGCGAAAACGGCCACGCAGATCAGCGGGATCGCCCGCAGGATGATGCGAATCAGCATGATCGGTCCCCTTTCCCGTGTCTTTCGGCGCCAAGATAGGGACCATTTCCCAACTTGGAATTAACAGGGCCGTGTGGCGATATTGAATATGACGTGAAATCGCCCTATTAATGCCCCTATGCGAGGATTCGTCTATTTCGACATTCACGACCGCGCCCGCCTGCCCGGCCGGTTCTACGGCGAAAGCCTGTCCGTCACCGCCCGACTTTGACGGGAGCGGGCGCTTGCGCGCGCCCTGCTGCAGGCTGCGGCACCCCCTCCGCCCTTTCCCAGCTAGTCTTCCAGAAAAGAGACAGCCATGACCGGCAACACGAACGCGGGCGCGCCCCGCACCCTCTACGACAAGATCTTCGACGCCCATGTGGTCGAGCGTTCCGAGGACGGCACCTGCATCCTCTATATCGACCGGCACCTGGTGCATGAGGTGACCTCGCCCCAGGCCTTCGAAGGGCTGCGCATGGCCGGGCGCAAGGTGCGCCGCCCCGACCAGACCATCGCCGTGCCGGACCACAACGTGCCCACGACGCCCGACCGCGTGGACGGGATCGAGAACCCCGAGGGCCGCATCCAGGTCGCCGAGCTGGACAAGAACGCGCGCGAATTCGGGCTGAACTATTACCCGATGAACGACATCCGCCAGGGCATCGTGCATATCGTCGGCCCCGAGCAGGGCTGGACCCTGCCCGGCATGACCGTGGTCTGCGGCGACAGCCACACCGCGACGCATGGCGCCTTCGGCGCGCTGGCGCATGGCATCGGCACCTCGGAGGTCGAGCATGTGCTGGCCACCCAGACGCTGATCCAGAAGAAATCCAAGAACATGAAGGTGGAGATCACCGGCAAGCTGCGTCCCGGCGTGACCGCCAAGGACATCACCCTGTCGGTGATCGGCGCCACCGGCACCGCCGGCGGCACCGGCTATGTCATCGAATATTGCGGCGAGGCGATCCGCGACCTGTCGATGGAAGGCCGCATGACCGTCTGCAACATGGCGATCGAGGGCGGCGCCCGCGCCGGGCTGATCGCGCCGGACGAAAAGACCTTCGAATATGTCAAGGGCCGCCCGCACGCCCCGAAGGGCGCCGCATGGGAGGCCGCCGTCGCCTGGTGGAAGACGCTGTTCTCGGACGAGGGCGCGCATTGGGACAAGGTCGTCACCATCCGCGGCGAGGACATCGCCCCGGTCGTGACCTGGGGCACCTCGCCCGAGGACGTGCTGCCGATCACCGGCAAGGTGCCCGCGCCCGAGGATTTCGAGGGCGGCAAGGTCGAGGCCGCGCGCCGCAGCCTGGACTACATGGGCCTGAAGCCGGGCACGCCGCTGAACGAGATCAGCATCGACGCGGTCTTCATCGGCTCCTGCACCAACGGCCGGATCGAGGATCTGCGCGCCGCCGCCGGCATCCTGAAAGGCCACAGGCTGGCGCCGGGCGTGCGCGGCATGGTGGTGCCGGGCTCGGGCCTGGTGCGCATGCAGGCCGAGGAAGAGGGGCTGGACAAGATCTTCATCGACGCCGGCTTCGAATGGCGCCTGGCCGGCTGCTCGATGTGCCTGGGCATGAACCCCGACCAGCTGGCGCCGGGCGAGCGCTGCGCCGCGACCTCGAACCGCAACTTCGAGGGCCGCATGGGCCGGGGCGGCCGCACCCACCTGATGTCGCCGGTGATGGCGGCCGCAGCCGGGATCAGGGGCCACCTGACCGACGTGCGCGAACTGCTGGCGGAAACCGTCTGATGGCGGGCGGCGCGGGGCCTTATCGGCCCCGCCGCAGCAGCATCAAGGCGTTGATCGCAATCAGCCAGAGCCCGGCGTTCTCGAACCAGAAGTTGTATTTGATGTTCGCGAAATCGGCGCTGATGAGCCTGTCCACATGATGAAAGCCCACCGCGCGCACCAGCACGAAGCCGCACAGCACGGCCAGCCCCAGCAGGGCCGGGCCGTTGCGGCGCATGTGCCCGCGCAGGGCATTCGTCGTCCAGGCCAGCGCGAGTGCCACGCCCAGCACCAGCCCGGCGATGAAGGCCAGCTGCACCATATGGCGGTCGTCGTACCAGCCCTGCGCCCGCGCCATGCAGCGTCCGGTGGCGGTCAGCGCGGTCTGCAGGTCCAGCTGCTTGTTCACCCCCAGGAAGGCCATCAGCCCGGCGATCGTCAGCCACAGCCCGCGCGCCGCGCCGGCCGGACGGCGGCGCAGCACCATGACGGCCAGCACGAAGCACAGGAAGTAAGAGAGCACCGTCAGCCAGCCGGTGATCTCGGGGTCTCCGATCTGCGGCCTCCAGTCGCGCGCGATGCAGGCGCGCAGGGCCGCAAGGCTGGAAAACCCGAAAAACATCAGCGAAGCCCTTTCCATGGCGCAAGGCGCCGGACGGGTCTCGGTTAACGGGCCGCTGCGGCCCAAGTCAATTCTGCGAGGATCACGACATGGACAAGTTCACCACCCTGACCGGAATCGCGGCACCCATGCCGCTGGTCAACATCGACACCGACATGATCATCCCGAAACAGTTCCTGAAGACGATCCACCGCTCGGGTCTGGGCAAGAACCTGTTCGACGAGATGCGCTATGACGCCCAGGGCAACGAGATCCCGGATTTCGTGCTGAACCAGCCGGCCTGGCGCGACAGCCAGATCATCGTCGCCGGCGACAACTTCGGCTGCGGCAGCTCGCGCGAACACGCGCCCTGGGCGCTGCTGGATTTCGGCATCCGCTGCGTGATCTCGACCAGCTTCGCCGACATCTTCTACAACAACTGCTTCAAGAACGGCATCCTGCCCATCGTCATGCCGCCAGAGGTGGTGGACGTGCTGATGGAGGACGCCAAGAAGGGCGCCAACGCCCGCATGACCGTGGATCTGGAAAACATGACCGTGACCACCTCGGACGGGCAGAGCTTCCCCTTCGAGCTGGACCCGTTCCGCCGCCACTGCCTGCTGAACGGGCTGGACGACATCGGCCTGACCATGGAAAAGGCCCCCGCCATCGACGCCTACGAGGCGCAGATGGCCCAGAGCCGGCCTTGGGTGTAAGGCTGCTTGCCGGGGCGGCCCTGCTGGCCGCCCTTGGCCTGGCCGCCCAGGCCGATCCGCTGCGGATCGCGACCTTCAGCCCCGACCTGTCGCGCGACGGGCCGGGGCTTTTGTTGCGCGACCTCGGCCGCAAGGATGCGCAGATCGACGCCGTGGTGCAGGTGTTGGCGGAAACCCGGCCCGACATCCTGTTGCTGACGCATTTCGACTGGGATTACAAGGACAGCGCGCTGGACGCCTTTGCCGCCAGGCTGGCGCAGGCCGGGCTGGACTATCCGCACCGCTTCGCCGCCCGGCCGAATTCCGGCATGGCGACCGGGCTCGACCTGAACGCCGACGGGCGGCTGGGCACGGCCGACGATGCGCAGGGCTTCGGCACCTTCTCGGGACAGGGGGGCATGGCGATCCTGTCGCGCCATCCCATCGGTCCGGTCAAGGATTACACGGATTTCCTGTGGCGCGACCTGCCCGACAACCTGATGCCGCCGCTGCCCGAGGAGGTGGCGGCCATCCGCCGCCTGTCCTCGACCGCGCATTGGGATGCGGTGGTCACGGTCGCGGGCCGGCCGCTGCACCTCTTGGCCATGTCCGCGACGCCGCCGGTCTTCGACGGGCCCGAGGATCTGAACGGGCGACGCAACCATGACGAGCTGGCGTTCTGGCTGCATCACCTGCCTGACGGCCCCTTCGTTCTGGCCGGGAACCTGAACCTCGACCCCCTGGACAGCGAAGGCCGGCCCGAGGCGCTGGCCCGGATCATGGCGCATGTCACCGACCCCCTGCCCCGCAGCGCGGGCGGCGCGGCGGCCAAGGGCGGGGTGAACGACGGCCACCGGGGCGATCCGGCGCTGGATACCGGCGACTGGCCGGACGACAAGCCGCCGGGCAACCTGCGCGTCGATTACGTCCTGCCGGCAAGGCCGCTCAAGGTGCTGGACTCGGGCGTGTTCTGGCCGGCCGAGGGACCGCTGGCCAAGGCCGCGCTGGCCGCTTCCGCGCACCGGCTGGTCTGGGTCGACCTGGACTGGCCGCCGGCACCCTGATTCGGACAAGCCCCTTCCGCCCGCCCCCGCGCGATGCCCCGGCGTCTTCTCCGTTGTCCAAATACCCATGCGACGGCGCCGCCCGCCGGCCCGTCGCCCGGCCTTCGACCCCGCCCGCAGCGGCCACCCGATTCCGCTTGCCGCCGCCGCGGCATCGCAGGTAACATGCGCGTGTATCGGTGCCCCTTTCCGGGGCCAAAAGGGAATGCGGTGCGGCCCCGGGGCATCCAGGGGCCAAATCCGCAGCCGCCCCCGCGACTGTAGGCGGAGAGCGGACGTCCATCGCGCCACTGGCCATCCGGCCGGGAAGGCGGGCGTCTGCCGTGACCCGCAAGCCAGGAGACCTGCCGATGCAGGAACCGCAATGTCGTCGGGTTGGACGACCAAAGGAAAGGGTCGCAGATGACCGCAAAACCCATGACCGCCGCCGGCGCCAGCCGCGCCTCGGTCCTGTTTCCCGCCATCGCCGCCTTCGCGATCGGCTTCGGGCTGATCTTCATGTCCGGGCTGGTGCAGGCCGAGACCCTGCATGACGCCGCCCATGACGTGCGTCACGCGACCGGCTTCCCCTGCCACTGACATGTTCTCGCGCATTCTGACCAGCGGGTTGATCGCTGGCGCTGCAACGGGGCTGATTGCCGCCCTGTTGCAGCTTTGGTTCGTGCAGCCCGTGCTGCTGCATGCCGAACTGTATGAATCCGGCCAACTGGCCCATTTCGGCGCCGAGGCCGTCAGCGCGCACCAGGACTTGGGGCCCTTCGAATGGACCCGCAACATGCTTTCGGTCCTGTTCACCATGATGGTCTATGCCGGCTACGGGCTGATGCTGGTGGCGCTGATGGCGCTGTCCGAGGCGCAGGGCAACGCGGTCACGGCGCGGCAGGGGCTGCTTTGGGGTCTGGCCGGCTACCTGACCATGCAGCTTGCCCCCGCCTTCGGCCTGGCGCCGGAAGTGCCGGGCGTCGCCGCCGCCGATGTGCAGCTGCGCGCGATCTGGTGGCTGGGCACCGCCGCCGCCACCGGGCTGGCGCTGTGGCTGGTCGCCTTTGGCAAGGGCTGGGCGGCCTGGGGCGTGGCCATCGTGCTGATCCTGGCGCCGCATGTGATCGGCGCGCCGCAGCCCGACAGCTATGCCGGCCCGGTCCCGCCCGAGCTTTCGGCGGAATTCGCCGGGCGCGCCCTGGGTGCCGGCGCCATGGCCTGGGCGCTGCTCGGCCTGCTGGCCGGCTGGTTCTGGCAGCGCGAAAGCCAGCGCGCGCCGGTGCCGCAAGCCGCCTGATCCGGGCCGCAACCCTTTCGGCCGGGCGTGCCTGTCGCGCCCGGCCTTTCATGAAAGCGGGGAAAAGACATGGATCGTTCGATCCCGATGCTGCTGATCGGCCTGATCTTCGGCGGCGGCATGGGCTTCGTCATCGCCGCCGCCAACGGCATCACGCTGGACGGCCACGACCACGGCGCGCGTGGCCACGGCACCCAGGCCGCGGCGCATGACCACGGCGCGCCCATCGACCTGCCCGCGGGCAGCGCCACCGCCTCGGCCCGGCTGGAGCCCGACAGCACCGCCGGCTGGAACCTGTTCGTCGAGGCCGAGGGCTTCTGCTTCGCCCCCGAACATGCCGGGCTGGCCGATCGCCGCGGCGAGGGGCATGCGCATCTTTACCTGAACGGCGCCAAGATCGCCCGGCTCTACGGCCCGGCCCATCACCTCGACATGCTCGCCGCCGGCGACCGGCTGCGGGTCGAGCTGAACTCGAACGACCACCGCCCGCTGACCGTGGCGGGCCGGCCGCTCGCCGTGGAACTGACCGTGCCCGACCGCCCTGTCGGCATCCGCGCCGGGGCCGAGGGCCTGCCCGACAGCGCCATTTGCGCCACGCCCTGATGATGCGGTTCGGCCCCGAGGACCAGGCGGCGCTGGACCGCATCCTGCGCTGGCGCCGCGACGTGCGGCATTTCCGCGACGACCCGATCCCCGAGCCGCTGCTGGAGGAATTGCGCGCGGCGATGGAACTGGCGCCCTCGGTCGGCAATGCCCGGCCTTGGCGGGTGATCCGGGTCGAAAGCCCCGATCTGCGCGCCGCGATCCGCGCCGATTTCCTGCGCTGCAATGCCCGGGCCGCCGCCCGCTACCAGGGCCGGCAGCGGCAGGAATACGATGCGCTGAAGCTCGCCGGGCTGGACCGCGCGCCGGTCTGGCTGGCCGTCTTTACCGAGATCGACCCGTCCGAGGGCCACGGCCTTGGCCGCGCCACCATGCCGCAGACCCTGCGGCAATCGACGGCGATGGCGATCCATGCGCTGTGGCTGGCGGCACGGGTGCGCAACCTGGGCCTGGGCATGGTCTCGATCCTCGACCCCGCGCGGATCGGCCCGCTGCTGGCGGTGCCCGAAAGCTGGGAGTTCTCGGCGCTGCTCTGCCTCGGCTGGCCCGAGTTCACCGACGACACGCCGCTGCTGCACCGCACCGGCTGGCAGGAAAACACCGCCCCCGGCTGGCAGCGGCGCTGAAAGGCCCCGCCGCATCGGGCGGGGCCGCTTGGTTCAGGGCTGCGAGGTGGCCGGGCCCATGGGCTGACCGTTGACGGTAAAGGGGCCGCCGCCCTCGGGCATCTGGATGTCCCAGACATTCTCGCCGCTCGCGCCGGGCTTGGCCATGGCGCGGGCCATGCGCAGCATCATCAGCGGCTGGGCGGCCTCTTCGGGCGGGGCCGCGGCCAGCGCCGCCTCGACCTTGTCGAGCCCCGTGGCCGAGATCAGCGCCGCGCCGGTGGGCGCCGCGCCCGGACCGGCCGCGATGTCCGCGCGGTAGTCGATCTGGTAGCCGTCGCCCTTGATCTGCGACGGCGCAAGCTTCAGGTCGGCCGTGCCGCCGGGCAGCAGCGCCGCCTGCAGCTGTTCGGGCACCAGCCGCGCAAAGGGTTCCTCGGCGGCCAGGTCGAAGCCCTCGATCAGCATCTTCGCCGGCGCCGCCAGATCGAAGCCCGAGGCGGTGAAGTCCAGCGTCACCTCTTGCGGCAGGATCGGCTCGACCCAGGGCGGCAGCACGCCCTCGGGCACGGTCACGCCCGACAGCGCCACCCGTTCGTGCAGCCGGCCATCGGCGGTGGCGCCGGACAGGCCGACCGTCACCTTGGTCGAGGCAAGGCCGAATTCGCCCAGCGGAGAGCCGATCTTCAGATCATGCAGGACCGCGTCCATCGACAGGTCGTCCCACAGCGGCATGGCGGCGGCCAGCTTGTCGCGCAGCCCGTCCTGCGAGCCCTTGATCAGCTCCTCGGACGGATGGGCGACGAACCAGGCGAGCAGGGACAGCATGCCTTCGGTGCGCGCGCCGGTGATCTGGCCGCTGCCCTCGTAGCCGGGCGCGGTGATCTGGAAGGTCATCGGCTGGCCGCCCGGACCCATCAGGATCTCCTGCGACTGCTCCAGCCCCTCGGCGGTGAAGCTCATGGCCTGGTCGACGCCGCCGGCCTTGCCGGGCGCGCCGGTCAGCGACACCTCCATCCGCGCCGTGCGCTGGTGATCGCGCGAGACCACCTCGGGCTCGGCCGGGGGCTGTTCGGGCGCGGCTTCGGCGCCGGGCGGCGGCGGGGGCGCATATTGCACCGACTCGATGACGTAATCCGTCATCACCGCCGTCTGTTCGCGGAAACTCATCAGCCCCTCGTCCCAGATGCCGGTGGATTCGACCTTGGTCGTGCCCTTCTGCTCGAACAGGCGCGGCACCACCACCGACCAGCTCAGCACCTGGTCCTCGCTGACGCCCCAGCTGCCGTCGCCATTGTCGGTCAGCCGATAGGTCAGGGCCGAGACGCTGACCTGGGCCTGCTCGGCCGGAACCTGCGCCAGCAGCGGCGCCGGGTCGATCCGCAGCTCATAGCTTTCGCCCTGGGGGGTGACGGCGACCACGCCCTCGGTGCCGCCGAAATAGGTCTGGAAAACGCCGCTCAGCCGCGCGGCCCCCTCTTCGGTGGCGGGCACGGCCCAGGCCGCCGAGACGGGGCAGATCGCCAGCAGCGCCACAAGGCCTTGTCTCGCAAACATGTCCGAACATCCTTTCGAATTCACTGGTCCTGCACAAGCGGCAGATGACAGGAAACAGGCTAGAACTCCACCCCCGGTTGCGCCTTGATGCCATCGCGGAAGGGGTGCTTGACCTGCTCCATCTCGGACACAAGATCGGCAAGCTCGATCAGTTCCGGCTTGGCGTTGCGTCCGGTCAGGACCACATGCGTCATCGGCGGCTTTTCGCTGCGCAGGAAATCCAGCACCTCGTCCAGGTCCAGGTAGTCATAGCGCAGCGCGATGTTGATCTCGTCCAGCAGGACCATGCGGATCTGCGGATCGCGGATCAGCTCCTTGGCCTTTTCCCAGCCGGCGCGGGCGGCGGCGATGTCGCGCTCGCGGTCCTGGGTTTCCCAGGTGAAGCCCTCGCCCATGGCGTGGAACTGGCACAGGTCGCCGAAATGCGTGGTCAGCAACCGCCGCTCGCCGGTGTCCCAGGCGCCCTTGATGAACTGCACCACCGCACAGGGCATGCCATGGGCGATGCAGCGCAGGATCATGCCGAAGCCCGAGGACGACTTGCCCTTGCCCTTGCCGGTATGGACGATGACCAGGCCCTTCTCGCCCTGCTTCTCGGCCATCATCCGGTCGCGGGCGGCCTTGATCCGGGCCATCTTCTCGGCGTGGCGGGTATTGTCGTCGGTCTGCATCGGGCACTCCTTCGCTTGACAAGTCGGGACCGGGCGCGCACAGACGAGAGGCGCTGGTTCCTGTCCTACGACAGGCGAAGAGGGAATGCGACAGGCAACCGCCTGGAAGCAGCCGCCCCCGCGACCGTGACCGGAAAGGTCGCCCCGAGGCCACTGGCGAGACGCCGGGAAGGCGGGGCGGCCGTGGGCCCAGGCCCGAATCCGCAAGCCGGGAGACCTGCCAGCGCGCGAAGGATTGACCGGCGGACGGGGTGTTCCCGCTGGGGCTTGGGCGCTGGTCCCCTGCCTCGTGCCGCCTTGAGGGATGAAGGGCGCATGACCGTCACGCTGCATGTCTGCATCACCTGCCGCGCCGGCCAGCCCGTCCCCGAGGGCGAGCCCGTGCCCGGCGCGCGGCTGCATGACGCGCTGGCGGCCGAAGGCGCCCCCGACGGCGTGCGCATCGTCCCCGTCGAATGCCTGTCCGCCTGCGCCAACGGCGCCGCCATCGCGCTGTCGGCGCCGGGCCGCTGGACCTATGTCTACGGCCGCATGTCGGCCGAGGACGCGACCGAGATCCTGCTGGGCGCCGCCGCCTATGCCCAGGCCCCCGACGGCATCGTGCCCTGGCGCGAGCGCGTCACGATTTTCCGCAAGCGCAGCCTCGCGCGCATTCCCCCGATTGGATAGAAGATGAGCGACCTGACCAAGACCCCCGTCACCGTCATCACCGGCTTTCTGGGCGCCGGCAAGACCACGCTGATCCGCCACCTGATGTCGCAGCCGCAGGGCAAGCGGCTGGCGGTGCTGGTCAACGAATTCGGCACCATGGGCGTCGACGGCGAGATCCTGAAATCCTGCGCCGACGAGAATTGCCCGGCCGAGAACATCATGGAGCTGTCGAACGGTTGCATCTGCTGCACCGTCGCCGACGATTTCATCCCGACGCTGGAACGGCTGATGGCGATGCCGGTCAAGCCCGACCACATCCTGATCGAGACCTCGGGCCTGGCCCTGCCCAAGCCCTTGCTGAAGGCCTTCGACTGGCCGGCGATCCGCTCGCGCATCACCGTGGATGGGGTGATCGCACTCGCCGATGCCGAGGCGGTGGCGGCGGGCCGCTTCGCCCCCGACGAGGCCGCGGTCGAGGCGCAGCGCGCCGCCGACGACAGCCTCGACCACGAGACGCCCCTGTCCGAGGTGTTCGAGGACCAGATCGCCTGCGCCGACATCGTGCTGCTGTCCAAGGCCGACCTGGCCGGCGATGCCGGGCTGGCCGCCGCCCGCGCGGTGATCGAGGCCGAGGCGCCGCGCAAGCTGCCGATCCTGCCCTTGACCGACGGGGTGATCGACCCGCGGGTGATCCTGGGCCTGGGTGCCGCGGCCGAGGATGACCTGGCCGCCCGCCCCAGCCACCACGACGGCGCCGACGACCACGAACACGACGATTTCGATTCGGTGGTGATCGAGCTGGCCGAGATCGCCGACCCCGGCGAGCTTGCCGCCCGCATCGAGCGGCTGGCCCGCGAACAGAACATCCTGCGGGTCAAGGGCCATGTCGCCGTCGCCGGCAAGCCCATGCGCCTTCTGGTGCAGGCGGTGGGCGAGCGGGTGCGGCACCAATACGACCGGCCCTGGGGCGACGCCCCCCGCGCCTCGCGCCTGGTGGTGATCGCCGAACATGACGACATCGACGAGGCCGCGATCCGGGCGGTCCTGGCTGCCTGACGATGCATGTCGTCTTCCGCGAAAGCCGTGGGCTGGAAGAGACCGAGGTTCCGACCGACCCCGGCCAAGGCCCCGCCGACCTGGTCGTGCTGTCCTATTCCGACAGCGACCTCGGCGCTTTCGCGGCGGGCTGGCATCGCGCTGCCGGGGGGCTGCCTTCGCTGCGGCTGTGCAACCTCTCGGCGCTGCGGCACCCGGTCTCGGTCGATCAGTATTGCGAGGCAACGCTTTCCGGCGCCCGCGCCGTGCTGGTCCGGCTGATCGGCGGCGAGCCCTATTGGCATTACGGCGTCGCCAGCCTTCAGGATCTGGCCCGCCGCCGCGGGATCGCCCTGGCCT
>JAANMV010003714.1_pt1 | contig 12950 bp, 11 predicted proteins | sample 7279661 | NCBI WGS metagenome assembly JAANMV01 (sample SAMN14094540, study PRJNA606508) | bioreactor metagenome | isolation source: A lab-scale SPAN reactor treating ammonium-rich wastewater day 121 | place: Ireland: Galway | collected 2017-05-16 | reverse complement strand
GATTTACATGCCCGAGGCCCTGAAAGAGGCCATTGACCGGTTCGGTGACGACCCCGAGTACGCCGGCCTGCGCGACCCCGACACACAGCGGGAGATGGCCCTGGCCCGCGGCTTCCGGGGCGGCCCCCAGACCGCCGGCGAGTGGCTCTCCTACTTCATCGACAACAAGCGCTGGCTGACGAAAAAGGACAACTGAAGATGCACTGGGTGGAGATCAACGCCATTGAGTACGTCAAGCGGGTACAGGCCTTCTACCAGGATGAACCCGACCCCTGGCTGATGGCCCACAAGCTCGGGCTCACCATCGAGTACGGCCGTGAAGACGCCCTGCACGGCCGCATCATCACCCTCAGCTTCGACACCCGCCGCAGCCGCCGCCGGTCCGCCGAGGTGATCCGCCACGAGATCGCGCACTACCTCATGCGCAAGAGCGGCGTCGAGCAGAAGATCCTCGAGCTCCGAGGGTCCTACGAAGAGGGTCTGCCCAGCATCGAGAAGGTCTGCTACCACGGCGCCCTGGTGCTGCTCATCCCCGACTCGGTGTTCCGCGAAGCCATGGAAGAGGCGGACACGTTGCCGGAAGCCATCGTGCTGATGTGCGAGAAGACGGGCGCGACGATCGGCGAGGCCTCCCGCCGGTGGGTGTACGCAGAAGCAGGCGCGAAACGGGCGGCCCTCATCACGAGGGGCCGCCTGATCGTTGATGCCGCCAAGTCGAACTGCTGGCTGCCCGTGTGGAAGTACGACCAGCTGGATGACGTGAAGTACGAACTGCCTGGTGCCGAGATCCTGCGGCTGCCCGACACCTTCGGCCGGGACCAGACGCTGTACGTCGCGGGGTGGCCGTGACGCGCATGTTCACCGTGATCAGCGTGGGCGGGGGATAGGGGAGATGCAGCACTCGGTCACAGCTCAGCGCGTCGTCGCCATTGACGAATTTGAGAAGGACGAAGTCTTCGTCATGAGCCATCTCCTCATGACCCCCAAACAGGCGGCCATGGCGGCGAAGCGTTGGGAAAAGCTGCAAAGAGAAATCAAGGATCGCCTGGTGAAGCGCGGGGGTAAAGCCGCCGAGAAACTTCAGGGCGATACGCTTCCAGAGATCCATGCAGAATGGCTCATCCAAAGCCAGAAATACTATCGCTGGCAGGGCTCCCCCATAAACGATTACTGGCGTGAACACTTGGAATGGCTCACTGAAGCAATGCGCATCATTCGTCACGCCGGGCCGGTCATCTTCTACGGTGCGCATATAAATTATGCGCAGAAGGAAACTGAAAGGCTAAAAGCAGAAGGCCTTTGGGAAGATCAAGGGACAATTGATCATTTTGGTCGGGAAGCCTATGAAGATGTGATTCGCTTCCTTCTTAATCCGTATGCGCGCGGCCTTGCTCTGTCGATTGCTGCTTTGGAGCATCATTTCAGGCGCACGGGATCAACTTACGAAATCATCTGTGATGATTACGACTACTGCAAAGGCTTTGCGACACTCGAAGTTTTCAGCAAACTTGCCGAGCATCAACTTGTTCAGGCTGGCAGCGCACCTGTTTTTCTATCAAGCGAGGAACAACAACTTATTCAAATGGCCGACGTGGCGGCTTATGGAGGCGGGCAGGTCCAATGGCTCAGGCATCGAAGACGAAAAGATCCTGCCTTCACCACCAACGAGCGTATTCATCGCGTCGTTCGAGACCACCAGAAATACCTCCTCCCGCTGGACGGTGAGGGAGGGTCATCGCCCGCCCCTCGAGGAAGGGATGTAGACGTGCTGGTGTCGCCGATTTATCTCGATATGGCACGCCATCACTGCCGCAGGAGTCCTGAGTTAACGGCGCAACTTCTCCACGTCAGGGACGAAAGAATCCAGAGTCTTCTGCAGCCCAAATGAGCCAGAGCCAGTCGCTTGCGCGAACTGGCCCCGTCTGCTACGAGCGTAGCACTATCCGGCTAGTAATACCAGTACCAGGGAAGAGGTCGATCATGGCGAAACGCAGCAACCGAGAAGGCAGCGTGTACCAGCGCAAGGACAACGGCCTGTGGTGCGCCAGCCTCACCATCGCCCGCCACCCCGGCACCGGCAAGGTCAGCCGCCGCGTCGTGTACGGGAAGACCAAGACCGAGGTCGTCGCGAAGCTCGACGCCCTCCGCAAGGCCCAGCAGGAAGGCCACCTGCGCGCCCCGGACCGCACCACCGTCGAGGACTGGTCCCAGGAGTACCTGCAGAACGCCAAGATGCGCCTGAAGCCCGGCACGTACCAGTCGTACGAGATGAACATCCGCCTGTACATCCTCCCGCACGTCGGGAAGATCCGGCTGGAGAAACTCACCGCCCGGGACGTCAGCCACATGGTCAACACCCTGGCCACGGAGAAGGGCGTGCGGACCAGCCAGTACGCGCGGACGCTGATGAGCATGATGCTCAACTACGCCGTGAGCCTGGACGTCCTGCCACGCAACGTCGCGAAGAACACCAAGCCCCCCAAGCGTGAGCGGGAGGAGATGCTGTTCTGGGAGCCGGACGAGGTGCGCACGTTCCTGAAACGCGTCCAGGGGCACCGCCTGGAGGCCCTGTTCCATCTCGCGCTCAGCACCGGGATGCGCAAGGCCGAGCTGCTGGGCCTGCGCTGGTCTGACCTGCAGGGCGACACCCTCAGCGTCCGGCAGACCGTGGTGCGGGTCGCGTACACCCCCACCATCCAGACGCCCAAGACGAACGCCGGCGTCCGCGACATCGTGCTCGACGCCGGCAGCCTCGCCCAGCTGCGCGCCCGGCGTGAGGCCTGGGAGGCGGAGCGGGCCGCGTGGACCGGGGCGGGGGAGACCTGGCCGGACCACGACCTGATCTTCGGGGACGTGAACGGCCAGCCGCTGATGCCCTGGCGGATCGACTACCACTGGCGGGCCATGCGCGACAGCAGCCCGGTGCAGGGCATCCGCTTCCACGACCTGCGGCACACGTACGCCAGTCTCGCCATCGCGAACGGCATGGACGTCCGCATGCTCGCCGAGCGTCTCGGCCACGCGGACGCTTCGGTCACGCTTCGGGTGTACGCCCACATCTTTAAGGGCCAGCGCCGGCGCGCCGCCGTCGCCCTGGACGACCTTCTCCTGAACGCCGAGCGTGCAGCAGAAAGTACTACAACCCGCGCGAATCCTGGCGAACAGGGGTGGACGCCAGCGGATGAGAAAGCCGGTTAGTTGCGGCTGGACGGACACCCGCGTACACTGGCGGACTGATAGCTCCCGACTCAAAATCGAGCGGGAAACCGTAGGGGTTCGAGTCCCCTCACCGGCACCAGATTGTTCATGTTCCGGGCGCAGCGCGCCCTTCTCCACCGAGGTCCACCATGATTCTGAACCTGTTCCTGGCGCTGTTCGCGCTGATCTGCCTCGCCCTCGTGTTCTTCGTGCTCCTTCAGGTGCCCAAGCAGGCCGGCCTCTCGGCCAGCATGGCCTCCGGCGGATCGCTGCTGGGTGGCCGGGGCGTGGAAGGCGGGCTGGTGCGCGTCACGAGCGTGCTCGGCGCCCTGTTCATGCTGCTCGCGCTCCTGATCAGCTTCATCTCGCGCTGAATGACCTCGGCCTTCGGGCAGACACAGCTTTCAAGAACCGGACCGCGGGGCAATGATTACCCTACGGTCCTCTTTTCGTTTCAAGCAGTCGTGTGACAGTTGATCAGTCGCCCTGACGTCCAGCATGTTGATTTTGGAGCGGAATCACGACTTCCTCGTCGGAGGAAATGCCCGCGCGTAACTTTGTATGCGGGCGCCCGCAGCGTCCCTGAGCCTTGCGGACTACCACAAATTTCTCAGAGGATCGTGAAGCAATCACTTGACCCGCCTACATGCTCTCCATATAGTAACCGCGCTGGAAACTCAGATTGATCGGCCTCTGCCTCGCGCTTCCGGGCGCCACGGCTCTGGTCGTACCCTCTGCTAAGGAGTCAAATGATGAAAAAAGCCCTCTTCCTCGTTGCGGCCCTCGCGGCCTCCACCTCCCTCGCCGCGCCGTTCGTGTACCCCGCGGCCTGGACCGCCGAGCCCAACACCGCCAACAAGCGCGGTGGTGAATTCCGCAACGCCACCATCTCCGACTTCAAGACCTTCAACCCCTTCACCAGCGCGGAATCCACCAGCATCCCCAACACCATGGCGCTGGGTGCCAGCCTGTTCACGCAGGACCCCCGCAACGACAGCTACCTGCCCAAGATGGCTGAATCGATGCCCGTCATCAGCAACAACAACAAGCGCTTCGTGGTCAAGATCCGCCAGGGCATGAAGTTCAGCGACGGCCAGGAAATCACCGCCGACGACTGGGTCACCACTGCCAAGATCCACACCGATGACAAGGTCGGCAGCAACAGCTACGACAGCTTCTTCCTGTCCGACAAGCCCATCACCGTCAAGAAGATCGACAAGTACACCCTGCAGTTCGACTTCCCCAACGTCAGCGCCAGCGCCTACGGCATCATGAGCTACACCCCCTGGCCCGACCACATCTTCGGCGACGCCTACCGCAAGGGCGGCGCGGCGGCCGTGAAGGCCCTGTGGTCCCTGTCCACCAACCCCAGCCAGATCGTGTCCCCCGGCGCCTGGGTCCTGGAAAGCTACCAGGCCGGTGAACGCGCCGTGCTGCGCGCCAACCCCCGTTACGGCGAGTGGAACAAGGACAGCGCCGGCAACGCCGTGCCTTACCTGGCCCGCTACTCCTTCCGCATCGTGAAGGACATCAACGCCCAGCTCGCCGCGTACCTCGCCGGCCAGATCGACACCTTCGGGCCCCGCAACGCCGACGACCTGGCGCAGATCAAGAAGGCCATCGACGGCGGCAACCTGAAGGCCACCCTGATCCCCAACGTGAGCCCCGCCGCCAGCAGCCAGTGGATCACCTTCAACTGGAACAAGGCCGGCGACCCCTTCAAGCAGAAGCTGTTCCGTGATGTGCGCTTCCGTCAGGCCATGAGCCACATCGCCAACCGTCAGGCGATGGTGCAGCTGGCCCTCGGTGGCCTGGGCGTCGAGACGTACTACAGCGTCTACCCCGTGTTCAAGAACTACATCTTCGACAGCGCGCCCAAGTATAAGTACGACCTGGCCGCCGCCACCAAACTGCTCGCGCAGATGGGCTTCACGAAGAAGAACGCCCAGGGCTGGCTCGTCGACAAGAGCGGCAAGGTGCTGGAATTCAACCTCAGCACGAACGCCGGCAACAACACCCGCGAGCAGCTCGGCCGCATCTTCGCCGACGAAGCCAAGAAGGTCGGCGTGAAGGTCAACTTCACCCCCATTGACTTCAACACCCTGGTCGGCCAGCTGACCGCCAAGGGCGAGAACCGTCCCTTCGACGCCATCCTGCTGGGCCTCGCCAACGGCGGCAACACCTGGCCCTTCGGCGTGAACGTGATTCCCTGCGGTACCAACCTGCACAGCTGGAACAACCCCACCGACGGCAAGTGCCTCACCAGTAAGGAACAGCTGATGAGCAAGCTGTACTACCAAGGTGACGCGACCCTGGACCTGGCCGCCCGCCGTAAGGTCGGCGAGCAGCTCCTCAAGGCCGAAGCCGAAAACCAGGCCGTCATCTACCTGGTGGGGGGCACCTACCACGTGACCTTCAACGAGCGCCTCGGTGGCGAGTACCCCCGCAACCTGATGGACTCCTACTACCTGTCCCGTGACACGGACCTGACCTTCGTCAAGTAACCGCTCAGGTTCAGCCGTGTGGGGGCGGTTCGCACAAGCGGGCCGTCCCCACATTCTGAGTTCTGGGAGTTTCTGCTGAACCTCACGGCGTTCAGCCCTCTCCCGCCCCCAAGCTCCGAGGAGAACGAAGGTGCTCATCTTCATCATCAGACGACTGGTGCAGGCCATCCCGACCCTGCTGCTGTCCAGTGTTCTTATCTTTTTCATCATCTCGCTCGCGCCCGGTGACTTCCTCACCCCGGCGAAGCTCAACCCCGGCATCACCCAGCAGCAGCTCGACAATCTGGCCCGCAACTTCGGCCTGGACAAGCACCCGGTCGAGCAGTACCTGCTGTGGATGAAGAACATGCTGTTCCGGGGCGACCTGGGCCTGTCCTTCTCCTACCAGCAGCCCGTCATGCAGATCATCTGGCCGCGCGTGCTGAACTCCATGTACCTGGTGATCCTGCTGCAGATCCTGTACTACCTGATCGCCATTCCGATCGGCGTGTATGGGGCCGTGAAGCAGAACTCCCTGTGGGACAAGAGCGTCAACGTCGTCATGTACTTCCTGCTCGGCTTCCCCAACTTCTTCCTGGCCCTGATCGCCATCTACTTCCTGGTGCAGCTCCAGTTCAAGACCGGCATCACCCTGCCGATCGGCGGGATGACCAGCAACGGCTTTTCCGAAATGGGCCCTCTGGAGAAATTCTGGGACGTGCTCAAGCACCTGCTGATCCCGGCCTCCCTGGTGGCCATTCACTCCACTGCCGGCTTCTCCCGCATCCTGCGTGCGCTGACGCTGGACGTGCTCCACTCGGACTACGTGCGCACGGCCCGCGCCAAGGGGGTCTCCGAACGCTCCGCGATCTGGAAACACACCGTCCGTAACGCCATCCTGCCCATCGTGGCCGGCCTCGGCGGTGAACTCCCCGCCCTGATCAGCGGTGCGGGGTTCATCGAGGTGGTGTTCGCCTACCCCGGCATCACGCCCATGCTCCTGGACGCCCTGACCGCCTCCGACCTGTACCTGATCGCCGGTTTCACGGTCATCACCACCGTCCTGCTGGTCATCGGGAACATCCTGGCCGACCTGCTGACCGCCGTCGTCGATCCGCGCGTGAAGGCAGCGTGATTTCATGACCACCACCGTCCCCACCACCCCGAAACGCGCCTACAAGGGCGAATCCCAGCTCAGCGTCGCCTGGAAGCAGCTGAAGAAGAACGGCCTGGCCCGCTTCGGCGGCATCAGCCTGATTGTCATTTACCTGCTGTCGCTGTTCGCGCCCTTCATCGCGCCGGACGGCCTCTCCAGCTACTCCAGCACCACCATCACCAAGTTCCACCCGCCCACCCCGATTCACTTCCGTGACCCGGCAACCGGTCAGTTCGGCCGGCCCTTCGTGTACCAGTACACGCAGGAACTCAGCATGGAAACCTTCAAGAACGAGTACAAGCCGTCCACCACCAAGTGCCCCCTGTACTTTGGCGTGCGAGGCGACTCCTACAAGCTCCTGGGCTTCATTCCTGGAAATGTTCACCTGTTCGGCACCGGGAACCCTGACTGCAAGGTCTACCTGGTGGGTGGCGAGGCTATGGGCCGAGACCTCTTCACCCGCATCATGTACGCCTCCCAGATCAGCCTGACCATCGGGTTGGGTGCCACGCTACTTACCTTCGCCATCGGTCTGGCCATGGGCGCGGTGGCTGCGTACTTCGGCGGTATTCTGGACGTCGTCATCATGCGTTTCGTTGAGGTTCTGGCCGCCATTCCTGGCCTCTTCCTCCTAATTCTCCTGCGCTCCATTTTTCCACAGGACGTCAACCCCATCTTTGCCCTGTACGTTGTGCTGATGTTGCTCGCCTTCGTAAGTTGGGGCGGTATTGCCCGCGCCACGCGTGGTCTGCTGCTCAGCGTCAAGGAACAGGATTACGTCTCGGCCGCCAAGGGCCTGGGCGCCAGCGACAACCGCATCATGTTCCGCCACATGCTGCCCAGCATGATGACCTTCGTGATTGCCAGCATGAGCCTGGTGATTCCCGGCACCATGCTCACCGAAGCCGGCCTGTCCTTCCTGGGCATCGGCGCGGTCGAACCGTACGTCTCGTGGGGCAGCCTGCTCACGCAGGCGCAGGAAGGGGGCTTCTCCAGCTTCACCGACCGGCCCTGGGTGCTGATCCCCGGCTTCTGCATCGTGTTCACGGTGATGTGCTGGCAGCTGCTCGGCGACGGCCTGCGTGACGCCTTCGACCCGCGTAAACGCCGGTGACCTCTCAAACCCCGGCCGGCGTTGTCGCCGGCCACGCCGCCCCAGCAACGGGGAGTTGTATCATGATGTTCATGCACCACAGGGGAAGACCATGACCCATCAGGGCGAAAAAATGCTGGCCGTGAACGGCCTGAAAACCTACTTCCACACCGATGACGGCGTCGTGAAGAGCGTCGACGGCGTGACCTTCAGCATCAACAAAGGCGAGACGCTCGCCGTCGTGGGCGAATCCGGCTCCGGCAAGAGCGTCACCAGCCTGAGCATCATGCGCCTGATTCCCATGCCGCCCGGCCAGATCGCCGGCGGGGAGATCCTGTTCACCGGCCCTGACGGCAAGACCCGCGACATCGTGAACCTCAGCGAAGCGGAGATGCGCCAGATTCGCGGGAACGAGATCAGCATGATCTTCCAGGAACCCATGACCAGCCTCAACCCCGTGTACACGGTCGGCGACCAGATCGCCGAGGCGGTCATGCTCCACCAGGGCAAGAACCGCAAGGAAGCCATGCAGGTCGCCACCGACATGCTGCGCTTCGTGGGAATTCCCGCGCCCGAAAAGCGCGTGCACGAGTACCCGCACCAGATGTCCGGCGGGATGCGCCAGCGCGTCATGATCGCCATGGCGCTCTCCTGCAACCCCGCCCTGCTGATCGCCGACGAGCCCACCACGGCCCTTGACGTGACCATCCAGGCGCAGATTCTGGACCTGATGCGCAAGTTGCAGAAGGACATCGGGATGAGCATCCTGTTCATCACGCACAACCTGGGCGTCGTGGCCGAGATGGCCGACCGCGTGGTCGTGATGTACGGCGGGCGCGTGGTCGAAGAGGCCGACGTGATGACCATCTTCAAGAACCCCCGTCACCCCTACACGATGGGCCTGATCAACAGCATCCCCAAGCCCGGCGACTACGAGCACATTCCCGGGCAGCCCAAGCCGCGCCTGGAAGCCATTCCCGGGAACGTGCCCAACCCGCTGAGCCTGCCGCCCGGCTGCGCTTTCGAGCCGCGCTGCAAGTTCGCCATCGCTGCCTGCAACGACGCCGTGCCTGCCCTGGAAGACATGGGCGGCGGCCACATGTCCCGCTGCATCCGCTGGCGTGAATTCACCGAAGCCCAGACGCCCCAGGCGACCCGCACCAACGCAGAGGTGGGCGTATGACCGTCATGAATCCCACCGTCGCCCGCGACCGCAGCGGCATCGCCGCCACCGGCGAGACCCTGCTGGACGTGCAGCACCTCGAGAAGTTCTTCCCCATCCGCGGCGGCCTGATGTCCCGCGTGGTCGGCAACGTCAAGGCCGTCAACGACATCAGCTTCAAGGTCGGCCGCGGTGAAGTGGTCGGTCTGGTCGGCGAGTCCGGCTCCGGCAAGACCACCGCCGGGCGCGCCATCCTGCGCCTGATCGAACCGACCGGCGGGCAGGTCATCTTCAACGGCACGGACATCACTAAGCTGTCCAAGGCGCAGATGCGCGATTACCGCCGGGAGATGCAGATCATCTTCCAGGACCCCTTCGCCAGCCTGAACCCTCGCATGACGGTCTCGGACATCATCGGCGAGGCCATGCAGATCCACAACCTGCACCCTGGCAAGGACCGCATCGACCGCATCGCCGAACTGCTCGCGCGGGTGGGCCTGCGCCCCGAGCACATGGGCCGCTACCCGCACGAGTTCAGCGGCGGTCAGCGTCAGCGCATCGGGATCGCCCGCGCGCTCGCCGTGGACCCCAGCTTCATCGTGGCGGACGAGCCCGTTTCCGCGCTGGACGTCTCCATCCAGGCGCAGGTCGTGAACCTGATCCAGGACCTCCAGGAGGAACTGGGCCTGACCGTGCTGTTCATTGCGCATGACCTGCACGTCGTGGAGTACATCTGCGACCGCATGATCGTCATGTACTGCGGGCGCATCATGGAGATCGCCCCCAGCCGCGAACTGAACCGCAACCCCAAGCACCCCTACACTGAAGCGCTGCTGTCCGCCGCCCCGGTGCCGGACCCCAGCGTGAAGCGTCAGCGCATCATCCTGGAAGGGGACGTGCCCAGCCCGATCAACCCGCCCAGCGGCTGCGTGTTCCGCACCCGCTGCCGGTACGCGATTCCTGACTGCGCGAACATCGTGCCGGAACTGCGCGAGGTCGGCCCGGACCATTTCAAGGCCTGCATCCGCGACGACATCTTGTAAGCGCGTCACTTCAGGGCCCCGCTCCGGCGGGGCTCTTTTCTGTTCGCCAGCTGACGAGCCCGCCCACGAGAATCAGACCTTTCTCACACTCCATCAGCTAGGCGCGCGCAAGCTGAGGCCATGACACCCTCCGCTGCCCGCCTGCTCGCCCTCACCATCCTCTCCAGCAGCGCCGCCCTGGCCACCGACCTGCGCATTTACCCCAGCTTCACCGAGGTGCGCGAGGCGGTCAGCAGCGCCGGCAACACCCTGACCGTGGCCCTGCCCCAGGAAGCCTGGGCGGGCGTGATCGGCGGCAGCCTCGACCTGGAAGGTCTGGCCTTCAACAGCGCCATCCAGAAACTGGAAGCGAACTGGCTGAGCACCCTGGAAGGCAAGACGGTGTTCCTGCGCGGGGAGGACGGCAAGGTCGAGCCCGTGACCCTGGTGCGTGCCAAGGACCTGCTCGTGAAGGACGCCAGCGGCCGCTACTTCAGCGTGCGCTACGAGCAGCTGCAGTTCGACGTGCTGCCCCCCAGCAACCCCCTCAGCCCGTCGCAGACCCTGACCTTCAACCTCAAGGCGCCCGGCACCGGCACCCTGAGCTACCTGACCCGCAGCGTCACCTGGCAGCCCCGCTACACCCTGAAGGCCAGTGACGCCGGCGCGCAGCTGAGCGCCCTGGCGGACGTCCGCAACGGCACCGACCTGCCATACGACGTGAAGAACACCGAACTGTACGCCGGCGACGTGAACGTCCAGGGCGGAGGGTACCCGCCCCCCATGCCCATGGCCGCCGTGACCGCCGAATCCGCGTACGGCCGCGCCGCGGACGCCGCCCCCAAGATCGAGAACGCCGGGGACCTGCGCGGCCTGTACCGCTACGCCCTGACCACGCCCTTCACGCTGCCCGCCAACAGCGTCGTGACCCTTCCCTTCCTCACCCCGAAACTCACCAGCTTCGAGCGGTACGTGGGCCTGAACACCTACTTCAGCACGGGCACACAGGAAGGCACCCTGAACCGCTTCTACCGCTTCAAGGCCGACGACCGCCTCCCGGCGGGCCCGATCACCGTCCGCGAGGACAACCGCATCGTGGGCCAGACGAACATCGGCGAGACCCGCAAGGGCGGCGAGGTGGAATTCACGCTCGGAGACGACCCGGACGTCGCCTACACCCGCGCCGTGCAGACCGTCACGCAGACCAAGGACGCCAAGGGCAACGTCACGAAGACCACCTACAAGGTCACGTACACCCTGGAAAGCAGCAAGACCCGTCAGGTCCGCGCCGAGATCACCGAACGCGTCGGCGGGCGCCTCGTGACCATCGACACCGGCAAGGCCACCCAGAACCAGGCCCTCGCCACCGTGAAGGTGGACGTGCCCGCGAACGGCAAGGTCAGCCGCAGCTTCACCGTGGTGATCGACAACTCCTGAGTGAGGGCAGCAGTGCGGGCGGCGAATCGTGAGGTTCGCCGCCCGCCTTCCATGCCGTGGGCGCTAGAGGATGCCGCCCAGATACTCCACCACATCCGTCTTGATCGGCATGAAATACGCATGGTGGCCCCGGTCCCGCGCGAACTGCAACAGGTCCGCTGCGAACTGCCGGTTCCACTCCAGCGTCGGCCGGAACGCTCGCGGAAACACCGCGTGGTTCCGGGACTCCCAGTAGGTGTAGGACCCCTCCGACAGCACGGACGTGGCGCCCCACCACATCTCCACGCCGTCCGGGATCAGGTCCGCATAGGCGTCCATCAGGCGCAGGTCGAAGAACGGCTGGCTGAAGAACCCCACCGCGCCGGCCTCCAGCTTGCGCTCCAGGTAGTCCCGTTCCCGCGCGAACGACTGCCGGTACGGATCCAGCCCCGCGTACACCCTGACGTGCGGCAACTCGCGCGCCACACGGCGGATCGCCTGCTCGGCGTCCACGTTGTACACGCGGTGACTCATGTCGGCCGGCGGGTCCCCGGACACGACCAACAACTCGTCCATGCCGTGCGCCACCAGCGGCCCGCACATCGGCAGGGGCTCGCGCGGGTTCAGGTCGATGGCCCGTACGTGCGGAATGCCCCGGAAGCGCGGCCGGGCGAACGCCGCGCCCTCCCAGGAGCGCGTGCTGTAGCGCAGGAACTCCGGGACGTTGATGGTGTCCACGCTGGGCAGGTGCTCGGCCACCTGCGCGATCTCCCGCCGCAGCCAGGAACGCGAGCGAGGCACCAGTTCCACCGAGATGCGCGAGCCCGCCGTCACGCGGTCACCGGCACGGCCGCTTGCCCAGCTTCCTTCAGCGGATCGTAGGCCAGCAGAGGCGCCAGCCAGCGCTCGGCCTCCTCCAGCGTCCAGCCCTTGCGCTCGGCGTAGTCCTGCACCTGATCCCGCCCGATCCGGCCCACCGCGAAGTACCGCGCCTCCGGGTGCGCGAAGTACAGCCCGGACACCGCTGCGGCCGGCGTCATCGCGCAGGACTCCGTGAGGGCCACCCCGATCTCACCGGCGTCCAGCAGACCGAAGATGGTGCGCTTTTCGGTGTGGTCCGGCTGCGCGGGGTACCCCGGCGCGGGGCGGATGCCGGCGTACCGCTCACGGATCAGGTCGTCGTTGCCCAGCGCCTCGTCCGGGGCGTACCCCCAGTGCCGCACGCGCACGTCGCGGTGCAGTTTCTCCGCGAACGCCTCGGCCAGCCGGTCCGCGACCGCCTTGACCAGGATCGCGCTGTAATCGTCGTGCTGCGCCTCGAAGGCCCGCGCGAGTTCCTCCGCGCCGTGAATGCCGACCACGAACGCCCCCACGTGATCCCCGCGGGGCGCCACGAAGTCCGCCAGGGCCGCGTTCGGTG
>JAANMV010003711.1_pt1 | contig 12955 bp, 10 predicted proteins | sample 7279661 | NCBI WGS metagenome assembly JAANMV01 (sample SAMN14094540, study PRJNA606508) | bioreactor metagenome | isolation source: A lab-scale SPAN reactor treating ammonium-rich wastewater day 121 | place: Ireland: Galway | collected 2017-05-16 | reverse complement strand
ACCGCTATTGCCCTGCGCGACTTTGTTCGCGTAGCGACCCTCTTGCTACCGCATTGCCCAAGAAAGGAGCACTGTACCCATGTCCGACGAGACCGAAACCACCCCGGAAGCGACCGAAGCTGCCGCCGAGGAGACCGCTCCCGAAGAGACCCCGGAGCCTGCTGCCGAGGAAGCAGCAGCTGAAGAGCCCGCTGCCGAGGAAGCCGCTGCGGAGCCTGCGGCCGAGGAAGCCGCTGCCGAGGAGCCTGCTACCGAGGAAGCTGCCGCCGAGGAGCCTGCTGCCGAGGAAGTAGCAGCTGAAGAGCCCGCCGCCGAGGAGGCCGCTGAGGAGCCTGCGGCCGAGGAAGCCGCTGCCGAGGAGCCTGCCGCCGAGGATGCTGCCGCCGAGGAGCCTGCTGCCGAAGAGGCCGCCGCCGAGGAGAAGGCTGAGGAATAGGCCTGAGCCGGCCGCTCTTCCCGCGGTCGGCCCGGGTCTCGATCCCCAATGGGCGCCCCGCTTCCCCGGGGTGCCTTCTTCTTGCCGGGAAACTCCGCTTCAGGGCACGATGCTGAGCCCCCGTGGTTCAGACGGCCCCGTGGGCCGAGTCTCCTCGGCCCTGGGAGACAGGCGCCGTTGGGGGAGTGCTGCTGTTCTTGCACACGAGACAGGAGGACCGAGCGCCGGGTCCCGGCAGGTGAAGGCTGGCTCGACGCAAACCACCTTTCCCCATGGCCGTTGACGCCCAGATGCTCTCCACTCTCGAGCTGTTACACTACTGCCAGCGCTTTCGCGACACGCTGTTCGCCTTCTGCTTCGAGCGCTGGGAGGACTGTGACGAGGTCTTGCTCGACCTGCGCGTTCTGAACGCCGCCCGCATCCGCCAGGTGCTCTTTTGTACAGCCGACTCCCGCCTGGAGCGCAAGCTCGAGCTCTGGAATCGTTCCGGTGAGCGCTTCCTGACCGTGCCTGCTCGGGGGGGCGACTTGACCACGGCCGCCTTCATCGGGCGGCTGCAGACCGAGCTCTCAGCCGGCAACGTGCCTTTGGTGGCCCTGGGCGAGCCCGGGATCGAGCGCGAGATCCTCCACTGCGCCGTGGCCCTGGGGGCCCGCAAGGTTTTTTTTCCCGGCTCGCTGGCCGGGCTCGAGCTGGGCGGGCGCTTTCGCTCCTATCCCACCGTGGCCGAGCTCGAGCAGGCCCTGGCCGAGCGAGTCCCCCTCAACCTGTCCGAGCAGCGCCTGCGCTTTCTGCTCGAGCAGCAAGAGCTGCACCGGGTCGATCTGGTGCTGGTGCAGGCCCGGCGCGGAGCCATTTTCGAGGAAGTCTTCACCCACTCGGGCTCGGGCACCCTGTTCACCCGCGAGTACCCCAACGTGCTGCGGGCCGCCGTCGAGACCGACGTGCGCGACATCTTCGCCCTCATGCAGCCCTACGTGGACGAAGGCACGCTCAAGCCCATCACCGAGGAAGAGCTGCTGGAGATGGTGCGCTCGTTTATGGTCTACTCGGTCAACGAGCAAATCGTGGCTGCTGCCGCCGTGCTCGAGCATGAGGACTGCTATGAGCTGGGCAAGCTCTGCACCCTGCCCCGTTACCAGGCCCGGGGGCGCGCCCGCGAGCTGGTCCGGGCCATTCTCGACAAAGCCCGCCGGGATGGCAAGCGGGCCGTCTTCGCCCTGACCGTGCAAGACTACGTGGCCGAGTTCTTCGAGCGCCTGGGCTTTGTCCGGGTGCCCCGCGAGAGCCTGCCCTCGAGCTGGCAGGCCGGCTACGACTTCAGCCGCCCCTCTCGGGCTTATCTGCATTCGCTCGCATAACGGCCGGGGTGCATGAGCTGCGTGCCATTTCTCGGCCCGTGCAGCGAAGAGCGCGCTCCCGAGTCAGAGCCATCCTCCAACAAAGTCAAACAGGCTGGTTCTCTCGGCAGGAGGACCTGGTCGTGCGGCGCCCAATGCCACCCGGTGAGCCTTCAGGTAGCCTGCGAGCCGGGCCAGCTCCGCTTCCTGCGGTATCCCTTTGCCCCCGCCCGCTGCACCGTGGCTCGTCCTGCGGACCTTTTGGGTTACTGGCCCGGCACCAACCCTCCCAGCCTGGTTCTGCGCAGCCGGGAAATTGTGTTCTGGCCTGCCGCCCGGAAGATCGAGTTGGAGAACTGGTGCCGACAACACGGGATCTCCCCGATCGCCCCGGAGGACGTCTGGAGTTTGCTGCTGGAGCCATTTCTTGATACCCAGCATTCACCTCAATGGCAGGCCGCATGTCTCGACCGCCTGCTCCGCTGCGGGCTGGACGAGCAAGAGGTCGTCCGTCTGCGCCGCCGGGTAGAGAGGCGCATGCTCTGCTACAACGCTCTCTTGTGGGAATGGGTCTCCCTGGGCCATTACGACCTGCTCGAGGCGCACCGCCCGTTCAACACGGCGGCGGGATTCGAGAAACTCTACTGGGAGAGCATGGAGATCGCCTGGCGCGGGTTCAATCGTTAACCCGTCTCGACTCACGGGAGCCTGCAGGTTGTGGCGCTGGAACGACGCCCCGAGGATGGGCGAGCCTGCCCCAGGCCTTCCCAAGCTCCCACGGGCGGCTCTGGAAACGCCCCTGCTCCAGCCGGGACCAGGGCCTCCGCGGTGGCCAATTCCTCGGGGCGATAGACTGCCCGAGCGACGGAATCTGCTCGGCTCAAAGCGCCCTTGCATGGCCCCGTTTCCAGCGGCAGCCAACGATAGCAACGACCTCGGGCAGGCCTCGTCCAGCCCGGCGAGGAATCGCCCATCAGTGCGTGCTCTGAAGCTCTGGCTGACCCTGCTCTGCTTGCTCGCCATTCCTGTGCGAGCCGTCCCTGTCGAGGCCGACCTGCTGGCCAGGATGGGCGCCTACGACGAGGCCGATCGGCTCTACCGCGAGGCTCTGGCCCAGGCCACCGACCCGGCCGAAAAGCGCCTGCTCCAACTCCGGCGACTGGCTGTAGCCCAGCTCCGCAACGACGTCGGGCTGGTCTTCCAGTTGGCCGACGCGCTCAAGAAGGCGCCCTCTCTCGAGCCCGAGATCGCCATGCGCGTCCACCTCATTGAGGGCGCGGCGGCCTATCGCACCGCCAACCTGGCCCGAGCCACCCGGGCTTTCAGCCAGGCTCGGGTCCTGGCCTCGAGCCTGAAAAGCGCGGGAGCCGCCCTGGCCCTTTCCGAGTGCGAGAGCTTCGAGTTGCAGGCCCGTCTCGATCGCGAGGGCGCGAGCACCCCCGAGGATTATGCGCGGCTTTGCCAGCGAGCTCTCGAAACCACCCGGTCGGTCCCGCCCACGCCAGCAGATCCTTATTGGCCTCTGGACATCACTCGGGCTGGCCAGTGGACCTTTCTCTGGGGCTGGCAGGCCTGGGAGTTCAGTTACTTCGACCATCGCGAGGGACGCATCCCCTCGCGCGATGCCTGGGCCGGCCTGTCGGTAGGGATCTTCTCCCAGGCCATTGGTCTGGCCGACCAGGCATACCAGGCCTCGAAGGGAATGGAGCCTGAGTTTCTCTACCTGGGCCTGCGCCTGCGCACTGAGCGAGCCAACCATTTTGCCCTGCTGCCCGGGGTGGAGGCCTGGCTGGAGGAGGATCAGCGCCTGCTCGACGCGATCGACCCCGAGCTCAAGAAGCTCCCTCCCTCGATCGTCTTCCTGGGCCAGGAGCAGATTCGCGGCCAGCACCACCGGGGGATGGCCCGCTACCACCTGCTGCACGGGCAGGTGCCGTTGGCCCTGACCGAGTTCGAGCAAGCTGCTGCCGACTTTGCCCGGGCTCGCAATCCAGTGGATGAGATCGACGTGCTGGTGGAGGTCGGCTATCAGGCCTTCCTGGCCCCCGGGGTGCAAGTGGATCGGAGCCGCGTCGAGCAGTCGCTGCTGAAGGCCGCTCAGCTGACCGAGAAGCTGCCCTACCCGGCGGGACGCTTCCTGGCCACCGGCTTCCTCGGTTGCCTGGAAGCTGAGCGAGGCCGCCTTCCCCAGGCCGAGGCATTGCTGCAGCAGGCTTTGCAGGAAGTGAGCAACTGGCTGGCCGAGTCCGGAGCGAGCTATCGGGGCAAGCAGGAGCTGCTGGCCAAGCCCGAGACCAGGCTCTTCGTAGATACCCTGGGGCAGGTGCTGCTCAAGCAGGGCAAGCGAGCCCAGGCAATGGAGGTCATTGCCCAGACCAGCAGCCAGAATCAGGTCTCCGGGCTTGACCTGTCCCGTGTCAAGAGCACCGATCCCCAGGTCGATCGGGCCCTGCGCGAGATCGAGCAGACCCGCACCCGGGGAGAGGAGATTCGAGTCGAGCTCCTGGCCGCCCACGCCCGGGGAGACGAGGCCCGGGTGGAGCAGCTCCAAACCCGGCTGGCCAACAACAAGGCCGAGTTCTATCGGGCCGTCAATATCCTGCGCGCCCGTGAGCCCCAGTTCGAGCGCCTGGTCAGCGTCAAGCCGGCCAGCTTCGCCTCGCTGCAGGCTCGCCTGCCGGCCGACGCTCTGCTGGTGCAGTATGCTCCTGCCGAGCAGGAGCTGCTCCTTTTCGTGGCCACGGCCAGAGAGCTCAAGATCTATCAATCCCCGGTCAGCCGCCAGGAGCTCGAGCAACAGGTACGTCGGGCCCGCGCTGCCATCATCGAGCAGGGTGATCTGGCTCCCCTGTCCGAGCTCTACCAGGTCCTGATCAGCCCGCTCGATCAAGACCTGGTGGACAAGAAGACCCTGGTGGTGGTGCCCAACGGCTCGCTCTTTTATCTCCCCTTCGCCGCTCTGAGGAATCAGGAGGGCTTCCTGGTCGAGCGCAAGGCGGTGGTGGTGGCGACCTCTGCCGAGATCCTCAACCTGGCCGTTCAGCCAGCCGCGAGCAAGCCGGGTAGCCTGCTGGCCCTGGCCAACCCTGACCGCTCGCTCCCTGGAGCCCGTCAGGAGGTGGAAGGCCTGGCCCCGCTCTTCGCCCAGAGGGCCACCTTCTACGAAGATCAGGCCACACGCGAGCGGCTCATCGCCCCCGGCCAGGTGGCGGTGGTCCACCTGGCCACCCACGGAGTCCTCAATTCCCGCGACGTCAACGAGAGCTATCTGGTGTTGGCGGGCGCCGACAACAAGCTGACCAACGGCGAGATCTACGGGCTCGACTTCCAGGGCGTGTCGCTGGTGACCCTGTCGGCCTGCCAGACCAACCTGGGCCAGCGCGATCCCCTCTCGGGCAACGATGTAGCCACCATGGCCCAGGCCTTCAGCATCGCCGGCAGCCGCAGCATCCTGGCCAGCCTCTGGAAGGTCAGCGACAGCGCCACCGCCCAGCTCATGGTCGAGTTCTACACCCAGTTGCTGGCCGGCAAGAGTAAAGCGGAGGCCCTGCGCCAGGCACAGATCAAGATGATTGGCCAGCCCGGCCTGGGCCCGTTCCACTGGGCCGCCTTCGAGCTGATCGGCGACTGGCAGTAAGGCCGCTCCCTGGCATTCCCGCCTCCTGCTCGCTCGCTCCTACCTGAAGGCTCCGGCCCTCGCAAGGACCAGGCAGGTCCTCGGTTCGCCCTCGCCCGGCCGACGTGCCTGTGGGCCTGCTCTCTGGAATGGCGGGACGATTTAAGGATCTGCGGCCGGCCCCGGAGAACGGGCCGGATGAGCCTGAGCCTCTTCCAGCGCCGAGCCCTGGTGCGTCAGGTGGAGTCGCCCGCCCCTCTGGTGGGTCGGTTTCTTCGTCCGCGAGCCCTTCAGGGTTTGCAGCGAGCGGCCAACGGAGGGGACGTCGAGAGCGCCTGGCTCGCAAGCAGGCCCTGCGCCAGGCGGTCAGCGACTGGGCTGCTCGCAACAACTTTCAATGCCAACACCAGCTGACCGACGAGCTGCCGCTGCGCATCAGCGGCCGCGAGGATGAGCTGGAGCTCGTGCTCGAGTGCCGCACCCCCCGCCAGGGGAACGAACATCGCCAACCAGAGATGGTCTGGACCTGCCGGGCCCGGGCTGCCGAGTCGCTGGAGCTGATCGTGCTCGACCGCAAGGTGTACGACTTCTCGCAGAGCAAGCTGGGCCAGATGGTCACCTCGATGGCCGCCGGCGCCGCCGCCGGCTGGCCCGGGCCGGCGCCCAGCAACGCTGGCTGGAGCGCATTGAGGCCCTGAAGAGCTTCCAGCCGATGCCCGCCAGCCTGGGAGCGGGGAGGTTCGTGGCCCTGGCCCGCCAGCCCGAGCGCTGGCCCGAGCTCCTCTCACGCGAGGTGGTGGCTCTGTTGGAGGCCTGGCCTGCCAGCAAGGGCCCCTTCGAGCTGCCGACCATCACGCTGGATCAGAACGGAGTGGAGGTGGAAGTCGCCGGCAAGCTGCTCGAGGAGCAGAAGCTGCACCACCTGATCCGCCTGGGAGCTGCCGTGGTCAGGGCGGTCCAGGCATCGGACGGGTAGCGCGCACAGACCTGAAGCACTGTCGGGCCGTTGAGCCGAGCCTGACCCGCTGCACTCACGCTCAGGCCAGGGCTCCCCAGCCTGACGCGCCTCGCTCACGCTAATTCAGGTCGGCGGTCGTGGGGTGCGGCGAAGCCAGCACGCTGCCCCGATCAGGCCCACGCCCCCGAGCAGCATCAGGGCGTCCAGCATCGGGCTCTTCACCGGCCGCGTCGCCGCCCGCTCGAGCAGCTCGCGGGTCAGCCCCGCCAGGGCAGGATCCCTCTGACTGAGCAGCTCGGGAGACTCGAATTGCAGCCGCACACCCTCGGCCAGGTATTCGGCCGGGTCGGTCAGGCCGTAGCCCGAGGCGGCCTCGGTCGGATTCTGGTGAGCCTTCGCGAAGGCAGCTCTCAGACGCGGCTGGAAATCGCGGTAAAAGTCGGGGGCGCTCTCGCGCAGCTGATCCTCGATGGCGTGACCGACCTCGTGGCTGAGAACCCGGATATGACCGAGCTGGTCGGCGTCGACCTGGATGGCGTCTTTGGCGGGGAAATGCAGACCCTTTGCCTGGATGTCCCGAAAACCGGACGAGTCGGTCGCCGACAGCACCACGGTGCGCTCGCCCAGGCTCAGATAGCGCACCGGAGGGGCCACCAGGCCATGCTTCAAGCCGTTGAGCGGAATCTTGTCCGGGTGAGCCTGGAGATCGGCAAGGTGAGCACTGGCAGCCTCGCGGGCCGGCCCCTCGGGGAGCAATGCCACCTGGCTCTCCACCAGGGCGAATCCCTCAGCCTGTGCCCGGGCCAGTCTCTCTCCGTTGGCCGCCTGCAAAAGGGCGCGAAAATCAGCTTGATCGGCCTGGCTGCTTGCTCCCGACTGCTCCAGGGCAGACTGCACGGAAAAGAGGAAACCGACCTGCTCGCCCCAGTCTCCGGCTGCCTGCTTGAACGACTGCGCGCTCGCCTGGCTGACTGACATCAGCTCCTTCATTACCTCGTCCTGGCGCGCGGGTCTGGGGGTGAGAGCGCGAGTCGGTTGCGAGCCGAGCATCCCGATCATCCCACCGCCCATTCCGAACCCCATGGGCATCACGGCCGGCAGGCCGTTCTCCTCGGCCCACTGGCGTTGCAGCTCGATAGCCTCGGACTGTAACCGCTCCATGGTCTGAAGCCTTTCCAACTGCTCGGGACTGCTCACGGCCCGGTCGAGGGCGGCTCCCACCTCTACCGCCCGACGAGCCACCTCAAGCCGATCCAGGCCGTGCAGGATGCCATATTCCTCGAGCATCCGGCCGACCTCGGCGTCGGAATCGGTGATCTGGATGGTGACCCCGCGCTGCTCGAGCCAGCGGACGGTGGGCTGGCCGAAGGCTTGCAGCTCCTGGCTGGCAAGCTGATGCTGGTGAGGGGTGAGGTCGCGGTCGGCCTGCAACAGCGCTGGCTCCTGAGCGTGCATCAGGGCCGCACCCGAGAGGCCCGTCAGGGCGACGCCGGTCGCCATGGCTGTCATCCAGGCCAGCTCCTTGAGCACCCTGCCAAACCGTGGAAAGAGCCGCTTCTCTCCGGTGATGGTGGCCTGGTCTTGAGGATTGACCGGGGCTGTGGCAGCAGCGGCCGCCCGAGGGCTGGTCAGGGTCGGGCCGACCACCGAACCAATGGATGAGAGCGGGGTCATTGCCGATCCAATTCGACCCCGAGAGGCAAATTCCTCACAATCCGAAGACGACCCGCACCTGGCAGCGTCCCGCCTTCGCGGTGGGGCTGACGCCCATCCCGGGAGCAGCCAGCGTGCCCGCCACCAGGCATCCTGCCCCGTCCGCCGGATGGCCTTCCTCGGTGAGCCCCGGAGCGCCCACCTGCCTGCGCCCAGCCAGCTTGAGTTCGCTCGCAAGTCGACCAGTGCCCACCATCGACCCTGAGGCGCCGCGCGTCGAGCGGTTCAGGAATTGGCGCGGCGCCGTCTGAGCTGGTCAACGCGCGGGAGTTTAGAAAGCCGCCCGAGAAGCCTCCTCGAAGCTCACCCGCTTCCCCAGCGCGGTCTTCAGTCTCGCCTCGGCCAGCTGCCGCCAGGTCTCACAAGCGCTCAGGCTGCGATCAAGTCCCCTGGCGATCTCCTCGGGAGCGTGCCGGCGCCCGTCGGATAGCCCGTAGTAGCGACAGAACACCTCCCGATCCCGCTCCTCGAGCAGGGCCAGGGCCGCCTCCAGTTGCTCCACCCCCACCCCCAGCGCCTCGGCAAAGCGCCGCCCGCACTCCGGATCGTAGCCCCCTCTCCGCTTTTTGCGCCCCTTCTTCCCGGTCGAGGGCGACTCGCGGGGCGTCAGCTCGCTCAGGAAGCCTGAAGGCTCGCGCGCGTCGGCCAGCACCGCCACCCGCTGCCGCCCTCGCGTCAGGGCCACGTGAAAGATGCGTCGCTCCTCCTCCAGGTCGTCGGCCAGGCGGTGGGGCAAGAGCCCCTTCTGAGCGCCGTAAACCAGCACGCCATCCCACTCCATCCCCTTGACCCGGTGCACCGTGGAGAGCGTGATCCCTGGCTGGCCGGGGCGGCTGAGCAGCTCGCGCAGCCAGAATTCGAAGCTCTCCCACAAGGGGTGCAGACGGGCGGTCTGCTCCAGGGCCACCAGATCGTCGTAGTGACTGGCCTCGGCCCCACCGGCGTCCAACTCGACCATGGCGTCGCCCAGGCCGACGCTCTGGCGCAGGTAGCGCAGGGCCTCCTCGGGGGAGCGGCGCGAGCCCATGACCGAGAGGTCTCGCAAGAACTCGTCGAGCTGGCTGGACGGCCAATCCTCCAGGCTGTCGCTCAGGCGCGCGAGCTCAGCCTGGTTCCGGCAGCAGGCGGCCTGCTCCACAATCTCGCGGCGCAGCCTGCGGTTGGGGCGGCGCAGAGCCTCCTGCAGAGCGACCGGAGTGAAAGCTCCCCGAGCAAGCCGCAAGTAGGCCAGGGCCGTGCGGGCCCCGGTTCTCTCCAGCACGGAGACGTTCAGAATGCTGCTGAAGGGAAGTCCCGCCTCGCTCAGGTAGACGTGCAGCGCCATCAAGCTGGCCTGCACCCGGCTCAGAACGGCGATCTGAGTGGGCTCGAAGCTCTCCAGCCACCCCTTCAAGAAGCGCAGCGCCTGAGCCGCCCAATCGAGATGGTCGGCGCTCAGGACCTCGATGGAGGCCTGCGAGCAGGCCTCGGCCGGACGCACGATTTTGGCCACGCGCTCTCGGTTCCGGCTCAAGAGCGAGCTGGCGGCCTCCACCACCCGAGCCGGACAGCGGTAGTTCACCTCCAGGGCGTAGCTCTCGGCGCCCGGGAAGTAGTCCTCGAAGTGGACCAGGAACTCGGGCGTGGCCCCGGTGTAACCGTAGATAACCTGATCGTCGTCGCCGACCCCGAACACCTGGTAGGAGGGGGCTGACAGGAGCCGCACCAGCAGCAGGTAGGCCGGGGTGAGATCCTGGAACTCGTCCACCAGCAGGTGAGTGCAGGCGCGCTGGGCCTTCTGGCGCAGCTCAGGCTCTGCGAGCAGCACCTCAAGCGCCTGGTAAATCTGCTCGTCGTGATCGATCAGGTTGCGCTGGCGCAACTTTGCGCGGTAAGCCGGAAAGAGGGCCGTCAGTCCCGGCACGTCCCCCCGCCTCGCCTCCACCTGGCCCGGCTCGCGCAGCCCCAGGCGCACCTCGGCCAGGGCCTCCAGGTAGGGGCCCAGCGGATCCTGGCCCAGCACCTGCGGCACTGCGATGATCGAGCGCAGGATGTTCCGCACCTCGAGCTCCTCGAGCAGCCGAGGTCCGCTGTGGGCGCGCAGGATGGAGAAGCCGAGGGCATGGAGTGTGCGCACGTTGGGCTGAAAGTCGGCCGTGCGCTGGCGCATCTCCTCGGCCGCCCGGCGGTTGTAGGCCAGGGCCGTGACGCGCTCACCCTCGTAGCCCCGGTCGAGCATCAGGTGACGCAGGCGCTCGGTGAGCACCCTGGTCTTCCCCGAGCCGGCCGGAGCCAGGATACGGGCCGGGCCGTGTCCGTGGGCCACGGCTCGAGCCTGGTCGGGAGCCAGGGCGGCTGCCGAGGGTCTGGCCCGCGTCCGCTCCAGCCTGCCCGACTCGATGGTCTCGCGATGCAGCACTCCGGGCATGCCCCGGGGCCCGCCGTCGCACCAGGCCGGTCCGTCGGCCAGCAACACGTCGGCCTCCTGGCACGGACTGGCCCCCAGGCGACAGGCCAGTCGGGCGTGCCACCAGATGGGTGGACCGCTGGCCGTGCCGTCGTAGTTATTGGCCCAGGTCAGGAAATGGAGCCGCTCGCGAGCGAACTCGAACTTCGGGGTCAGGGTGTAGACCTCGCCCGTCCAGCGCTCACGAGCCTTGAGCTCGGCCTTGGATAGCTTCAGCTCGACCACCACCGGACGGCGCTCGAGCCAGCAGCGATGCAGCTCTCGCAAGTCGTCCACGCGGGGGAGGTGCTGGAATTCGGGGGGGACGGCGGCACCGGGCAGGCAGACCAGCCCGCGCCCGAGATGGGTCATGAGGACTTGCATTCGGCACGGGAGGGCACGCTCTTGCTCACGCCGCTCTCCGGGCTGCGAGGTCGGAGAGGGTTTGCTCGGGACCGGAATACCCGTTGGGCCCGTCCGGGGCGAGCATGAGGCTGGTGGGCCTGGACCCGTGAGGTTGCCCTGCACCCGAGGAGCGCCGAGGCCGAAGATCGGAAGCCGAGGGTGGTTCGGGTGGCCATCCTTGGGCGGCTGGACCACCATCTCACGCCATCCCGCCCGGATACTGGCGACAGCTTGCGGGACGGTAAGACATCGCGGACCTCCTCGGATGTGGATGCTTCAGCTTAGCTCGGACTTCCGGGTCCGGTCCGTTCAGTGATCAATGGTACCGCCTGGCCGTGCGTGTCGGCCGTGGACCAGTCGAACAAAGAGACGATACCGCCGGTTCAAATTGCGAAAGTGCTTTCGAGCCCAGGCCAGCCGGGTCGACGGCCAGGTCCGGCGCCGGGTCGGTCGAACAAAGAGACGATACCGCCGGTTCAGATTGCGAAAGGGCTTTCGAGCCCAGGCCAGCCGGGTCGAAGGCCAGGTCCGGCGCCGGGTCGGTCGAACAAAGAGAGGATACCGCCGGTTCAGATTGCGAAAGGGCTTTCGAGCCCAGGCCAGCCGGGTCGAAGGCCAGGTCCGGCGCCGGGCTCAGGTCGGTCGGTCGAACAAGAGAGGCTACCGCCGGTTCAAATTTCGAAAGGGCTTTCGAGCCCAGGCCGACCGGGTCGACGGCCAGGGCGGGTCGTCCTGTCCAGGAAGTCGCCCGAGCTCCCCCATCCGAGCCAAGTCGGGCCCCTACTCCACGTCGATGGCGAACTCGTCGAACAGTGCGCCAGTGGCCTGTCCGAGCTGGATCTCGTGGCGAAAGCGGTGGCGCAGGAGCTCGGCCACGAACTCCCAGGCCCGGCGATCTTCCGGGGTGATGCGCTCTTCCTTGATCCACTTCTCGATCCGATCAAGGTCGCGCTGGTCCATACGGGCCACGGGCTTGGTCTGAAAGAGGCTCCAGAAGACCAGGGCGCCATCCTCGTAGCCCAGCGCCAGGGTGCGGCTGTCCGGAGCGAAGGCCAGGCTGTTGGGCGAGCTGCCGGCATAACCTCCGCCGGCCAGCAGCCTGCGGGCCGAGACGGCCCCGTCGGCTGCGCCGAGTTGCCACACCGAAAAGTTGCCGTCCTTGGAGGTGGCCGCCAGGAAGGTGCCATCGGGCGAGAAGGCCAGGGCAGTGGTGCGGCTGGAGTGAGCCGGTAGAGCCACGCCTCCTCCCACCACGTTCCCCCACAGGCGCACGCTCCCGTCGCTGCCGGCCGTGGCCACCACCCGTCCTCGCGGGTCGCAGGCCAGCTTCCAGATCGGAGGGCTGTGATAGCCCAGCAGCTCGAAGCTGCTCCAGCGATTGGACTCGCGCCACATCAGCACGCGCCCGTCCAGCCCCGCGGTCACCAGCTCCTCGCCCCGATCGGTGAACGCCAGCGAGGCCAGCCGATCGTCGTGGCCCTCCAAGACCACCGGAGAACGCAGGGCGGAAAGGTCCCAGACCCGCACGCTACGATCCCATGAGGCGGTGGCCACCCAGCGCTCGCGAGGGTCGAAGGCCAACCCCACCACGCACTCGGTGTGACCCTCCAGCACGTGCTGGCGGTTGGCGACCATGTCCATCAGGATGGTCGCCTCCCAGCCTCCCAGGCCAAGCCAGCGTCCCGATGGGCTGAACCCCATGGTGAGCGTGCCCACCGGAGCCTCTTCGGGAAAGATGCTCCCCAGCTGGCGGCAGCGGCGCGGGTCCCACAGGAAGGCCCCGTGGTCGCTTCCTCCGGTGGCCAGAACCCGGCAATCAGGCGAGAATGCCAGCGCGCTGACCACCCCGGCGTGGCCCCCCAGCTCGCCCTCGAAGCGGCCCTGGTAGGGGTCCCACAGGCGCACCCGGTCGGACTTGCCGCCCACGGCCAGGAGCTTCCCGTCAGGCGAGAAGGCCAGCCCGCGAATGCTGGCCCGCAAGCCGTCAGTCACCGCATTCAGGGTCAGCTCGGGAAGCTGCAGCTTCATATTCCGGCCCTGTGAAGGACGCAGCGCGCAAAGC
>JAANMV010003700.1_pt1 | contig 12998 bp, 10 predicted proteins | sample 7279661 | NCBI WGS metagenome assembly JAANMV01 (sample SAMN14094540, study PRJNA606508) | bioreactor metagenome | isolation source: A lab-scale SPAN reactor treating ammonium-rich wastewater day 121 | place: Ireland: Galway | collected 2017-05-16 | reverse complement strand
GCATGCGCCAATAGCCCTTGAACACGTTCGGGCCGCGCACCTCGATCATGCCGATCTCGCCCCGCGGCAGTTCCACGCCGGTCTCGGGGTCGGTGACGATGATCTCGGTGCCGGGCAGCGGCAGGCCGACGGTGCCGGCGATGCGCGCGCCGTCATGGGGGTTCGAGGCGTTCATGTTCGTCTCGGTCATGCCGTAGCGTTCCAGGATGGCATGGCCGGTGCGGACCTGCCATTCGCGATGCGTCTCGGCCAGGAGCGGCGCCGAGCCCGAGATGAACAGCCGCATGTTCGCGGTGGCCGCGGCATCCAGCGCCGGTTCCTGCAGCAGCCGGACGTAGAAGGTCGGCACGCCCATCAGCACGCTCGCCCGCGTCATCGCCTCGAGGACCCGATCCGGGTCGAATTTCGGCAGGAAGATCATCGAGGCGCCCGAAAACAGCGCCACGTTGGTGGCGACGAACAGGCCGTGGGTGTGAAAGATCGGCAGGGCGTGGATCAGCACGTCCTGGGCGGTAAAGCGCCAGGCGTCGCACAGCACCAGGGCATTCGAGACCAGGTTGCCATGCGTCAGCATCGCGCCCTTGGAGCGGCCGGTGGTGCCCGAGGTGTAAAGCAGCGCGGCCAGGTCGTCGCTGTCGCGGGCCGCGGTCGCGAAAGCCTCGGGGGCGGCAGCGGCGGCGTCGGTCAGGCTGCCCCGCCCCTCGGCGTCCAGCGTCACCATGCGGGCGCCGGCGGCTTCCGCGGGCTCGCGCAGCGCCTCCTGCCGGGCGGGGTCGCAGACGAAGACCCTGGGCTCGGCATCGCCCAGGAAATAGCCGATCTCGGCGGGGGTGTAGCCGGTGTTCAGCGGCAGGAACACCGCCCCCGCCCGCAGGGTGGCGAGATAGAGGATGATCGCCTGCACCGATTTCTCGACCTGCGCCGCCACCCGGTCGCCGGGCTGGACGCCAAGCCCCGCCAGCGCATTGGCCATGCGGCCGCTGCGGGCGATCAGGTCGCCGTAGCGGATGCGCTCGCCGGCCGGCGTCTCGATGGCCACGGCCTCGGGGTCGCGGATGCGGGTGGCGAGAAGGTCGAACAGGTTGTCGCTCATGAATGGTCCCCGTGCTTCATGCGTTGGAAATCGGCTGCGCGCGCGTCACGCTGTCCGAGGCGGCGATGGCGCTGCCTTCGGCGAAGGCTTCGTGGTTCGCCTCGATCCGGTCGAGGTCGTAGAGGTAGTTCACCATCAGCCCATGCGCCTGCTTGAGCCCGTTGGCCGAGACGTCGCCCAGGAAGTTCAGCCGCTCCAGCCGGGCGCCGTTGCCCAGGTGGAAGCGCGCCACCGGATCGATGACGCGGCCCTTGCCGTCGCGGGCGCGCAGGAAATAGGTGGCGGCGGCGGCCAGCAGCGGCGCGCGCAGGCTTTCGGCCGCGGCCCGGTCCCGGTGCCAGTCGGGATCGTCCAGCAGGGCGAAGGCCAGGCGCTGGTCGGCACCGATCAGTTCGGACATCTCGTCCTGGCGCTGCCGGGCCAGCCAGGCGGCAAAGCCGGGCACCGGCGACAGCGTGACGAAGCTGCGGATGTTCGGGAGTTCCGCCTTGAGTTCCTCGACCACCTGCTTGATCAGGAAATTGCCGAAGGACACCCCGGCCAAGCCCCGCTGCGTGTTCGAGATGGAATAGAACACCGCGGTGCTGGCCCGCTCAGCCTCGATCGGCTGGCGGTCGAGGTCGAGAAGGCCCGCGACATTGTCCGGGATCTCCTCGGTCAGCGCCACCTCGACGAAGATCAGCGGCTCGTCCACCAGTTGCGGGTGAAAGAAGCCGTAGCAGCGCCGGTCGGTCGGCTGCAGGCGGTTGCGCAGGTCATCCCAGTTCTGGATGGCATGCACCGCCTCGTAGCGGATGATCTTTTCCAGGATGCTGGCGGGCGTGTTCCAGTCGATATGGCGCAGCACGAGAAACCCCCTGTTGAACCAGGAGGCAAAGAGATGCGCGAAATCCAGGTCCACCCGGCGCAGCGCGGGGTTGCCCTTCAGGTGGGCCAGCAGCTCCTCGCGCATCCGCACCAGCGCCGCGGTGCCGCCGGGGGCGAGGTTCAGGCGACGCAGCAGCTCCTGCCGGCGCGGCTCGGTCGCCTCGTGCAGCGCCTCGATGGCCAGCGCATCCTCGGGGTCGCGCTGCACCGCCTCCAGCGCGGCGCGGACCACCGCCGGGTCGGGGCCGAAACGCTCGGCGAGGTCGTGCAGGAAGGCCAGCCGCGTCACCTCGTCGGCATCCTCGAAAGCGGCGAGCAGGTCTTGGGCGATGGCCACGCCCGAGGCCTCGCCCCGCCGCGACAACAGCGCCTCGCCCAGTTCGCACAGGTCGGGCGACTCGGTGGCGGCGCCGGCACCGCGCCGTCCCAGCAGGCGGCGGCCGCGGTTCGTCAGCACCTCGAACAGCTCGCCCAGAAAGGCCGGGCGGCTGGGGCGCGGGGTTTCGACGGTCCTGGTCATTTCGGCCTCCGAAGGGGTTGGCATGCCGGGATCGCCCCGGCAGCACGAAGATCGACCATGGCGCAGCCGGGCGACCGCCGGTGCGCCATGGTCCGGCAGTTTGCGGAAAAACGCCGGCCGGTCCACCCCAGAGGCATCGGCCGCCTTCCAGACGCGCGGCCGCATCCCCGCGCCGGCGACAAGCGACACCGGCCTTTCGCGGCATGGGCCGCAAAACCCTCTGGCGCATCGCGGCGAAGCGGTGGGATAAACGGGCCGGGGATCGCGGCCGGGCCAGGGAGTTTCCGATGCGCTATTTCGACTTCAGCACCTGGCAGGGGATCCTGACCACCCTGCTGGGCCTTGCGCTGTTCACGCTGATCGGCGTCGGCATCCGGGTGCTGATGCTGCTGACCATCCAGCAGCGCCAGCAGCGGATGAACCGGCAGATCAACGAGCGGCTGCGCACGCTGATCGCCGCCTACAAGGTGCTGGGCGGTTCCTTCACCGGCGAGTTGCTGGTCGATCCGACGCATCTGCGCGACCTGCGGCAGCGCGCGCAAGAGGCGGGCGACGATGAGGCCGGCGGCTCGGATCGCGCCCGGCGCATCCGCGACGCGGTCGAGGCGGCGCTTTCCGACATCATCCTGCTGGGGACCGAGGAACAGGTGCGCCTGGCCAGCCATGCAGCCGCCGAGATGGCCGCCGGCCGGCCGATCCACACCGCCGAGCTGGTCGTCTCGCTGCGCGATTTCATCCGCAAGGCGCTGGATCTTGCGCCGGTGCCGCCCGATGCGGTGATCCCGCTGCAAGGTCCGGCCCGCCAGCTTGGCGGCTCGTCCAAGGGCGGGCGCGGCGAAGGCGGCAAGGGCGGCGGTGGCGGCATGGGCGGGGGCATGGGCGGCGGAATGGGCGGGGGCATGGGCACCGGCATGGGCCTTGGGCCGGGGCGTCCTGCCGACGATTCCGGGCCCTGATCCGGGGCCGCGGGGCGCGCAGCATCGCGGCGGCGCGGACCTGCCCGCGCCGCCGTCGCCTGCCGCGGACAAGCCGCCTACCAGCTGAAATCGTCGCCGCCCAACTGGCCCAGCCGCATGTCCTCGATCACCAGCCGGTCGTTGCCGGCGCGGATCACGACGTCGTTGCCGACCTGGCTCGCTGCGGCGCGGATGTCGCCGAAACCGTCGAACCGGGCGTAATGCGACAGGTTGATGCGGTCGTCGTCGCTGTCGAAATCGGTGATCCGGTCGCGGCCGCCGTTCCAGACGAAGACATCCGCGCCCTCGCCGCCGGTCATGGTGTCGTTGCCGGCACCGCCGTTCAGCGTGTCGTTGCCCTCGTGCCCGACCAGCCGGTCGTTGCCGGCCTCGCCGAACAGGCGGTCGTCGCCCTCGCCGCCCATCAGCGTGTCGGCGCCGGCACCCGCGCGGACGACGTCGTTGCCGTCGCCGGCGGCGATATGGTCGCGGCCGTTGCCGGTAAAGGCCTGGTCGTTGCCCTCGCCCAGGGTGATGCGGTTGTTGCCGTTGCCGGCGCGCACCACGTCATTGCCGCTGCCCGCGTCGATGGTGTCGTTGCCGGCACCGGCCAGGATCACGTCGTTGCCCTCGCCGCCCCAGACCCGGTTATGGCCCTGTCCGGCATCCAGGCGGTCGTTGCCGGCGCCGCCATAGATGCTGTCATTGCCTTGGTAGCCGAAGATGCTGTCGTCCCCGGACATGCCCCAGATCTGGTCGGCGACACTGGTGCCGAGCAGGCGGTTGTCGTCGTCGTTGCCACGTATCTTTGCCATGGTCGTTCTCCGTCACTTGCGTTGGACCGGCAGGATCGGAGCGGCCTTGGGCGGCCGTTCCCCGCGCGTCCCGGTTGCCGGTTCGACCGGGGGCGCAAGTCGCGATGTTCATCAGGCATCGCGGGCGCGCCAGGCCAGGCGCTGGCCCACCAGCAGCATGCGCATGGTGTTCTCGGCCGCCGCGCGCAGCAGCTTGCCGCCCTCGTCGATCGCCTTGCCCAGCGAACAGGGCCGCCGCATGATCGAGGCATAGGCGGCGATCCCGTGTTCATAGGTCTGGCGCGCGCCCTTGCCGATGGTGCCGGCCAGCGCCACGGTCGGCACGCCAAGCGCCTCGGCGCGGCGCGCGACCTCGCAGGGCACCTTGCCATAGGGGCTTTGCCCGTCCAGCGCGCCCTCGGCGGTGATGACCAGGTCGGCGCGGGCCAGCAGCCGGTCGAAATCCAGGTAGTCCAGCATGATGTCGAAGCGCGGATGCAGCGTCGCGCCGGCAAGGCCGGCAAGCCCCGCCCCAAGCCCGCCCGAGGCGCCCGCGCCCGCCATCCCCGCCACGTCGCGCCCGGTCGCCGCCAGGATCGCGGCGGCGTGGCAGGTCATGCCGCGGTCCAGCGCCTCGACCTGCTCGGGCGTGGCGCCTTTTTGCGGGCCGAAGACGCGGGCGACGCCGCGCGGGCCCAGCAGCATGTTGTGCCAGTTCACCGCCGCGTCGATCCGCACCCCCGCCAGCCGGGGATCGAGCCCGGCCATGTCGATCCGTTCCAGATGCTCCAGCGCGCCGCCGCCTTCGGGCAGCTCGCGCCCCTGGGCGTCCAGGAAGCGCGCGCCAAGCGCCCGCGCCATGCCGGCGCCGCCGTCGTTTATGCCGCTGTCGCCGCAGCCGACCAGGATGCGGGTGGCGCCCTGGTCCAGCGCCTCGAGGATCAGTTCCCCGACGCCGCGGCTGGTGGTCAGCGTCGGGTCGCGCCGGTCGCGGGGCACCAGCGACAGGCCGGCGGCCGCCGCCATCTCGATCACCGCGCTGCGCGGGCCGTCGCCGCCCATCATGCCCCAGAAACTGGCCACGGGCTGGCCCAGGGGGCCTATGACGGTGGTGGCGACCATGCGGCCGCCGGTGGCGGCGACCAGCGCCTCGGTCGTGCCTTCGCCGCCATCGACCATGGGGGCGGTCAGGATGGTCGCATGCGGGGCGGCGCGGCGGATGCCGCGGGCGATGGCCTCGGCCACCTGATTGACGGAAAGCGATTCCTTGAACCCCGAGGGTGCGATCAGAACGGTCAGGGACATATCCGGCATCCTTTTTTCTGTTGTCTGGCAGGATTACGGCCCGGACCCGCGGATTATTCCGGCGCGATGCGAAAAATTTGTGGCAGGAAGCGAAAAGAGCGGCCGGAGCCGCCCTTTCCCCTTGATCCGAAACGATCTTATCGGATGGTGATGCGCAGGCCCACCGGGCGCAGGGCGCGGTTCACCTCGTGCTGCAGCCGCTGCAACTCGCCCATGGCGCGGGGGTGGCGCGGCTCGGCCGGAAGTCGAGCAGGCCGGGGCGCGGGCCGGGTGGCGGAAATGGTCGGGGCCGGAGCCGACACCGAGGCCGGGGCTTCCTGCGCCCCGCCGCGCATCCGCTCCAGCTGCGCGGGCCAGACCAGCAGGGCGAAGCCGACCAGCAGCGCGGTCACGGCCGGCGCCAGCGGCAGCGCCAGCCGCATCAGGTCGCGCTGCGCGAAACCCGCGCCCTCGGCATGGCCGAAGATCGCCACCGGCTTGGCCGAGGCCATCATGCTTTGGCAAAAGCCGGTGCCCATGACCGCGACCAGGATCATCAGCGCCGGATCGTGGCCCCAGCCCGCCATCGGCAGCGCCAGTGCCGGGATCAGCACCGCCGCACGGGCCGAGCGCGAGGTGATCGCCAGATGCGCCGCTACCGATGCCGCGGCCAGCAGCGCCACCACGGCGGCGCGATTCCCGGTCAGCGCGGGCGGCAGCGCGGCCAGCGCATGGCCGGCCAGCCAGCGATCCGTCCCGGTCGCCGTCATCGCCTGGGCGATCAGCACGGTCGCGGCCATGTAGAGCAGCAGCTCGACATCGACGGCGCGGAAGATCTCCTTGGGCTTGCGGGTGGCAAAGGGCGGGGTCAGCAGCACCAGCGCCCCGGCCAGCGCCGCCAGCGCCATGCCGATGCCGTGCAGCGGCGCGGTCAGCCACAGCCCGACCACCGCCGCCAGCACCAGGGCGATGCGCGCCTGGCGGCGGCGGGTCGCGGGGTCCGGCCGCGGCGTCTCGATCCGGGGCAGCGGCGCCATCAGCAAGGCGCGCGGCACGAACAGCAGCAGGATCAGCGCGGTCCCGGCCAGGCTGGCGGCCAGCGAAAACGGCAGGCCCAGCATGGCCCAGTCCAGATAGCCCAGCTGCAAGCCGGTGGCGCTGCGGATGCTGGCGGCGGCCAGCAGATGCGCGCCCGCCCCGATCAGCGAGGCGCCGGCGGACAGCAGGATCACCGTCGGAAACAGCAGCGCCAGCGGCTTTCGCAGCGCCGGATCGGGCAAAGCGCCGGCGATCGCCGCAAAGACCGGCAGCAGCAGCGCCGCCCGCCCCGAGGTCGAGGGCAGCACGAAGGCCGTCGCCGCCACCAGCAGCGCCAGCAGCAGGGCGAAGGGCGCGAAACGCAGCCCCCGGCGCATCAGCGGCGCGACCAGCCGCTGGGTCAGCCCGGCATCCCTGGCGACGGCGGCGATGACGAAGGCCGAAAGCAGCAGCCAGATCAGCTCGCTGCCGAGCGCGGCGAAAAGCTGCGCCTCGCTCAGCACGCCGCCCAGCACCAGCGCCAGCACGGCGGCCAGCGCCACCAGCGATTCCGGCAGGCGCGTGCCGACCCAGCCCAGCACCGCCAGCGCCGAGACGGCCAGCGTCATCCGCCCCCGCGGCTGCAGCGTGGCGGGCAAGCCCCAGGCGGCGGCGATGATGGCCAGGGCCAGCAGCGCGGCGATCAGCCGGCGCGGCCGGGGAAGCGGCAGGGTCGGGGCAAGAAGGGTCCGGGCGGTCATGGCGTTCTCCTGTCTGACCACAGGATTACGCGGCGGGCTCCGAACTATTCCCCCGGCAGGGCGCGCAGGGCCAGCGCCTCGTCCTCGGGGGTCAGCGGCTCGCCCGCGCCCAGGGCGGCAAGCGCCGCCTCGATGCTCTCGGGGCCCGAGGCCGGGCGGTAGTCCGCGCCGTCCGCCTGGGCCTGGGCGGCGAAGCGCGCCTGCCAGCCATCCGCGTCGCGGCAGGCCAGCACGGTGCGCAGCGCGCGCGCGCGGGCGGTTTCATATTCGCGGCACAACTGCCCCCCGGCCAGCTGGAACGAGGCGATCATGCTGATCTCGGTACCGTCCGCCAGCACCCGCACCTCGCCCGAGGGCAATTCGTCCAGCGCCGCCAGCTCGGCGCCCGGCAGCCCATCGGCGCCCCGCCCCGACCATTCCCACCAGCCAAGGCCAAGCGCGGCCAGCGCGGCCGAGGCCGCCAGCGCAAGCCATGGCCGGCGGTTCAGGTTCGCGGTCGGGGCCTTTGGCGCGGCCTGCGGCGCAGGAGCAGGCGCAGGCGCAGGCGCGGCGGTGGCGGCGGCGCGGATCATGCCGGCCAGCGGGTCTTCGCCGCCGGCGCTGGTGCGCATGCCGCCCAGCAGGCGCCGCGTCTCGGCAAAGCGGTGCAGCCGGCGCTGCAACTCGGGATCGGCGGCAACGGCCCGGCGCACCGCCTCGGCCCGGTCGGGCTTCAACTCGCCGTCGGCCAGCGCCATCAGGGTCTCATCGTCGATTTGCATGGGCCTGTCCTCCCGCCGGGTTGCCCGCCGTATACGCGCCGCCCGTCATTCTATTCCCAACTTCCCGGCCAGCGCGAGCCGCGCCCGCGACAGCCGGCTCATCACCGTGCCGACCGGGATCGACAGCACCTCGGCGGTCTCGGCATAGCTCATCTCCTCGACGCAGACGAGATGCAGCACCTCGCGCTGCTCGGGCGGCAGGGTGGCCATCGCCGCCTCGACCGATTGCAGCATCAGATGCGCCTCGAGCGCCGGGGCCGGGTCCACCGGCAGCGCCTCGGGGATCTCGAAGATGTCGACCTGGGTGCCCGCGGTCCTTTGCCGCCGGGTCTGGTCGATCCAGGCATTGCGCATGATGCGAAACAGCCACGGCTCCAGCCGCGCGCGGCGGTCGAAGCCGGCGGCATGGGTGATGGCGCGCTCGACGGTGATCTGCACCAGGTCGTCGGCCAGATCGGCGCGGCGCGACAGCGACAGCGCAAATCGCCGCAGGTTCGGCAAAAGGGCGATCAGGGCTTCGCCGAAAGCCGCATCCATGAAGACCTCCGGGCGGGAAAATTGACCTGGGCGGGGAATAATAGAATGTGTCGGGCGTAGAATGTCCAGAAACCGGCTTGATGGAGGAAGGGAAATGCCGCGCCTGCTGCTGTTCGTGACCGTGCTGGCCGCCATGCTGCTGGCCGACCTGCGCCCCCGTGCCGATTGGACGGCGCCCGCCGCCGCCTGGGCCGACGATGACGACGATGACGACGACGATGATGATGACGACGACGATGACGATGCGCCCCGCCGCCGGGCGCCGCCGCCGGCCCAGCCGCGGGTCCGTGCCGAGCCCCTGCCCCAGCGCGCCCCGGACGAGGTGATCGCGCGCGGCCTGTCGCCGGCCGATCTGGCGCAGTTGCAGGGCATGGGCTTCGAGGTGCTGCACGAAACCCGGCTCAGCGCGGGCGAGCCGATGCACCGGCTGCGCAAGCCCGCCGCCATGCCCCTTGAGCAGGCGCGGGACGTGGTGCGCGCCATGGCCTCGGCCACGGCGGCCGATTTCAACCATTACTACCGGCCGGGCAATGCGCCGGGTTGCCGGGGCGCCGACTGCCCCGCCCGGCAGATGATCGCCTGGCCGGCGCATGGCGCGACCTGCGGCACGCCGCCCCGGATCGGCATGGTGGATACCGGGCTCAACATCCGGCACGAGGCGCTGGAGGCCGCGCGGATCAGCCTGCACCGCATCGCCTCGGACGCCGAGGCCGCGGCCTCGGACCAGATGCACGGCACCGCGGTCGCGGCGCTGCTGGTCGGGCGCGCCGACGGCCGCACGCCGGGGCTGGTGCCGGGGGCGCCGCTGGTCGCCGTCGATGCCTTTCACAAGCAGCGCCAGGACGAGCGCGCCGATGCCTTCGCGCTGGTCGAGGCGCTGGACTACCTGGCCGCGCAGCAGGTGCGGATCGTGAACCTGTCGCTGGCCGGGCCGGCGAACGACGCCCTGGCCGGGCAGGTCCGGCGCATGGACCGGGACGGGATCGTGCTGGTCGCGGCGGCGGGCAATGGCGGGCCGGCGGCGAAGCCGGCCTATCCGGCCGCCTATCCGCAGGTCATCGCGGTCACGGCGGTGGACCGCCGCGCCCAGGTCTATCGCCGGGCGAACCGGGGCGGGCATATCGACCTGGCGGCGCCGGGGGTGGATGTCTGGACCGCCGCCTCGATCCGCGGGGCGCGGACCAAGACCGGCACCTCCTTCGCGACGCCCTTCGTCACCGCGGCCGCGGCGCTGCTGATGCAGAAGGAACCGGGGCTGACCCCGGCCGAGGTGCGCGCGCGCCTGCAATCCAGCGCGCGGGATCTGGGCAAGGCCGGCCATGACGAGGTCTTCGGCCACGGCCTGGTCAGCCCGCCCGATCCCTGCCTCTGATCCCGGCACGGTGCGGCTGGGGTTGCGGCAGTTTCGGCGTTTCGACGAAAACCGACATGGAGGTGTTTCAGCCGTCGGTTATCCTGCCTCTGCCGCCGCCCGTTCCGGGACGGGCCGGCACGATGTCCGGAAGCGCCCGATGGAAGGTCGAAATGCCGCAACAGAAAACCATGGTCTCCGTGCCGGAGCTGATGCTCGAGATCGCGCCCGAGGCGGCCGAGGCCCTGCGCGCCTCGGATCTGCTGCCGGGCGAGCCGGCCGTCCTGCCGCTCCATGCCACCTATTTCGACACGCCCGACCGGGACCTGGCGGCCGCCGGCTTCACGCTGAGCCTGGCCGAGGGCGAAGGCGAGGACGAAACCGGGCGCATCCAGACCGTCCGGGCCACCGGCTGCACCGCCGATCTGTTCGTGCTGCCCGAATGGCGCCAGCCCGTCGCAGGCGACAGGCCGGTGCTGGACGAGCGCACGCCGCTTTGCGCGCTGATGGGGCCAAAGGTGGCCGACATCGGCCCGCTGTTCGACCTGCACATCCAGCGCCAGCTCTGGACCCTGTCCTGGCAGGGCGCCGACATCGAGCTGGCGCTGGACCGGGGCGAGGTGACGGCCGCCGACCGCCGCTCGGCGCGCTGCGAGCTTCGGCTGGCACTGCGCGAAGGCGCGCCCGCCGCGCTTTACGCGCTGGCCCGCCGGCTGGACGAGATCGCGCCGCTGCGCCTGGGCGTGCTGAGCGAGGCCGATCACGGCTTTCGCCTGCTGGGCCCGGTGCTGCACATGCACAAGGCCACGCCGACAGCCCTGCACCGCGACATGGCGGCGGCCGAGGGCTTTCGCCAGATCGGCGCCGCCTGCCTGCGGCAGTTCCGCCTCAACGAGCCGCTGGTCGATCCCGGCAACCCCGAGGCCGTGCATCAGGCGCGGGTGGCGCTGCGCCGGCTGCGCTCGGCCCTGTCCATCTTCAAGCCGATGCTTCAGGACGAGACAGCCGCGCGGCTGAACGGTGAAAGCCGCTGGCTGGCCGGGGTGCTGGGCGAGGCGCGCGACCTGGACGTGCTGCGCCTGCGCTGCCGGCCGGATGCGCTGCGCGCCCGGCTGGAGCCGGCGCGGATGGCGGCCTATGCCCAGGCCCGGACGGCGCTCGGCTCGCGCCGGGCGCGGCTGCTGATGCTCGACCTGGGGGAATATCTTGCCATCGGCCCCTGGACGACGCAGCCCTCGGCCGCCGAGATCCGCGACCTGCCCCTGCGCGAATTCGCCTCGGCCGCGCTCGATCGCCTGCGCCGCAAGGTCAAGAAGGACGGCATCGGCCTGGCCGATGTGGATGACGAGACCCGGCACGAATTGCGCAAGGACGCCAAGAAGCTGCGCTATGCCGCCGAGTTCTTCGCACCGCTTTATGCGGAAAAGCGCCGCAGGCGCCGGGCCGCGCGCTTCCTGGCCGCGCTCGAGGCGTTGCAGGACCGCATGGGGGCGCTGAACGACCTGGCGGCGGCCCCGGCGCTGGTCGAGCGGCTGGGGCTGGCCGGCGACCCCGCGGCGGCCGCGCTGCTGGGCACCGACCGCGACAAGCGCACCCTGGTCGAGGCCGCCGCCGAAGCGCATGAGGCCCTGGTCGATGCCAAGCGCTTCTGGCGCTAGGGTGTCCTAGCCCGCCAGCAGCTGGTCGGGGGTGATCGCCGCCAGCCCCAGCGCCTCGCCCACCGGCGGCGAGGTCAGCTGCCCCTCATGCGTGGCCAGGCCCGCGCGCAGATGCGCATCCTCGGCCAGCGCGCGGCGCCAGCCCTTGTCGGCCAGCGCCAGCAGGAAGGGCAAGGTGGCATTGCCGAGCGCCTGGGTCGAGGTCCGCGCCACCGCCCCCGGCATGTTGGCCACGCAGTAATGGATCACGCCGTCGACCTCGTAGATCGGATCCTGGTGGGTGGTGGGGCGCGAGGTCTCGAAGCAGCCGCCCTGGTCGATGGCGACATCGACCAGCACCGCGCCGCGCGGCATGGTTTCAAGCTGCGCCCGCGACACCAGCTTCGGCGCCGCCGCACCCGGCACCAGCACGGCGCCGACCACCATGTCGGCGCGCTGGATCAGCTCGGCGGTCGCGGCCGCGCTGGCGTGCTGGGTGGTCAGCTTGCCCATGAAGAGATCGTCGAGCCAGGACAGCCGCGGCAGCGAACGGTCCATCACCGTCACGTTCGCGCCCATGCCGACCGCGACCCGCGCCGCCGCCGCGCCCACCACGCCGCCGCCGATGATCAGCACATTGGCCGGCCTGACCCCCGGCACCCCGCCCAGCAGCACGCCGCGCCCGCCATTGGCCTTTTGCAGCGCCCAGGCGCCGACCTGCGGCGCCAGCCGCCCCGCCACCTCGGACATCGGCGCCAGCAGCGGCAGCCCGCCGCGCGCATCCGTCACCGTCTCATAGGCGATGGCGGTCACGCCCGAAGCCAGCAGCTCGCGCGTCTGCGCCGGATCTGGCGCCAGGTGCAGATAGGTGAACAGCACCTGCCCGCGCCGCAGCATGGCGCGCTCGGGCGCCTGCGGCTCCTTGACCTTGACGATCAGCTCGGCCTCGGCAAAGACCGCAGCCGCATCCGGCACGATCCGCGCCCCCGCGGCCAGGTAATCCTCGTCGGCGAAACCCGCGCCCAGGCCGGCGCCGGCCTCGACCAGCACCTGGTGGCCGCGCAAGACGGCCTCGGCGGCGGCGGCGGGCGCCAGGCCCACGCGAAATTCCTGCGGCTTGATCTCCCTGGGGCAGCCGATCCTCATTCCCTTCTCCTCCTGCTGGTTTTCGGAACTCCCGGCGCCAGTCTGGCATTGGCTTTCCGCAAGATGCTGCGAAATCAAGCCCCGCCAAGGCGCGCCGGCGCACAAGGACGCCCCGGATTCCCAGAAGAATCGAAGATCCTGCCGCCGTCAAGCGCCAGGGCGCAAGCTTTCCCCCGCTCGCCACCCTTGCATATATTCGCATACTCGAATATCTCATGGATGAAGGACAGTTTGCGCGCAGGAGGAGTATCCGATGAGCCATGCCCCGACCTCG
>JAANMV010003696.1_pt1 | contig 13009 bp, 9 predicted proteins | sample 7279661 | NCBI WGS metagenome assembly JAANMV01 (sample SAMN14094540, study PRJNA606508) | bioreactor metagenome | isolation source: A lab-scale SPAN reactor treating ammonium-rich wastewater day 121 | place: Ireland: Galway | collected 2017-05-16 | reverse complement strand
GGACCTGATCGTGCGCTACCGCTGGCGTTTGGTGGTGCCGGCGTTCATCACCACCCTGGCCATGCTGAGCCTCTGCCTCCCATGGATGGTTGAATGGGTCAACGTAACTTTTGGGAGAAGCATTGTAGTATACGTCGTTCTTCACGTGCTTGGCCGATGGCGAATACTTCTCCTCATCAACGCTCCAGTTGGCGGCGGTTCTATACGACGGATCACCGCCCATGTATGAGTCCCCGCTGGCGTAGTGAGGTTGAAGGTCCTTGCGCTGGCTAATGACCTGAATGAATCCAATCTGTTCGCACCTGCAAGTCGCGGACGAATCTGGGACGAACCGAAATTGCGCAGATGTCTTGTCGTTCGCCGAGTAATCTACGGACCATTCCAAGGTGCCTTGAACACCTCGAGAACTGCCCCGGTAGACACTCGTACCGGAGGCCGTCGAAGATTTAGCCGAACAACCGCTGGCAAGCAATGCCACGCCAACCCCGATTCCGATCAGTATTGGGCCCCACACACAATTACCTTTCGGGTCAGTCGTCCTAATTGGTCGACCTCCCGCATAATCAAGCAAGTTGAGGTACGGATTTGCTACGGGGTCGGGGGTGGTCCAGCGGCCGAGGTTGATGTCGTAGGTGCGGTTCCAGCAGTAACATTGGCCCAGATCGTTGCCTCGTCCTGGGATGCGGCGCCAACGGGCGTCGGGCCCCGAGGTCAAGTAAAGCCCGAGTTGGCGCGGCTGGGGGGCGAGTCTCATGCTCCAAGTGGCGTCGAAAACGTGGGCGGCGGAAGCCGGTGTTGTTCGGCTTTCGCAAGAAACTTGCAACTTGTGTCTTTGAAGCGTCGCAAGCATAGGGAGATTGTAGCCCGACGCGACAGGTGCTGCACGCCAAAGAACCCTTTTCTTGAGCGTATCCGCAGCCAATTCCTGGTGCGCTTTGTGCAATCACCAAGGCGAGTGTGACGCTCCCGAAATCGGATGCCGTGTCCGAGCCCCCTCCGTTTCCAGCCAAGGGGGCTCAAAGTGACGCATGTTCGGGGTTTCAAGCAGCCGCGTCGGCGGGGTGGGTCAGGGCGTGGATTTCTTTGAGCTTGTCCGGGTTGACGTGGGTATAGATCTGGGTGGTCTTCAGGTCGGCGTGGCCGAGCATTTCCTGGATGTACCGTATGTCGGCGCCATTCTCGAGCATGGCCGTGGCCATGCTGTGGCGGAACATGTGGCAGGCGCCTCGCACGTGGATGCCGGCCTGGTCCAGGTACTCGCGCACCAGGATGCTCACGCCGGTGGGCGTCCGCGGCTCGCCGTTACGGGCCAGGAACACCTGCTCGCGCCTTTTGCGCCCGGCAAGCACTGGCCTGCTTTCGTCGAGGTAGCGATAGATCCAGCCCAACGCGCGGCGACCGATGGGCACGACGCGGTCTTTCTTCCCTTTGCCCTGGTTGACGGTCAGCAAGCCGCGCTCGGGGCAGAGTTCATCGAGTTTGATGGCGATCAGCTCCAAGCGGCGCAGCCCCGTGGAGTAGAACGCTTCAAGCATGGCGCGGTCACGCAGGCCCAGGGATGTGCTGACGTCGGGCAGAGCCAGCACGCGCTCGACCTGGATATGGCTGAGCACGATCTTGGGCAGGCGCTTCTCCATGCGCGGCAAGTCAATGTCAGCCGCGGGGCTGTAGCGGATCACCCGCTTGCGCGCCATCCACTTGAAGAACACGCGCACGGCCACCAATCGGCCAAGCTGCGCGCCGCTGCAGAGGTGGTTGCCTGTCGCTGCGCTGCGGGAGGTGGAAACGTGGCGCTGGTACATTTCCGGAAAGCGCTTGGTGACCTGTCTCGGCTTCACGAGGTGGTGGTCAGCGCACCACTTGATGAAGGCGTTGAGCTGGCTGAAGCGTGCGCGGATCGTGCGTGGCGAGAAGTTCACCATGCGCATCCATTTCAAGTGGCGCTTGACGAGCCGGGGCAGGCCGCGAGGTACGGAAGGATCACCGCCGAGTTGGATCTTGTTGGGCATAACCTGAACCTCTAGCCACGCTCATCGGCACAAACGCCGCCGCCGCTGGAAGGGATTCGGTGTGAACCGGGCGTTGGACTGCACAAAGAGCAATCGGTTGGACTTACTGCTCAAGGGCGACAGCTCCAAGGCCGTGAATGTGGGAGTTGTCCATTTGGCATCGGTTGACCTATGTTGACGAAGAACTCACGTTCGGCGTTCAACGAGGTTGGACGTGCCGGGCTGGAAAACGCTCAGTCGGTTGGCAGCAACGCCCTTCTCTTCGACGCCGTCTGAGCGTCAAACGCACCACCGTTGTTCGTGCTTGACATGAACTTTCCTGGTTGTGCGATGGGCGCCGTCACCGGATTCGAACTCGTTCACGGGTTCCCCGCATGGACGTCGCTGCTGGCCGCAACCCAAACGCCATTCGCCTGACCCCTAACGGCCGGCTGCTTCTTGCGTTCGATCCCGAATTGCCGGCGCTGGAAGCAACTCTTTGCGCACGCCTGGAGCATGCGTTCAGCCGCAGCTCCGGCGATGGGCTTTTGTCGCTGGGCGCGCGAGAGGTTGGCGCGGTGTTGCCGCCCGCGTTGGGCTGGTGGCGTGATTTTGCCGCGCGCTGGGTAGCGGCGCTTTGCGGGCTTCCGGACGTTGAGCGCGGGGACGTCCAGGTGCCGTTTTTGGAACCGGAACAGGCTGCGGCGCTTATCACGAGTGCGCCGCCGATGGCGGGGGCCGAGTATCTCAGTGTGAAGGTGCTGCGTGCGCTGTGGGGAGAGTTAGGCAGTGCGTTTGACACGCAGCGAGCGCAGGCGAAGTCTTCCGTGGTGGACTTCCTCAAGGGAATGAACAGTGCCTGGCATCTGGTAGGTCGCGTGCACTTCAATCTGGCCGAGAACCGCAAGGACGCAGAGTTTCCGTTCGCTTTCCTTGCGACCTACACGCACAAGCTCTCGTCCGCGGGCAAGGCGCAGCATCTGCCCCTGGGCCAAGCGTTGCGGGAGTACGCGGGTGAGGGAAACAAGGCGAAGCTGCTGTCGCTATTGGAGCCGGTACAGCGAGCCGTACAGGGTCGGGAGTGGCTGAAGAAGATCCTGGACTCCGGCGAGATCTTTCATCCCTTGCGCTGGTCGGCGGCGGACGCCTTCGCCATGCTCAGTGACGTTCCCGCCCTTGAGCAGGCCGGCATTGTGGTCCGGATGCCTGCGAACTGGAAAGCGGGCCGGCCCGCGCGCCCGGTCGTCACCGCGACGATTGGTGGCACACAGCCGTCGCGGCTTGGCGCTGACGGGCTGTTGGATTTCCGCATGGAAGTTACGCTTGATGGCGGGCCTTTATCAGAAGATGAAATCCGCGCAATACTCGCCCAGTCGGAAGGCCTTGCGCTTGTGCGCGGACAGTGGGTCGAAGTCGATCACGAGAAGCTCAAGCGCACTCTTGATCATTACCGTCAAGCCGAGCGGCTTACGCGCAGGCAGGGCCTCACGTTTGCAGAGGCCATGCGAATGCTTGCCGGCGCCGACATCGCGGGCGACGATGCGGGCTCAGACACCGAGCGCGCATGGTCGAGAGTCATTGCAGGCCCGTGGCTTGAACAGACACTTTCGGCTTTGCGCTCGCCCGCTGCGTCGCAAGCTCGCTCACTTGCGGTCGATTTGAAGGGCAGCTTGCGTCCATACCAAATGGCAGGCGTGCGCTGGCTCCAATTGCTTTCGAGCCTTGGTCTTGGGGCCTGCCTGGCCGATGACATGGGCCTGGGCAAAACGATTCAACTGATCGCGTTACTGTTGTCGCGGCGTTCCGCAAAGCCGCGGCCCAGCCTGCTGGTTGCGCCCGCTTCGCTGCTCGCGAACTGGTTGTCCGAGGTCGAGCGATTTGCGCCAAACCTGAAGGTTCAATCGGCGCACCCAGCATTCATGCCCGACGCGGAACTCAAGAGGCTCGAGCCGGGCGGCAGCGGGCTCGACCTGGTTCTTACGAGTTACGGTTCGCTGCCTAGGCTTCCGAAACTGGCGGAATTCGACTGGGATCTCGTGGTGCTCGACGAGGCGCAGGCGATCAAGAACCCAGCGGCCAAACAGACGCGTTCCGTAAAGGAACTGAAGTCCAGCGCCCGTGTCGCGCTCACGGGCACGCCTATAGAGAACCGGCTGGGAGACCTCTGGTCCATCTTTGATTTCATCAATCCCGGTCTGCTCGGCTCGTCCAAACAGTTTTCGGCTTACGCAAAGCGCCTGGCCGACGGGCCGGCAGGGGGTTTTGGCCCCCTGCGCGAACTGATTCGACCGTACATTCTGCGCAGGCTCAAGACCGACAAGGCCGTGATCTCGGACTTGCCCGAAAAGACCGAGCTCAAAACCTACTGCCCGCTCGCCCGCAAACAAGCAGCGCTTTATCAGGAAGCCGTTGCACAACTTGCCGAGCAGCTCAAAGTCCTGAACGGCATCGAGCGTCGCGGCGTGGTGCTGGCATTCCTGATGCGCTTCAAGCAGATCTGCAACCACCCCTCGCAGTGGCTTGGCGACGCTGCCTGGACTGAACAAGACAGCGGCAAGTTCGCGAGGTTACGTGAGTTAGCCGAAGTCATTGCGGCCAGGCAGGAGAAGGCGCTGGTATTCACCCAGTTCCGCGAGACCACCGCGCCGCTGGCGGCGTTCTTAGGCGGCGTATTTGGCCACGAGGGGCTGGTGTTGCATGGCGACACGCCCGTTGGCAAGCGCCGCGAGCTGGTGAAGCGTTTTCAGCAAGATGAGGCGATTCCATTTTTTGTACTTTCGCTGAAAGCGGGCGGGTCTGGCCTGAATCTGACAGCAGCGTCACACGTGATCCATTTCGACCGCTGGTGGAATCCGGCCGTGGAAAACCAGGCCACGGACCGCGCGTTCCGCATCGGCCAGACCAGGAACGTGATGGTCCATAAGTTGGTCTGCCGCGGCACGGTCGAACAGAAGATCGACGAGTTGATTGAATCGAAGAAGAAGTTGTCGTCGGAGTTACTCGCGGGGGGCGGCGAGTTGAACTTGACTGAAATGACGAACGACGAGTTGATCAAACTCGTTTCACTGGACCTTGCCGCCGCAATGAAGGAGTAGCACATGTATTACGGATGGAAACCCTACGTGCCGGCCGCACAGCGGCACGCCAACGGCCAGCGTAGGATTGAACAGCTTCGCAAGAAGGGCCACCCCGTGGCGCCGGTGGTCATCAAAGGCCGAGTGATCGCGCAGAGTTTCTGGGGCAAGGCGTGGTGCGACAACCTCGAGCGCTACAGCGATTTTGCCAATCGCCTACCGCGCGGGCGCACCTATGCCCGCAACGGCTCAGTCATCGATTTGCAGATTACGAAGGGCCAGGTGACGGCGCTTGTGAGCGGATCGGAAATCTACAAAGTAAACGTGAAGGTGAAGCGACTGCCGGCGCGCGACTGGGTTTCGGTGTGCGACGATTGCGCGAGTGAAATCAATTCGCTCGTGGAACTCCTGCGCGGCAAGCTTTCGCACGCCGCCATGGAGCGCGTGTGCCGGCCCAAGACTGGCTTGTTTCCCGAGCCGGCTCAAATCGAGTTCAAATGCAGTTGCCCGGATTTCGCCTACATGTGCAAGCACGTTGCTGCCGTGCTCTACGGAATCGGCGCAAGGCTTGATTCGCAACCGGAGTTGCTGTTCAGGCTGCGTGATGTGGACCAACAGGAATTGGTGACGGGCGCAGGCCGTAATCTGGCGCTTCCAGCACCAATACCCGGCGCGAAGAGAGTATTGGCCGACGGTGACCTTTCCCAACTCTTCGGGCTGGATTTGACAACTCAGCCTCATGAGGCGCCAACACGCGCCAAAGCGAACATCGAGTTGGGAGGGAAGCAATCGGCCGCAAGCAACCATCCCCAAGACAAGAAGCAGGCAAAACGGCAAGCGCAACGTCGTAAGAAGCCGCCCAAGGGGCGGAGACGCCGCAGCGCATAGCGCGACCAAGATCCGCCAGCGCCGTACAGTTGCATCAAGCATCGCGACTCTGAAGCGCGCTTCATCAACAAAAAAAGTACGGGAGCGACGCAATGGAAATTGCGGTGGCGCGCAAACACCAGACGCGCGGATCACAGTCATTGGAGGCCCCGCTTAGCCTATGCACCGGGCGGAATCGGACCCGTGACCTACGTTTCAGGAAGAATCGGGTGCCGCGTTCATAGTGTTTCGGTTCGTCACTTGGCGGGCACCGTCATGGCCAATCGACTCCCGCCGGACCGATGGACTGTTCAAGATGCCTCGCTTTCTGGAAATCGAAGTTGTTCTGCGCGGAGTGCGGCCAAAGGTCTGGAGGTCGTTCTTGCTGCGCGCCGATGCGACGTTCGCCCACTTGCACGAGGCCATTCAGTTGGCATGCGAGTGGCAGGACTATCACCTGTACGCTTTTTTTTGAATACACGCCCAAGGGTGTCGATTGGGACCGCATTGTCGCCGAAGCACCTGCAGCCGCGGGTGAGGATCCTTACTCGGATCAGATTCAGCGTCCCTCCGCGCATCAGGTGAGGCTTGACAGCTTGCTCTCGAAGGCCGGCGACAAGTGCTTCTACGTCTATGACTACGGAGACGGCTGGGAGCACGAAATCACTGTGCTTAGCACACCGCTGTTGACCGAGCGGTTGACGCGCCGTCTCCTTGGGGGCGAGCGCGCGTTCCCGCTCGAAGACTCGGGGAGCATTTCGGGTTACGAGGAACTGGTTGCCGACTTCAACACACCGCTCGAAAAACTCGATGAACAAGCCCGCCACCGCCAGGAATGGGCGCGCGAAATGAACCCTGATTGGGCACCGGACAAGTTCGATCTCGCTCGTACGAAGTTGTTCTTTGATCGCCCGCGTCCCAAAGCACCGCGCATTCCCAAACGTTACCAGATTTTCCCCGATCCCATTTTCTTGAACGACCCGAACACGGAACTTCGGCCACACGCGGTCGCGGGCGTGCCCTTGGGACAGGAACCGGCGATCCCCTCGGCCGACGCCCTTCCTCGCTACCGCGAACGACGAAGCGTGCAGCGTGCATTCAACGCGCGCATGGCCAAGTCCTTGCCGAAGGATGCCATCTGGGAGTGCGCCCAATCCATGGGCGTCCCCGACGCGTCTTGGCTTTCAACCTGCGAGCCCAATGATTTCTACATGGTTGCGGATTTTGCGGCACACCGGCACATCTGGCGACGTGCCAGCGCCCTCGCGCGTCTGTTGCTCGAGCTGCGCCCTGATACCAGCCCGATGGAACGGGAGATGCGCGAATCGCTCGGCGATGCCCGCTTCTCCATGTGGATGGTGCATGCTCCGCATCCTGGACTCGGCGTCGACTTGATTGACATCATAGCCGCGCGCCGCGCATTCCTTGTCGATGAGGGCCTCAGCCGGGACGCGCCAAGCGCAACGTTGTTTGCGGCGCGGCTGATGGAGATTGACGGGTACTGCATGACCACGGGTTGTGTGCTGCCCATCTCTGCCGGCACGGTCCTGCACGTTATGCAGTCGATCGATCCAAAGTTCGACCCATTTAAGAAGAAGCGCAAAGCTTACGTCATTGGCCGCGAACTTCAGCCTGAGCTTGAACGTCTTATCCTCGCTTGCCAGCTCGCCGAAAACGCCGGCGCAACCCTTGAGCGGGCCATCCCGTGGAGGCGCGCGCGGGCCCGCAAGCCCGAAACCAAAGACCGTTGAATTTCTGGATTTTCTGCACCCGATTCGCTCGTTCGCTACGAGAATTGACGGAGCCGTGGTTGGCTGCAGATCGACTGCGTGCCAACTCGAGGCTCAGTCGCGGGAGAACATGCCGAGGCCATTCACACGGTAGCAGAACGCAAACCGCCGCGCGTGGCGGCGGTTGCTACTCGTCCCCTTGGGGAGTTAGTTTGCGACGGTAACCCGTCTTACTGTGTCAAGCCGGAAAACCGCGCTCAAGTACACTTGGTGCAATTACAGCAAGTGCTTCTAGTATGTCAAGCTTCAATCTCAAAGGAGCGTGACGTGCCCCAACAGCTCTATGTGCTGTCTCTCGATATTGGCGCAAACTCCGTTGGCTGGGCGGCGCTTGCTTGTGACGAGCAGGGCGAGGCCACTGGCTTTCTCGAAGGTCAATCCCTTGGCGCGCACGTTTTCGATGCGGGTGTGGAGAACTTCTTTGGCTCCGGCCAGGGCAAAGAGGAATCACGTGGGGCGGTGCGTCGCGCCGCGCGCATAATGCGCCGACAGTTGCAGCGTCGCGCCCGCCGCCAAGGCAAGACCTACAACATTTTAGCCGAGGCCGGTCTCCTGCCGCAGCTCAAGGTCGAGGCTTCCACACCCGTTACTGCCGAAGCACGCCGCGAATACGATGCTGCGCTAGCCCACGCCCGCGATCTGGCGCTCAAGGCGCTTGATCTCCAACTAGCCGCGAAGCTGGACACGAAAGAAGCTCGCGAACACCTGCCCTACGTGCTTCGTGCCCGCGCCCTAGACGACAAACTTGAACTCTTTGAACTGGGCCGCGCTCTTTACCACATAGCGCAGCGACGCGGCTTTAAGAGCGCTCGAAAGGGCGGCAGCGGTTCCCCCGATGAAGACACTGGCGCAATAAAGGCTGCAATCAAAGCTACGAAAGAGCAGGTTGATCCCAGTGGTACTAACGGCAAGGCTCGAACATTGGGCGAGCTGTTGGCGCGAAGGGCAACGGCGGGCATGCGCCTGCGGCCCCACTTGAAGGATGTTCCGCGCGGAGACCGCAAACTCTACCAGCAGGAGTTCGCCGCCATTTGGAACGCGCAGGCAAAACACCATCCACAGGTATTGACTGAAGCATTGCGCGAGAAACTAGCAGGCAAGAAGGGCGACGGCGGCGCGATTTTTCACCAGCGACCGTTGAAGCTGCAGGACGACCTCATCGGCGTGTGCGACATCTACGACGGCGTCAAGCGCAAGCCGTCCGAGAAACGTGCGCCCTGGGCTTCCATGGAGGCGCAACGCTTCCGACTGCTCCAGAGGGTGAACGACCTGCGCATCGTTGAGAACGAAATCTCCCGAGCCCTGAATGCCGAAGAACGCAAGAAGTTGATCGAAGTCCTCGAAGTCAGCCGGAAACTGACGCTCAAGCGCGCCAAAGACGGGCTCAGTGTTCCCGGTGTTCTCAATCTGGGAAAGAAGGCCAAGCTCAATTTCGGCCGCGACGATGAAGATGAAGCAACTGACTTCCTGCCCGGCAACCGCACCGCCGCCGACCTGTGCGGTATTTTTGGCGAAGCAGTTTGGCGCGCGCTGCCGGCAGAAAGGCAGCGCGAGATCGCCGACGCCTGTTGGAAAATCGACGACGCGGAAACACTGGCCAATCTAGCGGTCGAGCAATGGGGCCTTTCGCCTGAACAGGCCATGCGCCTGGATGAAGACGTCTCACTTGAGGACGACTACTGCGGCCTCTCGCGCAAGGCCTTACTTGCACTACTTCCCCGCATGGAACAGGCCGAGCCGTACACGACCGCCAAAATCGCGGTGTTTGGCGAGGACCCCGCACCGCCCATTCGCGACCTCTTGCCGCCCGTGAAAGAACATTTGCCAACGCTGCGAAACCCCGTGGTCAGCCGTGCGCTCACGGAGCTGCGTCGTGTCGTGAACGCGGTCATCAAACGGCACGGCAAGCCCTTCATGGTGCGCATCGAGCTTGCCCGAGAGATGAAGAAGTCCAAAAAGCAGCGCGAGGAAATCCTGATCGAAAACAAAAAGCGCGAAAAACGCCGTCGCGCGGCTGCGGCTGAAATCGTTGCAAAGGCCGGCGACATATTGGGCGTGCGCAATCCCGATGACGTGAAGCCCTGGGACATCGAACGCAAAATGCTGCTGGAGGAGTGCAACTGCATCTGCCCCTACACGGGCCAGAACATCAGCATGCAGCAGTTGTTCAATGGCGAAGTCGACGTTGAACACATCATCCCCTACAGCCGCTCGCTAGACAACAGCTTCCAGAACAAGACGCTCTGCTTTCACAGTGAAAACCTGAACAAGGCCCGCCGCACCCCGTTCGAGGCTTACGGCCACACAGACAAATGGGGCGAGATTGTCGGCCGCATCGAGCGCTTCAAGAACCCGGACAAACTCAGGCGCTTTGAGCTTCACGGCACAGATCTTGAAAAGTTCCTGAACGAGTTCACCAACGCCCAGCTCGTGAACACGGCCTATGCGGCGAAGCTTGCGCTGGATTATCTTGGCACGCTCTACGGCTTGCCGCCGGGTAAGTCACACACGGCCGACGCCAGCGGCAGGCAGAAGATTCAGGTCTGCAATGGCCGCCTCACCAGCCTTTTCCGCGCCGCATGGAGGCTGAACGACATACTGGGCGAGGACGGAAAAAAGAAACGCACTGACCATCGCCACCACGCAGTGGATGCGGTGTGCATCGGCGTGACCACCGTGAAATCACGCCAGAAGCTCGAACGGCAGGTTGCCGAGTTCGAGCGCAAGCGCCCCGTTGGTTCCAACAAACAGTTCTCGCTCAAGCATGGCGACGTCCCGCCGCCGTGGGGTGATTTGCAGACCTTCATGGGCGAAGTTTCGGGCCGTATTGCTAGTTGCAACGTCTCCCATCGCGTAGACAAGAAAGTCAGCGGGGCGTTGCACGATGAATCGCTTTACAGCCCGCGCTATGACGCCAAAGGACGCCCCGATCCCAGCGGCGAATACAGCCATATCCGCAAGCCGGTGCACCTGCTTTCCGCCGACGCCATAAACAGCGAGGATGAATTGGACAAGAAGGGGGCGCTGAAGAACGCCGCAACCATTGTCGACGCGGAGATTCGGCGCTGTGTGCAGCAAAAGCTCAAGGAACTGGGCGACCCCAAGAAACTGGAGCAAGACCCGCCGAAAATGAAATCCGGTATGCCCATTCGCCGCGTGCGCATTCGCAAGAAAAACAAGACGCTTTCCGTAGGACACGGCATCCGCCGGCGCCAGGTGGAGTCGGGTTCAAACCATCACGTGGAGATCGTCCAGGTCATTGACAAGAAGGGGAATCCCAAGTGGGAAATGCGTTTCGTGACCATGCTTGAAGCCCATAGGCGTCAGAAGCAGAAGCAGCCCGTTGTCAATCGAAAGGCGGGGCCGGACGAAGAGTTCGTCTGCTCGCTCGTAAACGGCGACGCTTTCCTTTGGGAAGCGGAAGAGGCCACGCCCGAGGTTTTCCGTGTTCGCACGTTGGACGGAACGGGAAAAATCTGGTTTGTCCGCAACCCTGAGGCTCGCAAGAAAGCGGATTTCCTTGACGAGGACAAACAGTCCATGAAGCTCGCCAAGGCGTCGGGAAAACAGCGTGCCGCGGCCCAGCAGAATTGGTTTCAGGCTTCGGGCAATGTGCTGCGAGAAGGCAAATTTCAGAAAGTAACGATCACGCCCCTCGGCGAGGTAAGGCCAGTCAATGACTGAGCGAATCCTCGACTTCTCCGATGAACCGGCGCGGCTATCGGCCCGCAACGGCCTGCTTGTTGTTTCGCGCACGGACAAGCCGGACGTGACCGTGCCTTTGGCGGAGATCGCGGTCGTTGTGGCCTCTCACCCCCAGGTTTCGCTTTCGTTGGCTGTGCTGGCGGGGCTGGCAGAGAACAAGGCCATGCTCGTGGCCTGCGACGCAAAGCGTCTGCCCGCCTCCATGACGCTGCCCATCGCCGTTCACTTTGCGCAAGGCGATATCTTTGAAGCTCAGGCCCGTGCTTCGCAGCCCACACGTAAGCGCCTATGGAAACGCGTTGTGCGCGCCAAGCTTCGCGCGCAAGCCGCGTTGCTGGCTGCCTTCGAAAAAGGGTCTGGCTCGGCGCCGTCTGCCGTGCCTGAACCCTTGTCGCTTGAACGGGCCGCGACAGCAATTCTGGCGCTGCTTCCCGAGGTCACTTCCGGCGACAGAATGAACATCGAAGCCCAAGCCGCCCGCAAATACTGGGGTGCGCTCACTGCAGCAAAGCTTCTGACTGATGGCTTCTCGCGCGACGCCGATGGCGAATGGCCCAACCCGCTCTTCAACTATGGCTATGCCGTGCTGCGCGCCATTGTCGCCCGTGCGCTGTGCGCCTGCGGCCTGCATCCCAGCTTCGGCCTGCACCATCACAACAAGTACGACGCTTTCCGCCTCGCCGATGACCTCATGGAGCCGTTTCGCCCCATCGTCGATCGCGCGGCTTTGCTCTGGCTCAGCCGCTTCCCTGACAAGAAGGAACTTGACCGCGCCTCCAAACAACACATGGCGGGCGCACTGCTGGAACGGCTTGTGTGTGAAGAAGAATCACGCACGCTGTTTGATGTGGCCGCGCGCCTGTCACAGAGACTCGCCAAGGTGCTGATCGGCGAGAGGCAGGTCGCGTACTTCAAAGTCCCGGAGGTGGCCTATGCAGGTGCGGGAGGCTGACGAAGAACGCTTCAACCCTTTTTCGGGGTTTCGCGCTGTGTGGCTATTTGCCATGTTCGATCTGCCGGTGAAAACGCGCAAAGACAGGCGCAACTACACGCGCTTTCGTAAGGCGCTGTTGCGCGAGGGCTTCATGATGTTGCAGTTCTCCATTTATGCGCGCTATTGCCCCAGCGAAGAAGCGGGCAGCGCATATCGCGTAAGGGTGCGGGATGAACTGCCACCCAAGGGACAGATTCGGCTATTGAGTGTGACGGACAAACAGTTCGGGAAGATGGAGAATTTTTTCGGAAAAGAGCATGAGCCCACGGAGGAACCACCCCATCAACTGCTGCTTTTTTGAAGGCGCAGAAGCCATAACTCCCAGCGAGAGCTGGGAGTTATGGCAAGAAGAGTGTACTTGAGCGCGGTCTCTCGGCCAGCCACAGCGCATCACGATGGCGTCTATGGCGTCTCGCCAGTGTACTTGAGCGCGGTCTCTCGGCCAGCCACAGCGGTCTGCCCCGTGATAACAAGCCGCTACACAGTGTACTTGAGCGCGGTCTCTCGGCCAGCCACAGCCCCAAGCGGTTCGTTGACCTTGTAGCGAGGAGTGTACTTGAGCGCGGTCTCTCGGCCAGCCACAACCGTGAC